>Ga0075356_1000268_pt1 | contig 9747 bp, 8 predicted proteins | sample WestPond_Cattail_FD_120073 | JGI IMG/M metagenome (GOLD analysis project Ga0075356, IMG submission 120073) | Natural and restored wetland microbial communities from the San Francisco Bay, California, USA, that impact long-term carbon... | ecosystem: Environmental > Terrestrial > Soil > Wetlands ... | reverse complement strand
CTAACAGATACCATCTCGATTTCCCCATGTCAAGCGAGATCCGCCTAACTCCGACGTCTTTCATCGTCCTCGGCCTGCTCGAGGCGGCCGGCGAGGCGACCCCTTATGAGCTCAAGCAGGTGGTTGCCGCCAGCCTCGGCGACTTCTGGTCGATTCAGCACGCCCAGCTCTACTCGGAGCCCGAGCGCTTGGCCCGGGCCGGCTACCTGAGCGAGCGTCGCGAGGAGGGCGGGCGGCGACGGCGGCACTACAAAGTCACGGCCGCCGGCCGCAAGGCGCTGCGGTCGTGGCTCGAGGAGCCGACCGGAGAGCTGACCGAGCTGCGCGACCCGGGGCTGCTGAAACTCTTCTTCGGCGCCGACCCGAAGGCGCTGGCCGAAGCCCAGGTACCGGTCCACCAGCGCAAGCTCGCGGGCTACGAAGAGCTGCTCACGGAGATGGGCGCCGGCATTCCCGCGGGCATTCGCCTCTCACTCGAGTCCGGCATCGGCCACGAGCGGGAGTGGGTTCGCTTCTGGTCGAAGCTTGCGAAATGACGCGGCGCCGAGCTACTCGGCCAACTCGACGCGCTCGATCGTCTGCGCCTCGAGCGGACGATCGGAGCCGTCGGTCCCGACCGACTCGATCGCGTCGACCACGTCCATGCCGTCGACGACGCGGCCGAAGACCGTGTGCTTGCCGTCGAGCCACGGGGCCGCGGCGGTGGTGACGATGAAGAACTGCGAGCCGTTGGTGTTGGGCCCGGCGTTGGCCATCGCCAGCGCTCCGCGCTCGACCTTGTGGTCGTTGAACTCGTCCTCGAAGGTGTAGCCGGGACCGCCGGTGCCGGTGCCTTCCGGGCAGCCGCCCTGGATCATGAAGTCCGGAATCACCCGGTGGAAGACAAGTTCGTCGTAGAACTTGTCGGCGGAGAGCTTGCGGAAGTTCTCGACCGTCTTCGGCGCGTCGTCGTCGTGCAACTCGAGCACGATCGCCCCAGCGCTGGTGTGAAGTGTCGCCCGCGACATCGGCGTCAACCCTAGCCGATGTGGGCCGACGGGCCGATACGTCAAGGTGACCTTGACGTATCGGCCCGTCGGCGGCTGGCTGCGAGGGGGGTTAGCCCGTTACGTGGACGGTCGCCCAGCGGGAGGCTCCCGGGGCGTAGGGCCAGCGCTCCTCCGGGAGGGCTACGGCGCGGAGGCGGATGCTCGCCGCGCCGCTGACGTAGCGGAAGCGGTAGCTGGCGTGGAAGCGACCGCTGTGATCGGTGCGGGTGACCAGGACCGGGCGCCAGCGCTTCGCCGCCTCCTCGTAGTACTGGATCGCGACCAGCTTGCCGCGTCGCGGCAGCGGCGCGCCGAGAGTGCGGACCTGACCGCTGAAGCGCACCGCTTCCCCTGTGTGCAGGACCTCCGGCGAGACCTTGAAATCGATGCCGCCCTGCACTCGCAGCGTCAACGGCTGCCGGCTCGCCCGGTCCAGGCGCGCTTCGCCCGGGAAGGCGACCGCGATCCGGCGGGATGTCCCCGCTGCGAGCCGCAGACTGAAGCCGCCGTGCGGGCCCGTGTCGACCGTGTCGACACGGGCCCGCCGCAACGCTCCGCGCGAGGGTCGCGAGACGACCCTCAGGGTCCTGCCGGCGAGGCCGGCGCCGTCGGCGTTGACGAGGCGACCGCTGAGCACGGCGGGGGCCTCGAAAGGCACGGTCAGCTCGGTTCCGGCATGCCCGTGCCAGTTGAGCCGGGCGAAGATCCGCGCCTTGCCCCGCCCGGCAGGCTCCACCCGGCTGACCGCACCGTCTGAGGCGACCTTGCGCACCGCCATCTCGACGCCGTCGGCGCGGCGCGTCGTCGACGCCCTGTTGCCCGCCGCGTCGGCAGCGTCGGCCCGGAACAGGTAGGTGCCGGGAGTGAGGTCGCCCGGCAGGCGTGCCGTCAACTGCGCGCTGTCGGCGGCTTGGCCGGGCTGGAATTTCGCCGGCAGCTCGGCCCACTGTTCGCTGCCCAGGCGGCGGTAGTGGATCTCTCCGCTGGCGGGACCGGCATGCGCGTCGGAGATCTGCGCGCTGATCTGTTCCGGAACCCCGCCCCCCGCCGGAGGAGCGTCGAAGGCGACCCCTGGCGGGACGTCATCGAAGCGCAGTGGCAGCGAGACGGCCGAGGATTGCGCCTCGTTGCCGGCCTCGTCGCGCAGCCAGATGCTCAGTGTGTAGATGCCGGCGTGGGGCACGAAGGCGTTCTGGAGTGCGCTGAGGTCATGGCCGGCGGCAAATTTAACTCCCGTGTCGTAGCCGGCCGGACCCTCAATCCGCCAGCAGGCACCGCCGATCGCGCTGGCGACGCCCTGGTCGGGGTTGGCCCAGGAGAGGTCGAAGTCGTTGGTGCGCCGCCAGCCTTCACCGCCAGCCACGGCGAGGTTGCGCGGGTGGGCCGGCGGGTTGTTGTCGACGTAGAACGTCCGGTCCGGCGTGCAGGCGCCGTTGCCCGCAAAGTCCGTGACGCAGTGGTGGATGGCGTGGGGCCCGTCGCTGAAGCGGGTGGTGTCGACGTTCGCGCCGCCGGAGACCCCGAGGCTGCACGGCCGCATCTGGGTCGCGCGCCACTCGCCGCCGATCGAGGCCTTGGCGCAGTTGTACTCGGTCAGGTTGACCCGGGCGCCGTCCACCGCTGTTTCGCCGAAGCGGACGCCGCCGCCGACGTCGCTGCCCGAGAAGCTGACCGCCTGCGCACCGCGCCGCCAGCCTCCCGCGGTGATGTCTCCGCCGATTGCCGCCGAGGGCGCCTGATCGTCCTGGACGGTGATCGTCAGGGCACGGATCGCAGACCACGAGCCGGGTTCTAGGCTGCACGACTTGCTTTCCGCCCTGGCGCAGAGCAGCCGGTCCTCGAGCGCCGGCTGGGCCGGGTTGAAGCCGGCGACGAACTCACGCGGCGTGGTGTCGGTGCCGGCCGCGGAGGCGAAGACGTTGAAGCCGTTGCTCCACGTGCCGACTCCGAGCCGCTGCTCCATCCCGTCGTGCAATGCATGCCACCAGGTTCCCCGCACCTGGGCTATGCCGGTGCCGGCCGGGGCTTCCCAGCGCCAGCGGGCGAAGCGCGTGCCGGAAACAGTCGACTGCCCGTCACGGGTGAAGCTCTTCAGGTGGGCGCCGTCGAACGGGTCCTGGCCGGCGGGCGGCACGCACCAGCCGTCCTGGCGGAACTTGGCGCCACCGGTCGTATCCGCCCAGCTGGCGTCGGCGCCGACGTACCAGCCGCACTGGGCGACGGCGTACTTCCCGGCGCTCGCCTCCTTCGCCACCAGCAACAGCAGCGCCAGGGCCAGCGCGATTCCCATCGCGACGATCCGGCCGAAGCCCCCGCGTGTGCCCGACATAACTCCTCCTTCGCTCGAGTGCATGTGGAGCGCTAAGGGCACAGCGGCGAAATCTCTCCCCCCTGACTCGGCGAAAAGGCCGGCGGAGGCCGCGCGGCCGCCTTTGCCAGAATGGCTCCGATGCCACTGCCGACGCAGGACCAGATAACCGAGAAGCTCCGCGCCGTGATCGACCCCGAGCTGCGCCGCTCGATCGTCGAGCTGGGCATGGTGCGCTCGATCGACGTCCATGACAGCGGCCGGGTCGAGGTCGTCGTCTCGCTTACCACGGCAGGCTGCCCGATCCGCTCCCACTTCGAACAGGCGGTCGCCAAACAGGTCTCGGAGCTGGACGGGGTGACTGAGGTCGCCGTCGGCTTCGACGTCCTCTCCGACGAGGAGAAGGGCGAGCTGCAGAAATCGCTCGGCCGCGGCAAGCTGCCGGCCGGCGCGCTGGCCCAGGTGAAGAACGTGATCTGCGTCGCCTCCGGCAAGGGCGGCGTCGGCAAGTCGACGATGACCGCCAACCTGGCCGCGGCCCTGACCGCCGAAGGCCACGCGGCCGGGGCGCTCGATTGCGACGTCTACGGCTACTCGATCCCGCGCATGCTCGGGGTCAACCGCAAGCCGGAGGTCAACGCCGAGCGCAAGATCCTGCCGTTGGATTCGCCCAGCGGGGTCAAGGTGATGTCGATCGGCTTCTTCGTCGAGGAGAACTCCGCCGTGGTCTGGCGCGGCCCGATGCTGCACAAGGCGATCCAGCAGTTCCTCGAGGACGTCGCCTGGGGCGAGCTGGAGTACCTGCTGCTCGACCTGCCGCCGGGGACCGGCGACGTCTCGATGACGCTCGCCCAGCTCCTCCCCCAGGCCAAGTTCCTGATCGTCACCACGCCGCAGCCGGCGGCGCAGACGGTGGCCAAGCGCGGCGCCGAGATGGCGATGAAGTTCGACCTCGAGCTGCTCGGCGCGATCGAGAACATGTCCGGCTTCACCACCCCCGACGGTGAGCGCTTGACGATCTTCGGCGAGGGCGGCGGCCAGCAGCTCGCCGACGAGCTGGACATCCCCCTGCTCGGCAAGGTGCCGCTCTCAGAGGCCCTGCGCGAGCACGCCGACGCCGGCACCCCGCTGGTCACGGCCGAGCCCGACGCCCCGGCCGCCCAGGCGATCCGCCAGGCCGCCCGCGGCATCGTCGCCGCGACCCCCCAGGAGCTGCCGGTACTGCAGGCTGTCCCGGCAGCGGCCGAAGCTCCCCCCGTCAGCGGCACCCCGCTCCCCGTCGTTCAGTAGAGAGACTGGTCACCGTCGCTGCCGCTCGACCTCGGTGAGAGTGGCTATGTCGTCCAGATCGGATGGCCGCCCGGCCGCGCGCTTCATCCGAATCAGGTCGTCCAGCGAGACGATGGCGACATCGTTTCCATCCAGATCGACGACCAGGGCCACCGCGCGCATCTCGTCGAACGATCGGGCCCCCTTCGGTTCCTTGAGGATGTGGAGCCGACCATGCGGGGTGAGCAGCGGCGGGACGATCGCGGCGACGGCGAGCCGCTCCGGATCGCTGACGGGGATCTCGACCTTCTCCGCTCCGCCGCCATGGGGACGAGCGTCGAGCTCGGCAAGCGCCGCCCCCAGCCGACGTAGGTTCTCGGGGTCGGGATCGGGCGTCAGGTCGAGGTCCATCGTCGTGCGTCGGTGACCATGGACCTGGGTCGCCACCCCGCCGATCACGACGTAATCGACTTCGTGGCGAGCCAGAACGGCGATCAACTCGCCGATGTCAAGCGGGTGCCCGCCCTCCGTCTCGTCGCGCTCGCTCATCGCTCTCGCCTGACGGTGGCCGGATGATCTTCGCTCCGTGCCTGCTCGCCGGCGACGGCCAGGCGAGACGCCACCCGGTTCCAGCTCGATGCCTCACGCAGGCGCTCGCTCGGAGACATGGCGTCGGCAGCCGTAAGCTCTCCACTGGGCACCGGGCTGTCGAGCGGCGCGACACTGAGGACGGCACGGTGGCCCAACGCCAGCAGGAGCTGGGCCAAGCGCTCCAGCGTGGGCGCCTCGTCCCCACGCTCGATCCGGCTAATCGCATCCTGGCTTGTCCCAGCCCGCAACGCGAGACGGCGTTGGCTCAGCCCCTGTTGCTTGCGAGCCCCACGAAGGAGGCTGCCGATCTCAAAACTATCCTGACACCGCATACGGTGTCAGGATACCTCAGGCCGCGCTCTTGCTCTTGTAGTAGTCCGCGTTGATCTCGGCGTACTTGGCCCACTCGGCCGGGAGCTGGTCCTCGGCGAAGCAGGCGTCGACCGGGCAGGCCTCGACGCAGGCGTCGCAGTCGATGCACTCGTCCGGGTCGATGTAGAGCATCTCTACCGAGTCGTAGTCGGGCTCGTCCGGCGTCGGGTGGATGCAGTCGACCGGACAGACCTCGACGCACGAGTTGTCCTTGGTGCCGATGCACGGCTCGGCGATGACGTAGGTCATACGAGGCTTTCTCCTGGTTCGTCTTTTCGGTGCGCAGCGAGGAGCCTGGCCCCCACCACGGCGCGGGCGCACATTTTAGGGATTGCGCGGCGGGAGGGCACCACCACTAGCATCGGCCCTCGATGCTGCTGCTCACCGGAGCGACAGGAAGCGTTGGATCGCGGCTGCTGCCGCTGCTGCTCGAGCGCGGCGAGGACGTACGCTGCCTGGTGCGCGAGCCGCGCCGGCTGGGACCGCGCCGGGTTGACGTGCAGATCGCGCTCGGCGACCTCGGCGAGATGTCGGACCCCTACCTGGTGCGCCAGGCGCTGCGCGGCGTCGACACCGTGATTCACCTGGCGGCGACGATCCGCGACCAGCCGCCGCACCGGATCGAGGAGCTGAACGGCCTGGCGACGGTGCGCCTGCTGCGCGCCGCCGAGCGCAGCGGCGTCAAGCGCTTCGTCTTCTTCAGCGCGCTCAACGCCTCCGCCGCCCAGCGCACCCGCTTCTTTCGCGCCAAGTGGCTGGCGGAGCAGGCGGTCGCCTCCTCGTCCCTGGAGACGACGATCTTCGCCCCCTCGATCGTCTACGACCGCTCCGACCCCTGGGTGACGCTACTGCGTCGCTTCTCCTTCCTGCCGGCGCTGCCGGTCTCAGGCGAGGGCCAGGCGCGTTTCGAGCCGATCTGGGCGCAGGACGCCGCCCGTTGCGCGATTGCGGCACTGGAGCGGGGTGACCGGGCGCGCTACGAGCTTGCCGGCCCAGAGGTCCTCAGCTACGACGAGATGTCCGACCTGGTCAGCCAGGTGGCGGGACGGCCCCGCCGCCTCATTCACATGCCGCTGCCGCTGGTCCGCGCGGGATTGATCGCGAGCCGCTCCGTTTTCGGCGAGGCCGTGTTCGCTACCTGGGAGGAGGCGGAGCTGATGGAGGTGCCGATGGTGAGCGAGCGAGGCACGCAGGACGCGATGGGCCTCGGGGTCGAGCCGAGGAGGATGGTCGATGTTCTGGAGAATTCCTAAGCGCGCGGCGGCGCTTGCGTTCGTCATTGGCGCGATCGCATCGGTTGCGGGTGCACCCCTGGCGTCGGCGCTGACGCTGGTCCCGCCGAAGCCGGATGTCCTCTTCGGCGTCAGCGACAAGGGGACTACGCAGGACTTCAGCGGGTTCGCCGAACTTCTCGGCAAGCACCCCGCGCTGCTGGAGACCTTCCACCCCTGGGGGAACAACCTCAACGCGGCGTACGAACGCTGGCGCGAAACCTCGACCCGGCCGATCCTGCACATCTCGACCCAGGACGACCAGAGCCTGGCGGAGCTGATCACCCCCGAGCAGATCGCACTTGGAGCCGGCGACGACTACCTGCTCCAACTCAACGACTTCTTCGCCAAGCGCGGCCTGCTCGCTTACATCCGACCGCTGGGCGAGCCCAATCGCTGCCTCAACGCCTGGTCGGCGGTCAACTGCGACGGTACGCCGAAGGACGAAGAACACACGACCGGCTGGTACAAGCAGGCCTTCCGTCGCATCGTCGCGATCGTGCGCGGCGGCCAGACGCTGGAAGGAGTAAATGCGACCCTTGCCGAAATCGGTCTACCGCCGATCAACCGCACCAAAGGACCACCTCCGACGACCCTGCCGGCGGCGCCGGTAAGCATCGTCTGGAGCCCACTTCCCGGCGGCTCGCCAAGGGTGAAGGGAAACTTTCCCGGCAACTACTGGCCGGGGAGCCGCTGGGTCGACTGGGTCGGCACCGACTTCTACTCGCAATACCCGGGCTGGAAAGACCTCAACCGCTTCTACGCGGGCAAGCAGTGGAAGGGCAAGCCGGTCTCGATCACCGAGTGGGCCGTCTCAGGAGAGGACGAACCGCGCTTCGTCAAGCAATTCGTCGCCTGGACCGTCAAGCACCCCCGAGTCCGCATGCTCGTCTACTACGAGGGCTTTGGCACCAGCGCCGAAAACCCCTACGACCTGAACCTCTACCCCCGCACCACAAACACCCTCCGCCTAAAGCTACGCCGCCCCACCTTCCTCCAATACGCCGAATACAACGCCGGCACCCTCCCCCCGCTCCCGCCGAAGTCCCCCTAACCGCCGGGGGCCGACGGGCCGATACGTCAAGGCAACCTTGACGTATCGGCCCGTCGGCGGCGTTGCTCGGCTTGCGCAAGTAGGGCGGAGACGATTTTTGCGAGCTTGGCCGGCTCTTGGAAGATCTGCTCCCATGTGCAGTGAGAGACATCCCAACCGGCCAGCTGGAAGAGCTGCTCTCGCCTGCGGTCGACCTGAAATGCGGAGTCGGTGTCGTGGTAGGCACGGCTATCGGCTTCGAGGATCATGCCAACGTCCCGCCAGAGAAAATCGGGTCGTAGGGTTCGCTCGCGCAAGCGTATCGGGACGTTGACCTCCGGCCGAGGCAGGCCTGACCTCTCGCATATCCGCAGGAACTCGCGCTCCATTTCGCTGCGCGTTCGCTTCGTCTCCGGACGAATTTCGTCCATCACCATCCGCAGCCGAGCCACCCCCCGACGGCCGCGGTGACGACGAATCAGAGCTCGCGCGGATGCGTGATCGAGGATCCGCAACACCTCTGCCTCCGACACGGCCCTGCGCAACTCCCAGGTCGGGGCAACCGCTGCGAAGTCCAGCAGGGTTCGAGCCACGCTCGTGCAGGGAATCCCATGAACAGAGGTCCGGTCGGCCTCCGCCAAAGTGTCATCTCGATGCGACGCGATGCCCCGCGGTGACCTACCTCGCCGGCCGGGTGCGGTCACGTCGATCGCGTGGCCATCGGGCTTCCGCAGTCCCCACAACTCCGCGGCAGACCGATGCGACAGCACGGCCTTGGGTCCACATGCCAGTGTCGCCGCCATCAACTCGCGCTCGCGTGTCGAGGGGAGGTGCCCAACGGCGTAGACACCCTCGTGGACACGGTGGAGCCGCCCTGCCTCGACCCGCCAGTGCGCAGTGGCTCGGTTGATACCCAACGCCTCCAACTGCCAGAGCGCCACCAGCCCATGCTGGTCGGCAGCAATCCGTGCAATCCCTCGATCCCACTCGATCGGGGGCCGACGGGCCGATACGTCAAGGCCACCTTGACGTATCGGCCCGTCGGCAGGGGGTTGGCGGGGGGGCGCGGATGGCACACGGGGAGGCTTGCGGGTGTTGGCGCACGGGTGGTGCGCTGGATGTGCCGGTTGTGTGACTTCTCTCGCTGAGAAGACGAGAGGCCCGGCTTTTGCCGGGCCTCTCGTCGAAAGACACTCGCCCTGAGGGGCGAGGACACGCCTTGCGGCGTGGCTACATCATCCCGCCCATGTCCGGCATGCCGCCGGGCATTCCGCCGCCGGCGCCTTCCTTCTCGGGCGGCTCGGCGATGATCGCCTCGGTGACGAGGATGTTCTTCGCGATCGAGGCCGCGTTCTGCAGCGCCGAGCGCGTCACCATCGTCGGGTCGATGACCCCGGCGGCGATCAGGTCGCCGTACTCGCCGTTGGAGGCGTTGAGGCCTTCTCCCGGCTTCAGGTCACGGACCTTGTTGACCACGACCGAGCCCTCCAGGCCGGAGTTCTCGGCGATCTGGCGGACCGGCTCCTCCAGCGCGCGGTGGACGATGCGGGCGCCGGTTGCCTCGTCCGGATCCTCGTGCTTGTCGGCGTCGAGGTTGGCCTGGGCGTTGAGCAGAGCCACACCGCCACCCGGCACGACGCCCTCCTCGAGCGCGGCGCGGGTCGCCTGCAGCGCGTCCTCGACGCGGTGCTTCTTCTCCTTCATCTCGGTCTCGGTGGCAGCGCCGACCTTGACCACGGCGACACCGCCGGCCAACTTCGCGAGACGCTCCTGGAGCTTCTCCCGATCGAAGTCGGAGTCGGTGTTCTCGATCTCGGAGCGGATCTGGCCGATGCGGCCCTCGATCTGCGCCTTGTCGCCGGCACCGTCGATGAT
>Ga0075356_1000267_pt1 | contig 9750 bp, 7 predicted proteins | sample WestPond_Cattail_FD_120073 | JGI IMG/M metagenome (GOLD analysis project Ga0075356, IMG submission 120073) | Natural and restored wetland microbial communities from the San Francisco Bay, California, USA, that impact long-term carbon... | ecosystem: Environmental > Terrestrial > Soil > Wetlands ... | reverse complement strand
TGGTCGAGGGTGCGACCCGCTTCATCCAGTCGAGCTTCGACGGCGCCGAGGTTCAGCACCAGCCGAAGCGGGCGGTGCCGGTGCTGCTGCACGGCGACGCCGCCTTCCCCGGCCAGGGCGTGGTCGCCGAGACTCTCAACCTGCGGGCGCTGCGCGGCTACACCACCGGCGGCACGATCCACATCATCCAGAACAACCAGGTGGGCTTCACCACCGACCCCGAGGACGCCCGCTCCACTCCCTACGCGGCGGACATGGCAAAGGGCTTCAACGTGCCGATCGTCCACGTCAACGCCGACGATGTCGAGGCCTGCTCGGCGGCGATCCGCCTGGCGATGGCCTACCGCGAGCGCTGGGCCCAGGACATCGTCATCGACGTGATCGGCTACCGGCGCTACGGCCACAACGAGACCGACGAGCCCGCCTACACCCAGCCGCTGATCGCGGCCAAGATCAAGGCCCACCCCCCAGTCTCCGAGGTCTACGCCGAGAAGCTGATCGAGGAGGGCACGATCGGCCGCGAGGAGGTCGAGGCCACCGCCAAGCAGCGCCACGACGAGATGTCGGCGGCGCTGAAGGATCTCCGCCACAAGATGGAGCTCGGCGACTACGAGGACCCGACGGTGACCACGAGCAGCACCGGCGAGCTCGACCGCAGCGCCAGCCCGTCCGTGGCCACCGCGGTGCCGGCGGAGAAGCTGCGCGAGCTGAACCGGGCGCTGATCGAGGTCCCGGAGAGCTTCACGATCCACCGCAAGCTGCGCAAGCCGCTCGCCAAGCGGATCGAGACGCTGGAGAACGGAGGGGTCGAATTTGGCCACGCGGAGGCGCTCGCCTTCGCCTCGCTGCTGACCGAGGGCGTCCACATCCGCCTCACCGGCCAGGACACCGAGCGCGGCACCTTCTCCAACCGCCACCTCGTCCTGCACGACGAGAACACTGGGCTCGAGTACTGCCCGATGCAGAACCTCGCCGATGCCGGCGCTCCCTTCGAGCTCTACAACAGCCCGCTCTCGGAGATCGCCTGCCTTGGCTTCGAGTACGGCTACTCGGCGGCTACCCCCAACGCGCTGGTCATCTGGGAGGCCCAGTACGGCGACTTCGCCAACGCCGGCCAGGTGATCATCGACACCTTTATCGTCTCCGGTCAGGCCAAGTGGGGCCAGACGAGCCGCCTCACCCTGCTTCTCCCCCACGGCTACGAGGGCTCCGGGCCCGAGCATTCCAGCGCCCGGATCGAGCGCTTCCTCGCCCTCGGCGCCGAGGGCAACATCCGCATCGCCAACCCGACCACGGCCGCCCAGTACTTCCACCTGCTGCGCCGCCAGGCGCTGATCCGCAAGCCGCGCCCACTGGTCGTCTTCACCCCCAAGGGCCTGCTGCGCCTCGATCGCGCCGCCGCCACCCCGCAGCAGCTGACCGAGGAGCACTTCCACTTCATCCTCGACGACCCGACCGCCGCCGAGCGGCGCGAGAAGGTCGAGCGCCTCGTTCTCTGCACGGGCAAGGTCTACTTCGACCTCGACGCCAGCGAGCGTCGCGCGGCCGCCGAGAACGTCGCGATCGCCCGGGTGGAGCTGCTCTTCCCCTTTGCCAAGGAGCAGCTCACCGAGCTGATCGCCTCCTACCCGAACCTCAAAGAGGTCACCTGGGTTCAGGAGGAGCCGCGAAACATGGGCTGCTGGAAGGTGATGTCACGCCGCCTTCCCGACATCCTCCCCGAGGGCGTCGAGCTCGGCTACATCGGCCGCCCGACCCGGGCGAGCCCCGGCGAGGGCTACTCGGCCGCGCACGTGAAGGAGCAGGAGCGGATCGTGCTCACCGCCCTTACCCCCGGCGCGTAAGCGTTCGAGGCCGCTTCCCACACCGAGGCAGCGGGAGAAAACTGCCGGGCTGGGTATCTTTGGCACCTGATGAGCGCTCTGAGGAAGCCGACCCCTGGACCGATGTTCGTCTGGGTCAAGTGGCTCTCCTGGGTCGAGTTGGGGATCTTCAGCCTGCTGATCCTCTTCTGGCTGGTGCCCGGGTTCGACACCGAGACGATGGTCTTCGGCTGGGCGCACGGCCTCGGATTCGTAATCCTCTGCATCGTGATCTGGGTCGCCTGCGGCAGGCGCGAGACGCCCTACACCCTGCTGGCGGCGACGCTGACGCCGGTCGGGCCGGTCGGCAGCGTGATCGGAATCGAGCTGATCGAGCGGCGCGGTTGGGGAGTTGCGGAATCCCCGCAAAGAGTTGCGGAATCGCCGTAGACCCGCTCAAACTGCCTTGACCCGGCTGCATTTACGCGGTATAGGTAGTGCCTGACTGTTTCTTCTGGGCAGTCCCGTCCAGGAGAACGGTCGCGTCGGCATCCCTCCCTGGCTACCGACGCGCAGGTGCAGTGAGGGTCGCGCGGACCCCCCTGCCTCCCGCGGCCCTCCTGCACCGCTCTTTTGCGGCGAGAAGGCCTTTACGAATTTTTCAAATTTCGCAAGACCGTCTGGAGGATGCCGCCGTTTTGGAAGTAGATGACCTCGTTGGGGGTGTCTAGGCGGACGGTTGCCTCGAACTCGATCTCGCCGGCCGTGACGATGACCGACTTCGCCGCGCCGTCTTCGAGGTCGCCGATGTCGAAGACCTCCTCGCCCGTCAGGCCGAGCGACTGGGCGCTCTCTCCTGCCGGGAACTGCAGCGGCAGCACGCCCATGCCGATCAGGTTGGAGCGGTGGATGCGCTCGAAGCTCTCGGCGATCGCGGCGCGGACGCCGAGCAGCTTGGTCCCCTTCGCGGCCCAGTCGCGCGAGGAGCCCGAGCCGTACTCCTTGCCGGCCAGCACGACCAGCGGCACGCCTTCGGAGGCGTAGGCCATCGCCGCCTCATAGATCGTCGTCTCGGCGCCGTCGGGGAAGTGCCGGGTGAAGCCGCCGGCCCGCTCGACCAGCAGGTTGCGCAGGCGGATGTTGGCGAAGGTGCCGCGGATCATCACCTCATGGTTGCCGCGCCGCGAGCCATAGGAGTTGAAGTCGCGCGGCTCGACGCCCTGCTCGACCAGCCAGCGCCCCGCCGGACTGTCCTTCTTGATCGCACCGGCAGGCGAGATGTGGTCTGTGGTGATCGAGTCGCCGAGCAGCGCCAGCACCCGTGCACCCACGATCGGCTCGACCCCGGGCGGCTCAGCCGGCATCCCCTCGAAGAAGGAGGGACGACGCACGTAGGTCGAGTCTGGCCAGGTGTAGCGGTCGCCCTGGGGGACATCGACCGCCTTCCAGGTCTCATCGCCGGAGAGAACCCCGCCGTAGTTGCGGGTGAACATCTCCGAAGCGATCGAGCGGCCGACCAGCTCCTTGATCTCGGCGGCGTCGGGCCAGATGTCGCGCAGGAAGACCGGCTCGCCGTCGCTGCCCTCGCCCAGCGGCTCGCCGGTCAGGTCGAGGTCCATCCGCCCGGCCAGCGCGTAGGCGACGACCAGTGGTGGACTGGCGAGGTAGTTCGCCTTCACGTCCTGGTTGATCCGGCCCTCGAAGTTGCGGTTGCCGGAGAGGACCGCGCAGACCGCCAGGTCCTTCTCCTCGACCGCGGCCGATATCTCCGCCGGCAGCGGCCCCGAGTTGCCGATGCAGGTCGTGCAGCCGTAGCCGACCAGGTTGAACTGCAGCTCGTCCAGGTACTTGGTCAGGCCGGCCTTGTCCAGGTAGTCGGTGACCACGGTCGAGCCCGGTGCCAGCGAGGTCTTCACCCAGGGCTTGCGGGTCAGGCCCCGTTCGACCGCGTTGCGAGCCAGCAGGCCGGCGCCGATCATCACGCTCGGGTTGGAGGTGTTGGTGCAGCTGGTGATCGCGGCAATCACGACACGGCCGTGATCCAGCTCGAAGCTCGTGCCGTCCTCGAGGGTCACCTCGATCGCGTCTTCGCTGCCCTTCCCGATCGTCGCCACCGGCCCGCCGCTCAGCGCCGGGCGAGGCTTGCCGCGCTCGTCGTCGTGATCCTCGGCGGGCGGGTCCGAGGCGGGGAAGGACTCGTCGTTTGCCTCGTCGACGCCGTTGCCGAGCTGGGCGCCCGCCTCAGGGTCGAACTCCTCCATCGCCTCGAGGAAGGCCTCCTTGGCCTCGGCCAGCGGCACCCGGTCCTGGGGCCGCTTCGGCCCGGCGATGCTGGGCACCACATCGCCCAGGTCGAGCTCCAGGAGGCTGGAGAAGACGGGATCGGGCGCACCCTCTTCGTGGAACATGCCCTGCTCGCGCGCGTAGGCGTCGACCAGCTCGAGCGTCTCCGTCGGCCGCCCGGTCAGCTCCAGGTAGCGCAGCGTCTCGGCGTCGACCGGGAAGATCGCGCAGGTCGAGCCGAACTCCGGCGACATGTTGCCGATCGTCGCCCGGTCGGCCAGTCCCAGCGTGGCCAGGCCTGGCCCGAAGAACTCGACGAACTTGGAGACGACGCCGCGCTCGCGCAGCATCTCGGTGACGGTGAGGACGAGGTCGGTCGCGGTCGCCCCCTCGGGCAGCTGGCCGTCGAGCTTGAAGCCGACGACCTGGGGCAGCAGCATCGAGACCGGCTGGCCGAGCATCGCCGCCTCGGCCTCGATCCCGCCGACCCCCCAGCCGAGCACGCCGAGCCCGTTGACCATCGTCGTGTGCGAGTCGGTGCCGACCAGCGTGTCGGGGTATGCCTGCGCGGTCGTCATTTCATTCGCACCGCGGTTGAAATGACGACCGCGGTGGGGCTCGCGGCTATAGACGACCTGGGCGATGTGCTCGAGGTTGACCTGGTGACAGATCCCCGTTGCCGGCGGCACGACGCTGAAGTTGTCGAAGGCCTCGCGTCCCCACTTGAGGAACGAGTAGCGCTCGCGGTTGCGCTCGAACTCGCGCTCGGCGTTGACGGCGAAGGCGCCGGCGTTGCCGAAGGCGTCGACCTGAACCGAGTGGTCGATCACCAGGTCGACGTCGACCAGTGGGTTGATCCTCTCGGGATCGCCCCCGATCTCGGCCATCGCGTCGCGCATCGCTGCCAGGTCGACGACCGCGGGCACGCCGGTGAAGTCCTGCATCAGCACCCGGGCAGGTTGGAAAGGGATCTCGGCGCTGGGCTCGGCGGCGGCGTCCCAGCTCGCGATCGCTTCGACGTCGGCGGCGGTGACCGTGCTCCCGTCCTCCAGCCGCAGGACGTTCTCCAACAGCACCTTGATCGAGTAGGGCAGCCGCGCCACGTCGAAGCGCTCCTGCAGGGCGTCAAGCCGAAAGATCTCGTAGGAGCGGGCGTCGACGTCGAGGGTCGAGCGGGCGCCGAAGGAGTCGGAAGGGGTCACGAACCCATCCTAGGAGGGTGGGCTGTTGGGGTGCCTTTCGCCCGACACCGGTGGGTCGGATCGGGAGTTGAGCGAGTTCGTCCGCTCGGCCGCTAGATCGCTGGCTGGCCGACCATGCACTGGGAGCCCAGGCCGCGGACTCGGCGCGGGTCTTCGTTACGACCGACGGCCATCGAGTCGTCGGCTACTACGCGCCCACCGCCGCACAGCTTCAACGAAGAGTCGCCGAGCGATCCCCTGCACCACTATGTGAGTGCAAATCACAATCGCTTTGGAGGAAGTAATGGCCGACACCACCTGCCACATGACGATCTCCCTCGACGGCTTCGTCGCCGGGCCAGATCAAAGCCGCGAAGACCCGCTCGGCAAGCGGGGCCGCGAGCTTCACGGCTGGCACCTTGGCGACGAGCGCGCGAACGAGGCGGACGCCACCGCCGAGCGCCGTTTGCTGCGCCCCCGCGGCGCCTACGTCATGGGTCGCAACATGTTCGGCCCGATCCGTGGCGAGTGGGACGAGGAGTGGTCGGGATGGTGGGGGCCCGAGCCGCCCTACCACGCGCCCGTGTTCGTCCTAACCCATCACACTCACGCGCCGATCGAGATGGAGGGCGGGACGACGTTTCACTTCGTCACCGATGGCTTCGACGCCGCCTATGCCCAGGCCCGCGAGACTGCCGGCGCAGACGGCATCGACATCGCGGGCGGCGCCTCGACCGTCCGCCAAGCGCTGCAGGCGGGCGTCATCGACGAGCTCTGGCTCGACATCGTCCCCGTTCTACTCGGGTCCGGCGAGGGGATATTCAACGGCGTCGCCGAGTTCGATTTCGAGCCCGGCGAGGTCCTCCATTCCCCACTGGCGACCCACATCTGCTACCGCCGGGCGGGATGAGACGGATACACGCAACCGCGCAGGCACATGCGCAGGTGCCTGCAAAAGTAGCGGGGCGATGATGCCCCGAGCTGGATTCGAACCAGCGGCCTACTCCTTAGGAGGGAGTCGCTCTATCCAGCTGAGCTATCGGGGCGGGCTACCGGAAAAGGCTCTGCTGAGCCGTTTCCAGCGATTGTGAGTCGTCCGCGCTCGGCTCAGATTCGACAGAAATAGACTCTCCGCTGCCCATTGCTGCCCATTCGAGGGCTGCGTCGAACTCGCGAAGCGCCACGCCGATCAGCCTCTCGCGGCGGCGCACAGCACTAGCGTAGACCTTCATCGAGAAGCCCGGCTCGGTGTGCCCGAGCTGGTTCGCCACGTACACGGGATCGTCGCCCAGGGCGAAGCGCAGGCTTGCGTAGAGCCGTCGCAGGGAGTGCGGAGTCACGGCTTCGTCAATCGGCCGCAGGTCCAGCTCATCGAGCCTCTTGTTGGCTCTGCGGATCGCCGTCTTCAAACGCCGCTCGACGTTGCTGACGCTCTGCCGCTGTCCCTTGCGGTTGCGGAACATCGGACCCTCGCTGCTGCGCAGCGTGCGGAGCTTGTAGGCGGCGAGTTCTTTACGCAAGGCGTCGGGGAGATCGACTTGGCGGATACCTGCGTCGGTCTTCGAGGCCGCGACAGCCAGAGAGCCGCTGGCGGGATCGAAGTCGGGCCAGTCCAACCCGCACGCCTCGCCGTTGCGCAGTCCGGCTCCTGCCATCGTCGCCACCATCGGCCGCAGCTTCCCAGCGGCTTCGAGCAGGGAGGGCAACTGCTCCGGCTCCACAGTCGGCCGCTTCGGCGTGCTGCGCTTAACGCGCCGCCGTCGTCCACGCGCCGGATTGCGTGCCGCGTCAATGTGCCCGTAGTCGCCGGCAGCGTCAAGGATCATCGCCAGCAGGCCGAGCGACTTGTTGATCTGGTTCGGCCCAAGCGCTCCCTCGCGGAGCTTGGCTGCCTTGTAGCGGTCCACGTCCTCGGGACCGATCTGGTCAAGGTGCATCGAGGCGAAGTGGGGGAGTAGATGCCCGCTCAGTAGCCAGCGGTAAAGCCATTCCGAGGCGAACTCATGGAAGGTCGGCGCCTCCGCCACCTGCGGAGCCCGAGCCGGTTCGTAAGGCCGCCAAAGTCCGCGCTCCACGTCGGCCAGGACGTGCCTCAACTCGGCCTCGGCCCGCTTGCGGTGCCAGCCATCGTCGGCTGTCCCGAGCGCCACATAACGCCGCTTGCCGTAGGCACGGAACCGGATCGCCCAACCGCGCCCGTCCTGCGGCTCGATCACCTGCCCTGTCGCTTTGCGAGGCATCCCTACCTAAGCCGCCGAGGGCGGCGAGTTCTCCCCCGGCCTTCGGATCGGAAGCAGAGCCACCCGTCCCTCCGACCCCCGCGGCTGACTCGCCCGCTTACCTGAGCGGGCGGGCGGGTCAGCCGCCGGAACCTCGCCAACCCTCCGCAGCACCCGTGCCGCCACTTCGGGATCGAAGCGAAGCCGTGGCTTCGCCCCGCCGCCGAGCTTGACCGCCCGCAGCTCGATTGCGTGGGAGTAGACCCAAGAGCGCTCGATCCCGAGCCGCCGCGCCAGCTCGGCGGCATCGACCAGCTCGCGGTTTTGGAGTCCGCGCTTTTCGAGCAACTCGACAACTCGGCGGGCGATTGCCTCGATTGTCTGGGGATCGAGCTTGATGCGGGTGGATGCCATCTCACCTCTACTGTCAAAACTGAGGGCCGTTTGCGTCGGGTGACTTTGAAAAAAGTTTGCGCAGCGCCTCTCCGGCTCCCGCAATCGACGCCGCTCATGAGCCGCCGCCGAGCCTTGCTGACATTGCGGGTCAGCAAAGTGCGGCCCAGGCATGGAACCAGGGGGTTCGTAGTGTGTCGGTGTTCGGGGCTGTGGTCGTGGGGAGGGCATCTGGGACTGCCTGGCGGCTTCTGTCTCGGGGGTTCTGGCTGTCGGGTAGCTGGCCTGAGTCGTGGGTCTGGCTGCTGGCTGGATGGGCCTGATCTGGACTTGCTGGCTCTGGCTATGGCTGTCGTTCAGCGGCTTCCCGGAGGCCGAGGCAGGGTGCGGAGCCCTCCATGCGAGTAGACGACTCCGCAGCCTCCCTGTGGCCTGCGCCTCGGCCCCCGGGAAGCCGCTGAACGACCTCGCCGTCCTAGGTAACGCCCCCGATCAGCTCGTCAAAGCGCACAGCGGCCCTGCTGGGGGCGAGCCTCCGGCAATCGCAGGTGAGCAGCCCGTCGCGGGTTAGCTCCCGCACGGCGCGCTCTACGGCGTCCTGTTCGCAGCTCCGCAGTTCGGTCTCGACCCGCAGGGCCAGCTCAAGGATCGTGAGCTGCGCGGGATGCAGGAACAGGACCTGCGTGAGGACCGAGCGTTCCATGATCTCGTCCTCATGGAAGGGCGCAGAAAGGCCCGGCCGGATATCTTCGTCGTGCATGGGAGTTCATACCTCCTGTGCCATGCCCCCGGCTGTTCCACCAGCGCGGGGGCGCTTTGTCGTTGGACGGCGAGGCTACAACAACTTCTGCTGAAACACAAGTGCTGCGACAGGTGGATCGAAACGCCCGCGTCTGAGAACGTGCGCAGAAGATGCGCCGCTCAGATCAACCCCAGCCCGCCCTAGGCAAAGCAATCCGCCAGCTCCGCGAAGAGCGCAGCATGACCCAGGAAGCCCTGGCTCAAGAGGCTGGCGTCACGGTCGGCCACATGTCAATGATCGAACGCGGCCACTCGAATCCGACTTGGGCCACGGTTAAGTCGATCAGCCGCGCCCTTGGAGTCACAATGATCGAGCTATCGGGTCTAGTCGAACAGATTGAGAAAGATGATTAGACCCCAGCTAGGTTCCGGCCATTGGGCATTCGGCTGCATTCGATGACAAGCTCGTCAGATGGATACCGCGCTCGACTACGCTAGACGCGATGCCTAAACCCGAGCCAACGACCTTGACAATCACGCTCACTGGGCCGCTTGTCCATGAGCATCGCCTCCCGTTGTCTGAGCTTCAGCGAATTTCAAAGCATGTTCGCGGCGCACTCCGAGACGTGGCCTTGGTTATTACGCAGCGTGGGCCAAGTGGGAAGGCCGGGAGAGCCGAGAAGTTCATCGAAGATGCCGTCGATCTTCGAGTAATTGGCCAACCTCGGGCTGGAAGCTTCAAGCTTGAACTCGAAGTGCCGACTGATGTTGCCCCCGACCCACAACTTCCCGCTGATTTCGGACCAGGAGTCGCCGATGACGCTGTACGGACCCTAGTGGCGGGTCTAGATCAGCTAACAGACGATAGTACGCAGCTTCCACGCGGATTTGATCGAGGGGTGCTTAAGGCCATTACTCCTTTGAATACGGCGTTCAAACGGGGGATTGACTCAATAGGCCTTGTCACGAACGGTCGGGCGGAGCCGATCCACGCCGTGATCAATAAAGAGAGAATAGCGGCCGCCCGCACTCTCATTAAGACGCCGCATAAGGCACAGGCGGTAGTAGAGGGAGTCCTTCAAATGGTCGACTTCGCTTCTCTTGAGTGTCGTGTGGATAGACCCCCCAAGC
>Ga0075356_1000265_pt1 | contig 9798 bp, 8 predicted proteins | sample WestPond_Cattail_FD_120073 | JGI IMG/M metagenome (GOLD analysis project Ga0075356, IMG submission 120073) | Natural and restored wetland microbial communities from the San Francisco Bay, California, USA, that impact long-term carbon... | ecosystem: Environmental > Terrestrial > Soil > Wetlands ... | reverse complement strand
GTGGAGCTTAAATCCGGGGGCTATTTGATTTTTGATCAAACTGAAGCGCTTACCACTGTGGACGTGAATACGGGCAGTTTTGTCAGCGGAAAAAATTTATCTGATACCATCTTTAAAACCAATCTTGAAGCTGCGCAATGTATCGCACGCCAGCTGAGGCTGCGTAATTTAGGCGGTATTATCATCATCGATTTTATTGATATGGATGAAGACGCGCAACGCGAAAAAGTATTAGATGAGCTGAAAAAGGGCGTGAATACGGACCGCGCTCGCACCGGCATAAACGGCTTTACGCCGCTGGGCTTGGTAGAAATGACGCGTAAACGCACGCGTGAGAGCTTGGCGCATCTGCTGTGCGAGTCTTGTGAAGTGTGCCAGGGTCGCGGCGAACATAAGACTGCACAGACGATTGCTTATGAAATTATGCGCGAGTTGATGCGCGAATCTAAACAGTTTGACGCGAAAGAGTTTAAGGTGATTGCCTCTCCCGTCGTGATTAATTTACTACTGGATGAAGAATCGCAGAGCTTGGCCAATTTATCAGATTTCATCAACAAACGCGTGACGCTACAGGCCGATAGTCAGTACTCGCGCGAAGTATTCGACGTGGTTTGGAGTTAAAGGCTTAGTTCAAAACTAGGCTGGAGGCGGCATCTGCATTGTTGGCACATTTAGAAATGGTAAATCAGGCATTTGCATTGTTTTGTCCATGCCGAAATCATTTTTGTCTGCTAATCTAGCTTTGACAGCGGGTTTAACCGCCATAATCAGGTGCAACAACATTGTGTCTAATGCCTGGCTTTCCTTGGTATGCAAGGTGTATTCTTTTTCAACGATTGCCAATTGGTTATCCAGCGCTTCCGCACTAGCTTTGGCTTCCATCAAGTTTTTCATACGCTCATCTAATGTTGCTTTATGCTCGGTCATTTGATTTTTTAATGTGGAGAGCACATCTTGCAGCCAGCGCTCAACATCTTTGCTGGCCTGCTCAAATACTTTTTGTTTTTGCGTGCCCAAGCCTAAGAAAAACTTGCGAATTAAAAAGTGTTTTTCTGTGAGTACGTTAATGGGGTCAGTACAAAAATCATCTGTGATTTTTTGTATTGCGCGCATATTGTTTAAAAAACCAGACATATCTAGTTCTGGCGGATCAAACAAATCAAACCCATGTTTCGATTGAAATACGTTGTAGATATTTTCTGCCAGTTTTTTAATGGTTTTGCTTTCGGTGGTTACATGGTCTGCCAGCTCAATTGCCTGTTTCATCAAGTTGCGCATGCCTTGGTTCAAGCCAACCGTCGTCCAGCTATCTCCCATTTCCTGACGACTTTGCGCGATAGATGTATCTAAATAAGCCACACTTAGATGACGTAACAACTTTTTGCCCAGGTTCACAATTTTGTCATTGGCTTGGTTAAAAGTAGGGATGGAGGCTTCGTAGCGCTTTCTTTCTGCCACAACTTTATTTAACATATGCCTAGATTCATCGAAATTTTGGCCTCTTAAGTTTTTTAACTCTAAAACCTGCGCACGTAAACTTAATACGCGCTGTTGTACTAATTTGCGCGAGCTTTTAATCATTTCACTGCATTCGGCGGCAACGGTTCTGCCCAAAATTTCATGTTTGGCTTGAATCATTTGGTTGCCCAAGGTGCTTTCCAGTTCCAAAATGCGGCTTTGTTTAAGTAGTTCTGAATTCCTTTTGATTCTAGCCACCAAGGCTTTTTGTGCGGAGATGGCAAATACGCTATCTGGTGAAACGCCAAGCTGATGCGCAGTGACATTAATTTGTCTGTCAATCTCGTTAATTACGTCTTGTTTAGGTCTTAAGTCATCCCACAGAATATCAATTTTGTTCAGCAACACAAGTTTATATTTAGCGCGGCCTTTGATATATTCATTCCAAATACTTAGGTCGGATTTAGTGATGCCGCTATCCGTGGCTGTTAAAAACAGGACAGCATGCGCGCTGGGGATAATGTTTAGCGTGAGTTCAGGCTCAGCACCAAGTGTATTTAGACCCGGCGTGTCAATGACCACCAAACCGCTTTTAAGCAGGGGATGTGGAAAATTAATAATAGCGTGGCGCCATGCGGGCACCTTTACAAAACCTGTTTGTTTAAGATCATTGACCATGCCAATATCTTCTGAATTCCATAGTCCAAGCGCTTCAGCTTCACTTTGCGTCACCTCTGCCTGGTCAATTAATTTGCGTAGCGTGACCTTCATTTCGTCAGGAGAATCCAGATTTAGACGAAATTTTTGCCATGCATTTGGGGTGGTTTTTAAGTAAGTGAGCGTGTCTTCGCTCTTGCGCGTTTCGATTGGCAATAGCTTAATGGAGGGCTCATCGCGCTCGTCCCAAAAAATTTCAGTCGGGCACATGGTGGTACGACCGGCTTCGCTGGGTAGCAGTCGTTGATTAAAATCTGAGAAAAATAGGGCGTTAATGGTTTCGGTTTTACCGCGTGAGAATTCAGCCAAAAATGCGATGACGAGTTGATCACGTTTTAGTGTTTCCAAAATGTCATATAAGCGCAACTCTATCAACGCATCTGAATATGCACTACCAGCTAGCCAATCACGATAATCAGTAATTGTTTTGGTTAAACTGGCGCGCCAAGCTTGATATTCATTGACTTTGGCTTGTAGCGGGGTATTTGATACTGGGTTATTCATGGTTGGATTATATGCTTTGATTATAAAGTGATATTCAATTTTCTAAAATGATAATTAGTTGTCATTAGAGGATAGAATGCATGAATTTTTCCAGTGTAGTAATGACCGAAACGTTGAGCATTTGCAGCAAAATAAGCGCGACAACGGGTGAAAAATCAATGCCGTTGGTAATCGGTATGATGCGCTGAATAGGCGCGAGTATTGGTCTTGTCAGGTCATCTAGAACTGATGCAATCGGTGTGTGAGGGTTAACCCAGCTTAAAATTACTTGCAGCAAAATAGCGTAAAAAAACAAATCCAGAATTGCACGTATCACGCCTAACAAGCTCATGCCAAATAACGTTGGCCAGATTGAGCCTCCAGCTACACCAAGCGGAAAATCACGTAACCATAGCAAAAGCAGATGCAGTAAAAATTGAGTGACAATAGCTAAAAATAAGGTTGAAAGGTCAATTTTTTTAAAACTTGGGATGAATTTTCTTGCGGGCTTGACCGCAAAGTCAGTGAGCGTCATCACCATTTGGCCAAGCGGGTTATAAAAAGAGGTTCTAAAAAGCTGCATAAAGAAGCGTAGCAAGAACATCATGGTTAATGTGTTGAGAATGGTGCTGAGTAAGAAATCTAACGCAGAAGAAAACATTTTTATATTAATCCTTAACTCAGTTAATCACGACCTAGTTCATCGCCCAGCGTTTTGGCGCGCTCGCAAGCCTTTTGTGCAGCAAGCATCATGGCTTGTTTTACTTTTGAGTTTTCCAAACTCAACAAGCCTTGTTCGGTGGTGCCGCCTTTGGACGTGACTTGCTGACGCAGTGTGGCGATAGGTGCCGTGCTAATGTCAGCCAATAAACTCGCACCCTTAAAGGTGGCGACGCTGAGTTGTTTTGCCTCCTGCTCGCTCAAGCCTAATGCTAAAGCCGCCTCCTGTAAAGCTTCGATGAGATAAAAAACATAAGCTGGGCCGCTACCAGAAATTGCAGTAATCGCATCGAGTTTTTCTTCAGAGTCGAGCCACAAAGTGCTACCTGCGGCAGTCAAAACTTGGTCTGCTATGGCAATCTGCGCTTTTGAAACATTAGGCATTGCATATAAACCAGTCACACCAGCTTGAATTTGTGCGGGCGTATTGGGCATGGCGCGGATAATGGTTTGATAATTACCCAGCCAGCGGCTTAAATCGCTCAAGCGTATGCCAGCGGCGATAGAAATCACTAGTTGCCTGTTTAGCCTTGGCGCTAAACTTTTAGCAAGCGCCGCTAATTGTTGCGGCTTAATCGCTAGGACAATGGCTTCACAAGTAGCCGCATCTGCTAATTCAACGGTAGCATTCACTCCAAACTGTTGTACTAATTCTTGCCTTTTCCCGGGGTCCAATTCAACTACGGTGATGTTAGACATCGTAAATTTCTGGCTTTTAAGCCCGGCAATTAGCGCTGTTGCCATGTTGCCGCCACCAATAAATGCTAATTTCATGTTGTTTACTCGATTGTTAATGTTGAAGCCGCGCGCCAAAAATGGCCGAGCCAATCCGCACAATGGTAGCACCTTCTTGTATCGCTACTACGTAGTCGTCCGACATGCCGATAGATAGCGTGTCGATCTTAAAGCCGAGCTTTTGCAATTCAACAAAAGCTTCTTTTACTATTTTAAATTGCGCGTGCTGTTTTGCAAGGTTTTTTGTTGGCGCGGGAATCGCCATCAGGCCGCGTAATTTAAGTGAGGGCAGCTTATTAATCGCAGTTGCAAGCATGCTCGCAGAGCCAATATCCACGCCACTTTTGGAGGCCTCGTCGCTACTGTTAATTTGAATGCAAACGTTTAAAGGCGGCATGTTTGCAGGTCTTGCGCTGGCTAGGCGCTCTGCTACTTTAAGTCTATCCACAGAGTGCACCCAAGCAAAATGCTGCGCGATAAGTTGCGTCTTGTTGCTTTGTATCGGACCAATAAAATGCCATTCGATGTTGCAATCTTCCAACAGTGCTTGTTTGTTAATGGCCTCTTGTACATAGTTTTCACCAAATGCGTGTTGCCCTGCTAAATAAGCCTCACGTACCTTTGCCGCACTTTGTGCTTTGCTCACGGCTAATAATTGCACGTTGTCATCACGCTTGGCGCTCAGTCGCGCAGCAAGAATATTTGCTTGAATCGCTTGCAAGGAATCGGCAATTATGGTCATAATTCAAGTATCTTAAAGAATAAACTTTATGTAAAGTCTTAAGTATCAACTGGATTATAAAATATAACGGGAGCTGATTGTGGATATTTCAGATTTACTTGCCTTCTCAGTAAAAAACAAAGCCTCAGATTTACACCTTTCCGCAGGGTTGCCACCGATGATTCGCGTGCATGGGGACGTGCGTAAAATCAACGTGCCATCTATGGATCATACACAAGTGCACGACATGGTGTATGACATCATGAACGACGGCCAACGCAAAGTGTACGAAGAATCGTTAGAGTGCGACTTTTCGTTTGAGATTCCAAATTTAGCGCGCTTCCGCGTGAATGCGTTCAATCACCAACGTGGCTCTGGTGCAGTATTTCGAACGATTCCATCGAAAATTTTAACGCTTGAAGAATTGCATTGTCCCGCTATTTTTAAAGAAATTGCCGATACGCCGCGCGGTATTGTGTTAGTAACTGGACCTACTGGCTCGGGCAAATCGACCACGCTGGCGGCGATGGTAGATTATATTAACGAGAACGAAATGGGGCATATTTTAACGGTAGAAGACCCGATCGAGTTTGTACATACTTCGAAAAAGTGTTTGATCAACCAGCGTGAAGTTGGTCCACACACACTTTCGTTTCAGAATGCTTTACGCTCTGCTTTGCGTGAGGATCCTGATGTGATTCTGGTTGGCGAGATGCGTGACCTGGAAACCATTCGACTAGCCTTAACGGCTGCGGAAACAGGGCATTTGGTCTTTGGTACGCTACATACCAGCTCAGCAGCTAAAACTGTCGACCGGATTGTAGACGTTTTTCCTGCGGCAGAAAAAGATATGGTGCGTTCGATGCTTTCAGAGTCGTTGCGTGCGGTTATTTCACAAACATTATGCAAAACTAAGGATGAACAAGGTCGTGTAGCCGCGCATGAGATCATGATCGGTACGCCAGCGATTCGTAATTTGATACGTGAAAATAAAGTTGCACAAATGTATTCGGCGATTCAAACGGGCCAAAATATCGGCATGCAAACACTGGATCAAAACTTGCAAGATTTAGTAAGGCGCAATGTAATTTCTGCTGCTGAAGCGCGTGGAAAAGCTGCAAATAAAGATTCCATTGTTGGTTAAAAATAGTTAGGACAGGTATGGAAAAGGGTCAGGCGGAAAAGTTTGTATTTGATTTGCTCAGATTAATGCTGGGCAAAAAAGCTTCGGATCTATTTATTACTGCAGGATTTCCGCCCGCCATGAAAGTGGATGGAAAACTTACGCCGATAAGTTCACAGGTGCTTACTGCGCAACAATCGCGCGAAATTGCGCGCTCGATAATGAACGATAAGCAGGCTACAGAGTTTGACGCGACCAATGAGTGTAACTTCGCGATTGGCATTCCCAGCGTTGCACGTTTTCGTGTGAATGCCTTCGTTCAGCGCGGCTCTGTGGGCTTGGTATTCAGAACCATCACTACGAAAATTCCAAAGTTTGAGGAACTGGGTTTACCTGATGTATTAAAGGACATCGCCATGACCAAGCGCGGCTTAGTGATATTTGTCGGCGGCACAGGCTCTGGCAAATCTACATCGCTGGCGGCCATGATTGGTTATCGCAACGAAAACAGTTATGGGCATATTATTACCATTGAAGACCCAGTAGAATTTGTGCATGAGCATATTAATTGTGTGATAACGCAGCGCGAAGTAGGCGTGGATACTGATAATTGGCATATCGCACTTAAAAATACTTTGCGCCAGGCGCCCGATGTGATTTTGATTGGTGAAATTCGAGATCGCGAGACGATGGATTACGCGATTGCCTTTGCCGAAACAGGTCATTTGTGTATGGCAACATTGCATGCCAACAGCACCAATCAGGCATTAGATCGTATTATTAACTTCTTCCCAGAAGAGCGTCGTCACCAATTATTGATGGATTTATCACTCAATGTGCGGGCCTTTATTTCGCAACGACTTATTCCAAAAATCGATGGAATCGGACGTGCCGCCGCTATTGAAATTATGCTTAACTCGCCTTTGATTTCAGATTTGATATTTAAAGGTGATGTGCATGAGATTAAAGAGATTATTGGTCGTTCGCGTGAGTTAGGCATGCAAACTTTTGACCAAGCGCTGTTTGATTTGTACGAATCAGGTCAGATTAGTTACGAAGATGCCTTGCGCAACGCAGATTCAGTGAATGATTTACGACTTAAAATTAAACTTGAAGGCAAAGATTCTAAAGATAGAGATTTATCGTCTGGGTTGGATCATTTAGGAATGGTGTAGTTTTCAATCTAAACAAAAAAGCCGATGATTTCTCATCGGCTTTTTTTATTTTTTAGTAAGTGCTTATTCTACAGAAACCTCAACACGTCTCGCCTCAGCCAAATCACCGCCGCCATCGACACTTTCTGGCTTGCGCATTTCAATTCTAGCTTCGTCAATACCTGCTGCTTTAAGCGCCTCACGTACTGATTTTGCGCGGTTTTTAGCAAGATTCTCATTCACTGCTTGATTGCCACGCGGATCGTGATAGCCTGACAATATCGCTTTAGCACTGGCATTGGCGTTCAGCCATGCAATGATAGGTGCGAGTGTGGCGTCCGCATCAGCAGGCAGTCCTGTTTTTCCAGTATCGAAGTACAGTTTTGCAGCGGGTGGAGGCAATGCTGCAACTGGCTCAGCTGCTTTAACCACAAGTTGATTATCTATCGTTACATTTGATCCAAAAAACGCTTGTGCATCGGTGCCCTTTTGTTGCTTGATGGCATCCGTATCCACCGTGCCTGTCAGCACCACGTTTTTGTCGTCGCCTTCTGCCTTCATGTCGGCGCTGAGCATGCCTTTTAGCGCGTCTGCTTGTGCAACCCAAGCAGCATTTGCACTATCGCCATTGCTGGTGAAATCATTTGCGGTTGAAGAGAAATGAAACGCTTCAATTACTGGTTCGGCAGCTGGCATAATCGCTTCTGTAGCGACTGCTGGCGCGGCAGGAGCCCCGCAGCACGCGCTGCTTGGCCCTCTGCCCGTCATCAGCATCCATAGCAGAATTAAGGCAAGAATCAGCGGAACTATCCAGTTCCAACTAGATTGACTCGATTGATTATTATGCATATTTATCACCTTAAATTAATTTTTAACGGGATTATTTTTTAAGGCCAGCAGAAAGCTCGTCCTGCAACTTTTTGAGCTCTGCCCATTTGTTGCTAGCCGCCAAAGCTGCTTGCTGCGCCCATGTGCCCGGGTTAGCAATGCGGTAACGTGAGCCGCCTTTATCTAAAATAGCACGCATTTGCGGAACGGTTGCTTTCGCTACCTGTGCAAAAGTTTTCATGCCCGCATCTTTAAATAAATCATTAATTTTTGGTCCAATACCTTCAATGACAGTAAGATCATCTGCATTTTTAATGGCAAACCCTGCTGCTTTTGCTGCGACTAAATTAATACTAGCCGCTTTAGGTGCTGCTTTGGGCTTGGCTTTAGGTTTTGCAGCCGTTTTTGGTTTTGGCGCAGGTGATGCCTTCATTACAGGCGCTGGCACTGGTGCAGCAACTGTTGCCGCTGGTACTTCTGCGATTTTAGCTGCAGGCGGTGTTGGCGTATGGCTTGTTGTATTCTGTGATGGGCATGAGCCACAGCATTTGCGCAGCCAGCAGTGCGCTAGCCATCCTAGTAATGCACCTAATAAGAACCACCAGAAACAACACCCGAACGAACTTAGTAGAGAACTCATTTTTACTCCCCAGTTAAAATTAAATGACGGTATTCGTTAAAAAGATAGTTGAAAAAAATCAACACAAAATTTATGTAAGGGCAACTATCGGCGTGTTTATGTAAAACGTCAAGTGTCCCTTAGCAAAAATTAACTTATTTGATAAGTAATTTGGCCATTAAGCAAGGTGTAATGGACTTTTCCAGTTATTTCTAAACCTAAGAAAGGTGTGTTTTTGCCTTGGCTTTTTAGCTGGCTTGCTTCAACCCTCCAGGTTTGTTCAGGGTCGAAAATCGCGATATCGGCATGGGCGTTGATGCTTAAATGACCGCCAGCTATGCCCAAAATATTGGCTGGCGCACAGGTGATTTTTGCAATGGCATCGCTAAGAGGTGCTTTACTACTTGCAGCCCATTTTAGCGCTAAAGGTAATAATAATTCTAGTCCGGTCGCACCTGCCTCGGCTTCGGCGAAAGGCACCAATTTCGAATCGTCGTCTACAGGCGTATGGTCGGAGCAAATTGCGTCAATAGTGCCATTTTTTACGCCTTGGCAAAGTCCTTCTTTGTCACGCGTGCTGCGCAATGGTGGTTTGAGGTTGGCAAGTGCGTTAAAGTAGCCAATATCATGTTCGGTTAAATGCAAGTGTTGAGCACTCACGTCCGCTGTTACGGCAACGCCTTGTTGCTTGGCCGCACGCACCAATTCCACGCCTTCGGCAGTTGAAAGTCGACATAAATGTACTTTGGTTTTAGTTTCGCTGGCGATGCGCAAAATCGTTGCAATGGCAAGGCTTTCTGCCGCTGCGGGAATACCCTTTAAACCTAAGCGGCTAGCTACTTCGCCATCATGTGCAACCCCATTTTGTGCCAGAAACGGCTCTTCAGCCCGTAAAAACAGGGTGTAGCCAAATGTCGCGGCGTATTCAAACGCACGCCATAGCACTTGTGTGTCAACAATCGCGTTATTAGCCTGCGTAAAGCCTACACAGCCTGCTTCAGAAAGCTCGTACATCTCTGTGAGTGCTTTGCCAGCAAGTTGCTGCGTAAGTGCGCCTATTGGATAAATGCGCGCTAAATTGATTTGTCTTGCTCGATGTTTAAGCATTTGCACTAAGCCAGATTCATCAAGTACAGGATCGGTGTCGGGTGGGCAGGCGAGGCTGGTGATACCACCGGCGGCAGCGGCTTGCAGCTCACTTTTAAGCGTGGCTTTATATTCGGAGCCAGGTTCGCGCAAT
>Ga0075356_1000264_pt1 | contig 9825 bp, 11 predicted proteins | sample WestPond_Cattail_FD_120073 | JGI IMG/M metagenome (GOLD analysis project Ga0075356, IMG submission 120073) | Natural and restored wetland microbial communities from the San Francisco Bay, California, USA, that impact long-term carbon... | ecosystem: Environmental > Terrestrial > Soil > Wetlands ... | reverse complement strand
TCATCCAGCGCAGCGTCTCGCGCGTGTGGGTGACTCCCTTGGCCGGGCCGGTACTGCCCGAGGTGAAGAAGATCGCGGCGGGGACGGAGGGATCGGCCGGTGGCTGGTCGGTGGGCAGCGGGTCGCTGCCGAGCAGCGCCTCGAAGCTCTGCTCCCAATCGCCCTCGGCGGAGCCCGGTACCTCTCCGGCCCCGTAGCCGATGACCCCACACTCGAGGCCGGAGGCGAGCCGGCTCGCCGCCACGTCCTCGGCCCGCTCGACGTGGGCGACCAGCGCCTTGGCACCGCTCACCTCGAGCGCATGGTCGACCTCGCGGAAGGTGTAGCGGTAGTTGAGCGGCGTGACGATCAACCCGGCCTTGAAGCAGGCGAGGTAGTGGACCACCAGGTCGATCCGGTTGGGCATCAGCGACGCGACGCGATCTCCCGGCTCCAGCCCGAGCGCGCGGTAGCCGCCGGCCAAGCGCGCGCTCTCCGCCTCCAGCTCCCCCCACCTAAGCGACCGGTTCGCCGAGACCAGGGCAAGGTCGTTGGGCGTCTCCAAGCCGACGCGCAGCAGATCGTCGAGCGCCGCAGCGGGTCGGTCGAGCGGAGCGCCATCGATCAGCATCGCCGAGATCGTAGGGAGCCGGTCGGCGCCTCTCATCACAAGGCCGGCCTCTGCTCATACGAACTGCATCAACTTATCTATCCAGTAGATAGAGAAGTTGATGCAGTTCGTTGGTCCACTAGATGCAGGCGCCCTAACCCGACCGGGGCGTGATCAGGGCGACCGGGACGGTCAGGCCCGCTGTGCGGCGAAGGGTCGCGATTCGGCGGCCGGGCTGGACGGCGGGGCGGATCTTGCTGACTCGATCGCCGAGGCCGGCGACCGTCGCGTCGAGGTCGGGGGCGACGAAGGCGAGGCCCCAGAAGAAGGCGGGCCGGTCTCCTCCGGTTCGCTCGATCGCCTCCTCCGGGGCCTGCACGACCTCGAGGATTACCGCGCCGAGGCGGAAGAAGGCCTGGCGGGAAGCGCCGGCCGGGGTCGGCTCCTCGCGGACGCGCCGCAGGTCGAGGCCGGCGGCCTGAAGCGCCGCGACGGTGCGGTCGAGGTCGGAGCTGATCGCGACGACGTGGTCGATCGCGGCGATGCCGTTGGGGTGCTGCGGCACCTCACTCGGCGGTGGCCGCTCCGAGAGGGTTGTCTCCAGTCCGTCCAGCTCGGTGCTCTCAACACCGCGCAACGACCATTCTGCCAACCCCTTCCCAGCATCGCCTCCGCCCAGCCGCATACGCACGTCACCAATCACGCAAACGTCTCCGTCGAGTTCGAACCCGAGCGCCGCCCAGGACTCCGGCGCATCCCCAACCGTCAGCGCGTCAATCGATACGGCCACGCCCCCAAAGCTACTTTCCGGTGCGCCTTATGCACCTCCACGGTGCATAAGGCGCACCGGAACGCTTGGGGCCGGGTCACTGTCGCGGGTCTCGGCTCTCGTCTGCCAGCAGGATCGAGAAGTGACCGAAGTCGGCGCTGAGCACGTGCTCGCCGAAGAAGCCCTCCGACGCGGTCAGCGGGGTCCCGCCCGTCGCCACGACTTTGGCCGCATCGGCCAGTTCGCCGAGGAAGGCCGGCGGCACCGTGGGGCGCAGGCAGTGGGCGGTGTAGACGGTACGCAGGGAGCCGCTCAGATCGTCGGCGAGGCGACGGGTGGAGGTGAGGAAGTCGCCGAAGTCCGCGCCGGGCTCATAGACCAGGTGGGGGCCGTAGTAGGCCTGGTCCTGCGCCCAGAGGATGCCGGCCCGCTCGTCGAGCAGGCAGATGTGGTCGGGCGCGTGGCCGGGGGTGTGGAGCACGCGCAGGACGCGGTCGCCGAGGTCGATCTCGTCGCCCTCGGCGAGCAGCCGGGTCGGCGGCGGCGGCGCGATCCGCCAGCCGCGCGCGGCGATCCCCTCGCTTGGCCAGGGCCGCATCTCCTCGTCGGGGCCGATCAGGAAGAAGCCGCCCTCGCGGTCTGCCGCCAGCAGCCGCGCGTAGGCCTCCGTCATCGCCGGCACCAGATCGGGGTAGGCGCTCAGCTGCGACGGCTCGCAGCCGGCCTCGACCCACTCCGGCCCGAGCTCGTGCATCGCCGTCTCCGCGAAGAGGTCGTTGCCGCCGACATGGTCGAAGTGGACGTGCGAGTTGACCACCGTCGGCTCTTCCGGGCAGACCGTCGCCACCGCCGCCGAGATGTCGGCGAGCCCGAGCCCGGTGTCGAGCAGGATCGTCCGCTCGCTGCCGCGGATCAGCCAGCTGTTGACGTGCCCGGGCTCCCCGACCAGCCAGACCCCGGGCTCCAGCGGCGCCACCCGGAACCAGGACTCGGCCCGGGCGGCGAATCTCTTTCCCGCGCCGCTCACCCCTTCGGCTGCGGCACGATCCTGATGTAGGGACGCGGCGACTCCCACCCGTCCGGGTAGGTCTCCTTCGCTTCGTCGTCGGAGACCGAGCCGGCGATGATCACGTCCTCGCCCTGCTGCCACTGCGCCGGCGTCGCGACCTTGTGCTTCGCGGTCAGCTGCAGCGAGTCGACCACGCGCAGGACCTCGTCGAAGTTGCGTCCCGTCGTCATCGGGTAGACGAGGATCAGTTTGATCTTCTTGTCGGGCCCGATGACGAAGACGTTGCGGACCGTCTGGTTGTCGGCTGGGGTGCGGTCGGCCGGATCGCCGGAGATGTCCCCGGGCAGCATGTCGTAGAGCTTCGAGACGACGAAGTCGGAGTCGGCGATGATCGGGTAGTTGGGTGCGGTGCCCTGCGTCTCCTCGATGTCGGAGGCCCAGGCTTCGTGCTTGTCGGAGGGGTCGACCGAGAGGCCGATGATCTTCACGCCCCGCTTGTCGAACTCGGGCTTGATCGAGGCCATGTAGCCGAGCTCGGTGGTGCAGACCGGCGTGAAGTCCTTCGGGTGCGAGAACAGCACCGCCCACGAGTCGCCGATCCAGTCGTGGAAGCCGATCCGGCCCTCCGTCGTGTCGGCCTCGAAATCCGGGGCGACGTCTCCAAGCTTCAGCATCGTGGTTCCTCCATTGCGTGGGTGGCGGTATGCATCGTCGGAGATGATTGAACATCATCGCCGCGGTCGCCGAGGACTCAGGGCACGTCGAGGAGCTCATCCAGCGTTTTGCCGCTGATCGCCGATCGGGGGTGTTCGGCTACTACATCCGAGCCTGAGCGGGCCTGCTCGTCGCACCGCTTGATCAGCAGCCACTGCCGGCTCGGCCCGAAGTTCCGCAACGGCCCAGATCGGGTAGCTCCCTATCGAGTTGGAAACCTGTTCCAAAGCGAGAGCCGTGAACCCGATATGGAGGAGAGTTCAATGGTTGGAGCCGTAATCGCTGCCCTGGTCATCGTCGCGATCGTCCTCGTCCTGCTCAAGGTGGCCGTCGCCGGAGGCATCCTTGGCTTGATCGCGATCGTTCTGCTGATCCTGCTCCTGCTGGGGAGGGTCTGATGACCATCGGGGGCTCGATATTCCTGATCGTCGTCGGGGCGATCCTCTACTTCGCCACCAACGCGCACGTCGCCCACGTGAGCATCGACACCGTCGGCTTGATCCTGATGATCGCGGGCGGGGCAGGGCTGGTGCTCGGCTTCATCCAGCAATCGATGTGGTCGAGGCGCTCCCGCCGCGAGATCGCGATCGAAGACCGACGAAGTCCCGACGAGCCGCGTTACTAGCCAGTCAGGGACGACCCCAGGGCACCTACAGTCGGAGCGTAAGTCCGTCGTCGCCTCAAGGGCCGGCCCGCGGCTCGAGCTGGATCTCCCGCTCGGCCAGAGCCGTGGCATCGGTCAGCGCTCGGCGGGCCGCCGCGAGGAGCCGTTGCCGCTCCCGTCCCGAGCAGGCGCGTACTCGCCCCCGCGCAAACGTCTGGCCGTGCCTTCGGCGACGGCTTCGCGCAGGGCGGCGCGGAATCGTCCCGGCCCCCAGTAGCGGGCGCCGACCCGGCGAGCCAGCTCGCGGCGGTTGGCACTGCCGCGATCCTCGAGGGCGCGAGCGATGATCCCGATCTCGTGGTCGAGGTCGGCTCCGCTGTCGACTTCACCCGCCGAAGGGGTCAGACCGCGCGAGGCGCCCAGGCGCCCCGGCCCCGGCCGATAGCGCCCCCGGCCGGTTCGTTCTCGCAGGTCGCACGCCTCGGCACGACGACGGATGCGAAGCGCCCGCTCGGCTGCCTCGTCGGCCGGACGCTCAGGCGCTCCTGCCTCCCGCGGCTCGGGCTCCTCCTCGGCGGTCAACGGTTCGGCGATGTCCTCGAGCTGGCGTTGCTCCGCTTTGACGCCGAAGGCGAGCTCGGCAATCCCGCCGATCGCCATCACCACCGCACCGATGAAAAAGCCGATCGCAACCGCGCTCTGTTCTCCGGTGTTGATCAGGTGGCCGAAGAGCAGCGGCCCGACGATGCCGCCGGCGGCGGTACCGACCGCGTAGAAGAAGGCGATCGAGAGCGCCCGCGTCTCCATCGGGAAGATCTCCGAGACGGTCAGGTAGGCGGAGCTGGCGCCGGCCGAGGCGAGGAAGAAGATCGCCAGGATGAAGGCCATGAATGACCACGTCGTCAGGTCATTGCCGAGCAGGAAGACCCCGAGGACCGCGGTGATCAGCGCCGAGCCGAGGTAGGTGAAGGAGACCATCGGCTTGCGCCCGATGGTGTCGAAAAGGCGGCCGAGGGTGAGCGGCCCGAGGAAGTTGGACGCGGCAAAGAGGGCGATGTAGAGGGGGATCGTGCCGGAGCCGACGTTGAAGAATTCACCCAGCAGGGTGCCGAGGTCGAAGGTCACGGCGTTGTAGAGGAAGGCCTGGCCGACGAACAGGGAGAGGCCGAGGACGGTCCGGCGGGGATATTTCTCAAACGCGGTGCGAGCGATCTCGCGGAAGCGGATCCGCTCGCGGGGCTTGACGACCAGGGAGTCCTCGGGCTCAGACAGCTCCTCGCCGGTGCTTTCCCGCACTTCCTCCTCGATCTGGCCGACGACCCGCTCGGCCTCCTCGTCGCGGCCGTGGATGAAGAGCCAGCGCGGGCTCTCGGGAACGTGACGGCGAACCAGCAGGATGCCGACGCCGAGCGCCGCGCCGAGCCCGAAGGCCAGGCGCCAACCGACGTCGGCAGCGAATAGGGCGGTGTCGAGCAGGACAACCGCGGCAAGTGCGCCGCCCGCTGCCCCGACCCAGTAGCTGCCGTTGATGATCAGGTCGACCCGGCCTCGCACACGGGCCGGGATCAGCTCGTCGATCGCCGAGTTGATCGCCGCGTACTCGCCGCCGATGCCGGCGCCGGTGAAGAAGCGGGCGGCGTAGAAGTACCAGGCGGCAAAGGAGAAAGCGGTGGCGACGGTGGCCGTGATGTAGACGGCCAGGGTCACCAGGAAGAGCTTCTTGCGGCCGAAGCGGTCGGTGAGCTGGCCGAAGAAGAGGGCGCCGAGGCAGGCCCCGCCGACGTAGAAGGCGGCGGCGGTGCCGATCTGGCTGGCGTCGAGGGAGATGCCGCTGCCGCTTTCGGTGAGGCGGGCGCCGATGCTGCCGACGATCGTCACCTCGAGCCCGTCGAGGATCCAGACGGTGCCAAGGCCGATCACCACCATCCAGTGAAAGCGCGACCACGGCAGCCGGTCGAGGCGGGAGGGGATGCGCGTCTCGATCGTCTCCAGCTGAGCTCCGTTCCCTCCCATGGAACAGATTTACCCCTCCCGCTTGCGGTCAAAACCGCCGCCGAGCGGAGGCTGGTCAGGCTCTGTTTTCGAGCTCCCGCTCGCGCTCGGCGGCACGTCGCTCGTCGAGCTCGGCCTCCGCCTTCGCGCGCTTTGCTCGCTCCTCCGCCAGAACGGCCTCGCCTGAACGACGGCTCGCTACTCGGACTCGGGCCGTTCCTCGCCCCGGCAGGGTTTTGATCGCTCGACCCTCGGGTACTTTCAGCTCAGAGCGGAGCGGGCCGCGAAAGCGACTTCCCGACTCCCATAGCACCGCTCACTTCCCGCCTTCTGCTTTTAGGTGGGGGTGGGCTGGGTGCCAGTCGAGTGCGCCGAAATGATGTTGCTAACGGGGGGGGTGAGCGAGATGGGAGCACTGATTACCTGCGAAGACTGCGGGTTCGTGACGCGGAGAGGCAGCCAGATCGGCGCTCGCGGCAGATGTCCCGATTGCGAGGGTCCGCTGGAGCCGGTGAGCTTCCCGGCCGCACGCCGGATGCTCTTGCTGAAGCAGGCGCGCATGAAGGCGGCACCCTCGCCGTCGAGCGATGCAAATCCAGTCGCGAGGGACGCCCAGGGCCGACCGCAGTGACCGCGTCCTCTATATCGCCGGCTTGTTGGCCGCGGAGGTCGAGGATCCAATCGCCGACGGTGACCTGCAGCTCGCCAAATGCGCCGGACGCGCCGGACAAGTTGCTCAGCGAGGCCGACGCCACCCTCGGTCCCGCCTGACCGGCCATCCGACATTGACCACACCTGCTCCTTGCGTTCGACTAGCCCAATACCCTCGTACTGGCGTGCTCGCTTGCTTCCTTTTTTCACTCCGCGAGGGGGCATGGGCTAGCCCATGCGGTACCGGGCTAAGCGCTGGCCGAGCTCGCTTCGCGCCGGCCTCCGTGAACACCCTCGGCGAACTCCTCGATCACCTTCGCGTTGAAGGCGGCGAGGTCCTCGGGCCTGCGGCTGCTCACCAGCCCTTGGTCGACGTGCACTTCCTCGTCGACCCAATCGGCCCCGGCGTTGCGGAGGTCGGTCTGCAAGCTCGGCCATGAGGTGAGCGTGCGGCCATCCACGACGTCCGCGTTGATCAACGTCCAAGGCCCGTGGCAGATCACGCCGACTGGCTTGCCGGCCTCGAAGAAGGAGCGAACGAACTGGACCGCGTCGGTATCCGTGCGCAACTGATCGGGATTGGCCACGCCACCCGGCAGCACCAAGCCGTCGTAGTCGTCGCAGGTCGCCTCGCCCACCGTCTTATCCGGGGGAAAAGTGTCGCCCTTGTCGAGATGGTTGAAGGCCTGGATCTCGTCATCTTCGGGAGCAAGCAGGTCGACGTCGGCGCCGGCCTCCAGCAACGCATCGCGCGGGCTGGTCAGCTCGACCTGCTCGACTCCCTCGTTGGCGACGAGGATTGCGATTCTCTTTCCCTGCAACTGGTCTGGCATCTGAAGCTCCTTGGTCGGTCGACAAAACAAGCCGCCAGCCCGGACGCCTCTCCGCCATGTTGGCGGTTGGTCTTCTCACCCAAGCGGGAACCGGCCAAGCGTCGGTGGAAAGCCGCTGGGACCCGGGCTGGCAGCTACTTCTGTCCACTACCCCAAGCTGAAGGTCGAAAACGTCCGGCTCGCTTACCCAACCGCGCCGAGGGCCACTATCACGACCCAAGCCCGCCCAATACAGCCACTTCGATGAGGGGTCCCCGGCGACATACAAGTCGAACCTGGTAGCGCGGATCGCTGCTGAGCCGGTTTCGCTGACACGGTAGAGAGGGGTGTGCCCGCGACCAGCGCCGGCTCTGCGCAAACGGAACCGGGCTGTGAGGGCAAACCATGGCCCCCGACCCCGTCGTCGCACGAACAAGCGAGCCAGTGATATACCGATATTGATATAATCTTCTCATGCTCCCAATATCAGAGGCCATCCGTCAGGTACGCCTGGACGCGAATCTCTCGCAGGTAGATCTGGCCGCGCACGCCGGCACCTCCCAGTCTGCACTCGCCCGCTATGAGACGGGCGCAGCCCTTCCGACCCTTCCGACACTGGAGCGACTTCTGGCTGCATGTGGCAGGCGCTTGGAAATCAAGACGCCCCCAGCCCGCCCGTCTGCCCCCGTCAACTCCGTGCGGAGCCAGCTCGGCCCCCAGGCAGACAAGCTGCGCCACCGGCGCCGCCGACTACTCGACGCAGCCAAGAGGCACGGCGTTGGCCATCTCCGGGCATTCGGTTCGCTGGCCCGTGGAGAGGCAAGAGTCGATAGCGACATCGATCTTCTCGTCGATCTCAAGCCAGGTCGCACCCTCGTCGACCTAGCCGCATTTCGCCGCGAGGCCGCGGAGATTCTCGATCTGCCCGTCGACGTGGCGACCCCCGACATGCTGAAAGAGCGCTTTCGGGACGAGGTGCTCGATGAGGCACTGCCCCTGTGAGTCGCGACGAGCAAGAACGCCTTCGCGACATCCAGGACGCGATCGCCGCTATCCGTAGGCACCTCGAGCAAGCTGGCGAGACAACCGCCGCGAAGGAAGACCCGCTGCTGCACGATGCCCTGCCCTTCCAGTTCGTGGTGATCGGCGAGGCCGTCAAGCACCTGGCGCCCGAGACTCGTAACTCAGCGCCCGAGATCCCGTGGACCGACATCGCTGGACTTCGGGATCTAATCACCCATGAGTACTTCCGCATCGAGATTCATCGCGTGCTTGAGATCGTGAAACAGGATCTCCCACCGCTTGAACGTGCCATCGGCAAACTGCTGGGTAGCGACTGAGTCAGGGTCCCCGGCGACATACAAGTCGAACCTGGTAGCGCGGATCGCCGCTGAGCCGGTTTCGCTGGCACGGTAGCCCAGCTAGCCAAATCCTGCCACCGGAGCCGTGATGCGCTCCCGCAAGGTCCAATCGAAAAGATGCACACGAGCGGGCGCCAATGCAGACTCGTAGAGCCAGTCGCAGTAGAGCTGGCACCTCGGGACGAGCGGCTCCAACGCATGTGGTCCACGCGCAAATGCCCAGTAGCCGACCGGCGCCATTCTCTGGTCTTCGATCCTTCGCACGAGGACAACCTCCTCGATTGCGAATTGCTACGAATGCCTACCGTGAAGCCGCCGGTGGGCGATGTCGTAGACGGTCGGCGCGTTGGCGTTGCGGGGGTGGTGGCGGACGCCGAAGGCGAGGTAACGGAGGGCAAGTCCGTCGCTGTCGCGGACGAAGCGCAAAACCATCCCGAACTTGCCGTTGGGTGGCGGCAGGTAGGCCTTGAAGCAGGCGGGCAGCTTCGTGCCGTCGCGGTGCTCGGGATCGCAGGGGCGAAGGGCCTTGATCTCTGCTCCGTCGCACTCGAACCGCCTGCGCGCCTCACGGAGCGCCTTGGCTCCCGACCGGCCGCTTCGCACCGTGTCCTCGGCGAAGGCGCCCTCGCTGAAGAGAACGCGGGTATGACCCCGCCGGATGGCCAACTCCTACCCGCCCTTCCCCGCCGCCGCGCGTGCGCATCGGCTACCGGCGCTGCCCCGCGGGCCGGACGATCAGCGTCAGCGGGTCGGAGTTGCCCTGCAGGTAGGGTTATCCGGCCTGCGAGCGGACCTGGGCGCGCATCTCATACCGGGTCGGTGCGTCGGTGCGGGTGAAACGGTAGTCAACCGTGACCTTGCCGCCCGCTCGGGTGCGGTAGCGGCGGAAGGGAGCCAACCCTTGCCCCGTGCCCTCGTTGCGTCGGAACGACGATCTTGCCTTCGCCGCCCAGCACCTGGTAGTGGCCGGCGTCGATCGGCGAGCCCGAGTCGGCGATGTTCTGCAGCGCACGTCGAAGCCGTCGGCCGAGCGCGACGTTTCGGGCGCGGTCACCTGCAGGCCCTGCGGCGCGGCCGGGGGTGTCGTGTCGTGGGGGATCGGCGTCGTGGTGGCCGGGCCGTGCACTTCGGCGATTTCGGTCGGGTTCGTCCCCGAGACGACCTGCTCGGGCTCGACGACCTCGCCCGCGGCGTTTATGACCTCGTAGTGGACCCTGGCAATCGGTGAGCCGGGGTCGGGCGGCAGCGAGAACTGGGCGCCGAAACGGTCGAGGTAGCGAGCCGTGTTGGCGCTCAGAACGTGCAGCCCCGCCGGGGCGCCGGG
>Ga0075356_1000263_pt1 | contig 9855 bp, 14 predicted proteins | sample WestPond_Cattail_FD_120073 | JGI IMG/M metagenome (GOLD analysis project Ga0075356, IMG submission 120073) | Natural and restored wetland microbial communities from the San Francisco Bay, California, USA, that impact long-term carbon... | ecosystem: Environmental > Terrestrial > Soil > Wetlands ... | reverse complement strand
TGAGCTCCGAACAGTCACCACGTAGCCCCGAACAGTCGCCCGTGAGCTCCGAACAGTCACCACGTAGCCCCGAACAGTCGCCCGCGAGCCCCGAACAGTCGCCACGTAGCCCCGAACAGTCACCACGTAGCCCCGAACAGTCGCCCGTGAGCCCCGAACAGTCACCACGTAGCCCCGAACAGTCGCCCGTGAGCCCCGAACAGTCGCCACGTAGCCCCGAACAGTCGCCACGTAGCCCCGAACAGTCGCCCGTGAGCCCCGAACAGTCGCCCGTGAGCCCCGAGCAGTAGCCACGAAGCCTTGAGCAGTCACCTGTGAGCCTCGAACAGTCGCCTATGAGGTCAGAATGGCCCTTATTAACAAGTACACTCTCTCTCCTCAATGGTTTCTTCGTTGTCATCGTCTCACCTCTCTCACCGCCCCAAGCCCGCACATGCGCGAGGCATGGCGGGCTTAACTGGTAGAGCGGGAGGGTTAGGCGCGTTGCAGTAGTCCGTCTACTACTTTCCAGCCGGGAATAGGTGGGTCGGTTGGGAGACGATGGGCACCTGTTAGGGCAGCACCGACCAGGTTAGCTCCGGTCAGACAAGTTCTGCTTAGGTAAGCACCGGTCAGGCAAGTACCGTCCAGGTTAGCTTCAGAAAGGTCAGCCCCGGATAGGATGGCGCCAATCATATTAGCCCCGCTCAGGTCAACCCCGACTAGGAGAGCCCCTACCAGACTAGCCCCGACTAAGTTAGCGTGGTTCAGGTTAGCCCCGGTTAGGTCAACTCCAGACAGGATGGCTCCGCACAGATTAGCCCCGACCAGGTTAACCCCGACCATGCTTGCTCTTCGAAACCCCTTGCTCCCACTTTCACAAGTGGCAATCACCTCGCTGCGAGTCATCGGCTTCATCTTCGTCAACCTCCACTCTCTTCTACGTCACTTCACTGCCGAACTCAAGCAAAATCGACTGACGGCGGGTGTGGGAAGAAACCGCGGACCAGGTGCGCCATTTCGTTATGTGCCTTTTTCCGAGCTGTATCGAATGAGGCATCGACGGCGCGGGCGGCGTAGACGGTGGAGGCGGCGTAGTCGGCGGAGGTGGCGGCGTAGTCGGCGTAGGCGGCGGCGTAGGCGGCATCGGAGGCGGCGTAGGCGGCATCGGAGGCGGCGGCGGCACAGGTGGCGGCGTAGTCGGCGGCGTAGGCGGCATCGGAGGCGGCGTAGGCGGCATCGGAGGCGGCGGCGGCGGCGGCGGTTGCGGTACGGGTGGCGGCGTAGGCGGTACAGGTGGCGGCGGTATCGGAGGCGGCCCGCACCTCACCCATACTCGCTTCTCCCCTCGCCCATGATTCAGTCCACTCGATTGCTATTCTGGGGCGGTCCTCGCTCGCCGCTACGAACGGAAGGGCGGTACGGGCGCACGCGCATGCGGCCAGGGTAAGAAGCTTTCGTTCCGCCCCTGTCCTCGCAAGTAGCCACAACAGCCAGTCGGCTCTAGGACAGAGGTCCCACGCTTGTTGTAGTGTAGTGCCTTCCAAAAGCTCGGCAGCCCACTTCACTGATTCTTCACACGCACGCAGACTGCGAAGTACTCGAACAATTTCGTTGGTAGCCATCGTCAACCTCCACTCGCTTCTACGTCACTTCACTGCCGAACTCAAGCAAAATCGACTGTAGGTGGGTGTGGGAAGAACCCCCGAACTGTGCGTGCCATTACCTCCTGCGCTTCATATTTGGCCGAGCCCAGTTCGCCGTAGTAGCACGCTTTGACAGCGGCGGAAGCGGCTTCGACAGAGTGCAGGTTACCGTTGTTGACGTATGCAGTTGAGTAGGCGTCAGCAGAGAATGCTACAGAGGAGGCGGCGGATGCGGCATGTATGGCGGCATTGACAGTAGGTTCATCGAGACTGTTGTAACCGCTGCTAGTGTATGCCGAGGCGGCACAAGCGGCGGTCCACGGTTTGCATACCTCCCCCTTCACCCATTTTTCTGCTTCATCGATTGCTAGACGAGGCCGATTCTCTCCCGCCGGCACATATTGAAGCGCAGTCCGCGCACAGGCGCACGCGGCTAGGACGATAAGTTTTTGGTCTGCACGTACTTCACCAAGTAGCCACATCAGCCAATCTGCATGAGGGCACAAGTCCCACGCCTGCTGCAGTGAAGCGCTAGGCGGTAGTTCTTTAGCCCACGTTATCGAGCGTTTACACGCGCCCAGTCGCAAAAGCGCATGAACGATTCCGTTGGTAGCCATCGTCAACCTCCACTCTCTTCTACGTCACTTCACTACCGAACTCAACCAAAATCGTCCACCTACACCAGTTCACCACAGACCGACAACAGACTTTCTACGCCGCATGTAGTATTCGAAATTGGCAACCATTATGTTCACAATCCCCTTGAATGTAGGCGAATGAAACCATGCGTCATTCACTGTGACACATGTCCAACCGTCTATTTGCCCGTCTTTCATGGTAGGATAGATGGTACACAGTACCTTATTTCGCCCTACCCGATAGACTCGAAAAGCAAGCTTATCCGAGTTACGCATCAAACGATAGTGACTACCTTTGCGCACAATCACTTCGCGATGTTTCATTTTCGCTTGCTTAGTGAGACTCACTTGTTTCGCCCTACAGATTTCACCACAAGTCTTTGCATTGACGCGATGACTTTTGATTAGGAAGTCCTTCCCGCATACCGTACAGACTCCTCTGTGAATGAACAATTCTCTACTACGCAACCTTTTAGCTGCTAGTCGTCTAGCGCAGTCTTTTCCACACGTACTGACAGAAGAACACATTTTCTTCTGCGCTAGCGTTATGGGGAACCGCTTTCCACATATGCCGCATTCCCTCGAATCGACTACGATTTCGCGGTCGATTCGGTACAGCTCCCGAGCTTTGAAATTCCTTACTTGTTTTAGACTTAGCTCGCTCATAGCGCTCCGTTATCAATTAGCAATTTGCGCACTTTCACTTCACCAAGCTTGAGGGCGTTGGCACGTTTCTCCTCGTGACTGACCCCTTCAGGTTCGATATAGACCCAATATCTCGGGTCAGTCTTATCCTCTACTCGACAGACTAGCCATTTTCTTCCACGTACCCATATCGCTATCAGTTTCATGTTACCCTTCCCCGTTAACTAGTCAAGCGAAAACTCGCACCTACTCCGTCACACCTTTACGTACTTGTCGTTCGAGAATCTTGGCCAAGTCGGCGTTTGACGGAGGTTTCACGTGCAACACTTGAATCGTGACCGTACCATCTTCCCCTTCCTCAAGATAGATGTCAACCTCGCACAGGACCTCAACCTCGATACGATGATGTGCGCCCATGAACCGAGACTAACATAGCGCTTTGAACCGGTCCAATAAAATCGACGCCTACATAAACGCAACCGCCCGCACATGTGTTACCACATGGCGGGCGGAACGGCAACTACACTGGTTAAGGTACGATTGCCTGATTGGTGAGTGTAACCATTACGGTAGAAGAGTCATCATCGTTGACGGTAGTGTTCGTGTCACGGCCGTTGATGGTAACCGTCGTGTCGTAACCGATACCGTCGTTCCCTCCGCCTCCAGTAAGTGTGACATCGTAATCGATGGTGTTCCTAATGCCGGCAAAGTTTGCCACGTTTCTCACTACAGCGATGGCCGACTTATGACTAAGCACTGGTAGCAGCACAGAACGAGAACCGTTAAACAAGCCTACTTGTGTAGCTACAGCATAGGGCATGTACGACACGTTGTCCACGCCAGCGACGAAGGTAGAGCCAATGTGGAACGAATTCCACTGCGAACCATTGTATACTGTACCTTCAGTAACAGTGCACAACTGTCCGCCAGTCGATACAGTACCAGTATACCAAGATGGTCGGGTCAACGGAGCGAAACCGCCAGCGACAGCGCCAACGACATACGGTCCGCGCAAATGCCGCTCACTTGCAAGGCACGGTCCCGCAGAGATGATAACGTCTCCCTCGACGTTAGTTACCCCGTCAGAATTGACACCGATTTCGAGAATCAGCGTGTCATCAATCACTTGGGTTACTACGTTACGTGCGTAGTATCTCGACGTAGCAGTGGATGATGGTTCAGCAACTAGGGATGCTGTAGCCAGCGTATATTTTGCGACTACGTTAGTCACTACAGTTGTCGGAATCGAAGACGAATACGCATTCGTCATAGCAGACCGACAGATTTCTGAAATCAATTCCTGCTGTCCGCTGGTAGCACCGCCAGGAATTGGCGAGATTGCGTTATCAACAGCAGTGGCGAACGCCACGCACGTGGCCACAGTAGCTGCAGAAATGGCGTCGATTCGATTGGTAGCCATTCCAGTCATGGCGCCAACATAGGCGCCATTATAGATTCTTGCATTGTTCATTGGTTAGACTCCTTGTGTAACAGCTTTCGTTTCGCCACCAACCCGACTTGGGAGAGTAAATCCCTGTGACTTTGCCGTCTCTGTTGACGAATTTCAGAGTAGCTCCGATGGCCTTAGACTTTTGCATTAGTCTAGCCTTAGATTCTTTCCTATCGCTCGACAACATGAAGACATGATTAATGTCTTTGGGGTCGTCAACGCATCCAACCTCTACCGCGCGAAACCACTTGCGTCTAGTCATTTGGAATGAATTAAGTATAGCATGTTAGAAAGAGATGTCCAATGTTTTTTTGGCCACAATGACCACCGCTACAGCAGAACCGACGCCAGCGAGATACCAGAGAGTCTTAGACTCATACCAACTACGTTGCTTAGCCACTTCCACTTCACTGGTTAACCGCTTGTTCTCGGCCCGCAAACTATTCTCAACTTTCTGCGAACTAATGTCGATTGATTCATCGACAAGGTCCTTTTGCTGGTATAGCTTTAGGGTTTGCTGACTAATATCCAACGCTTGTTGAATATGAGGAACCAACGCATGTTCGTATCGCAATTGTTCAGCAATAGTTAGCTCGAACCAAACTCCGCGCTTTGACATATATGGCAACACCACACATGTCGAATCAGAAGTGGCGCTCAGTTGCGTATCGCATGCGCGCACCGGGCTTGAGAGTAAACTAAGGGAGATTACGATGGCAAGGAATAACGTCTTGAACATTTGACCTTTCCGAATTGAATAAGGCTGGCACGCGCCAGCCTCACTCTTACAATCCCGACTCTGTAAATCGTTTAGCTATTTCGTCATCCCCCATCATATTAAGTATAGCACTACTTGCAGGAGGTGCAACCGTTATTTTTTGAAGCTGTAGCAGTTTCGTTTCGTTCTCTTTGATTGCCGCCATCAATTCAGTACGCTGGAGAAGCAAGATTTCCCGCTTCCCATCTTCTCTTGCAATTAGTAGTTCACTCCGTTCCTCTGTGCGAATTGACGGAGTACGAAGATAGAGATAGGCAATTACGCCCAACATTAGGCCCAAGCCGACAACGATGATTAGCCGATATCGCTTAACCACAGTCATCAAGCTTTGGCTCCAACCGTTCACTTTTCGCCTTCTTTCCGCCGCCCATGTCTCCAGCCGTACAACCCGACGAAGATTGTCACATACGGAGCAAGGTCGGTAGCCGTGACCGGGTGAGCTACGTTAAAGAACGTGCTCCCGATTAGCAAAGCAGCGCTCAACGCACTTGCACATATTGCCAAAGTGAACGATGCAGATTTATCTGATTTGGGGGGAGCGAACCACATGTTACCTCTTATCGTTATAGACTGAGATAGTTGACCGGATAGACCGCAAGCGCCGCAGAGCTAGAATTGTTTTCAAACGAGACGTAGTACGCGCCCTGAGGCCACTGAATGAGCGGCATTGTAGTGAACGGAGCGTTAACCGATACGGACTTGATGATACCGACATCATTCCAGAAGTAGATACCAAAGTATCCGGTTAGACCGTTCAGCGTGCTTCCAACAGTGTCAACTACATCGAACTGAATGCCTTGAGCGAATTGCGGCTTACTCCACACATTCCGACTAGTCAGCCCCGGCACATTGTCTAGCAGAGCAGGATAGTCAGAGTATGTGCACTGAACTGACTTAGGGGTACCATATGTAAAGCCGATATTCGTCCTCATTTTTGCAGTGACGTCAACCCCCGGTAACATCGGCACCCACGAGACCGCTCGCTGAAAGAATCGCGCAGTGAAACCCGCTCCAGCAGGCACCGCAATGATAGACGAGCTAGCGTCAACTCGGATAGTGGTTTGAATTTGGCTCCAAGGATTCGCTCCAACGAACACAGGCGCTGGCGGATTGTCATAGATTTCGCCAAAGCGAGCAACGTTCGAAATGATTTTCAACTCGCAAAAGTAAGATTGCCACTTCGACGAAGCGTTTACATGCATCGTCGGATAGGAGTTGATTGTAATCAGGTACTGGTTGTACCCCCATTGTTCTTCGCCAGCAATAGTTACGGTTTGGGGGCCCACCTCCTGCTCGATTTGGGTCTGCCCAGCGCCTGACACGATGTTTCGAGACAGAAACGAATTGCCAAGAATCGCCTTGTTTTGCGGCCCCAGCACGTGTTTTACTGGCCGACCGACGACTGTTACAGGTTGTGCCTGAAGGAGGTCACTGACGTCGTTTTTATTCGTTGACATGGTTAAACCGGAAAGATGCGAGAGTTTTCGTTGATTACAGTTATCGATACAGTCGAGAAATCCTCTACGTTAAGATAGTCATCGATTTCAGCTCTAGCTTGAATTAGCCAGTTGTAACCCCAAGAGACGTAACCCCCGTCCGGCACACACGCATATTCCGTAGTATAAGTTGGCGTCATGAATAGGGGTATTCTTCTGGTTACATGAAACGTTGAGTTAATGCTCAATACCGGCGCTCGAAAGTCGAATACGCCGAGAGTCAAGTACGCAACGCGATTCACCATGTACGGGAAGTATCGGATATTGTCAGTGCCGACAGTGTACGTTTCACTGTCTTGCATACTGTTCCAAACCGTACCGTTGTAAACTGTACCGGTTTGGACAAGACACATCTGTTGCCCGTTCTCAAGCGTTCCACTGAACCAAGATGGCCGAGTTAACGGAGCGATTCCACCGGTAACTGGACCGACCACGTATGGGCCTCGAATGAATTCGTCTGCATACGACACAATTGAACCGGCAAGAATGACGGTATCACCTTCCACATTGGTGATACCGTCGTTTCCAGCAACTACGAATGAGTTTACATCGCTTAGGTCAGCGGTTACCACGTTTCTAGCATAGTGGATTTGATTCGAGCCTCCACTAGGCAGCGGAACAAGCGAAGCGTTAGCAGCGTTCCACGCTGTTACAACAGCGTTAACTACAGTAGGAGGAATGACTATAGCATAGACGTCAGTCATGGCCGACCTGCAGATTTGGGACATTAGGTCGGCTTGACTGGTGAACGGGTTAGTCAACGGAGGAATCGCATTGTCCACCGCTGTAGCAAACATCGTACAAGTGGCTAAGATTGATGAGTAAGACGAAAATCTTACTCGACAATCGGTCATTCCAGCTAAAGCTCCCGATAGCGCTGCATTGTAGAGGCTCGCGTTGTTCATTGGGTTACTTCACTACTTTTCGATTCGTGCCTCGAGACGAGCAATAGAGTTACCATGAAAATAGACGCGAGTTTCGAGAACAGACACTCTACCAGTCATTTCGGTTAGCGCGTCTTTCACTGCCAACTTCACAGTGTCTGCAATGGCGGCCTGACTCTGCATTTTCATGTCTTCGTGAATTTTCACATTCAACGAAGTGATTGCAGTGCCAGCACTTACTACAACTGCGACGGTTTTCCACATACTGAAGAACCATCTTTTGAGAGTTGAAACCGTGAGGGGAGCGTCACTTTTCATTTGGTAATCCGATGGTGAGGGGGAAGTTAAGAGATAACCCCCCAAACCTATTTATTCGAATTCGCCCAGACAGATAGTTTCTCCGTGGAATCCGAAGAACTCCTTAACCTTTTGCCAGACAGTCTTACGGTTGACTTGAATGTCGTTCACCGCAGCCGCTACACCAGCTTTCATTTCTGGAGCAGTTTGAATAATCGTTTTAGCTTGTTCAACCCGAGTTGGGGCGGCCTTCATACCTTGAGTAGCGTAATAAGCGAATTGTACAGCGGGCGGTGCTGCCGCGGGGGCAACCTTAGTCGCTGCCCCAACTCGCGCCGACAGAGCGATGTCGAAACCATTTCGTTGCTCTTCGAGCGGCAGATTGTTGCGGAACGTTTGGAGATAAATCCGATTCATTCCACTTTGGCTCATGACGCCGAGTCCGTACCAGTAACCCAGTTTAGCGTTTAAGGTCTTAAGCGCTTTCAGTCCCTCGCCGTACCCGGGCGACTTGGCAATGAATTGCTTGCCCGCAGCAATATACTTACTGAATAGGTCCACTTTCGGTGGAGTGGGCACAGCGGACTTTGCAACCGCTTTTACGACTGGAGCGGCAATCTTTGCAGGTGACTTGACTGGCGGTACCGCCTTTTTGATTACAGAATTCGTCTGCTTCTGCACCTTTTGAGCTTGCCCGAGCGCTATTCCAATCGTGAACGCCTTGCGCGCTTGCTCCGGCACATAACTGAGTGCCTTGTTTACTACAGCCTGTGGCACCTTGAGACCTGCACTAGCGTCTTGCAGAATCTTCAACTGCGAAGGCAAGGAAGGAAGTTGCTTAAGCATAAGAGATGGAATCGAATTAAGTGTAGCCTTAAGAACGTTGCCGCCCTGAATGCCGGTTTTGGCCACATCGAATGCGGCTTGCGCGAGCGCCCCACCAGGTAGAGCTGAACGGACGGCCGAAACCAACGCTTGGTCAATCGGTTGCCCGTTAATCAAAGCGCTTGCCGCTCCAATTCCGGCCGCTACACCAGTGCCAACGCCTGGAACCATCGATACGATTGAGCTGGCGAGCGGACCTACTTCCCTTATGACTTGGATTTGACGGCTCAGTTCGCCTAGAATGGCTTTATCGATTCGTTGTCCCGACAGGACCGAATCGATAGCATTTAGGCCTGGAACCTGAAGTACGGAAGAAATAGGCTTGCCAACTATAGGCACATGCTTCACCACTTCAGAAGCAGTGTTGACAACCGCTTTCGTCACAGAAACGGCCGCCTTAGCAGGCGCTGTGATTACGCTAACTAAGGAAGAGAAGAAACCCCCAAAGCGGGCATCCCCATGACACATGCCAATGTCGACTCCAAACGTCGCATCGCCATGAATCGTGTAGGAACGCCCAGCAATGAGGGCAGCGTTATCTAGCCACTTCGTGTTAGGATGCGGGCTAGATGAGTTATCTTGCTTAACTAGATTAGACATGTGATTTCCCTCTAGCCCGCTTATCCGTTAATTAACGAAACGTTTTGGACGGTCGCTTACCCTTTACCCGACCGAATTTGGACAGCATACTCATGTACTCTTTGGCAGTGACAACCTTAGGAGTCACTGCGCTCGGAGCAGGAGCCGGAGCGCTTGGTGCTGCTACAACAGCAATGACGGGGGTTCCTGCGCGTGCACGAATGCGAGCTGCACCGGCGGCCGGACTAAAGTAATTCTTAGCTTTGCGAGCAAGCTTCTGCTGCATGCGTGCGGCAGCGGCGGCGGGACTAAGATAGGTTCTAGCCTTACGGCGACCAGACTTCGGAAGAATGCGGCCATATCGGTCGCGCTTCGCATGCTTGGCATAACTGCCAGCCTTCCCCTTACGCTTCGCTTTCTTTCCACCCTTTACAATCTTTCGCAAGTCCTCTTCAGTCTTGCGAATCGTCTTCTTTAGGGATGTAAGCGTCTTCTTTAGCGAAGCATTGCTCTTGAGACTACCACGTTTTTTCGCTTTGGCCATGTGATTACCTATATGTAAATGCCCGTAGCGTCTT
>Ga0075356_1000262_pt1 | contig 9881 bp, 10 predicted proteins | sample WestPond_Cattail_FD_120073 | JGI IMG/M metagenome (GOLD analysis project Ga0075356, IMG submission 120073) | Natural and restored wetland microbial communities from the San Francisco Bay, California, USA, that impact long-term carbon... | ecosystem: Environmental > Terrestrial > Soil > Wetlands ... | reverse complement strand
GAGCTCTCCGCCGGAGAGCGTGTCCACGGCTCGGTCGAGGAGGTGCGGGATCGCGAGGGCGAGGGCCACCTCCTCCACAGCTCTTGCGCGAGAGCTTGGCGAGTCTCTGCGCATCTCCAAGGGCAGCTCTATCTCGGCTGCGACCGTGGTCGAGACGACCTGGGTCTCGGGGTCCTGCGCCACGTAGCCGACCGCGGTGGCCAGCTCGCCTGGGCCGTTGACCAACGCGTCGATGCCCGCCACCTCTATGCGACCCTGAATCTCGCCGCCGTGGAAGTGCGGGACGAGGCCACAGGCAGCGCGCAGGAGGGTCGACTTGCCGCAGGCGGAGCGGCCGGCCAGCAGCGCGAACTCGCCGGGGGCCAGGTGGAGGTCGACGTCGCGCAGGGCGGGCTGACCGGCATTGGGGTAGGCGTAAGTGAGGCCGGCGATCGCGAGGGCCGGGGCAGCATGCGTGGAAGTGACGAGGTCAGGCACGGGAGGCGTCTCCCGCGTGCACCGTTTCGGTGCCCTGAGCGCCCGAAAGGAGCACGCTTCGGGAGCGACGCTGGTTTCGCCGCAGCGGAGCCAGCCCGCTGAGGACGATCGCGACCGAGACGACGAGCGTCTCCGGGCCGGCGCCCACCTCGACCGCCGGGTATTCGGCGAAGGCGTCGGCGCCGAGGACCTTGCCGGCGATCGCGGCGAAAAGCACGGCGGCGCCCGTCGCGTAGAAGCGGCGGTCGTAGCGGGATCGCCGCGCGAAGGATTTTCGATCCCATCGGCCCGAAAAAGCTTCGCGGAGTCGTCCCGAGGCTCGCGGGGGGTCGAGGGAGTAACCGCGGAGCTCCAGCGTGGCGGCGACGTCGACGGCGCGGTCGAGCGAGCCGGCGAGCAGGCGGCGGGCGAGGGGCGCGCGCCCGACCGGGGTCGCGCCCGGGCCGCGCAGGCGGGCGGCGTCGCGCAGGCGGGCGGCGTCCGCGGCGGCAACAGGAACCAGGCGCGAGACCAGCGACGCGGTCAGGGCCGAGCGGCCCGCCAGCGGGCGCAGGGCACGCAGAACCCGGTCGGGATCGACGCAGGCCGAGTAGACGGCGAAGGCGACCATCGCCACCGCCGCGCGCAACCCGAGCACGGCACCGGCGACGATCGCCTCGGCGGTGACGTCGACCTGGCCCAGCAGCGGCCACTCGCCGAGCCGAGCGAGCACCGTCTCGCCGCGGCTCACGACCAGGGCGTTGACGAAGACGATCAACAGGGCCAGCGTCAGCCCCATCCAGAGCGCTGCCCGAACCGCGGCGCGTGCGCCGGCCAGGTGACCGGCAAGGACCAAGGCAACGCCGGTCGCGGCCAGCACGACCGGGCTCGAGTAGAGGAAGGCGCAGACGACCAGAGAACCGAGATAGACCACCGCGGCGGCCGGCGAGGCCTCCTGCAACGGGCCTGGCCTTGGGATGTAGGCGAACGGCGATCTCATCGAACCGGAAGCGGCGTCTCCTCTCCCCCGTCGACCGCGACCGCATAATGGTCGCGCAAGCCGGCCGCGTCGAGCAGGCCGGCGGCTGCTGCCACCCCTGACGACTTCGACCCGGTCACCACCCATACCGGCGGCGCTTCGTAGCGCCGGGTGGCGGCGACCAGGCCCGCGCCGGCACCGAAAGCCCGCGCCGGCTTGCCGTCTTCGCCGAGGCCTTCGAGCGCGTAGCCGCGCCCGTCCGACCGGAAGTCGGCGAAGACGCCGCTTGCCTGCGGGCCGCCTTCGATCTGGGCCGCCGCCGGGTCCTGTCGCACTCGTGCCCAGGGACCGACAAGAACCCGGATCGCCCCGTCGGGAGAGCCGGAAGCGACCCTCACCCCGGCGCTCCGCAACCGCTCGCGCACGGTCGTGCAGGCCGCGCCGCCTCCAAGGCACTCGACCGCCACCGGGCGCACCCGCCCGTCGTAGCCGTCGAGGAAGGGCTGTGGCCAGGAGCCGACCACGGCCGGCACCCGCATCGCGGCGCTCCAGTCGCGGTAGTCCCACCAAACCGCCTCTCCCCCGCGCAGGGGATAGTCGGCAGCGCCGACGGTCGACTCGACCCCGTCGACGTAGAAGAACCAGTCCAGCGAGCGGTCGACGCTCTCCTGTGCTTCGAGGCCCTCGATCGACTGGACGAAGCCACCGCCGTAGCGGGTCCCGACATCGGCATTGCGTTCGAGCGCCCGCATCGCGGTGTCGGATTCGGTCAGGTCGCCGAGCTCACGGCGAAGCACCGGCACGGTCCCGTAGTCCCGCGTCACCGTGAGCCCGACGTCGCCGACCCCGTTGCCGGGGCCGAGACCGCAGCCGGCGACCGCGAGCGCTGCCAGGAGCAGCGCGATCGCGACCACCGTGCCGCGGCCCAAGCTCACCGGCTCAATCCCCTACGGGCAAAGGGCATCGCCCAGGCAAACCGTGGCCTGGTTCGAGGGGATGTCCTTGCCGTCGCGGGCGATGAGCTTGGCCGGTTCGGTCAAGACCACCGTGGCGTGGCCTTCGGCGTCCGTCGGCGCGGCGGCACCGGTGACGGTGGCCCCGGCGACCGGCTCCTTCTTCCCTTTTTCGTCGTAGGAGAAGACGCTTGCCGTGAATGGCTTGCCCGCTTCCGCCGCGGCCGGCGCGCTCAGCGACAGCTCGTCGGGGTACGGGTACGGCTCCAGCGCCCAGAGCACTTCGTCGCCGGCGTGCACCTTCGTCTGTTCCCCGCCGCGCTGGGCGGCCCTGTGGTTGACCTTCAGGTACCAGGAGAGCTTCGACGTCGCTTTCGACTCGCCGATACCACAGAGGCCGAGGCCGAATTCGGCCAGGTAGTGATCGGTGATCGAGAGCGCTCTCAGCGCCGCGGTCGCCTTGGAGGCCCGCGCCAGCGCCGCCAGCGCCGTCCCGGCCTTGACCTTCACCGACCTGCCGCTGCCGCCGGTCCCGGCGCCGAGGCAGGTCGCCTTGGGGCTGGTCCCGATCGACGTGGCACCGGCGGCCACCGACCGTTCGGCGAGGACCTTGCCGCCCTTGCCGACGACGCGCAGGTCGACCGCCGGCCCCTTGGCGATTGCCGCAGAGCAGAACACGAATGCGAGAGCCAGCACGCACGCGGCGGCCAGCCGGAATGGAACGAGTCTTGGCATTTAAGCCACCCTTTCCTCGAGGGTTGTCATGGCTGGCCGGGGACAGGTCTCCTGGCTTCCGGGGTGGTCGGCCGCGCCTTCCCGGGGAATCGGTGTCCTCCCCAGTGGCCGGCGCCGAAGCGCCCGCGACCTCCTTGACCCGGTCACAGTGGCGGGACCGCGCCGGCTTCTCACCGGACTTCCCTTGACCACCGACCGTATTTACGCGGACGAGTGTATCCCGCGCCGGTACCCCGTGCGCCCGCCCCCCGCGACGCCGCCAGGTCCCGGCAGGCGCGACGGCCATTCGGTACGTCACCAATGGTCAATAGGAGTTAGTCTTTTCTGTGACTAACTGGGGCGTGCCGGACAGCGACCTTGCCGGCCGCGAACCGCACATTCGGGAATCGGGGGAGGCCCAAGATGGCCAACGAGCTGCCACAGGACAACGAGCTGCCGAACTGCATGGAGGCGATCGTGTTGGAGGCCCTCGGCAAAGGCAAAAGGACTCGCGAGGAGTGGGAAGAGCTGCGTAAGGAGGATGAGCCGCCGATGAGCGACATCGACATCTTCCTCAAGAACATGGTCGGCGAAGTGGAGCGTCACGGCAAGATCCTCGCCCAGCTCGCCGTGGTCCCGGAGACCCGCGCCTGGCTGATGGAGAGGGCCGACGGCGCCGTCGACCGGGTCCCTGCCTGGATGGAGGCCTCGATCTTCGGGTCGCCGCTGATGACCCCGCGCCTCTTCATGCGCGGCCTGGCCGAGCTGCTGACCGAGCAGCGCGAGGGCTTCGAAACGGTAATCGAGGACCAGATGGTCGAGGCGGAGCCGCTCGAACAGGTCCTCGCCGAATCCCCGATCCCCAGGGGCAGCGACGACGAAGCCGACAGCGAAATCACCCAAGGAGTGGGTCACGCGATGATCGCCCATGTGCAGGTGCTGCTCGACATCGCCCACGACCTCGACAAGCGCATGCGCTCGCTGCTCGGCTCGGACCCCGATTCGGCCGACCGCTGAACGTTCGTCCAGCATTCTTTGCCCTCCCCCGGGCCGGGTCTAGGCTCGCCGAGACAAGACTGTTCCTAGTAAAAGGGGGAGAAGATGAGGCAGGGGAAGCGGCTTCCGTCGCCCGGATTCGCGATCGCGGCACTGGCGCTGTTCGTGGCGCTCGGCGGCACCGTCTACGCGGCCCAGAAGGCAAGGATCAGCGGCCGCGCGATCAAGGTGAAGTCGCTGCCCGGAAACCGGCTGAAACCGGGCACGGTGGCGATCGACCGGCTCAGCCCGGCGGCGATCTCCTCCCTCCGCGCCCAGGGCTCTGGCCCAATCACAGGCGCCGAAATCGACGAGCTGAGCCTCGGCCAGGTACCCGAGGCGGCCCACGCGACGACGGCCGACACGGCCCTGACCGCAATCGACGCCCAGACGGCCGTCAACGCCGTGAACGCCGTAAACGCCACCACAGTCAACGGCCACGAAGCCGGTTGCCTACCAGGCACCCAACCCTTCGCCGGAGCCTGCTGGCAAACCTCCCCCAGCGAAACAGCCCTAACCGCCCCAACCGCCGCCGCCTCCTGCGCAACCCAAGGAGGAACCCTCCCCGAGGCCCTACAACTATCCGCCTACGCCCAACAACCAGGCGTGAACCTAGACAAAGGCGATGAGTGGACGGGCGATATCCCCGTGATTAGCGGGATGGATGTCTATGCGGTCGTAACGATCTCGGCGGCCGGGAATGTCAACTCCGCCGCGTTCTCAAGCACCCGAAAGTTCCGCTGCGTGATCCCCCTGCTCACGTAAGCACACGTAGCCGAGACCTGAGCACAAGGCCGAGCCCGGCAGGGGTGGAGCGTCTTGTACTTTTTTGCCAGCCCCGCCCTCGAAAGGCCCCAACCGACAATCAAAAAAGTTAAGCGGAACCCCTGCCGGGCTCGGCCTCACCCCTACGTCTCAACAAGACCCCGCTCAAGCGCATACCGAACCAGCTCGGCGCGGCTCGAGAGTCGAAGCTTTTGCTGGATATGAGCCCGATGGCTCTCCACAGTACGAATACTTATAAAAAGCTGCTCGGCAACCTCAGCATTGGTATGCCCAAGAGCAATCAACCGAAGCACGTCCCGCTCACGCTCACTCAGCTCATCGGCCTGACGCGCATCCTCGCCGGCGGCAAGGCGAGCACCGAGCGCCGGCTGCAGGTAGGTATCGCCGGCGGCCGCCCGGCGCACGGCCTGGACCAGCTCGGCGTCCGCGGCCTCCTTCAGCACGTACCCCCGCACCCCCGCCTGCAGGGCGCGGCGGGCGAAGGCGGGCTCGTTCTGCATGGTCAGGACGACGATCTCGGTCTCGGGCGAGGCCTCCTGGATGTCCGGCACGGCGTCGAGGCTGGAGCGGCCGGGCATGTTGAGGTCGAGGATCAGGACGGTCGGCTTGTGCCCGCGCACGTAGCGGACCGCGGTATCGGCGTCGCCGGCCTCAGCGACGACCTCGAAGCCGGCCTCGGCGTCGAGCAGCATGCGCAGGGCGTTGCGCACCACGGTGTGGTCGTCGGCGAGGACGATCGTGATCGTGGCCGCCTGCTCACCCGCGTCTGGCGCCGATTCGGGCTTCACCGCGACGAGGTTAGCGGCGCCGGCGGGGCCGTGGCTCGTGCTCATGCGGTTATCTAACCGGGCCGCTGGACGTGCGCCATCGGGGTTTTCCCGCGATTCTGGGCGATTCTGGGTATATCAACAAGGTTTGAGTATCAAAGCGGCCTCACCCTCGACCGGCTAGCATGAACTGTCTGGATTAGCTCGGAGGTGGCTGAGGTGTCCCAGGGGTACGACAGCGGTGCTCTCGACGAGCGCCGCCTGCGAGATCTGATCGACGTCGGGCGCAGCCTCGTCGCCGAGCTGGACCCGGAGGTGATCTTCCGCCGCGTGCTCGAGGTCGCCTGCGATCTGACCGGCGCCCGCTACGCGGCGCTCGGCGTCCTCGACGAAGACCGCCACGAACTTGAGCGCTTCATCACCCACGGCATCGACGAGGACACGCGCCGCGCGATCGGCAGCCTGCCGCGCGGGCGAGGTGTCCTCGGGCTGCTGATCGAGCAGCCGAGGGCTCTGCGCCTCAGCAACGTCGGCAGTCATCCCCGCTCCTACGGCTTCCCCCCCGGCCACCCGCCGATGACCACCTTCCTCGGCGTCCCGGTGGTGATTCGTGGTCATGCCTGGGGCAACCTCTACCTGACCGAGAAGGCCGACGGCGAGTTCGACGAGGCCGACGAGCAGTCGGCTGCGATCCTCGCCGAGTGGACCGCGATCGCGGTCGACAACGCCCGCCTCTACCGCAAGGTCCAGACCCGCCGCGACGAGATGGAGCGAGCGGTCCATCGGCTTGAAGCGACGACCGAGATCTCGCGCGCGGTCGGCGGCGAGACGGATCTCGAGCGGATCCTCGAGATCGTCGTCAAGCGCGGCCGGGCGCTGGTCGAAGCGCGCTCGCTGCTGATCCTTCTTCGCGAGGGCGAGGAGATGTCGCTGACCTCGATCGCCGGCGAGCGCGAGACCGACCTGGGCGAGTCGCGGATTCCGATCCGAGGCTCGATCCCCGGCCAGGTGCTCGACGCGGGGGCGCCCCGCCGGGTGCAGGAGCTCGACCCGAGCCTGATGGCGCGGCCGGCCAGCCCGGACACCGGCGTCGCTGCGCTGCTGGTGCCGCTGATCTTCCGCGGCCAGACCCTCGGCGCTCTGGTCGCACTCGACCCGCTCGGCCGCGACACGGGGTTCACCGACGAGGACGAGCAGGTCCTCTTCTCCTTCGCCGCCAGCGCGGCGATCGCGGTCGCGACCGCCCAGTCTGTCGCCGAAGACCGAACCCGCGACAGCATCGCGGCGGCCGAGCGCGAGCGTGGCCGCTGGGCGCGGGAGCTGCACGACGAGTCGTTGCAGAGCATGGCCGGCCTGCGGGTGCTTCTCTCCGCCGCGCGCCGCGCCGACTCCGAGGAGGTGGATCGCCTGCTCGTGCAGGGGATCGAGCAGGTCGACGGGGCGATCGCCGAGATGCGCCGCCTGATCGCAGACCTGCGCCCGACCACGCTAGACGAGCTCGGCCTCGAAGCCGCGCTCGAAGCCCTTGCCGAACGCCTCGCCGCGAGCGACACCATCGAGGTCGAGATGAACGTCGATTTCGAAGTTCACTCCAGCGCCGCGGACTTAAGGCTGGCCCGCGAGATCGAGGACACCGTCTACAGGCTGGTCCAGGAGGCCCTCAACAACGCCGCCCGGCACGGGGGAACCGACCGCGCCAGGGTCGATGTGACCGAGGACGGCAAGATGCTGCGGGTGCGCATCGCAGACAAGGGGAAGGGCTTCGACCCAAGGGTCAGGACGGAGGGCTTCGGCCTAACCGGGATGCGCGAACGGGTCACCCTCGCGGGCGGGACGCTGGAGGTGCAGAGCGTCCCCGGGGACGGCACGACGATCGTCGCCTCCGTCCCCGCCCGCCGCCGGGAGCCCGGAGAGCAACTGAGCAAGACTGCCTGAGCGTCTGAAGCCAAGCAGATCAAGGACACGGGGAGCGCCGCGTGCTTCTGCACACAAGCGACCGAGAACGTAGAGATGCGCCGGTTTCAGGCGCTCAGGCGAGCATCGCTCTATAGAAGCTGTAATCCCTGCGGTCGGGCCGTAGATTCGAGGCGAGAGCCAGGTGGTGGCGGGCACGCTCCGTCTCCCCCGTCTTGGCCAGCGCCCGGCCGAGGCAGAAGTGGGCGTAGTCGTTGACCTGCTGGCGCTCAACCACCGCCCCGAACTCGACCGCGGCGGCGGCGAAGCGTCCCGAGCGGAAATACGCACGCCCGAGCGCCTCCCGCACCGAGGCCTTCTCCGGGGCCCGCCGCGCCGCCTCCTCAAGCGGCTCGGCCGCCTCCTCGAAGTCCTCCTCCTCCAGCAGCTCGATCCCACGGCGGTAGAGGGTGAAAGTCGAGTCGGGATGCGGCCACGATGGCATCCGTCAAGTGTAGGAGGCGGATACGCCGGGCTTTGCCTCCGCGGATCGAGTCGGCTAGGCTCTTCGGCGCTCGAGGGGAGACGAATGGAGGCAGAGGCGTGAAACTCGTGATCGGCATCGTCCGGCCTGAGAAGGCGAACGACGTGCTGGAGGCGCTCTACCGCGCCGAAGTGCGCGGCGTCTCGATGAGCCGCGTGCAGGGGCACGGCGGCGAGCTGGAGCGGGTCGAGACCTATCGCGGGACGACCGTGAAGATGGGCCTCTCCGACAAGGTCCGCTTCGAGATCGCGGTCTCCGACGACTTCGTGCAGGCGACCGTCGACGCTCTCTGCGAGGGCGCGCGAACCGGCGAGGTCGGCGACGGCAAGATCTTCGTCCTGCCCCTCGACCGCGCCGTGCGCATCCGCACCGGCGAGACCGACCACGGCGCGGTGACGCCGGTGGACGGCTGAGCGCCGTGGCCATCCTCGCCGCAGCCGCACAGGTCGACACCGGCGACACGGCCTGGATGCTGGTCGCGACGGCGCTCGTCCTGATGATGACCCCGGCCCTGGGGCTCTTCTACGCCGGCCTGGTGCGCTCGAAGAACACCCTCAACACCTTCATGATGTGCATCGCCGCGATCGCGGTCGCGATGGTCACCTGGGCCCTGGTCGGCTACTCGCTCGCCTTCGACGGGAGCGGCAGCCTGATCGGCGGCCTCGGCTACTTCGGCCTGCACGGCGTCGGCTTCGCTCCCCGCGAAGGCACGACGATCCCTCACCTGGTCTTCATGGCGTTCCAGGCCACGTTCTGCATCATCACCACCGCCCTGGTCTCCGGCGCGGTGGTCGAGCGGATGCGCTTCGGCGCCTTCCTCGTCTTCGCAACCCTCTGGTCGGTGCTGGTCTACGCGGTGCTGGCCCACTGGGTCTTCGGCGGCGGCTGGCTCGCCGCGGGCGGCACGCTCGACTTCGCCGGCGGCGTGCCGGTGGAGATGGCCTCGGGCTTCTCGGCCCTGGCGGCGGCATTGGTGGTCGGAGCGCGCAAGGACTACGGGCGCCTGGCGCTACTGCCCCACAACGCGATGTACGTCCTGCTCGGCGCCGGCCTGCTCTGGTTCGGCTGGTTCGGCTTCAACGGCGGCAGCGGTTTCTCGACCGGCAACCCCAGCGTGCTCGCCTTCACCAACACGCTGCTGACGCCGGCCTGCTCGCTGCTCACCTGGTTCGTCCTCGACCTGATCCGCGGCCGCAAGGTGACCGCGATCGGCGCCGCCACCGCGATCATCGTCGGCTGCGTCCTGATCACGCCCGCGGGCGGCTACGTCAGCCCCGGCTGGGCGATGGCGCTCGGCTTCCTCGGCGCTCTCCCCTGCTACGCGATGATCGTCTGGCGCCCGCGCACCCGCGTCGACGAGACGCTCGACGTGCTCGCCGCCCACGGCGTCGCCGGCTTCACCGGCATCCTCTTCATCGGCTTCTTCGCCTCGGCGGCATGGAACGGCGTCTCCGACGGTCTCTTCTACGGCAACGCCGCGCAGCTCGGCGACCAGGCTCTGGCGGCGCTCGTCGGTCCCGCATACGCCTTTGGGATGACCTTCGCGCTGCTCAAGCTGATCGGCGCGGTGATGCCGCTGCGCGCCTCCGCGCACGAGGAGGCGCTGGGCATGGACGTCGTCCAGCACGGCGAGGAGGCCTACGTCACCGGCGAGGGCGCGATCCTCGTCTTCCCCGAGGACGGCGGCCCCATCCCGGTCCCGGTTGCCGACCCGGGCTAGGTGAGAACCGGCTGATCGATTGACCCCGTTATAG
>Ga0075356_1000260_pt1 | contig 9947 bp, 7 predicted proteins | sample WestPond_Cattail_FD_120073 | JGI IMG/M metagenome (GOLD analysis project Ga0075356, IMG submission 120073) | Natural and restored wetland microbial communities from the San Francisco Bay, California, USA, that impact long-term carbon... | ecosystem: Environmental > Terrestrial > Soil > Wetlands ... | reverse complement strand
GGCTGGAAAAATTCGCCGATGAAAACGACATCAAGGTATTCCGTGAAGGGCAAAACGGGACGCGTGAAGTACTGAACTACGATCTCGAACCGATCCGCAAGGGCGAAGTCGAGGACCCCCTGCTGCACACCAGCGATGTCGTCGTCGTGGCGAGATCCGATGGCCGCTATGCATGGCGCAACGCGGCCGAGTTCCTGCGGGATATTTCCGTTTTCGGCATGCTGTTCTGATGCATTTGCGACGTCCGGCCCGCTTTGCGTAGCTGGTGCATGCCTGCGTCGCGTGGCGGACATCATGCCGCCCCAGCCTCTGACCCTCAACCCGCACGACTGACCGAACCCGAACCCCCATGGCGCCTCCCGACGAATCCCTGACTCCGGACGCAGCGGATCCCGCTGCCCGCCGCTCCCGGGCGTTGATCGAGCGCCGCGAAACCCCGCTCGGCACGCAGGTCATGCAGGACTGGATGAGCGAGGAGGAGGCCGAGGATTCCATCAATCTGCGCGCCTACTGGGCAGTCATCATGCGGCGCAAATGGACGGTGCTCACCTTCTTCGCCATCGTGGTGGCGGCGGTGATGACCGCGACCTATCTGACCACCCCGGTCTACCGTGCCAGCACCACGCTGCAGATCGATGCCGAGGAGGCCAAGATCGTGCAGTACGAGCAGGTGACATCGAGCCAGCAGACCGGCTGGGACAGTTCGGAATACATGCGCACCCAGCAGGAAGTGCTGCGCAGCCGCGCCACCGCCGAGCGCGTGGTGAACGAACTCAATCTGACCGAGCATCCGGCGTTCAACAAGCCGCCCGAGCCTTCGCTGGTGTCGGCCTGGCTGCCCTGGCTGAAACAGGACAAGGTCGTCGCGCCGGCCGCCGCAGGCAATGACGACCTGAGCGCCAAGACACGCGGCGTGGTGGGCGCGGTGCAGGGCGGGCTGACGGTCGAACCGGTCGGCAATTCGCGCCTGCTGCGGCTGCATTTCGACAGCACGGATGCGAAGCTCGCGGCCGAGGTGGCGAATTCGGTGGCCAGCGTGTTCATCAACCTGAATCTGGCGCGGCGCCTCGACGCCACCTCCTACGCCAAGACCTTTCTGCAGGACCGGCTGCAGCAGGTGCAGGCCAAGCTGGAGGAATCGGAAAAGGCGTTGGTGGCGTTTGCCCGCCAGGAGGAACTGGTCAAGGCCGGCGACGACAAGAGTGGCAGCATCGACACCCAGGTGCTGCAGGGATTCACCGCTGCGCTGACCCAGGCGCAGCAGGACCGCATCCGCGCCGAAAGCCTGTACAAGAGCATTCAGGGCACGGCGATCCAGGCGCTGCCCGAAGTGATGGACAACAAGACCATCCAGGCCCTGAAGGAACGCAAATCGAAACTCGAGACCGATTACCAGGAAGGGCTCAAGGTATACAAGCCGGCTTATCCGAAAATGGAACAGATCGCCGGCCAGATCGCCGAGATCGACGCCATGATCGCGGCGGAAATCCAGAATGTGCGCGCCGCCATCAAGGCGCGCTATCAGGCTGCCCTATCGCAGGAAGCCGCGCTGACCGCCAAGCTGCAGGAAAGCCGGCGCGACATTCTCGGGGTGCAGGACCGCAGCATCCAGTACAACATCCTCAAGCGCGAGGTGGACACCAACCGCCAGCTGTTCGAGGGTCTGCTGCAGCGCCTGAAGGAAGTCGGCGTGGCCGGCGGCGTCGGCACCAACAATATTTCCGTGATCGACAAGGCCGAGGTGCCGTCGGGCCCGTACACGCCCAACCCGCGGCGCAACCTGATGATCGCGATTTTCCTCGGTCTGTTCGGCGGCATCGGCCTGGCCTTCCTGTTCGAGCACCTGGACGACACGATCAAGCTGTCGGATCAGCTGGAACAGCAGCTCGGGCTGCCGGTGCTCGGCGTCATCCCCCATACACCGGCCGCTTCCGGTGGCAATCTGTATCAGGAAAATTTCGACAGCCGCTCGCATTTTGCCGAAGCCTACCGCTCGCTGCGCACCGCGCTGCAATTCTCCACGGTGGAGGGCATGCCGCGCGTGCTGATGGTCACCAGCACCGCGATGGGCGAGGGCAAGAGCACCACGGCACTGAGCCTGGCCATCCAGGTCGCGCAGCTGGGCAAGAAGGTGCTGCTCATCGACGGCGACCTGCGCAAGGCTTCGCTGCACAACACGCTTGAACTGCCCAACAACCTGGGCCTGACCAACTATCTGGCCGGCGACGCCAAACCGGTCGAGATCACCCAGGCTACCCAGGTCCCCAACCTGTTCACGATCACGTCCGGCCCGCTGCCCCCCAACCCGGCCGAACTGGTCAGCAGCACCAAGATGGTTTCCCTGCTGTCGCTGGCCGCCGAGAAATTCGACCACGTCATCATCGACGGCCCGCCGGTCCTGGGACTGGCCGATGCCCCGCTGCTCGGCAGCATCGCCGAGGCGACGCTGCTGGTCGTCGAGTCCGGCGGCACCCGCCGCGATTTCGCGCGCGGCGCGATCAAGCGCCTCATGGGCACCCGCACCCGTCTGCTCGGCGGCGTGCTGACCAAGATGCAGGCACGCGGCCATTCCTACGATTACTACAGCGGCCACTATTACCAGTATGGCGGCAGCCTCGAAGGCAGAGGCTGACTTGGCAGCGGGCCGCAACAGCGGTGCGGCGGGCATCGTCGCGCTGGCATTGGAATTTCACCGCGCACCCACCCGCCACGCCGACCTGCTGCACGGACGGGCGCCCCTGCCGCCCGGGGTAGGGGCTCTGCTGAAGCTGGCGGGCGGCAGCGAGCCTGACCCGGAATGGGCGGCGCAGGCGCCCGCGGACGAGTTGAACGCGGCAGCGCTGTTCTTCATCGAGCAGGTGCTGTTCCACCACGACAGCGACCATTACCGGGTGCTGGGGCTGGCGGCGGGCGTTTCACCCGAACTGATCAAGGAGCACCATCGCCTGCTGATGCGGGTGTTCCATCCGGACCGCGAGAACCGCGCGGACGACTGGAAAGACGCGTTTGCCACGCGCATCAACCTCGCCTACACCGCCCTGCGCGACCCGGACGCCCGCCGCAACTACGATGCCACGCTCAACTCAAGCGCGCGGCCGGGCATGAAGCTGCCGGCCGCGCGCCGGGCCAGCGCCTACCCACCCGCCTTGCCGCGCGCGCGCAGCAGCAGCCTGCCGCCCCTCCTGCTGCGCTACCTGCCGCAGTGGGTGCTCGCCGGCACCGCGCTGATTGCCGTCATGGTCGTCGGCGCCGTCTATCTGAACAATCCCCCTGCCCCCGTGATGCTGTACAAGGAGGCCGCACTGCAGGCAGTGGCCTTGCCTCAGGATACCGGGACGAACGCCCATGCCGGGGATAAGCAGAACCCTGCGATGGACAATCCGCTGCCCCCCGCCGCAACAGCAGCCCACGCGCTGCCGGCAAAACGCCCGGCGCCGGCGGTCGATCCGGAGGATCCCCCTACCCGGGCTGCGCCGCCGCTGCGGTCCGGGACGCGCCTGGCGCAGGGCGGCCATCCTGTCTCGCTTGCACCAGCGGAGACGCAGCGCCCACAGGTCGCGCCTGCGGCGCCGCCGCAGCCGTCTGCAACCCTGCCGGTGAAATCGGCGGTGCAGGCTGACCCCCTCGTCCCACCACTCCCGACGCAATCAGCCCTCCCCCGGACTGCCCCGCCGGAGCCGCGTGCCGCCGACGTGGCCGCGCGCCCGGCGCAGCCGGATCCGGATGCCACGCTTGCGCAATTCATGGCGTCATTCGAGCGCGGCGACACGCAGGCGTTCATGGCGCTTTTTGATGAATTGGCGATCGGCAGGGCCGGCGGCAAACCCAACATTCGTCGCGAACACGAATCGCTGTTCCAGTCGACGGATTTGCGCCATATCGCCATCAACGGCATGGCCTGGTCGCGCGAGGGCGACTGGATCCATGGCGAGGGGCGTTACCGGACGACCCTGATGCGCAAGGGCGAACTGGTGCTGCGGACCGAAACCGGCGTCTTTCGTATTCAACTCGTGCGGCGCGGGGATCAGGCGCTGATCATGGGGCTCGACCTTCAGCCCGGAGGACCGTCCTGATGGCGGACGCCCCGGCCCTCAAGCCGCGTGGACCCAGCCTGCTGAAATGGCTGCTGTTTGCCATCGCCGGATCGTGGCTGGCGTGGCGGATCGTGATTTTGGGCATGGCCAATCAGTACGCCCAGGAACTGAACGATCCCAAGACTGCGCTGGCCTGGTACGCCCGTCATCCGGATGCCAACCTGGAGATGGGCCTGCGCGAGAAAAATGCCGCTATCGCGCTCGATCATCTGCGCGCAGCGGTCGATGCCAATCCGGCGGAGGGGCGGACTTACGCGGCGCTGGGGCGCCTGCTGGAGACCCGCGGCGAAGCCGGGCGGGCGCGCCAGGCGATGGAGACCGCTGCGCGCCTGGCGCCGCAGCGCAGCGATGTGCAGATGGAGGTCGCGGCTTACTGGATGCGCCAGGGCAATCTCGATCGCGCGCTCGCCCACTGGAACACGGTGTTGCGGCACCGCCATGACCTGCATGCGCGCGTGTTCCCGGAACTGCTGCAGCTTGCCGGCGATCCCGCCCGCCAGGCTGCCTTCCGTCCACTGCTGAAACAGGCTGTGCCGTGGTGGCCGGCGTTCTTCATCCATGCCGCCGCCCATGCCCCCGAGGTGAATACGGTCCGCGTGCTGTTCAGCATGCAACAGGGCGGACCGAACGCCCCGACCCCCGACATGCTGCGCGCCTATCTTGCCAGGCTGCAGAAGGAAGGCGAATGGCTGGAAGCCTGGTTCGTCTGGCTCAACAGCCTGACGAAGGAGCAGATCGGCAAGGTCGGTTATCTGTTTAACGGCAGTTTCGAGGCACCCATCTCCAACCTGGGATTCGACTGGATTGTCCAGCCGCATCCCGCCGTGTCGCTGGACACCGCCGCCACCTTTGAAACGTCCGGCGAGCGGGCGTTGCGGGTGCGCTTTCGCGGACTGCGCGTCAAATTCCAGCACCTGCAGCAATACCTGATGCTGCCACCGGGAAACTATTACCTGCATGGGCGGGTGCGGCCGGACAATCTGCAGGCTGAGCAGGGCATGCAGTGGGCGCTCTATTGCCTCGGCAACGACGCGCCGGTGGCGGTCACCGACCGTTTCCGCGGCAGCGACCAATGGACCCGCTTCCGCACCGAGTTCAGCATTCCGCCAGGCAGCTGCCCGGTACAGATGCTGCGCCTGGAACTTGCCGGAACGATCCGCCTCGACTTCGATGCCAGCGGCACCATCTGGTTCGACAACCTGAGCATCGAGCAGGTGCGCTCGGTCAGCGTTGCGGAACCAATGAATTAAGGACTCCGATCCACCATGGGCTGAAGCCCATGGGGAATCGTATGCCGCAACAACCACCCTCGCCGCCTGGATGCCGGTGAGGGCGCTCGGGCCGATTGGATAGTTGTATTGCCACGCGCGGTCGATCCCGGCGACCCGCCTGGAATATGGCGTATGGCCCGCAGGGCGGCCTGAAATCGCCGTTTGCTGTGTTATTCTTCGGGCCAATTCTGTTCAGTTTGCATGGACTTGATCCGTAGATTGCGATGTGCGCTGATGCCGGCGCGAAACAATCGAAACCAAGGAGTAGCAACAATATGCGTTCTATCGTCAACACACTCGCGACCCTGATGTTCCTCGGCACCAGCGGCATGGTCGCGGCACAGGACAAGGCGGCACCGGTCGCCACCCTGGAAAAGCCCGAAGGCACGGTGATGGTCAACAAGGGCAGTGGTTACATCACGTATAAGGGCACCACGCCGTTGAACGAGGGTGATAGCGTGGTCACTTTGAACCGCTCCAGCGCCGAAATTCTGTTCAGGGACGGCTGCCGTGCCCAGTTGAAGGCAAACAACTTGATGGCGATCTCGATCAACCCGGGCTGCAAGGGCTCCATCGTGGCGGTCAACCCCTACACGGCCACCGGCGCAGCCGCCGCACCCAGCATGATGCAACCCCTGGCCATTGCAGCCCTCGTGGGCGGCGGCATCGCCCTGCTGGCCAATTCCGGCAACGACGACACGCCGATCAGCGGCCAGTAAGGCCGCTTCGGGCATCCATCGCATGCAGCCGGACACCCGTCCCATTCAGTCGCGGGACGGTTTTGAGCTTTTCGCCTTTTATCTCCTCGCGGCCATCCTGCTGTTCGCCCCGCTGATCAAGGGGGGCAACCGCCCGCTGCCCTTGATGGCGCTTGAACTGGCAGCGGTGCTGCTGCTGGCTTATCCGCTGATGCGTCCGGTCTTTGTGCAGCGGCTTTCGGCCGGCTTTCTGCTTGGCCTCGCCCTGCTGATGCTGCTGCCCTTGCTGCAGTTGCTGCCGATCCCCTTCTCGGTGTGGCAGGCGCTGCCGGGCAGGGAACTCTATGCCGGGGCGCTGGCGGCTTTCGGAACGGCGGCGGACTCGCATCCGCTGTCGCTGCTGCCGAAGGCAACCGAGGATGCCTGGCTGGCGCTGCTGCCGCCGCTCGCGGTGTTCCTGGCCACGCTCAGCCTGCGCGAAAACGCGTTGCGAAAATGCGTCTACCTGTTCATCACGATGGCCACGGCACAGGCGATCTATGCCCTGGTACAGTTCGGCGGCGGCGCCACGACGACTTTCCGCACCAGCCTGAACGATATCGGCATGGGGGTGGGCACCTACGTCAACCGCAACCATCTGGCAGGCTTGCTGGCGATGGCGCTGCCTTTGTCCCTCGGCCTGCTGGCATCGCGCATCGGGCAGGCGGGCGAACACGCCCGATACCGCAGCGGGAGTCTGCTCAGGCGCCTCGCCGGCTCGCTCAATCCCACGCGCATCAACCAGACCCTGATCTTCAGCGCGGTTTCCGTCGTCATCCTGCTGGGGGCCGTTTTCAGCCGCTCCCGCTCGGGGATGATGCTGGCGATGCTGGGCATTTTCCTGACGGCGATCCTGTACGGCCTGCGGATCGGCGGCCGGCGCTCGACCAATCTGGTGACCCTGCTCAGCGTCATCGGCCTTGCGCTGGCGGTCGAAGTGGGGCTGGCGCCAGTGCTGGAGCGTTTTTCCGAGGAAGCCACGCTGGCGGATGCGCGCTGGTCCATCTTCGGCAACTCGATGACTGCGCTGGGCCAGTTTTTCCCCTTCGGCAGCGGACTCGGCACCTTCCCCGAAGTCTTCCGGCGCTTTCAGCCCGACGACATCGCCTATTTCGTCAACCACGCGCACAACGACTACATCGAATACCTGTTCGAAGGCGGGGTGATGGCGGCGGCCGTGGTCCTGCTGTTCCTGGTCGCGTATGTGCGCGCCTGGCCGCGCCTGTTGCGCCAGCAGCGCTGGGGAACCCTCAGCTTCATGCAGGCCGGCGCAGGCCTCGGCCTGCTGTCGATGGCTCTGCATGGCCTGACCGATTACAACTGGCACATCCCGGCCAATGCCATCTACTTTGCCCTGATGGCCGGGGTTTTCTTTCACCGCGGCGAGACCCCGCGCGAGCATGCCCCCCCTGCGCATCCAGCCCGCACGGAATCCGCGCCCGCATCGCTGCCGGTGGTGCGGGCCAGCGTCAACAATCCGTTCGCCGAGTAGCAGGCTTCGGCCCGTGCGCGGGCCATCCCACAATCAAGAGATGGACACGGGTTGGGTTGCGCGGGAGGCCCGCCCCGGGCCGAATGCGCTATTCCCCCGCGCCGATCGACCTGATCGCCAGTTCGACATCGGCGCTGGATTTGTCGCTGCGCAGGACCCGCACCGGCAGGTAATGCCGGTCGACGGCCAGCCAGACTTCGAAGCGGCCGTCGCCGTCCGCCAGCCGCGCCAGATGTAATGTTTTCAAGGCGCCCAGCGCGGTTTCCAGGGTTTCTTCGCCGCGCACTTGATACGTGTAGTCGCGCAGTTTCTTGCCGTTGAATACGGTGTAGGTCTGCCACCCCTCGGGCGGCGGCGCGGTCAGCGCGAACTGGAAAAACAGGCTGAGCGCATCCTGCACCTCGCCCGGATAGCTGAAATGGCGCGGCGGGCCGACGGACGGCTCCAGCGTGAGCATGCGGCTGGCTGCGTCGAAATGCCCACTGCTGCGCTTGTCGCCGCGCTGATCCCAGAATTCCTCAGGCTGCAAGCCACGCGGCGTGATGCGGCCGCGGCTGATCTGAACCAGCTTGCCACGGTAGAACACGCCGGCAAGGCCGGTTGCCTCCGCCACGCTGGTGAGCGTATAGCGCTCGCCCTCATTCACCCAAAGCAGGACCTGTTCGCCCGCTGCGATGCCGTATCGCACCTGATAGCGCAGTTCGAGCCGCCTGGGCAGCGGGTTCAAGGGCGGTGCACTCGCCGCGACGGGTAACGGCGCAGGCACCGGCGCTTGTTCGACCGGCTTGGCAACGGTGTCGATCGATTGCGTATCGGCGGGTGCTTCGGGCGTGGTCACCTCGGCAATGGGCTCGGCCGACGGCCCGGCGGCAGAAAGCACTTCACGGGGCGGTGGCGAGAGGGATGCCGGCGGCTTTTTAGCGACGGGCGGAGCCGGGCTGGGCGGGGGAGGCGCGACCACAGATTTTGGCAGGGCAACCAGCCGCGCTTCGATAGGCGGGGGCTCAGGCGGTGACTCCCATTGCGGCAGCAGCCATCCCGGGCCGCCAAGCAGAGCAACATGCAGCAGCAGCGATACACCCAGGGCCAGCCACCACAGACGTAGGCGGCGCTTCACCGCGCTATCCTTTTATGCTGGCCCGGACCAGGCGCTGTTCGAGGGTGACGCCATCCTCGCGTATGCGGATTTGCACCGGCAAATTGTTGCGCTCGGGGGCGATCCACACGGTAATCGCCTTTTCGTCGGGCTTTTGCGTGATGCGCTGATATTGCTGGGTGGCCAGCGTGCCCAGCGGGGTCCGGATGGAACCGCCCCCGTTTCGCGCGTAGCGGTAGTCATTCAGGTCGCGTCCACTCACCACCTGCAGGCTGTAGTCGCCGGGGATGCTCGGCACGAACATGAACTGGTACAGCTGCGACAGCTGATCCTGGGCCCCGTCCTGCAGGCCATCCACCTGCCACGATTCACCCTTGTATTGATAGGCGATGCTGTGCTGCTTCCAGTCCAGCCGTGCGGTCGCCAGCTTGTTCGGCGCATCGCTGCGGGCATGCTGGAACCGCGTCGGACGCAGACCTTGCGGCGTCACCTCGCCGGTGCTTTCGAGACGGATGCTGCCCGGCCACAGTACTTTCAGCGGGCCGGTGACGCGCGCTTCGCTGACCAGGGTATAGCGTGCGCCGCTGCGGGTGAGGGTGTCGGTCACCTGGCCGAGTTTCTGGCCGTTGCGGTAGAGGTCGTAGACCACGTTCAGATGGGACGGCCCCGCGGCCTGGGCGGCGGTGCCCATCAGGCTGGCGGCCAGCAGGAAGATTTTCAGGTTCACGGTCACGTTCCGGTAGACAACACAGACTGTGACGTCAAATCGTCCTTCAAGTTTACGCGGCCATGATTGTTTACCAGCCGGCCTTCGGCAAACCAGCGGATGGCCTGCGGGTAGATACGGTGTTCCTGCGCCAGCACGCGCGCGGCGAGGGTGTCGGTGGTGTCGTCCGCACGCACCGGCACTGCCGCCTGGATGACGATGGGACCGTGATCGAGCTGGGCGGTGACGAAATGCACGGTGCAGCCGTGGATTTTCACCCCCTCGGCGAGCGCGCGCTCATGCGTTTTCAGCCCGGGGAACATGGGCAACAGCGAGGGGTGGATGTTCAGCAGGCGACCTTTGTAGCGCGCGATCAACGCGGGGTTGAGGATGCGCATGTAGCCTGCCAGCACCACCAGATCAGGCTGGTGGCGATCGATTTCGTCGGCCAGGAACGCGTCGAAGGATTCACGGTCGGGATGTGCGGTGTGGTCGAGAGCGATGGCCGCAATGCCGCGGGAACGTGCATATTCCAGTCCTGCCGCCTGCGG
>Ga0075356_1000259_pt1 | contig 9953 bp, 8 predicted proteins | sample WestPond_Cattail_FD_120073 | JGI IMG/M metagenome (GOLD analysis project Ga0075356, IMG submission 120073) | Natural and restored wetland microbial communities from the San Francisco Bay, California, USA, that impact long-term carbon... | ecosystem: Environmental > Terrestrial > Soil > Wetlands ... | reverse complement strand
CTGCTGGAGCGGCTGTGCCACGAGGCCGAGCTGGCCGGCTGGAACGGCATCGGTTTCGTCATCCAGGCCTATCAGAAGCGCTGTCCGGCGGTGGTCGACTGGCTGATCGACCTCGCACGCCGAACGCGCCACCGGCTGATGATCCGCCTCGTCAAGGGCGCCTACTGGGACAGCGAGATCAAGCGCGCGCAGGCCGAGGGGCAGGACGGCTATCCCGTCTATACCCGCAAGGCCTACACCGATCTGTCGTATCTCGCCTGCGCGCGCCGGCTGCTCGCCGCGCCCGAGGCCGTGTTCCCGCAGTTCGCCACCCACAATGCGCACACGCTGGCCGCGGTGCACACGCTGGCCGGTCAGAACTACTACGCCGGCCAGTACGAGTTCCAGTGCCTGCACGGCATGGGCGAACCGTTGTACGAGCAGGTGGTCGGTCCGGTGGCCGAGGGCAAGCTCGCGCGTCCCTGCCGCATCTACGCGCCGGTGGGCTCGCACGACACGCTGCTGGCCTATCTGGTGCGGCGGCTGCTGGAGAACGGCGCCAACACCTCGTTCGTCAACCGCATCGCCAACGACGACATCCCCCTCGAAGACCTCGTGCAGGATCCGGTGCTCGCAGTCGAACAGCTGGCCACGCGCGAAGGCCGTGTCGGTGCGCCGCATCCGGCGATCGCGCTGCCGTGTGCACTGTACGGCCCCGAACGCATGAACTCGCGCGGACTCGACCTCGCCAGCGACGCGCAGCTGGCCGCGCTGGCAGCCAGCGCACACGAGCATGCGCATGGCGCCTGGAGCGCCGCGCCGCTGCTCGGCGTCGATGTGCCGGTGGGCGCCACGCAGCCGGTGCGCAACCCGGCTGATGCGCGCGATGCGGTCGGCTCCGTGCAAGACGCGACCTTGGCCGACGTGCAGCGTGCGCTCGACGCCGCCGTGCAGGCCGCGCCGTCGTGGGCCGCCACGCCGCCGGCCGCACGCGCCGACGCCTTGCTGCGCGCCGCCGATGCGCTGCAGGCGGATGTGGAGCGCCTCGTCCCGCTGCTGATCCGCGAGGCCGGCAAGACCTACGCCAACGCGGTGGCCGAGGTGCGCGAGGCGGTCGACTTCCTGCGCTACGACGCGTGGCAGCTGCGCCGCGACTTCCACTCCGGCACGCATGTGCCGCTCGGCCCGGTGGTGTGCATCAGCCCGTGGAACTTCCCGCTCGCCATCTTCACCGGCCAGGTGGCGGCCGCGCTGGCCGCGGGCAACGTGGTGCTCGCCAAGCCCGCCGAGCAGACGCCGCTGGTCGCAGCGGCCGCGGTGCGCGCGCTGTGGACGGCCGGTGTGCCGCGCGGCGCGCTGCAGCTGCTGCCGGGACCGGGCGACACGATCGGCGCGGCGCTGGTGGCCGACGAGCGGGTGCAGGGTGTGCTCTTCACCGGATCGACCGAAGTGGCACGCCTGCTGCAGCGCGCCCTTGCCGGCCGCACCGGCGCGCACGGCCAGGGCGTGCCGCTGATCGCCGAGACCGGCGGGCAGAACGCGATGATCGTCGACTCGTCGGCGCTCGCCGAGCAAGTGGTCGCAGACGTGCTGGCCTCGGCCTTCGACAGCGCGGGCCAGCGCTGCTCGGCGCTGCGCGTGCTGTGCGTGCAGCACGACGTGGCGCCGCGGCTGGTCGAGATGCTGCATGGCGCAGTGAGCGAGCTGCATGTCGGCGACCCGCGCGCGCTGGCGGTCGACGTCGGCCCGGTGATCGATGCCGAGGCGAAGGCCACGCTCGAGCGCCACATCCACGCGATGCGCGACGCCGGCCGTCGTGTCACACAACCGGCAGTGATCGACGCGTCTGTGCAACGCGACGGCCACTTCGTGCCGCCGACGCTGATCGAGATCCAGCACCTGAGCGAGCTGAAGCGCGAGGTGTTCGGCCCGGTGCTCCACGTGCTGCGTTATCCGCGCGACGGACTCGACGCGCTGCTCGACGACATTCAGGCCACCGGCTACGGCCTTACCTTCGGCCTGCACACACGCATCGACGAGACGGTGGTGCACGTGGCCGAACAGGCGCGGGCCGGCAACCTTTACGTCAATCGCAACATGGTCGGCGCAGTGGTCGGTGTGCAGCCGTTCGGCGGCGAGGGCCTGTCCGGCACCGGTCCCAAGGCGGGCGGCCCGCTGTACCTGCTGCGGCTGCTGGCGCAGCGGCCCGAAGGCGCCGCGCTGCGCGCGATCGAGCACGCCGGCAGCGATGCCAAGGCGCCGGTGCGCGGACTGCCGGTGGAAGGCGCGCCTCGCGCCGACGCCGCGCTGCGCGCGCTGGAACACTGGGCACGTGCCGGCGGCGACGTGGCGCTGGCCGCGCACGCCGAGCGCATGGCGGGGCTCTCGCCCGCGCCGCGCTGGCGCACGCTGCCCGGCCCCACCGGCGAGGCCAACCTGTACGCGGTGTTGCCACGCGAGGCTGTCCTGTGCCTGGCCGGACGCGACGCCGACCGCCTGCTGCAGCTGGCCGCCGTGCTGGCCGTGGGCAGCCGCGCAGTCTGGCCGGCGAGCGTGGCCGCGCTGCGCGCGAAGCTGCCCGACGAGGTGCGCGAGCGCATCACGCTGGCGCAGGACTGGACTTCGCCCGGCGTGCCGTTCGAGGTGGTGATCCAGCACGGCAGCCTCGACGAGTTGCTCGCACTGCAGGCGGCACTTGCGACGCGGCCCGGGCCGATCGTCGGCGTCGTGGCGCTCAGGCCGGGCGACGGCGCGATCCCGCTTGAACGGCTGGTGCTGGAACGTGCGCTCAGCGTCAACACCGCCGCGGCCGGCGGCAACGCGAGCCTGATGACGATCGGCTAGCCGCCGTCGCGGCGCGGACCGACGAGCCGATCAGCGATAACTCGCCAGCAGGATGCTGGTCTCGGTGTTGGCGATTCCCTTGATCAGCCGCACGCGCTCGAGCACCTGCGACAGCTCGGTCATGGTTTCCGCGCGCAGCTCGGCCAGCAGGTCCCAGCGCCCGTTGGTGTCGTGCAGCGCGGCGACGCCGGGCTCGCCGAGCAGGCTGGCGATCACGGCGCGCGTCTGGTTGCCGTCGACCCGCACGCCCATCCAGGCGCGGATCTGGTTCGGCTCGGCGTCGGGCCGCAGACGCACCGAGTAGCCGACGATCACCCGCTCGTCCTCGAGCTTGCGCAAGCGGTTCGTCACCGTGCCGCGCGACACGCCCAGCTTGCCGGCGAGCGTGGCCACCGTCGTGCGCGCGTCCTTGCGCAGCAGCGCGATCAGGTGGCGGTCGGTGTCGTCCATGTGAAGTTGCGGGCACGCTCGTGCCGGCTGGAGATTAATCGACTTTACGCCGGCGCGGCCACGCAGCGCGGCCAATGCAGGCCTGCGGGCGCATGGCGGCCGAGACCGAATCCGGCCGTGCAACTGCGACACTGACGGCTTGCTCCCCGACCGCCGCCTCTGCCATGACCGCATCGCCACCGAACGACCTCTGTGTGCTCGAACCCCTGCGCGACTACCGCGAGTACCCGGCCGACGACATGCTGGCGCGCTCGCGTGCCTTGCGCGCCGACCTGGCGCGCCGGCGCAGCGTGCGCGACTTCGACAGCCGCGCCGTGCCGCGCGCGGTGATCGAGCAGTGCCTGCTGACCGCCGGCAGCGCACCGTCGGGTGCCAACCAGCAGCCGTGGTTCTTCAGCGTGATCGGCGACGCCGAGCGCAAGCGGCGCATCCGCGCGGCCGCCGAGACCGAGGAGCGCGAGTTCTATGCCGGCCGCGCGCCGCAGGAGTGGCTCGACGCGCTGGCGCCATTGGGCACCGACCCGGACAAGGCATTCCTCGAGGAGGCGCCGCTGCTGATCGCGATCTTCGCGCAGAAGTACGGCGTGCGGCCGGACGGCACCCGCTACAGCCACTACTACGTGCCCGAGTCGGTGGGCATCGCGTGCGGCTTTCTGATCGCAGCGCTGCATCATGCCGGGCTCGCCACGCTGACGCACACGCCGAGCCCGATGGGCTTCCTGAGCGAGATCTGCGGCCGTCCATCGTCGGAGAAGCCGGTGATTCTGCTGGTCGTCGGATATCCGAAGGCCGGCTGCCGCGTGCCGCTGCATGGCGGCATCAAGAAACCGCTGGGCGCGTTCGTCGAGTGGCTCGACGAATAGCGCCGGCCTGCAGGAGCGCGACATGTTCGACCTCGTCATCCGCCACGGCACGCTGATCGACGGCAGCGGCGCGCCCCGGCGTCTGGCTGACGTGGCCATCACCGCCGGACGCGTGGCTGAAATCGGAAGCGGGCTGGGCCGCGGCCGCGAGGAGCTCGATGCACGGGGCCGCGTCGTCGCGCCGGGCTTCATCGACACCCACACGCACGACGACCTGGCGCTGCTGGTCGAGCCCGACATGGCATGCAAGATCTCGCAGGGCGTGACCACCTGCGTCTGCGGCAACTGCGGCGTCAGCCTGGCCCCGTTGCCCGAGGGTGACCTGCCCGAGCCGCTGAATCTGCTGTCGACGCCGGGCCGGCCGCGCCTGCGGCGCAGCAGCGAGTTCATCGACGCGTTGCGCGACACCCCCGCCGCGGTGAACAGTGCACCGCTGCTCGGCCACTCGTCGTTGCGCGCCAGCGTGATGAGCCGCACCGACCGGGTGGCCACCGCCGACGAGATCGCGGCGATGCGCGCGCTGGCGCAGCAGGCGCTGCGCGCCGGCTTCCACGGCATCACTACTGGCACCTTCTATGCGGCGGCGGCGCACGCCACCACGCAGGAGGTGATCGACGTCTGCGCCCCGCTGACCGAGCTGGGCGGCGTGTTCGCCACCCACATGCGCGACGAGGGCAACGACGTGATCCGCTCGCTCGACGAGACGGCCACGATCGCGCGCGCGCTCGGCGTCCAGGCGATCGTGTCGCATCACAAGGTGGCCGGGCGGCCGAATCATGGGCGCTCGCGCGAGACACTCGCGCACATCGCGGCGCTGCAGTCGTCCGACGGCGGCGCATTGAAGCTCGCGCTCGACGCCTACCCTTACACCGCGGCATCGACCGTGCTGCGCGCCGACCGCGTGCCGATCTCGGAGCGCACGCTGATCACGAGTTGTGCCTCGCAGCCCGAGGCGGTCGGCCGCGACGCCGTCGAGCTGGCGCGCGAATGGGGGCTCAGCGTCGACGCGCTGGTCGAGCGGCTGCGGCCCGCCGGCGCCACCTATTTCATGATGTCGGAAGCCGATGTCGAACGCATCCTGCAGTTTGCCGACACGATGATCGGCTCCGACGGCATTCCGGGTCAGCCGAAACCGCATCCGCGCCTGTGGGGCACCTTTCCTCGCGTGCTCGGCCACTACTGCCGCGAGCGCGGCCTGTTCTCGCTGGAGACCGCCGTGCACAAGATGACGGGGCTGCCGGCGCGCCGCTTCGGCTTGGTCGATCGCGGGCTCATCGCGCCGGGCATGGCGGCCGACGTGACGGTGTTCGACGCCGACACGGTGATCGACCGTGCGACCTTCGACGCACCCACGCAGGCGGCGCAAGGCATCACGCATGTCGTCGTCAACGGCCATCTGGCCTGGCGTGACGGCCGCGTGGTGACGCGCGCGGGCCGCCTGCTGCCGCGCGCCGAATGATGACGAGGATCCACTCGAGCGTAAGGCGTGCACGCGTCACACGAAGCTGCGCCGACGGCTGGGCGCCAACGCGTGCGCTTCAGTGCGGGCGGCTGCGCAGCTGCCAGGTCAGGTGCTCGGCCAGCGCACGCAGCTCCGACGCAACGACACCGGGAAAGCCGTGGCGACCGCCGCGCACGTCGACCAACAGTTCTCTCAGGTATCGAAGCGCCAGCTCCGGATCATCCCATCGGTGACACAGTAGGTTGGCGATGCGCGCATACCCTCGCATCAGCTGCACGGGCTGCAGGTCCTCCGGCAGGCTGCGCAGCCAGACCATCGCCGCGCGGCCCGGGCGGCACTCGACCTTGCGAGGTGGCGTGGGCGGTTCGACCTTGAACATGCCCGAGTCGTGCAACAGCATCGGATCCTCCCGCGCACCGGTATGGGACGGTGCCTCGGCACTGTAGTCGCGTCGGGTGTTGTCGTCGCCTGCCAAGCTAGGGGCACTCCATCAGGGGATCAGGCGCCGCGCCGAGCGGCGCAGGCCCGCGAACACAGGCTCGCTGACCGAAAGCGGAAAGTCCGGCGGCAATCCGTCGGCCACTGCGTCGATCGCGCGCTCGGTCCACGCCGTCAGGCCGTCGATCACCGACACGATGTCGCGGCCGAGCGCATTCGCCTTCGCGGCCTGCAGCCAGATCGCTCGCGTCAGACCGGTATAGGCAGGCGGTGTGCCGGCGCCGGCCGGTGGCTGCGCGAAACGCAGCCGATCCAGCGACGCCACGGACGGTGAGCGACCCACGAGAGGCCAGGCCGACATCACGCCGCACAGCGGCGCGAGCGCGCAGCGGCCACCCGGCTTGAGCAGCACCGCGACATGGCGCGCCGAGCGGTCCACCGCGGCCAGCATCCAGAACACCAGGCGTGTCATGAAGAGGCGCTCGCGGTCGCGTGCGGGCTGCTCCGCGCCGCGCAGCAAGCCCAGCATGGCGGCGAACCCCGGCTCGCCTGCTCGACTCGCGAGCGCCTGCGCCAGGCTTTCGGCCGGCAGCCGAGCCCACCAGCGCGCGTCGACAAAGCGCCGGTCGTACCGCTCGGAGACGAGCACACGATGGCCGCCGATGACATCCAGCCGAGCCGGCACAGTGTCGAATCCGAAGGCGGCCAACAGACGACCGCACAACCATTCGTTGGCCAGCGATGTGTGGTGGCCGGCCGCACTGCCCGGTGCGGCGCCGAGCGGCAACTTGAGCACATGCGTGGTCGGCGTCGCTTCCCGGGGGCGGCACCAGCGGCCGGCGTGCCACAGCAGCGCCAGCTTCGGCTGGCCGCCGGGCAGCAGCGCGCGCACCGGGTCGATGCCGGCACCTCGCGGTGCGTCGGGTGCAGCGCAGCACGCATCTAGCAGACGAGCGACGTCGGCGTCGGCGAGTGGCTCGGCGTTCACTTCGGTCATTGCACCCGGTTGCGCCACCGGCCCGAGCAGGCTCACAGCACCGACACAATCGCTGCCCCAGGTCGACAACAGGTCGAACGCCGATGGGCTGGCGCAGCCGCCCTGGCTCTGCAGGCGCAGCCGGACCATCGGCGACGCCGGCAACAGCTGGTCGAAGAACGACTCGACGGCTGCACCCCGAAACGGCCGCGTGCCGCGCACCAGCGGCAGCGACAGCGACAGCGGCCGCGACTGCGGCGCGTCGAGCCACGACGCCTCGTAGGCGAACGCCGGTCCCCCGGCGGGCGAGATCGACCAGCGGCCCACACGCTGGTCGTTCAGCCAGACCGCCAGCTCGCGACGCTGCTTCGGGCGGCCGGCCATCACCAGGGACCGGCCGCTGGCGGCCGGCGCATGTCGACAGTGATCTGCGCATCGAGCACCATGAGCACGCTGAGGAGCTGCTGCACGGTGATGCGCTCCGGATGGCGCTCGATGGCCGAGATCCGCTCCTGCGAAAGGCCCAGCTGATCACCGAGCGCCGCCTGCGACCAGCCGCGCGATTGCCGAAGCGAGCGCAGCACGGGGCCGAGCTCGCCGGCGGCGCGGACTGGGTGGGACATCAACCGGCTCAGAACTCATCAAGAATACTCCGATGCTATTCCTGTTCAGGAATTCAGCAAAATATTCTTGAAGCGAACTGTCGTATCCGCCCCCGGCCGCCCTTCAGGCGGGGGCCGACAACGCCTCCTGCACCGGAGCCAGCCACTCGGGGCGGCAGATCAGCAGGTCGGGCATCGAAGGGTCCGGCTGGTTGTAAAGGCAGGGCGTTCCGTCGAGGCGGCTGGCGTGCAGACCATGGGCCAGCGCGACGCCGACCGGCGCGCAGGAGTCCCATTCGTTGAGCCCGCCGGCGTGCAGGTAGATGTCGGCTTCGCCGCGCAGCACGGCCATCGCCTTGGCGCCGGCCGAGCCCATGGTGATGCGCTCTGCGCCCAGGCGCGCGGCCACAGCGAGGGCCAGCGCCGGCTCGCGGGTGCGGCTCAGCACCAGGCGGGGCCGGGACCGTGCAGCGACGGCAGGCACCGGTGTTCGCGAGCCGAACACCAGCCTGAGCGCGGGCAGCGCCACCGCGCAGGCGCTCGGCACGCCGTGGATGCAAAGGGCCACATGGACCGCCCAATCGGTGCGCGCACCGGCCTCGCTGTATTCGCGCGTGCCGTCCAGCGGATCGACCACCCAGACCCGGCGTCGGTCGAGCCGCGAGGCGTCGGGCGCCAGCTCTTCCGACAGCAGGCCGTCATCAGGCCGCTCGACGCGCAGCAGGCCGACGATGGCGTCGTTGGCCAATCGATCGCCGGCCGCGCCAAGCGCGGCGCCGTGCAGCCGGCCCTCGTCGCGCAGCGTGCGCAGCACCTGCGCCGCACGTTCGGCCGCCGCGATCGCAAGGGCGTCGTCGTCACGCACCGACATCGGCGACCGGCGTCACGACGGCTCGAAGCCGCCGGCGCGACGCAGCTCGGCCGACGAGGCGCCGGTCAGCAGTTGCAGGAATGCCGTCGCCGCCTCGCGCTGCAGCGGCGAGGTGGTCACGGCGGCGCTGTAGACGGTGGACAGCTCGAACGCCGCCGGCAGCGCCGCCACCAGCGCGACGCCCGGCGTGTAGAGGATCTCGGTGATCTGCGTGACGCCGACGGCGCGCGCGTCGCCGGCGTGCGCCATCTCGGCCATCGCGGTCGCGCCGTTCGGATAGGCCTTGATCCGGGCGCCTACCGCATCGGCGATGCCGAGCGCGGTGAGCACCTTCATGCAGTGGATACCGGCGGTCGAGCGCACCGGGTCGGGGATGTAGATTGAGGGAGCCGCCGTCAAGGCGCGCCGCAACTGCGCCTCGTCGGCGACCGGCGGTGCCGCGGCACCGGCGAGCGCCGCGACGCCGGTGCGCACACGGCCGAGGTCGGCCACCGACGCTGCGTCGACACGGTGGCGGCTGGCCAGCGCATCGATCATGGCGCGCGACAGGATGATCAGGTCACACGCGTCGCCGGCATCGAGCCGCTCCTGCATCGCGCCGACGGCGCCGAACTGGCACTGCAACATGTGGCCGCTCGCCTGCCGGAAAGGCTCGGCCAGCGCCGACACGAGCCCCTTGGCGGCACCCGCACTCAAGACGTGGATCACGGGCATTGCTGCGGGCGTCAGTTGCTCTCGGCCTTGATGCCGGCGCTGCGCACGATCTGCGCCCATTTGTCGATGTCGGCCCGCAGGTACTTGTCGAACTCGTCGACGTTCATCGCCATCGGCACCGCGCCCTGCGCAGCCCATTCCTGCTGGACCTCGGGCCGGGCGACGATCCGGGCCACCTCGGCGTTGAGCTTGCGCAGCACCGCGGGCGGCGTCTTGGCCGGCGCCATCAGGCCGAGCCAGATCACGGCCTCATAGCCCGGTACCCCGGCCTCCGCCACAGTGGGCACCTCGGGCATGATCGACGAGCGTGTCTTGCCGGTGGTGGCGAGCGCCTTGACCTTGCCGCTGCGCGCCTGCGGTGCCATCGCGGTGACAGCGTCGAACATGAGCTGCACATGGCCGGCCAGCACGTCGGTGCGGGCACCGGAACTGCCCTTGTAGGGCACGTGCACGACGTTGATGCCGGCCATCGACTTGAACAGCTCACCAGCCATGTGGTACGGCGTGCCGTTACCCGACGAGGCGTAGTTCAGCTGTCCGGGCTTGCCCTTGGCCAGCGCGAGCAGCTCGCCGACGCTGTTGACCGGCACCGCCGGGTTCACCACCAGCAGCAGGTCGGAGTAGTTGACTGGTGCCACGGCGGCGAAGTCGCGCATCAGCTGGTAGGGTCGATTGGGTATCAACGTCTCGTTCACCGTGTGGGTGTTGCTCATCATCAGCAGCGTGTAGCCGTCGGGTGCCGCCTGCGCCGCCT
>Ga0075356_1000258_pt1 | contig 9969 bp, 12 predicted proteins | sample WestPond_Cattail_FD_120073 | JGI IMG/M metagenome (GOLD analysis project Ga0075356, IMG submission 120073) | Natural and restored wetland microbial communities from the San Francisco Bay, California, USA, that impact long-term carbon... | ecosystem: Environmental > Terrestrial > Soil > Wetlands ... | reverse complement strand
CACGGGCGTATTCAGACTCTCGAGTCTGCTTTTGTTCGCAAGCAGGGTATTCAGTCAGCAATTCGGAAGCACCTCGATGCGAGTCTTCCAAAGAAGCACATCCTTCCCAATGAGGACGATCGCTACAACCGCGAGGAGTTTCTTGCCAATCTCTTCGATGAGAGGCAGAGCGTCTGGTCGTACGGACGTGCGGTTTCTGACTACGAGATCCAGCATCCGACTCACGAGGATTTCAACTGGTCGCATCAGTTCGCACTCTTCTTGAGGGTGCGCTTGCCGTGAATTACACGATTCAACTGAATCTAGTATTTTCCAGACTGTAGTCGTGAAATTGTTCACCAACGATGAATACTAATTGTGATTCTTGTAAGCATTTGGTGATGAATTGTAGAGATTGTTCTTGCGCACCATGTGTTGAATATGCAGACTGTTACAGAAAATTTCGCAAACTTAGGGACAAGATGCGGGAAAAATATGGATTCTTCGTAAGAGACGACGAAATGACCGCACAAGAGTTATACGATTTCGGAACTCTGAAAGAGGAAGAAGATCGACTACACGCACTATATCGTGCTCATTACGGACCGATTGGGTTTACTTACGCGAGTAAATGATCCGCAATTTCAACTGAATCTAGTATTTTCGATCCAAATGTCCATTTAAATGGACGAGGTTCGTGACTTTCTGATAGAGCTTGGATCATCAAATGGTGTCAAGTTCAAGGTCGAGATCTACAAGAATCTGATCGAGTTGACATTCGAGGATGTCGAGATGCCTGAGGGTCTGCGAATTTTGGCGCATGCGAGAGCGCTTTTGTATCGAACTTTGGCAGCCAAATGGCCTAATTTGCACATGAACAAAGCGTTCGGTAAGTTTCAACTTGACTACAAGACTTGTGGTTTGTGCAAACAAGAGCCTCCAATGGACGATGGTTGCATGTTCTGCAGGCGGGGTCCAGTTTTGACTTCGTATCCAGAGTGTTGCGTTGACTACAGATTTGCATCTGACTTCGATCAAAAGTGTCCAAGGCGAGGACGTGATGATCCTTGGTGCAAGCCCACGAAAGTGATGGTGCCGAACATGATGCTGTTCAGTTGGGATCCTCTTCCGAATGTCGAGAGGCTAGGTAATCATCCGCACAACGCAGAGCGGAGGTATTACAAACGCAAATGATAAACGCAGCCCTTACGGGCCTAGTTTTGTATTTCTTCATCTGCATCTCTAATGCACAGAGTGTACTCTCTCCATCTACCTTGATCAGTCTTATCAATTCTCCGAAAACTCCAGTAACGTCAATCGATTGACCAACTTCAGGATCTGACAAAACTCCGTTGGTGACTTTCAAGAACTCGTCAGAGTCTTGATGTAAGATGAAACTTCAGCGGATTGCATTCAAATTGGAATGGCTATTTTCGATCCGAATGTCAATTTAAATGGAGAAGGATCGTTTCCATTGGCTCGAAGAGAGGGGGTTCGTACCCATTCCCGATGATGTGCAGTACAGAAAGACCGGGTGGTGGTTGGTGAAATTGAACAAAGACGGGACAATTGGATCTTACTCGGGAGAATTCTCAACAGAGGCTGCTGCAACTCTCAAACTGCAAACCGACCCTTGTTACACTGGTCACATCGTCGTTTCAGGGCATCGGCTTATGCAAATGGAGTGGAATGACTGGTGCAAAACAAAGGCTGAGTGTCCAACTGCGACCAGATGGGTCGCCAAATGACTTCTCGATTTGCAAATGATAAACGCAGCCCTTACGGGCCTAGTTTTGTACTTCTTCACTCATCATCACCTTCCTCCTCGTTGCTCTCCTGCTCGTACTCCTCACCGTAGGCTTCGTTCCTGGCCTGCCGGATCCTCTTGTACATGGGCAACATGGAACGGAAAGTCTCCACACAAGCCTCGAAAGGCAGAGTGATGGTGATGTCGTTGGTCACATCAGGCTGATGATTGATGGTGATGTGCGCCTTTCCGTCTTGGAGCTCGATGCGGAAACCATCGTCATCCTGATCGTCACCATCACCAGTCTCGATGATGGACTTGAGAGTCTCCCTCGACATGACGGGCCACTCGAACTCGAGAATCTGGGTCTTTCCGCACAAGACCTTGAACATGATCGCGTCAAACCGATCATCTCTGCCATCAGTGAGCACTGCCTGAGTCGAAATCATCCTATCTGAGGTTTTATTGATTTTTGATCAAAATTTCAATACTCATTTCTCCTCTCACTCGAGAGTCGAAATTCAGTGTAATTTCTCAAAGTTTTCTGCTCGTCAAAACATCAAAGACGGCTCCTTCAAATGCCCACATCATGTATTCGTCATCCTCTTCATAAGGATTCAGATCAAACTTACTATTCTCACACCACTTCTCGATGACCTGTCCGAGTTTCTCACCACTGTCCGGACCATGTCTTGGAACATAGTCATTCTTGTACTCTTTCAACTGATTCTTGTAGTCGAGTCTTGATGCTTTTGCGAATGGTCCCAACTGTTTGTCAGTCATCGCAGCGAATCGATTTTTGACCAGATTGTAGTATTTGATCATCTCATTGCGATCTGCATCGCTAATCTGACCTTCTAGCTGTGCTAAAAGCCTTTCGAGTTCATTCTGAGGTTCCATTGTCGAATTTAAACAACGCTTTGATTGAAATCTCATGATTCGTTTCTCCTCTCACTCGAGAGTCGAAATTACTTGGCTTCCTGTCGTCGAATGAACTCCAATCCATCAGAGTCAATCGCGCCCTTCATCATTTCAACGCATCGAAACACATCGTCAATCGATGAGACGGATCGAAATCCAACTCCGAACTCATCTCCGAGATCATGATTGACGCGGAAACGCGGAGGTGTCATCAGAATCCCATCTTCATCCTTCTCGAAACTGACGAGAATGCAAACTTCGTACTCCTCTTCGCCGAGTGTCCAGCTGATTGCTGTCTCACCTTTGTGAGTCTGTGAGACATTGTATTCTGGAAATCGGCGTGCGATCGGAACAGTGATCCGAGATGAAACCATTTCGACCTCGAAGGCATCTCCAATCATCGCTGCGAATCTTGCGGTCTGCTCGCCGAATTGCGTGAAGGCGTTCACAGTGTATCCTTGGATGTTTCGGAATGTGTTCATCAAATCAGTGTCGAGAGCCTTTCTGATGTTCTCGAGTCTCGCTCGTTTGGCATCGAGAGTCTCTTCCTCGTTCATCTGCTTTCTGACAGCAAATGGCTGTAAAATACGTGATTCAATTGAATCTAGTATCATTTGTATAATGCATCTGCCAATTTCTGCAGCGTCTTGTCATGTTTCGCTCGAATTCCAAATCGATCTTCACCCTCCCAATGTTTGATCATCCCTTCACGCGAAACTCGACTCCAGTCGTCATCGTCAAACTTGAGCTCAACACATTCGTCAAAGTGGCGAGAGTAGCAAACTGTCAGAGTCCATCCTTCGACCGTCTCGAAAATCACGCAAGCTCTACCACGTGCATCTTTCTTCACTCTGAAGATATCGAACTTTTCGAATTCCTTGTCGAAAGTGTAGTATTGTCTCAATGTTTCCATCCATTCTTCAATTGTTTTCTCACGTGCGAATTCTTTCACTTGCTCAAGAAGTCCATTCCACTCGCTTGCATTGAGATTTTGAGCTTTGATGAGATCGAGACAATCAATGACCTTATCCGGAAATCCGTATCGTTTCCTCTCCCAGTAGCGCTTAGTCTCCTCACCTGGTAACATTTGGTTTCGACATTCGAATGTAATTTACGTGATTCAATTGAATCTAGTATTACTCTGGAAAGAATCTAGCACCTGGTTTCAATGTCCAATCAACGGGTTCCTGTTTGGTTCTCACAAGATAGTCGTTAGCCTCTCTGAAATGCTTGCATCTCAGGAATGAATTGGCACCTCCTCTTGCAACAGGATGTGATGCCTGCAGGATCAGGTTGCCATTCTTGTTGATGTGAGGTTCGTACTTCTTGGCGTCATTGCCCCAGAGCATATAAACGACTCCTTGTCGTTTCTTCGACAGAAACTGTAGGATGCGCAAAGGCATGAACTGCCAGATGTCTTTGTGGGAATTTGGTTGTCCAGCGTTCATCGTCAATGAACAGTTCAAAAGGAGGACGCCTTGAGTCGCCCAACTTGTGAGATCACCAGAATCAGGATGTTCAAACTTGGGATAGGGATCACCTTCTCCACCTGGGAAATTAGCAGCCAAGACGCAGAAGATGTTCCCGAGTGATCTTTGGATTGGGTCACCGGCTCGGCATTCGAAACAACATCCGGTCGCAGCTGGGATTCCATCATCAGCTTGCGGATATGGATCTTGGCCGAGAATGACTACTTTCACAAGTGGCCATGGTGTCAATGCCAATGCTCTCCAAATATTCCAAGGCTCTGGACAAACGAGATGTCCCTTGTCGAGGATCAACTTGGTCAAAACGAGACCAACATCACGAATCTCATGCTGATAAAGATCCAAGAGTTCCCTCCAACTCAATGGTATCGTATCGAGTAGGAATTTCGACAGCTTCTTCGGGTCGTAATCTTTCTTGACCTCGAAGACTCTCGTATCCGCGACATGAGGAAAGTCATCCATTTCTGCATTGAAATTTACGAAATGAACAGACTCAAATCCTAGAACTGATCACGCTTGATAGGAGTTCTACCGAATTGCTGCAAATTCAATCTGTTCATCGCCATTTCGATCACTCTGATATGTTTTGCATATGTGTGAGGAGACTTTTCTCTGAGAACAGACATGTGAATAGATGTACCACATCGCGTATTCAGATGTGGCAATTTGATGTCCACTGTCAATACTTTTCCACTGTCTGTCATCTCGACAGAAATACGATCATCATTATTCTTGACGGTCCATTCAATGATATCATAATGTTCGTCAACATCAACCGTTTTGACCTCGAACTTGATTCCGGCTAGCAGATAAGAGATCGCAGCATCGAACAGTTCTATTTGACCGCCAACTCGATCCCTGTTGAAGTTATCGACTGCGAACTCAAGATCTTGCATGATAGTTCTTTAAGACAAGCTGAATGAAAACTTCCAACTCAATCCCTCAACTTGACTCATCAGAGTCTTGTTTAAATGTCATCAGCGAGACCTTCAAGGTCAAAGTCAAGATTGGTCTCTCCGACCTCTTCAGTCTGCTCCTCGACTGGACTCTCGACTGCAATTTGAGTTCCCAGCGGAACCAACACGGTCGAAATCACATGCAGCCATGAGTTTCCAAGTTGATGAGATGAAATGATTCTGTCAGCAGCCGTCTCGCGAAAATAGATGTGATCATTCTTGAGATCAATGTGCTCTTCCTCGTCATCCAACATGATGAGCTCGTGATCTTTCGCTTTGATCATCCTCTTCAGATCATCGGGACCGACAGCATCGTCCATAATGTGGTGCTTCAAAATGGTATCCAGATCATCAGATTCGTACATTGAGAGGTTCGCATTCGCCCAAGCAGTGTCATTTGGAACAAACAATGTGATCGTACGATCGCGAGCCCAGTTGAAGACATCGAGACCATCGAATTGTGTACTCTCGGTGAAAGCTTTGTACGCAGATGTCAGATCGCTGGCATCGCGGACAAAGTTGTGCATCTCGTCTTCCTCACTCGTTTCTGATTCCTCCTCAGGTGGGGAAATCGCACGTTTCAATGATTCGGGAATCTCAACATCGACTGGAGCAGTGCCAACGAAACGACCTTCAGGCTCTTCAGTCAAGATGTCGGCGACCACTGGAATCTCCTCCTGAGGAATCTCGGACTCTTCAAGAGGAGGTTCAGTCTCCTCTTGAAGAGTCTCTTGTGGCTCCTCAACAGCGGCGACCTCTGGTTCCTCGACTGGAATCTCCTCTTGCTTCACAGGCAATGGGGTCGGAAGTGGCACTGATGCTCCAGTCACCAGCTTCCTCTGACCAGCGATGTGCAGCTTTCCGAGCTCATCGCATCCGAATGCTAGATCAGCTGAGCGAGTATTGGACTTGTACGCAACGGCAATCGTGTACAAGAATGATGTGAATCCACCCGAGAAAACGCTGGCAATATCGTCGAAATCGTATTGCGGCAACTCTCCGGTCAGTTGTGCGAGATAAGCATCTCGAAACTCGTCAGTTGTGGACGTTGCCAGATCAAGTGATGGCCACCTGAGAGGACCAGACTCGAAAACGTCTCGCATCTTACGAGCTTTCAAGCCTGCCTTCTGGGCGAGGTACTCAAATCTCTCACAGTAGCGATCGGGAACGTCTTCAAGAGTCTGCTTCTCAGGTTCAGCAGGTCTCTCGGACCGAGCCTCCGAGATCTCCAATCCGAGTTGACCTTTGAGCTCATCACTCTCGAGAACTTCTTGGATGATGTAGATTTTGCCATCCGCACCTTCAAGTGGAGTAACAACTCCCATCTCATCGAGATCACGCTCAGAACCATCATCCATGGCGAACGTATCCTCTTCATTCACGATCTCAGAGGTCGAGTGTGCATCTTGGACGGCAGAGATGTTGTCGGGATCCTTGAGATGATCAATGTTGACTTCATACTTGTCCATGAATGATTTCAACGCAGCATTGCTAGGGACGAAGTAAGTCTTCTTGGTGAGATCCAAACTCGTCAGAAAGTTGGAGTAGAAATCACTGATCTCGGGAGTCTCTCGAATGACCTCAAGCAGAGTCTTCGGCTTCGGCGGAGGAGGCTTCGCGGGAGTGGCGTGAATCTTCATCTTGAGCAGATCGAGGAGAGCCTTCGAACCGGAAGCTCCGATCTGAACATCGAAGTTACGATTGATGCGCTTTTGAGCATTGAATGCAATCGCGATCCTCTTGAGAATCTCAGCCTCAGGTCGCGACATCTTGGCCAGGCGAACGAGGTCGTCGACATTGAAACGATTGGGATCCGCATCTTTCCACTGCTTGAGAACACCGCGAGGTCCATACAAGAAATCGCTCACAGTTGAGTAATTCTTACCCTTCAGCCAAGCGTCCATCATCTCTTCGTCCGACAGAGGCTTCTCGACCTGGACCACCTTCGGCTTCTCGGGGACAGTCTTCCGCTCGACTCTGGGTGCACTCTTCTTGACAGGCACTTCGAGAGTCTTCGACTGCGCAATGAGTTCATCTCGAACAGCAACTGTCAGCAGTAGACCTTGCAAACGATGAAACTTCAGATTGCGATGCGTCAAAACATCAGGCGAGATCGAAATCTCCAAGACTTGCTTCGGATCGGCTTTGTCATCTGCTACCCAACCAGACTTGACCTTTCGGATTGGCCACTCTTTCCCTTTCAGACTCTTGATGTTACCGGCTTTGAAAGGTCCAAAGTCGCGAAAGGTATTCAATGCGAGTGCATCTCCGAGTGCCTTCAGACTCTCAAACTTCTCGCGACTGCATTTCAATGCTGGCAAGACACTCTGAAGAATGAATTGATCATCGAATGCGAAGACAATGAAATTGCCGACCGAGGTCTGCTTGAAGAAGTCAGTATTCCTGAAGACTTCGGAGAGAATGTGAAACGTGGACTCCGGCTGCGACGCAAATTTCATGCCTGCGATGAAGTGAATGATGTCATCTTCAGCGCGATCTGGTGTAGGCAGTGGAATCTCGGTCTGCTCTGAAACTGCGGCCGCTGTCTGCTTCTGATTGGCTTGAGTAGTCTTGGCGATAGTGCTCGCCAGTTGCGATGCTGCTTTCACCGACTGCTGCGGTGACAAACCTTTCACAGCGGTTCTCAGATTGTGGATCGCTTGCTGAAAATTCTCGAACTCGAGACGGAGACGATCATTCTTGTAATCCGGAACCGACACGAATCCCAGCAATCGAGGATTCCAGCGTGCTCCAATCATAATGATCGCCAATCTCTGCTTGGGGGTGACGACATCTGATGTAATATCGAGAGTACCGTCCATGATCGTGTCGACAATGCTGACAGCGGCGTCTCCGAGTCCGTATTGAGTCGCATCAATGGTCAGCAAACTGGAGACCATGTATCGAATCAATTGCCTTCCAAGCTCTTCATCTGAAACTCCGCGCGTCTGGATACCACGCTCATTCGCGAGAGTATGCAATTGAGTCGATGTCAGATCTGTCGCCTTCTGCTTCGTAAACAGATCAATGAGAACATCCGTCATGTATTTCGTCCAATGTTGCCTCAAGATGTCGCACAGATTGTTGTAATCTGCATTCTTGGGACGATAGATGTTGTACCTGTCCATGAAAGACTCGACTTCATACAAACTGTAAGGACTCTTGCTGTCTAGGAAACATCTCTCGGGATCGAAACTCTCACCACAAGCAGTCGTGAAGTATTTCGCATCTTCACGCGTACGTCTGCCTGCGATCGTCTTCTCTTGAACTGGAAGAGGCTTCTGAAGTTCATTAGTCATCTCGACTGCTTTCTCACTCACCTTCGTAATGGCATCCAAGTTAAGTCCAGAAATGCCCGGAACTCCGGATGCCTTCAGAAACTCTTCTTGCGTACTCTTCAGAATCACGTTGTACTTACCCTTCTTGCCGACATCCTGCAAAGTCTTCCTGAAAAGACCAGATTCACTCTGTCGTTTCAACTCGAGAAGTGTCGAAATCTTGGGCAAATCGACGACACCAAGTCGGGCATTCAAAATATCGAGAGAGGTCGTTGTGAGACCCTTGAACGAATCAAGCTTCATCCTCTTGAAAATCTCATTCGGTTCCTCCATTTGTCTCCTTTCAAACTAGAACTTAATTCGAAAAGCATTTTTGAACTCGCGCTTTTGCTCAGGAGATCACATAGAAATGTCATTTAAGGATCACTTGCAAGGGAAGTGGGAAATCGCACGTCGCTATCAGAACGGAAAACTGATGAGTGAAGTGTCGAAGCGATCTGATGACGAAATCTACAGAATCGTGACGTATCAACTTGATCCGCATCCTATTAGCATCGGTATGACGCTGCGAGGAATAGACTTTGTGTCGAAACAAAAGTATGAACAGATGCTCGAACATGGAGATCTTGGCATTCCGCATTGATCACACAGCATGTTGATGCTTAGTGAACTTACATCTCTTTTCTGAGAGCCATCAGGACGTGTCCAATCATGTTCTTCCCATTTCCATCTGGAGTCGCACCATGGTACTTATCAGTGTTGTGATTGTAGACAATCGGAAGCTCTCCAGTCTCCTTCAACAACTGAAGATGCTCGGGATTCTTGAGTAGAAATGCTTTGTAGGCCACTTTCAACTCAACATCTCGCGCGACCTCAAAATCATGTCTTCTGACCTTGCCACCGTTGTCAGCAGCTGCACCTCTGCGATGGGCAATTTCGGCATTCTTGGAGTCTCGAATGTAACTCGAGAATTCATCATCCGAACCGAAATATGCAGATGCAACGATGTAGTGCTCAACGGAACCATACTTGTGCTCTCCAATCTCGAGTTCTGCAGGTGTGAAGGGATGAAAACATCCGTACTTCCCATCCTTCTCAATGGGAATCACTGTGATCGGCTTGGACTTCTTCTCGATCTCTTCGGCATACATTCCGCGGGCTTCACGGCAGAGGTCAGCATCCAAGACACCAGCTTTCGCGAGTGGAATCAGGATCGTGTCCTTGAAACCTCCCACGAATGCGATGATTTTGTTGACTTCGGTAGACATTTCAACTTCTTGCCACCGAAGATATGGAAAACAATTGGATACGACATGACTGATAGATGCACACAAATTGAATCTGAAATTTTCGATTTTAATCAGGTGTGATAAATAGTGAAAATGGACTTCAAGTCCCTACTCGCCAAACGCATAAGTATCTTGGAAGGAATCACCGGTCATCGTGAGGCCGGAGAAATTTACACCGGTAATCAGTATTCCGAGTTTGTCTACGAGACGACGTCGGATCAAGCTGAGGGTGGAGAAGAGCAGTCTGATGAAACGCAGCTGAAACTCATCTATCTTCCGCTTTACATGCACACTTTGATCATCAGTTCCGAT
>Ga0075356_1000257_pt1 | contig 9997 bp, 10 predicted proteins | sample WestPond_Cattail_FD_120073 | JGI IMG/M metagenome (GOLD analysis project Ga0075356, IMG submission 120073) | Natural and restored wetland microbial communities from the San Francisco Bay, California, USA, that impact long-term carbon... | ecosystem: Environmental > Terrestrial > Soil > Wetlands ... | reverse complement strand
TGGTCACCGGCTTCTTCACCTCCGCCGAGCGCACCTGGCTCGCAAGCCTCCGCCACCCCGGCGAGCTCGCCACCGAACTCCGCGCCCTCTCCTCTCCCGCAGTTGCCGTCGACGGTTCGGTCCCCGAGGCCTACGAGGCCGAGCAAATGGACGAGGACGCCCGCCTCTGACCACAAGCGGTCGTATTTCCCTCCGCATAGCGGATGAAAGTGCGACCGCAAGTACCGAGATCGCTGTCCTGACCGTTGCGGTCGCACTTCCCGCCGCATAGCGGAGGGAAATACGACCTCAGGGGTGGATTGCGTTGGCGACGCTGGTACCGCGGCCGGGGAGAAGCGCCTGGCGGGCGTGGGCCCAGTAGACCTTGGCGGGGCGCTGTGGCAGGACGGTGGCGGCGAGGGCGCGGAGGGCGTAGGCCCAGGCCGTGAGGACGCGGACGGCGAGAGCGGCAGCGCGCCCGTGGTGCTTGCACATGTAGAGGTCGCGGTTGCGGTGGAATTCGACGATGCGGGGGAGGCCCTTGGCGAGGTCGGTCGAGAGCTGGTCGTGGTGGATCGCTTCGGCCGCCGGGACGAAGAGACTGTGCCAGTTCGCATCGGCGAGGCGCTTGGCGAAGTCGCACTCGTCGTAGTAGACGAAGAAGGCCGGGTCCATGTAGTCGACCTCCGCGGCAGCCTCGCGGCGCACCAGCAGGGCGCTCGACTGGGCCCAGTCGACCCGACGGGTCTTCCTGCCCTTGCTTTGCACTGTGAGCCAGCGGTGCAAGAAGAGCGCGCCGGCGAGCGCCGTCCCAACGCCGGGGAAGCGCCAGGCGCAGGGGACGGGAGCGCCATCGGAATTCAATAGCTGTGCGCCTGCCGCCGCCGCCCGAGGGTCAGCCTCCAGCGCCGCCACCAGGGCCTCCGCCGCGCCCGGCCGCAGCTCCGAGTCCTCGTTGAGCAGCAGGCAGTAGCTGCCCTCGGCCTCGCGCATCAGGGTCGAGTCGTTCTCCGCCTTGCCGGTTCGCTGCTCCAGCGCGATCAGGCGGATATCGCCGCTCCGCGCCCGCACCGCCTCGGCCGAGCCGTCGGTCGAGGCGTTGTCGAGGACGAGGATCTCTCGCTCGATCGCCGCCGGGTGGGTGCGCTCGATCGCGTCGAGGCAGGCGAGCAGGTACTCGCGGCCATTCGTGTTCACGACGCAGTAGGAGAGCGTGGGCACCACCGCGGTCACGATAATCGGCGTCCACTGTTCAGCGGACACCGGACAACTCGGCGGGCATGAAGGTTCAGCTCGTAGACCCCTCGGCATTTACGCCGCCGTACGACCGCGCGCTCGCGGCGGCGCTGGCGCGGGCCGGCGCGGAGGTCGAGCTGCTGACCAGCAGGTTCCTCTACGGCCCCGTGCCCAATGCCGCCGGCTACCGGGTGCGCGAGTGCTTCTACCGGCAGAGCGCAGCGCGCGGCCTCGACGCCCGAGGCCGCCGCGTCTTCAAGGCCGCCGAGCACCTGCCCGACATGCTGCGCCTGCGGCGTGAGATCGATGAGGATGTCGTCCACTACCAGTGGCTGACGATGCCGAGTCTCGATGCGCATCTGCTCCCCCCGAAGCGGCCGCGAGCGATGACCGCCCACTACATCCTGCCCCCGCATCCAAGCCGCCGGCAGGTCGCGGCAGCCCGCGGCCTCTTCAGCCGCATGGACGCTGTCGTCGCCCACTCCGAGCACGGCGCCGCACGCTTGCGTGACGAGGTCGGGATCGACCCCGCCCGGGTCCGGGTCATCCCCCACGGCGCCTTCGACTACCTGACCCACCTCCCCGAGGAGAAGCCGTTGCCGGCGGAGCTGGAGGGAGCCGAGGGCCCGGTGATCCTCTTCTTTGGCCTGCTGCGTCCCTACAAGGGCCTCGACACGCTGTTGACGGCATTCCGCGAGGTGGAGGGGGCGGAGCTCTGGATCGTCGGCAACCCCCGCATGGACGTCGAGCCGCTGCGCCGGCTCGCTGCCAAGGCGCCCGGCCGCGTCCGCTTCGTCACCCGCTTCGTCGAGGACGCCGAGATCCCGCCGATCTTCCACCGCGCCGACCTCGTCGTCCTTCCATACCGCGACGCCGAGCACTCGGGAGTGCTCTACACGGGCCTCGCCTTCGGCAAGCCGCTCGTTCTCAGCAGCGTCGGCGGCTTCCCGGAGGTCGCCACCACGGGGGCGGCGCGGCTGGTGGCCCCCGATGACCCCATCGCCCTCGCTGCAGCACTCTCTGAGCTGACCGCCGATCCCGCCGCCCGCGAGCGGCTCGCCGCAGCCGCCCGCGAGGCCGCGGCCGGCCCCTATTCCTGGGACGCGGTCGCGATCCAGACCCTCGCCCTCTACCGTGACATCCTCGATTGCCGATGAGTTCCCGACGCCGTTCCGGTGCGCTTTATGTGCCTATAACCGGCATAAAGCGCACCGGAAGCAGATAATCGCCGGATGCTTGCCGTTCTCTTCTGGGTTTCTGCCGGGCTGATCGTCTATACGCACCTGGGTTACCCGCTGGTCTTGCGCCTGCTACTCGCGCTTCGGCGCCGCCCGACCCTGGAACCCGGCGTCTGGGATGAGCTGCCGCGGGTCTCGCTGATCGTCGCCGCCTACGACGAGGAGGAGGTGATCGAGGCCAAGGTCGCCAACGCGCTTGCCCTCGACTACCCACGCGAACGGCTGGAGCTGATTGTCGCCTCCGACGGCTCCGCTGACGCCACCGCCGAGCGCGCCCGCGCGGCCGGCGCCGACCTCGTGCTGGAGCTGCCGCGCGCCGGCAAGCTCGCCGCCCAGAACGCCGCCGCCGAGAAGGCGACCGGCGAGATCCTCGCCTTCTCCGACGCCAACAGCGTCTGGAGCGACGACGCCCTGCGCCACCTGGTCGAGCCCTTCGCCGACCCCGCGGTCGGCTACGCCTGCGGCCAGGTGCGCTTCCTCGACCCCGAGGGCGGCAACCTCGAGGGCGCCTACTGGCGCTACGAGATGAAGGTGCGGGAGATGGAGTCCGGCCTCGCCGGCGTCACCGCCGGCAACGGCGCGATCTACGCGGTGCGGGCGGACGATTACGTCCCGCTGGCTCCGTCTGGCAGCCACGACCTTTCGTTCCCCTTCTCCCTGGCAAAGCGCGGCCGCCGTTCCCTCTACGTCCCCTGGGCGAGCGCCGAGGAGAAGATGACGCCGACCCTGGAGGGCGAGTTCGCCCGCAAGCGGCGGATGATGGTCGGCCTCTGGGACATCGTCGTCGGCGAGCGGATGATCTCCCCCCGCGGCTACACGCCCCTCTACGCCTTCGAGCTGGCCTCACACCGCTTGCTGCGCTACCTCAGCCCCTTCCTGCACCTGTTCGCCTTCGTCACCAACCTCGCGCTGCTCGGCGAAGGGGGGGTCTACGTGGTCACCTACGGCCTCCAGCTCGCCCTGATCGCCGCCGCGATCCTCGGCGGCCAGTTCCGCGCCGCGCCCTTCCGCATCGCCCGCTACTACGCGCTGACCACCCTCTCGATCGCCGCCGGGCTCTGGGACCGCCTCCGCCACGGGCCGCCGGCGACCTGGGAGAAGGCCCCCGGGACGAGATAGCGATGCCCCGTTTCTGCGACATCGCGATCGCGACGCTTGCCCTCCTCGTCTTCTCGCCACTGCTGCTGGTCGCGGCGGTCGCGATCAAGTTGGGCAGCCGCGGCCCGGTGCTCTACCGGCAGCGCCGCGTCGGTCGCGACGGCGAGGAGTTCGAGATGCTGAAGCTGCGCACGATGGTCGAGGGCTCCGACCCGGTTGGGGTCGGCACCGTCGTCACCCGCGACGACCCCAGGGTCACCGCCGCCGGCCGCGTCCTGCGCCGCACCTCGCTCGACGAGATCCCCAACCTGCTCAACGTCCTGCGCGGTGAGATGGCGATCGTCGGCCCCCGCCCGACCATCCCGGCCCAGGTGAAGGATTACACTCCCCACCAGCACCGCCGCCACGAGGTCCGCCCCGGCATCACCGGTTGGGCCCAGGTCCAGGGCCGGGCAGGCATCCCCTGGGAGGAGCGGATAGAGCTGGACGTCTACTACGTCGACCACCGAGGCGCGGCCCTCGACGCGCGGATCCTCGCCAAGACGCTGGGCCTCCTGCTGTCGGGCCACGGACTCGCCCCCGATTGACCGGACTGCATCAACTTCTCTATCTGCCAGGTGGAGAAGTCGATGCAGTCCGGCTTGGGGGCGGTAGGCCTTAGGGTTTCCGCGTGGCCGAGTTGCCGACAGTCAGCCTGCGCGCGTTCGACGCCGGTGACGCCGGCGCCGTGCACCGCTGGTTCAACAACCCCGAGGCGACCGCTTCGCTGATGGAGCAGCGCGACGGGTTCTCGCTCGGGGAAGCCGAAGCCTGGGTGGGACGGGCGATGGACGACTCGGGCGAGGACCGCAAGTACGCGATCGTGGTCGAGGGCTACGCGGAGCCGGTCGGCTTTACCGCTCTCTACGGGCTCTTCCGCCAGACCGCGCCGGAGCTGGGGGCGCTGATCGGCGACGACGTTCGCGGCAAGGGCGTGGGACGACGCGCCGAGGCGCTGACCCTCGTCAAGGCCTTCGACGAGTTCGGGGCGCACCGGGTCTACGGCCGTATCCCCGCCCGCAACGAGGTCGCCAAGAAGACCGTCGCCGGCCTCGGCTGGAAGCACGAGGGGACGATGCGGGCCCACCTGCGCCGCGAGGGCGCTCCCGCCGACGACTGCGAGGTTTGGGGCGTCCTTCCAGACGAGTTCCGTTCCGCCGCGGCCGGCCTCCTCCGGTGAGCAGGCCGGTCGCCACCGCCGAGTTGATCGAGGACCGCGGCGAGACCGCGGCCGGAGACGAGTTCTTCCGCTCGCGCCCCTTCCTCGACGCCGAAGGCGTCACCCACACGCTGTGCATCCATGCCGAGGGCCTCGAGCTCCTCGCTCCGCTGATCGTCCGCGAGATCGAAGGCACCAGCGAGCGCGATGCAATCTCCCCCTATGGATACCCGGGGCTGGTTGAGAGGGATCGGGGGGGTGTCCGACGGAGCCTCCCCGCCGTTGCTCCGCCGGGCACCCCCCCGACCCCACCCGCTCTGAGTGCTGAATCCATCGACTTCTCGGCGACCGGGCTGGTTACGGCCTTCGTCCGCCATACGCTCGCCGAGCCACCGCTCGCCGGCGCCAGCGAGCGAAACGTGGTCCAGATCGCCGACCCGGCCCTGCCCGCGAAGAGCCGCGGAAGCGACCGCAACCAGATCAACAAGAACCTGCGTCGCGGATACGAGATCCGCATCGTCCCCGGCCCGGACACGACCGCCGCCGAGCGAGCCGGCTTCCTCGCCGCCTACGAGCAGACGATGCGCCGTACCGGCGCCGCCGAGCGCTACTTCTTCACGGCCGCGTACTTCGACCGCGTCCTCGGCTCGGCGCAGGCCTGGCTCGCCCTCGCGCACGCTCCTGGCGGCGAGATCGCTGCCGCCTCGATAGCCGCACGCAGCGATGGCTACCTCCACTACTACCTCAGCGGCAGCGCCGACTCCAACCTGCGCGACTCGCCGATGAAGAACGTCGTCGGCGCCCTGGTCGAGCTGTCCGGGGAACTGGGTCTGCCCCTCAACCTGGGCGGCGGCATCGCTCGGGGCGACCGGCTGGAGGAGTTCAAGCGCGGCTTCGCCAACCGTGAGCAGCCCTGGCATACCTCGGAGATCGTCTGTGACGAGGCCGCCTACGCGCGCCTCTCCGCCGGACGCGCCGCGGGCGACTTCTTCCCCGCCTACCGCGCTCAGCGCCAGCCAGGCGCTACTTGATCGTCGGTTCTTCCGGGGTCGGCCCGGTGAAGGGGAACCCGGTGACCGGCTCGCGGCCGTGGCCCCAGGTTCGCGCGCCGAAGTCGCGGATCGCGTCGAGCGTGATCGCGCCCTTGTATTCGTTGCAGCCGATCAGCTTGCGCCAGGCGGTCGCCGCCACTTCGTAGGGCATGTTTTCGTTGGGGAAGAGCAGCGTTGCCCCGTACATCGTGTCGTAGAGGCCGATCAGTTCCAGCTGGCCGCTTTCGGACAATTTCGGGCTGTACTGGATCTCCAGGCGGCCGTGCTCGAGCGAGTGGACGAAGTCGATTTCCTTCGGCATTTCGCTGTAGGCGCCGTCCGCCTGCATGTAGGGAGGTTCGACGTGGTTGCCGGTGGTCGGCGGGTTCGTCGAGTAGTTCGGCGTCGGCGCAGCCGGCGGGATGTGGGCGTGTCCCTGATCGGGGATGTCGAGGCGGAGATCGCAGCCGGCCTGCTTAGCAGCCTTCTCGAGGTTGGTCACTTTCGGCGCCGGCGGCGTGGTCCCGGTCCGCGTCTCCGGCTGGATCCCATTGGTGGAGCCGGTCGACTGGACGATGTGCGATTTGCCACCGTCGTTCTTGCTGGAGGCGGAGACGACGAGCGCGACGATTCCGGCCAGCACGGCCAGCCCGACGATGCCGGCCAACCCGTAGCCGATCATCAGGCGCCGCCGCTCCGACCCTACCTGCTGCTTCTCGCGTTCCTGCCGGGCCTGGCGGAGTCGCTCCCTCTCTTCGTCCCTGCGATTCGCCATCTGAGACCAGCCAGTTTACTCAGAGGGACTCTGCCAAGTCGCCTGTGCCGCCGCGCCGCCGCTCCCAGGGCCGCGCCGCCCGCAGGGCGCCGAGCACGGCGCGCGTCGCCGGAGCCCGGTTGAGCGCGTAGAAGTGGATTCCGGGAACGCCGGCGATCAGCAGCTCCGAGCACTGCTGCGCGGCGTAGGCCACGCCGAGCTCGAACTCCGCCCGCTCATCCCCTCCGGCGTCGCGGAAGGCCCGCTCGAGGCGGCTCGGGATCGAGGCGTCGCAGAGTTTGCAGATCCGCTCCGTCTGCGCGAAGCTCGCCACCGGGATCACCCCGGCCAGGATCGGAACGTCGATCCCCGCGGCCCTTGCCGCCGCGACGAAGTCGAAGTAGACCTGGTTGTCGAAGAAGAGCTGGGTGATCAGGAACGACGCACCCGCCTCCACCTTCGTCTTCAGGTAGGCGAGGTCGGTCTCCAGGTCGGGGGCCTCGGGATGGACCTCGGGGAAGCAGGCGCCGCCGACGGTGAAGTCCCAGCGCGAGCCGATGAAGGCGGTCAGCTCGGCGGCGCTGCCGAGCCCGCCCTCGGGCTGGACGAAGTCCTCCTGGCCGCGGGGTGGGTCGCCGCGCAGGGCAAAGACGTTCTCGATCCCCGCCTCCGCGATCCGGTCGAGGGTCGCTCCGAGACCCTCGGCGGTCTCGCCGACGCAGCTCAGGTGCGCCATGGTCTCGTAGCCGAGCTTGTCCTTCAGCGCCCGGGTGATCTCGACCGTCCCCTCGCGGGTCGAGCCGCCGGCGCCGTAGGTCACCGAGAGGAAGTCGGGGTCGAGCTCGCGCAGCGAGCGCGCCGTCGCGAACAGGGCCTCGGTCGCCTCAGCCGTCTTCGGCGGGAAGAGCTCGACCGAGAATGTCGGCCCTTTGGCGGCGATGATCTCGTCTATATGCACCCGAGCAGGGTAGCTACGCGCGTGCTCTTCGGCTATCCACGCGCTCCTGGAAGAAGCCCTGGATGTCCTCGAGCCGTTTGCCCTTGGTCTCGGGGACGAACTTCCAGCAGAAGGCGAGCGTGAGCAGCCCGATGCAGCCGTAGAGCCAGAAGGCGCCGCTGCGGCCGAGCGTTTCGATCAGCAGCAGGAAGGTGAGCGAGACGATGAAGTTGAAGGTCCAGTTGGCCATCGTCCCCACCCCGGCCGCCTTGCTGCGCACGCTGAGCGGGTAGATCTCGGCGTTGAGCAGCCAGAAGATCGGCCCGAGGCTGATCGCGAAGGAGGCGACGTAGGCCATCAGGCTGGCGATCGCGATCGCCGATGCCAGGGTGCTGCCGCCACCGGCGATCTTGAAGGCCGCGCCGAGGGCGAAGAGCGAGACCGACATCCCGGAGACGCCGACGAACAGCAGCGTCCGCCGACCCACCCGGTCGAGCAGCCGCAGCGCCACCACGGTCATGCCGACGTTGATGATGCCGACTCCGACCGCGGCCAGGATCGAGCCGGCGGATGAGTTGACGCCGGTGAATTCGACGATCGTCGGCGCGTAGTAGATGACCGTGTTGATGCCGGTGACCTGCTGCAGGATCGCCAGGCCGACGCCGACCACCAGCGCCGCTTTGACGACTGGCCGCAACAGCTCGCTCCAGGCACCGGGCCTCTCGTCGAGGCTGCCCTTGATCTCCTCGAGCTCGCGATCGATCGTGTCGGGGTCGTCGACACGGATCTTCGCCAGCGTCGCCCGTGCGGCGAAGTCGTCACCGCTCATCACCAGCCAGCGCGGGCTCTGCGGGCTTTCGGACGAGGCTATTTTCCGGAGTTTGCGGGAACGTTTTCGTATCCCCCTGGCAGTGCGCCCAAGGGCGCGCTATGGTCGCTTTGCGACTGGGAGAGGCGGTGTCCGCGGAAGCCCATCGGAAACCGTCTCGAAGGTGGTGCAACGAGCTTCAACGCGCGAAGGCTACGTGCGGGGCAGGCAACCGAGCGCCACCGCCAGTCGCTTTTTCGTGCGCAGGCGCAGGCGATCCGTCTGAGCTGGTTTCTATCTTGACTGCGGTCGTCGAGTGCCTGCCCGCGATGGCCCGCGTGCCGGGGCGCATTTCGGGAGCCGGACGTTGCTGGTGTCCCGTGAGTAACCCAGCAACTAGCCCGCCCGCTCCCATAACCTCCGCACGATGAGCGGGGAGCTGCGCTACGAGAGGGTTGGTGCCGCCGCGGTCCTCACGATCGACCGGCCGCAGCGGCGCAACGCGATCGACGCTGCGGCGGCCGAAGCGTTCCGGCAGGGACTGAAGGACTTCGAGGCCGATGCGGAGGCCCGCGTCCTCGTCCTCACCGGGGCCGGCGGCGCCGCCTTCTGCGCCGGCGCGGACCTGAAGGCGATGGACCTCGACGTCGACCATGCGGATGGGCCGATGGGTCCGACCCGCCTCACCCCCGCCAAGCCGGCGATCGCCGCGGTCGACGGCTGGTGCCTGGCAGGAGGCGTGGAGCTGGCCCTCTGGTGCGACCTCCGCATCGCCACACCGGCTTCCACCTTCGGCCTCTTCGAGCGCCGCTGGGGCGTGCCCCTGGTCGACGGCGGCACCCAGCGCCTACCCCGGATCGTCGGCATGGGAAGAGCACTCGACCTGATCCTCACCGGCCGCCCGGTGGAGGCCGAGGAGGCCCTGCGAATAGGCCTGGTCAACGAGGTAGTAGCCCCGGGCAACCACCTAAACCGAGCGCTGGAGCTAGCCGAGCGCATAGCCGGCTTCCCGCAAGAGACAATGTTGGCCGACCGCCAAGCAGCAATAGAAGGCTTCGGCCTCCCCCTAACTGAGGGAATAGCTTTGGAGCACAAGCTCGGTCGCGAGACCCTCCACGCCGCGGTGAAGGGAGCTTCTCGCTTCGCCGCGGGCGAGGGCCGCCACGGCGAGGGAGTCTGAACGGAAGTCCGGGGAGGGGCGGAACGTCTTGTACTTTTTTGCCAGCCCCGCCCTCGACAGGCCCAAGCCGACCACCAAAAAAGTTAAGTGGAGCCCCTCCCCGGACTTCCGCCCGTTGTCACCCGCCGCATCTCAATCTCGGCCTCCTCAGGACCGAGGTAAGGCATCAGCACGGCAAAGACGAGGTCGGGCAGGATCCGCTCCAGCTCGGGGCCGCGCCCCGCTCGGATCTCGTCGAAGATCATCGAGGTCGCTCCTCCGATCGCGAAGCGGGCGGTGTCCGGCGGCAGTTCCTCGGACTGGCTGGAGTAGTCGCGTCCCTCCTCGAGGAAGGGGGTGAAGCGGGCCAGGGCGGCCCGGTAGCGGGCTCGCGCGTCGTCTCCCGCGGCGGTCACCTCGACCATCGCCATCCTCGCGATGTCGGCCTCGGCGGCGAGCAGCTCGGCCAGGGCGCCGACGCCTGCCGCGATCCGCTCGGGCCACGGCTCCCCGGCGGCGGACTCGAAGGCGCTGGTGACGTGGGCGACGAGGACGTCGA
>Ga0075356_1000256_pt1 | contig 9999 bp, 7 predicted proteins | sample WestPond_Cattail_FD_120073 | JGI IMG/M metagenome (GOLD analysis project Ga0075356, IMG submission 120073) | Natural and restored wetland microbial communities from the San Francisco Bay, California, USA, that impact long-term carbon... | ecosystem: Environmental > Terrestrial > Soil > Wetlands ... | reverse complement strand
GTTGTGCGAGCACACCGAGTGGTACGGCGTGATCTACCTGGCCGGTGCCAATCGCATGTGCGTGTTGAGCCTGCTGGGACGCCATGACGAGGCCGTGGCCATGGCCGACCGCATGATTGCCCTGGAAGACCGCTTTCCGGCTCGCCACCGCGACATTCGGCAGACGCTGTGCGCGATGGCCCTGGCGCGCGCCGAGCGTTGGGATCGTGCGCAGGCGTTCCTCGATCAGGCTCAGGCCGAGCAGCGCGACATTCAGCACGAGCGGGCCGAGTGGGTCTGGATCCAGGCCCTCGTCTTCAACCGCACCGGCCGCGCGGCGCAGGCGCTGGCGCTGGCGCGACCCTACATCGAGCGGCATCACGACCAGCTGAACGGCAGCCGGTTTCCGCAGGATCGGGCGCAGTTGTATGCCCAGGCTGCGCTGGCGAGCGAGTCGCTGGACGACTTCGCCGGGGCGTTGGCATACGAACGGCGGGCGGCCGCGGCGCGCGAACAGGCCGCCGTCCAATCGGCACATGCGCGCCGGCTGACCTTGCAGATTCATCACGAGCTCGATGCCGCGCACCGCGCACGCGACGATGCGCTGCGCGAGCGCGAACGCGCCACGCACGAGCAGGCGCGTCTGGCAGCGTTGAACGACGAGCTCGAGGCGGCCAATGCCGCCAAGACCCGCTTCCTCGCCGCCGCCAGCCATGATCTGCGCCAACCGGTGCAGGCGTTGGCGATGTACCTGGCCGCGCTCGAGCGCGAACCGGCTGCCGCGCAGCGGCGTTCACTGGTCGTCCGCATGGGCGCGTCGTTGACGTCGCTCGGCCGGTTGTTCGATGCCTTGCTGGATCTGTCGCAACTCGATGCCGGGCTGGTACGCCTGCATCGTGCGCCGCTGCGGCTGGACGCCTTGCTGCAGCGCATGGTCGACGAGCACCAGCTGGGCGCGCGCGAGCGCGGCCTGCAGCTGCGTCTGCATCTGCCACGTGGCGTGCCGGCCGCCGCGGCCGACAGCGACGCGGCCCTGCTCGAGCGCTGCCTGCGCAATCTGATCGACAACGCGTTGAAGTACACCGCTCGCGGCGGCTGCGTGGTGCGTTTGCGCGAGGCCGGACCTGCGCACTGGCGCGTCGAGGTGCGCGACACCGGCGCCGGCATCGAGCCGGCAGCGCAGGAGCTGGTGTTCCAGGAGTTCTTCCAGGTCGGCAACGACGAACGCGACCGCAGCAGGGGCCTGGGCCTTGGTTTGTCGATCGTGAAGCGCACCGCCGCGTTGCTGCGGCATCCGCTCGGGCTGCGTTCACGGCCCGGCACCGGCAGCTGTTTCTGGATCGACTTGCCGCGGGTGCCGTGGCACGCCGATCACGCGCCTGCGCCAGCGCCAGGGCACGAGGGCGAGAGTGACGCCCTGACCCTCATCGTGATCGACGACGACGCGCAGGTGCGCGATGGGCTGACCGCGCTGCTCGAGCGCTGGGGGCATGGCGTGTTGCCGGGTGCCGATGTGCCCGATGCCATCGCCCACTGGCTGGGCGCCGGCCGGCTGCCGGTGCATGGGGCCATCGTCGACCTGCGCCTGCGCCACGGGCGCACGGGCCTGCAGGCGATCGCCGAACTACGGACCCGGCTCGGCCAACCTCTGCCGGCCCTGGTGCTCACTGGCGACGTGACGCCGGACCGCCTGAAGCTGCTCAACGATGCCGGGCAGCCCTGGCTGCAGAAGCCGGTGATGCCGCTGCGCCTGCGCAGCTGGCTGAAGGGCCTGCCCGCGCTGGCGTAACCACGTTCAGCCTCGCCGCTGCTGCATCAGCAGCGCGTGTTCGCACTCCGGCGAATCGCAGCTCTCGCAGAACCAGGGCCGGGCCAGCGGCGCGGCATTGCGCGCCGCCAGCCGCATGAACAGGCCGCGGCCGGGCGCGGGCCACGCGCGCAGGCGCGGCGCCAAAGCGTCGAGCGCCGACTGCAGTCGCGCATGGCCCTCTCCGCTGACCACCGACCACTCGAGTCCGGCCGCGATCAGCCACTCGCGCACCAGCGCATCCACAGGCATGCGCACATGCGGCCCGTCGCGCTGCAGGCCGTCGGGCTGCCACGGCAGGTCGAGTGCGGTCAGCAGCGTGTGCGAGAGGCGGCGGTGCTGTGCGATGGCCCAGTCGCGCAGCGAGTCGTCGGCGAAGAGCAGCCGGCTGTAGACCGCGGTCATCAGCGCGGTTGTGTCGGCGACCACCACCCGATGTGTGGCGGCAGCCGCGTCGATGCGCGCCTGCTGTTCGTGCGCGATGGCGGCCTGTTCGTCGGCGCGCGGCGTGCGGCCGTGGGTATCGCACCATTCGCGCAGCACCTCGGGCACCCAGGCGGCCGTGAGCTCCGTGTGCTGGGCCAGCGCCCGTGCCAGGTCGCGCGCGAGCTGCGTCTTGCCGGTGCTTTCGGCGCCGACGATGGCGACGACGAAGGCCTCGTTCATGCGGGTGTCGATGCCGGCTCGCCCAGCGTGGCCAGCCAACTGCGCAGACGCACCGGTGCCACCGGTTTCGACAACCAGGGCAGGCCGCTGGAGGCGAGCGCGCGCAGCCGCTCCGGCGCGGTGTCGCCGGTGACGATCAGCGTCGGCAGGTCGGCCTGCAGTGCATGGCACAGCGCCGCCGCTTCGGCGTCGCCGGTGCGCGGCCCGCGCAGTCGGTAGTCGGCGATCACGGCGCCCGGGCGGATGCCGCCCGAGCAGGCGGCCAGCACGTCGCGGCTATCGGCCCCGTCGACCACGCGATGTCCCCACTGGGCGAGCAGCGCACGCATCGCCGCACGCACCTCGCCATCGTCCTCGATCACGGCCACGCACAGGGCCGACGACGCGGTGGACCGGCGCGCCGGCGTTTCGCTGACGGCGTCGACAGACGCCACCCACGGCAGCTCGACGGTGACACGGGTGCCACGGCCCGCGCGTGAGGCCAGCGCGAGGCGGTGGTCCAGCAGGGCACCCAGGCGCTTGACGATGGCCAAGCCCAGACCGAGCCCGGCCGCGCGGTCTGCTGCGCCGTCGCCGGCCTGGTAGAACTCGTCGAACACCCGCGTCTGCTCGTCGACCGCGATGCCGCGCCCGGTGTCCCACACCTGCAGCTGCCAGCAGAGTTCGCCGTCGGCCAGGGCCCGACGGCGCAGGGCCAGCAGCACGCCGCCCGCGGCGGTGTACTTGACGGCGTTGTCGAGCAGGTTGCGCAACAGGCGTTCGAAGAGCAGCGGGTCGGTGCGGGCGCAGGCATCGGCAGGCACACGTAGCACGAAGCGCAGGTTCTTGGCGGCGGCGGCGTCGGCGAATTCGTCGGCCACACGCACCAGCAGCGTGCGCAGGTCCAACGCACACGCGTGCACGGGCGTGACGCCGGCGTCCATGCGCGACATGTCGAGCAGCAGGTCGAACATCGAGGTCAGCGCACCCACCGTGTTCTCCATGCGCTCGCGGATGTCGGCCGCGGCGCCGCGGCGCGTGACGGCGCGCAGTGTGGCCAGCTGCAGCCCGAGCGCGTGCACGGGTTGCCGCAGGTCGTGGCTGGCCGCAGCGAGGAACCGTGTCTTGGCTTCGTTGGCGGCGTGCAGCGCGGCATTCAGTTCGGCCAGGCGCCGCTGCTCGTGCAGCGACCGCTGCTGTTCGCGCAACGCGTCGTCGCGCTGGCGGCGTGCGGCGTCGAGGTCGAAGTTGATTTGCAATGTCACGCGACGGGCGTGCGCCGCCTGCTGCGCGGCGGCGGCGCGGGCCCGTGCAGCCCGTCGTTCGTGGGCGAGCGCGGCCGCCAGGTCACCCAGTTGCTCGCAGGCGCATGCCGCTTCGCTGAAGAGGTAGGCCTCGTCGATCGGAAAATCATTGCCGGTGCGTCGCGCCGGATCGAGATAGGGCTCCACCAGCGACAGCGCCTCGGCGGGCCGGCCGGTGTGGTTGAAGACGTGGGCCTGCACCCAGACCCACTCCACGCGGGTCGGCGTGCCGGCCGGGTGCGCCGCCAGGCCGCGGTCGAGGCAGGTCTGCGCAGCATCGTGGCGGCCGGCTCGGGCGAGTGCGCATCCATAGAGGTAATGCCGCTGCGCACGCACGCGGTCGGTCAGGCGGGGTTCGTACTCGATCAACCGCCGCACCACCGCGCAGGCCTCGTCGTGGCGTCCCAGGCCGCTCAACGTCATCAGGCGGTTGATGCCGACGGTGGCCACCACGGTGGGCCAGGGCGCGTGTTCGCACAGCGCCCAGGCCTCGTCGCACAGCGGCAGGGCATCGTCCAGGTTGAGCAGGCTGCATTGCAAGCCGCCGAGGTAGCCGAGCGCCGACGCGACGAGCGCGATGTCGCCGGTGCGCCGGGCCGCCGCCACCGCTGCATGGTGCTCACGCAGGGCCTCGTCGAACTCGTTGCGCTGCTCGTGCACGAGCGCACGCAGGGCGCGCGTGGCGTGCTCCAGCGCGGGCGGCAGGTTTGCATCGCCCGCCTGGAGGATCGGATCGGTCGCGTGGATGGCGTCGTCGGATCGGCCATCGCGGAACTGCAGGTACGCGCGCAGTTGCGCACAGGCCGAGGCGGCGTCGGGCACGCGCGTGTCGAAGTGAAGGGTGGTCGCCGCCGCCAGCGATGCGTCGCAGCGGGCACGATCGCCGGTGAGGAGCCCGCCCCAGGCGTCGAACAGGTCTGCATAGGCCAGCGCCCGCGCATCGCCGGCGGCGACGTCGCGCATGTGCCGGGCATGCGCGGCGAGTTCGAAGGCGTCGGCCACGCGCAGGCGCCAGCCGTGCGCGATCAGGGCGTCGGCCGCCTCAGGCAGGTCGACCATGGTGCGTGCCGCCGCAGGCAGCGGTCCGGCCGGATCGACAGCGGATCATGGGGGCATCGTATGCGAAGCGCGACCCGACACGGCTGCGAGGCGCGTCAGGGGTCGCGGTGCTGTCGATCAACGCAGCAACGACAGGCGCCAGGTCGAGTCGGCCCCGGCATTGCCGAAGAGAAACCGGTTCCAGAATGCCAGCGCCGAACCATCCGGCGCCACGGCGAACGACGGCAGCCGGTTGGTCTCTCCCGGCGTCAGAGGGTCACTCACGACCGGCACGTCGGCAAGCCAGCCCAGTGCACCGGCCATCCGGCGACGTGCGCGCAGGATCGATCCGTTGCCCGTCTCGCCGGTGGATTCGATCCAGGCCACCACCGCGTTGCCAGCGGCATCGAAGCCGATCTGCGGCTGGCGGATCTGCAGATCCGGCGTTACCGTGCGCACGACGTAGGGCGTGGACCAACCGGCGGCGGGGTCGTAGTCCCAGTGGTAGAGCTGGGACGCGCCGGTGCCTGCGGCCAGCGAGGCGATCGCGATGCGGCCTGTAGCGGCGTGCAGCGCGATCGCGGGCTCGGTGTTCTCGGCCCAATTGGCCACATATTGCGGCGCGGTCCAGGCACCCCCGTCAAGCCGGCTCACGTAGACGCGGCCCGTCAGGTCGTGGAACGCGAGCGCGCCATGACCGTTGGCGTCGAGCCTGATCTGCGGTGCATAGAAGAAATCCGGTGTTGTGGTGCCGTCGAGCACAACGACGGCGTTCGGGTTCCATGCGCTTTGCGACGCAGTGCGCTCGACACCGACGATCTGTGCCGTGCTGGGCGCAGGCGTGGTCGTGGCCCACACCGCCCAGACGCGACCTGCACCGTCGGCGGCGATACGCGGCACGTCGACCTCATCGGGCGCGTTGTCCAGGGTCTGCTGCGCCGCCCAGCTGCCGCTCGACGCGCTGAAGCGGCGAGCGACGACGTCGTGCACCGACGCGTTGGTGGCCATCTCGCGCCACACCACCTCGAACACGCCATCGGCGACGGCGGCCACGTCGGGGTTGCGGGCCATCACGTCGGGCGCCGACAGTCGCACCGCGGGCATGTCGGGCCCCGCGCCCCAAGCCTTCATGGCGGCATAGACCGACACCGCGGCGGAGCCGGCTTCCTGCGCATGCCACACGATCATCGTGCGTCCCGATGCGTCGACCGCGATTCGGGGTTCCTCCGACGTGGTATTCGCCGGCACGGCCGGCGTGCTGATGTCGGTGACCAGCGGCGTCGTCGAGCCGGCGGTGATGCGACCGACCCACATCGCCGGGCGGCTGGCCGTCCCGCCCGGACCCTGGAACGCGACCGTGACGTGGCCCTGCGCGTCTGCGACTGCGGCGCTGGCCTGCGCGACGGGTTCGGAGCCCACTGCGGGCACGACCGGCGCGCTGCTCCACGTCCGTGGCGACACCGTCAGCAAGGCCTCCCGCGTGGCCGCCGACGCCAGCAGGTTGGTGACCGTGGCGCTGTAGCGCGTCCCGCTCGACGCGAGTGCGACCGTCGGCAGCGACAGCGTGGACGCGGAGGCGCCGTTGACTGGCGCGGACCCCGAAAGCCACTGGATCTCCAGCGGGTCCATGCCGATTGCCTGGAACGAGAAGCTGGCCGTGTCACCTTCGTGGGCGACCTGGTCTGCCGGCTCGGTGACGATTACAGGCACGGTCGGACCGCTGCTGTCGCCGCCACAGCCCGCCAGCAACGCGGCGGCCGCGATCGAGCTGCCCATCCATCGACGATATGTCTTCATGTCTTGCGCCTTTCGCTGAAGTTGAACGCGGGCGCAGTCTGTCGGTGCAGGTCGCGTGGCCACACCGTACGGAGGTACGGAGCTGGTCACCATCACGGCTCGGCGTGCGAGGTGCGTCACGCACGGCGCGCGTCCCGCATGGCACAGCGTCGTGTCGACCCGACAGCGTCGTCGGCGGCCGACCGTACAAAGGTCCGGTCACGGGTTACGGTGCTTACGACATCGATGACTATCATCCGGCGCATGCTCCGCAGCGCCAGCGTACTGGTCGTCGACGACCACCCGATCTACCGGCAGGGCCTGGTGTCGGCGCTACAGGCTGGCGCCGCGGGCCTGGCCGTTGGTGGCGCGGCCACGGCGGGCGAGGCGCTGGCTGCTCTCGAGCGCGACAGCCGTCACGACCTGTTGCTCGTCGATTACCGGCTGCCCGATCGCGACGGACTGTCGTTGATCGAAACCGTGCGCAGACGCTGGCCGACGGTGGGATGTGCGCTGATCTCCGGCGTCGATGACAGCGGCATCTCCGTGCGCGCCCGCCAACTGGGCTGCGTGGGCTGCGTGTCGAAGAGCCTCGACTCGTCGGCGCTGGTGCGCGCGGTACTGCTGATGCTGAGTGGCGAGCTGTGTTTCTGCGGCTTCCAGCCCAGCGACGCCGCCGCCGCGGAGCTCACCGAGCGGCAAGCCGAGGTGCTGCAACTGGTGTCGATCGGCTGCTCGAACAAGGAGGTCGCGCGCACGATCGGCGTCACCGAGCGCACGGTGAAGGATCACCTCACATCGATCTACTCGCGGCTCGGCGTGGCGGGCCGCGCCGAGGCGGTGGCGCGCGCCGCCGCGCGCGGACTCATCGCCCTGCAGCGCGGCTCACGCTGAGGCGGCGAGGCGGCGCCAGGACCGCCAGCCGGCCACCGAAAGCAGCGCGAACACGGCGTACAGCGCCACGGTGAGCCACAGGCCCTTCCATGCGAACAGCGCCACGCTGGTCACGTTCACCGTGATCCACACCGGCCAGTTCTCGATCAGCTTGCGCCCGAGCAGCAGCTGTCCGGCGACGCTGCCGACGGTGGGCAGCGCGTCGAGAAACGGCACGTCGCTGTCGGTGCCGCGTTGCAGCGCCAGGCCCAGCAGCGGCCAGGCCAGCAGCGTCAGCAGCGCCACGCGCCGGCGGCCGGCGGCGGACAGCCTGTGCACGCGCAGCGCATCGCCATCGGCCGCGCGTCCGCGCAGCCACTGCCACCAGCCCCAGAAAGACACCGCAATGAAGAAGAACTGCAGCGTCGCCTCGCCATAGAGCCGGTTGGCGGCAAACAGCAGCGCGTACAGGGCTGAGGCGGCGATGGCCAACGGCCAGGCTAGCGGATCGACGCGCATGTTGCGCTCGACCATCCAGATCGACAACACGAACGCCACGATCTCGACCCACGTGACCGGCGAGCCCCACAGCGTGAAGGCCGGCGCCAGCGCCGGGGCGGCCCACTCGAGCGCGACCGCCATCCGTGGCTGCAGCGCGTCAGCGCCGGCCGGTGATCTGGACGAACACCTCGTCGGGCCGCACCATGCCGAGCTCGCTGCGTGCCTTCTCCTCGATCATCTCGAGGCCTTCGCGCAGGTCGCCCACCTCGGCAGCAATGCGCTGGTTGCGCTGGCGTGCCGCCTCGTTGGCAAGCCCCTGGTCCTTCAGCTGCATCTGCAGGCTCCAGACATGCGGCACGCTGCCCTTGCCGAACCACAGGCCGGCTTGCACCAGCAACAACAGCAGCGCGAGGCCCAGGGTGACGGTGCGTGCGCGGGTCGGCATGTCAGCGTAGATTGTAGAAAGCGCCGCGACCCGGGTACTGCGCCACGTCGCCGAGATCCTCCTCGATGCGCAGCAGCTGGTTGTACTTGGCGATGCGGTCGCTACGGCTCATCGAGCCGGTCTTGATCTGGCCGGCGTTGGTGCCCACCGCAATGTCGGCGATCGTCGCGTCCTCGGTCTCGCCGCTGCGGTGGCTGATCACCGCGGTGTAGCCGGCGCGCTTGGCCATCTCGATGGCGGCAAAGGTCTCGGAGAGCGTGCCGATCTGGTTGATCTTGATGAGGATCGAGTTGGCCACCCCCTTGGCGATGCCTTCCTTGAGGATCCTGGTGTTGGTGACGAACAGGTCGTCGCCGACCAGCTGCACCTTGCGGCCGAGCCTGTCGGTCAGGTGCTTCCAGCCGTCCCAGTCGCCCTCGTGCATGCCGTCCTCGATGCTGATGATCGGGTACTTGTCGGCCCAGGTGGCGAGGATGTCGGTCCACTCGGCGGCGCTCAGGATCATGCCCTCGCCGCTGAGGTGGTACTTGCCTTCCTTGTAGAACTCGCTGGCCGCGCAATCCAGACCGATCGCAATCTGCTCGCCCGGCGTGTAGCCGGCCTTGTCGATCGCCTCGATCAGCATCTGCAGCGCCGCCTCGTGGCTGGCCACGTTGGGCGCGAAGCCGCCCTCGTCGCCGACCGCCGTGCTCATGCCCTTGCTGTCGATGATCTTCTTCAGCGCGTGGAACACCTCGGCGCCGTAGCGCACCGCCTCGCGGAAGCTCGGTGCGCCCACCGGGATGATCATCAGCTCCTGCAGGTCGAGGTTGTTGTTGGCATGCGCGCCACCGTTGATGACATTCATCATCGGCACCGGCAGGCTCATGCCGCCCGAGCCACCGAAGTAGCGATACAGCGGCAGCCCGGACTCCTCGGCGGCGGCGCGCGCCACCGCCATGCTGACGGCCAGCGTGGCGTTGGCGCCCAGGCGCGACTTGTTCTCGGTGCCGTCGAGGTCGACCAGCGTCTTGTCGAGAAAGGCCTGCTCGCTCGCATCGAGACCGAGCACCACTTCGCTGATCTCGGTGTTGACGTGCTCCACCGCGCGCAGCACGCCCTTGCCGAGGTATCGGCTCTTGTCGCCGTCGCGCAGTTCGATCGCCTCGCGGCTGCCGGTGGAGGCGCCGCTGGGCACCGCGGCGCGGCCCATGGTGCCGGACTCCAGCAGCACGTCGCATTCGACGGTGGGGTTGCCGCGGCTGTCGAGAATCTCTCGGCCGACGATGTCGACGATGGCGCTCATGCAGTTCCTCTCGTTGCGATTGTGTTCAGACTGGCGCGGCCACGCCCTCGACCAGCACCATGTTGAAGTACTCGGTGGCGCCTTTGCGCTTGGCGCGAATGGCGGTGTACTGGGCGCCGTCGTAGAAGGCCTTGGCCTGCTCGTAGCTTGGAAAACGCAGCATCGCCACGCGATGCGGCTGCCAGTCGCCCTCGAGCGACTCGTGCTTGCCGCCGCGCACCAGGTACTCGCCCCCCGCGGCCTTGACGGCGGCGGGCGCGGCGGCCATGTACTCCTTGTAGCGCTCGGGGTCGCTGACGTTCATCTCGACGATCAGGTAGGCGGGTGTTGTCACGGGCGGTCTCGT
>Ga0075356_1000255_pt1 | contig 10024 bp, 10 predicted proteins | sample WestPond_Cattail_FD_120073 | JGI IMG/M metagenome (GOLD analysis project Ga0075356, IMG submission 120073) | Natural and restored wetland microbial communities from the San Francisco Bay, California, USA, that impact long-term carbon... | ecosystem: Environmental > Terrestrial > Soil > Wetlands ... | reverse complement strand
CCCGTTCGCGGCAATAACCCGGTTGCACGGCCAGGCGCCGTTTTGAATGGAGGCGCTTGCTCAGCAGCGATTTTCTTGGCACTGTGCAGTCATGACTGTTGCCCCCGCGTTTTTTCCCGCCAGCCGCTATCAGGTTGCCGCATGGCTGTCGCTGGCAGCCGGGCTGCCCCTCACGATGTTCCTCCATCTGTTGCCTGCGTTGCTGGCAGCCCTGCTGGTCGCGCAACTGGTGCATCTGCTGGCGCCACGTTTCGTCATCGGCCGCCTCGACCACACCTGGGCCAAGGTGCTGGTGGTCACGCTCATGACCATGATCGTGCTGGGGGTGCTGGGCGGATTTACCGCCGTGGTGATTCTGTATCTGCGTACCGAAGGCAGTCTCGCCGGATTGTTGACCAAAATGGCTGAAATCATCGAAAACTCGCGCCAGCTGTTGCCGCCGTGGGCAGCGGCCTGGTTGCCTCAGGGCGATGGATCGATGATCCGGGCGGGGCTGGTCGAATGGCTGCGCACCCATGCGCAGGACATCCGCCAACTCAGCGGCGATGCCGGCCGCGGTCTGCTGTACGTCATCATCGGCCTCATCATCGGCAGCTTCATCGCGCTGCGCGAAGCCCGCCCGCACCTGACGCTGGCACCCCTGGCCCAAGCGATGAGTGAGCGCATGCTTCGCCTCGGCGACGCCTTCCGCCGCGTGGTATTCGCGCAGGTTCGCATCTCTGCGCTCAATGCGCTATTGACCGCGACTTATCTGTTGCTGGTGCTGCCCGCTTTCGGCGTGCACCTGCCGTTTACCAAAACCATGATCATCGTCACCTTCCTGGTCGGCCTGCTGCCGGTGCTGGGCAATCTCATCTCCAATTCCGTTATCGTCATTATTTCGCTGTCGCATTCGCTGCACGTTGCGGCGGGCTCGCTGGTGTTTCTGGTGGTGATCCACAAGCTCGAATATTTCGTGAATGCCCGTATCATCGGGGGGCAGATTCAGGCGCGCGCATGGGAACTGCTGATCGCCATGCTGGTGATGGAAGCGGCCTTCGGCCTGCAGGGTGTCATCGCTGCCCCCATCTTTTACGCCTATATCAAAAAAGAACTGTCCGATAGGGAACTGATTTAATGTCGAATGAAACCGAATCACTCGTCATCACCGCCAGTGGCGAAGACAAAATCGGCCTGGTGGAAGGCTTCACCCGCCGCATCAACGAATCCGGCTGCAACATCGAGGAGTCGCGCATGGCCGTGCTGGGCGGCCGTTTCGCACTGTTGATGCGGGTGACCGGCAGCTGGGATGCGCTGGCCAAGCTGGAAGCGCGCCTGCCGACCGTCGGCGAAGAACTGGGCCTGGCTATCATCCAGCAGCGCACCCGTCCCACACGCGCCGACAAGCCGCTGATTCCCTATACCGTCGAAGTCGCCGCGCTCGACCAGCCCGGCATCGTCAACAGCCTGGCCAATTTCTTCGCACGGCTGCACATCAACATCGAAGCGCTCGATACCGAAACCTATCCCGCCCCGCACACCGGCGCGCCGATGTTCGCCGTCCACATGACGCTCGGCATTCCCGCCGATGCCCACATTGCCACTCTGCGCGGCGATTTTCTCGATTACTGCGACGACCAGAATCTGGATGCGACCTTCGAACCGGTGCGGATGTAAGCGGCGGAGCGTCGACCTGCCGGCATGACCCGGCATGGCCGCCTGAACGGCAGGCTTCAGATATCCTGACTCTCGGTGCTGCCGAGTTCGATGTAGAACATCGGCAGCACCACATCCGGCTGGTGCGGAGGCGGCTGGCTGCGTACCAGCGCCGCTTCCACGCGTGCGGCCTGGAGTGCCAGGCGGTCGATGATGGCGGGATACAAACGGTAGTGCTTCTCGATCGATTCGGCCTGCTGACAGGCGGAGGCTTCCAGCGCGCTGCGGGTAGTCGTGTCCAGATGCGGCAGCGACAGCATCCACGGCGCCTGCCAGGCGTGATAGTCGTGCACCAATCGGGTGTGGGCGACATCCATGCCGGCGGTGGCAATGAAGAGCGGCGGAAAGGCATCCGCCTCCAGCACGCGCCCGCGCAGGGATTCGCCACCTTTCAGGGTGTGCAGCCCCAGCCCGGCGCCGTCGTCGGAGCGACGAAACCATTGCGCCACGCCGCTGGCGAGGCCGTTCACATAACGCGTGAGGTATCCTCCGGCGGACTCGGCCAGGCCGGCGATGGCCGTGCTTTTGAATTGCTCCTGCGCGGCGATGCCGGCGCGCCAGTCGAGCGGCGGTCGGGTATCGGTCTCGCTGTCGGCACGCACGCTGTGCAACAGCGCCAGTGGCTGATCGTTGCGATCGAGGAGCCACAGTTCGAACGAGTCGCGGAAATTGAACGGCACCTCGCGATGCACCTTGAGCAGATGCTCGTACACTACCGCGCCCATGTGCTCCAGTCGCATGAAGTCGTCCGAAGGATAGAGCGGGCCGCGCTTGAGGCCTTTCTCCGCCGACCAGTGGCCGTAGCGGATGTCGGAAATCAGCGCGCGCTTGCCGGCACGCCCCAGGCCATCGAGCAGGGCGTCGTTGGCCACGTAGATATCCCACTCGATGCCATCGGTCGTTACCGCCTCGGCCGACTCATGGCGGATGGTATGCGTCACCCCGCGAAACGGGTTGAGCAGTCGTTGGGCATAGCATTCGATCTGCATGAAACGGAACTTTACAACAGCTGCGGGCGCTTTCGAATCAGGGTTGGATTTTGCTGGCCGAATCGTCTTTGCCGGCTGTGCGCATCCAGGCGAAAAGCGACGCCCGCATCGCCTCCTCTACCGGCATGTCGATCGGCTGCACCCAGTCGCGCGGTACGAATACCGTGTAGCCGCCGATGTTGTAGCCCATCGGCAGATACACCGCCACGCGGTCACCCTGCAGGAATCCGGGGGGCAGGTCGTCGACACGCTGGCGCGTGACCAGTCCAACCAGTTCAATGTCCTGCCCCGGCGGACGTAAGGCCACCACCGTTTGCTGGGCGCTTAGCTTCGGCGAAAAGTAATCGGCAAAGTCCTTGAGCGAGGAGTAAATGCTCTTGACTACCGGCAGGTTGGTGAAGGGCAGTTCCACCAGCGACAGCAGCTTGCCCGCCGCGCGCTGCGAAACCAGGAAGCCGAGCAGGAAAATGCCGACAATGCCCAGCAACAGGCCCAGGCCCGGCACGTAGAAATCGCCAATGAACGGCCGCATCAGCTGCATGGCCAGTGTCTCGCTCCAGCTCAGGAAGACGTAAAGCAGATAGACGGTCAGGCCGAGCGGCAACGCGGTGATCAGGCCGCGAAAGAAATATTGGGAGAGATGCTTGGCCAATTGTGGACCCCATGACGGCGCGTGAAAAAGTTCACGATTTTTCGTTAGCATAGCAGCGGGGCGTTGCCCGGATCGGCGCCCTCGTCACGGCCATGGAGAATGTCATGGAAAGCCCCTGCATGGATTTCGCCAAGCTGCCCTGCCCGGCCGGTATGGCCGCGGTGTTTCGCCTGCCATGGCGCACCGGGCGCGAGATCGCGCAGCGGATGGCCGACGCATGACGACCGAAACCGGCTGTTCCGCCGCGTGGTGCGTCTACATGCTGCGCTGCGCCGACGGGTCGCTCTACACCGGCATCACCACCGACGTCGCCCGCCGCGTCGCCGAACACAACGGCGACAGCGGGCTGGGCGCACGCTACACCCGCAGCCGTCGCCCGGTGGCGCTGGTTTATGTCGAGCCGGCCGACAGCCGTGCGCAGGCCGCGCGGCGCGAAGCGGCGATCAAGCAGCTGGATCGTGCGCGCAAGCTGGCGCTGTGTGGTTCGATGCCTATCCTGTCCTGATCTCAGTTATGGTCGACGCCGTCGAGGCGGGCCCACACGTGCGGCAGGACGGCCTCGGCGGCGCGCCGGCCGGCGTCGATGGCGAGGCCGGCGCGGTGGAATTCCATCAGTCCGAGATCGGCGAGCCGCGGCGTGATCAGCACATCCGCCGGCTCGCCCGCCAGCCGGCTGCGGGTGATCAGCACCTGCATGATGTTGATGCTGCTGGCCAGCACGTCGAGCATGGCAGGCGGCTCGTTCGCCAGATCGGCATCGTGGTTCAACCCGAGTTGCGACATGCCGGACTGGATGTGCGCCAGCATGGCGTCCACCGGCGTGGCGGCCTTGCCGCGCTGGCGCGGCTTGGGCGCGGGCTTCGGCTTGAGATGCCGCCCCAGCAGATCCGAGTTCAGATCGACCGCGATCACGACGTCCGCACCCATCGCCCGGCACAGCGACACCGGCACCGGATTGACCAGCCCGCCGTCGACCAGCCAGCTGCCGTCGCGGCGCACCGGGGTGAACAGGCCGGGCAGCGCGATCGAGGCGCGCACCGCGTCGGACACCCCGCCCTCGCGCAGCCACACCTCGCGGCCGCGCTGCAGGTCGGTGGCGACGGCGCCGAACGGCCGTGCCAGTTCGCTGAAATCACGATCGACGAAGTGATTGCGGAAAAACGTGATCAGCTTGTCGCCCTTGATCAGCCCGCCGTTGAGCGACACATCCAGAAAGCTCACCACGGTCTGCAGGCGCAGGCTGCGCACCCAGGCTTCCAGCCGGTCGAGTTCGCCGCCGACATGGGCGGCTCCGACCAGTGCGCCGATCGAGGTGCCGCAGACGATATCGGGGTCGATGCCGGCGTCGGCCAGCGCGCGGATCACGCCGATATGCGCCCAGCCACGCGCCGAACCGCCACCGAGGGCGAGCCCGATGCGGGGTCGGGATGCGTGCGCCGATTTCATGCTCAATCCGCCTCGCGTTCGATGCCGCAGCACTGCACCCCCTCGCCGGCGGGCGCCTGGCTGAGGATGGCGCCGGTGACGGGGTTGGGGCGAAACACGGTGCAGCCCTTGAGGCCGAGCGCGTGGGCCTGCCGGTAGAGATCCTGAAAGCGGTCGAACGGGATGTCGACGGCGACGTTGATGGTTTTGGAGATGGCGTTGTCGACAAACGGCTGCAGCGCAGCCTGCATGTGCAGATGGGCAAGCGGGTCGATCTGGCGCGCCTCGACCAGGGCGGGCGGCATGCCGGCCCCGCCCTGCTGCTGCCACAGTTGCAGGGCAGGGTCGACCACGCGGCGGGTGCGATAGCGGCCATCCGCTCCCAGCACGCGGCGTTCGGCCTCGGCGGCGAAAATCGGCTCGATGCCGCTGGAGCAGTTGTTGGCCAGCAGGCTGATGGTGCCGGCCGGGGCGATCGCCAATAAATGACTATTGCGGATGCCGTGCGCGGCGATGGCGTCGCGAAGTTCGGCGGCCAGGCGGGAGGCGAAGCCGCTCGCCAGAAACGCAGCGCGATCGAGCGCGGGAAACGGCCCCTTTTCGCGGGCGAGATCGATGGACGCGCGATAGGCCGCGTCGCGCAGGGCGTGCATCGCCTGTGCGGCCAGCGCCCGCGCGGCTTCGCCGTCGTAGCGCAGCCCGAGCAGCACCAGTGCGTCCGCCAGCCCGGTGATGCCGAGGCCGACGCGCCGGGTGAGCCGGGCCTGCGCGGCCTGTGCCGGCAGCGGGTAGCGCGAGACGTCGATGACGTTGTCGAGAAAGCGCACGGCAAGCTGCGCCGAGGCGGCCAGCGCGTCCAGATCGAGCCGGGCATCGGCGCTGAACGGCTGCAGCACGAAGGCGGCGAGGTTGAGCGAGCCGAGGTCGCAGGCGCCGTAGGCCGGCAAGGGGATTTCGCCGCAGGGATTGGTGGCGGTCAGCGTCTCGCGGTCGGCGAGCGTGTTGTCGCGGTTGATCGCGTCGACGAACAGCACCCCGGGTTCGGCGGTATCGTAGGCCGCGCGCAGGAGGCGCTGCCACAGGTCGCGCGCCTTCAGCGTGCGATGAACCTGCACGGCCTCCCCGGAATCACCGGGAAACACCAGCGGCCAGTCGCGATCGCCCGTCACCGCCGCCATGAAGGCGTCGCTGACCTGCACCGACAGGTTGAAATGCCGCAGCACCGCGGGGTCGCGTTTGGCGTCGACGAAGGTTTCGATGTCGGGATGGTCGCAGCGCAGCGTCGCCATCATCGCCCCGCGCCGCGCGCCGGTCGACAGCATGGTGGCGCACATGGCGTCCCAGATGTGCATGAAGGACACCGGGCCGGAGGCGATGCTGCCGGTCGCCTGCGCCACCGTGCCGGCCGGACGCAGGGTGGAAAAATCGTAGCCCACGCCACCGCCGTGCTGCATGGTCAGCGCGCCTTCCTTCAGCGCCTCGAAGATGTGTTCGAGGTCGTCGGCGATGGTGCCCATGACGAAGCAGTTGAACAGCGTCACCCGGTGCCCGGTGCCAGCGCCGGCGAGAATGCGGCCGCCGGGCAGGAAGCGGAAATGATCGAGCAGGCCGTAGAAGCGTTCGGCCCAGGCGTCACGGTCCTGCGGCTCAGCCTGCGCGATCGCCTGCGCCACCCGCTGCCAGCTGGCGCGGATGTCGGCCTCCCCGAGTGCGCGATAGCGGGTTTCCCAGATATGGCGGGAGATGTCCATGCTGAAGGGATCGGGCGGCGTCATGGTGTGGCGATGCGGACAGAGAGTTGAGGCATTATCTGTTCCTTCGTGTTTATTTGAGCCCCATGCCCTGCGGGCCCTTGTACGCTTCAGGGTACTCGTGCCCTATGGGTACTTGTGCCCTTTAGGGTATAGCTGCTTTGGTGCCTGGTTGGCTTTGATGATGATTTCGACTCACCCCTATTCTGCGCTCACCCCCGACTGTGCGCTTGACGCGCTCGACAGCACCGGCCTCAGAGCCGACGGCCGCCTGCTGGCACTGAACAGCTACGAAAATCGCGTCTACCAGATGGGCGTCGAGGACAGCCTTCCGGTGGTGGTCAAGTTCTACCGTCCCGAACGCTGGAGCGACGACGCCATTCTGGAGGAGCACGCGTTCACCGCCGAGCTCGCCGCGCGTGAAATTCCCGTGGTCGCCACGCTGGTATTGAACGGCGCCACGCTGCATCGTCACGCCGGCTTCCGCTTCGCCGTGTACCCGAAGCAGGGCGGGCGCATGCCCGAGTTCGACCGTGCCGACACCTTGCTGCGGATGGGACGCTTCCTTGGCCGCATCCATGCCGTGGGGGCGCAGGCGAGTTTTTTGCACCGTCCTGCACTGGACCTTGAAAGCTTCGGTTTCGCGTCGCGCGATTTTCTGCGGCAAGGCAACTGGCTGCCGGCCGATCTGCTCGCCGCGTGGGACAGCGTGGTCGAACATGCGCTGACCAGCGTGGCGTACTGCTACGAACGTGCCGGCGCGGTGCGCGCGATCCGCCTGCACGGCGACTGCCACGCCGGCAACGTGCTGTGGACCGAGGCCGGGCCGCATTTCGTCGACTTCGACGACTGCCGCACGGGGCCGGCGGTGCAGGATCTGTGGATGCTGCTGTCGGGCGAGCGCGACGAGCAGCAGGGTCAGATCAACGAGATCCTCACGGGCTACGAGGACTTCGCCGAATTCGACCCGCGCGAACTGCATCTGGTCGAAGCGCTCAGAACCTTGCGACTGATCCACTATGCGGCCTGGCTCGCGCGACGCTGGGACGACCCGGCTTTCCCCGCCGCGTTTCCGTGGTTCAATACGCAGCAATACTGGCAGGCGCGCATTCTCGAATTGCGCGAGCAGCTTGCCTTGATGGACGAACCGCCACTGGTGGCATGAAAAGGGTCGTGGCATGTGCGGCATAGCAGGTGAATTCCGGTTCGATGGCACGGCGCCCGATGCGACGACGATGGCGCGCATGCTGACGAAGCTGGCGCGGCGCGGGCCGGACGCCGAGGGGCAGCACGCCGACGGACCGGTGCGGCTGGGCCACCGGCGGCTGGCGATCATCGATCTGTCGCCGCGCTCGGCGCAGCCGATGCTCGACGCCGCCAGCGGCACCGCGCTGGTGTTCAACGGCACCATCTACAATTACCCCGAACTGCGCGCAGAGCTGATCGCGCTAGGCCACGCCTTTCATTCCGACGGCGACACCGAAGTCATTCTGCGCGCGTATCTGCAATGGGGCGAGGCCTGCGTCGAGCGGCTGCACGGCATGTTCGCCTTCGCCATCTGGAACCACGAGACGCTGTTCCTGGCGCGCGACCGCCTCGGCATCAAGCCGCTGTATTACAACGAGAACTTCAGGCGTTTCCGCTTCGCCTCGACGCCGCAGGCGCTGCTGGCGGCGGGCGGTGTCGACACTGGTATCGACCCGGTGGCGTTGCATCATCTGTTCACCCTGCATGCCGTGGTGCCGGCGCCGCGCACGCTCTACAACGGCATCCGCAAGCTCGCGCCCGGCACCACGCTGACGGTCAACGTGCGCGGCGAACTGCGGCACCGCAAGTACTGGTCGTTGAAGGCACAGCGCCCGCCCCGGCCGGCTGCCCAATCGGAATGGGGCGAGGCCGAATGGACCGAGGCTATCCATGAAAGCCTGCGCCAGGCGGTCAAAAAACGCATCGAGATCGCCGACGTCAAGGTGGGCGTGCTGCTTTCCGGCGGACTCGATTCGAGCCTGCTGGTGGCCTTGCTGGCCGAGCAGGGGGTGCCCGACCTGATGACGTTTTCAATCGGCTTCGAAGACCAGCCGGAAGAGCGTGGCAACGAGTTTGAATACTCCGACCCGGTGGCGGCGATGTACGGCACGCGTCACCACAAGTACCTGATCCCCAATTCGGAGGTGCTGCGCCGGCTGCCGGAAGCGGTGGACGCCATGTCCGAGCCGATGTTTGCGCAGGACGCGGTGGCGTTTTATCTGTTGTCCGAGCAGGTCAGCAAAACGGTCAAGGTGGTTCAGAGCGGGCAGGGAGCGGACGAAGTGTTCGGCGGCTATTTCTGGTATCCGCGCATGGCAGCAGAAACATCGGGAAGTTATCTGGACCGCTTTCGCCGCCACTACTTCGACCGCGACCACGACGAGTTCCTCGACATGACCATGCCGGCGTATCACGGCCCCGACTACACGGCGGAAACCATCGCCGCGCACCTGGCGGAACCTTTCGCCGACGATTTCATCGACCAGGTGCTGCGCATGGACACCACCATGTTGATCACCGACGACCCGGTCAAGCGTGTCGACAACATGACCATGGCGTGGGGTCTGGAGGCGCGCGTGCCTTTTCTCGATCACCGGCTGGTGGAACTTGCGGCGGCGATGCCAGCCGAATTGAAGCTGGCTTCCGAGGGCAAGCATGTATTGAAGGCCATCGCGCGCGGCCTGGTTCCCGACGCGGTGATCGATCGCAGGAAGGGCTATTTTCCGATGCCCGCGCTCAAGTATGTACGAGGAGAATTTCTGGATTTCATGCGGGGCATCTTGAATTCGCAGGCCTGTCGTGAGCGCGGCCTGTACCATCGTGCCTACGTGAACAAATTGCTGGACGCGCCGGAGCAGCATCACACCCGCATCCAGGGCAGCAAGCTGTGGCATCTGGCGCTGCTCGAATACTGGCTGCAGCGCCATGCGTAATCTACTGTTGCTGCTGAGCGTGCTGGTTTCGGTTTCCGCGCATGCCCAGAGCGATTTCGACAGCTGGCTTGCCGACTTCCGCCAGCAAGCCGCGGCGCAGGGTATTTCCGCCGATACGCTCGACGCGGCATTTGCTGGTGTGGCGCCGCTCGATCGCGTGATCGAGTTCGATCGGCTCCAGCCCGAATTCCTGCAAACCTTTGCCGATTACCTGGGACGGCGTGTCACCGCGAATCAGGTTGCGTGCGGGCAGGCCTTGCTGCAGAAACACGCGGCCCTGCTGGATGCAGTCGAACAGAAATACGGCATTCCGAAGGCTGTGCTGGTGGCATTCTGGGGACTGGAAACCCATTACGGCGCAGTGCAAGGCAGCCTCAATGTCCCCGCCAGCCTCGCCACGCTCGCCTTCGAGGGCCGCCGCAGCGCGTTCTTCCGCAGACAACTGCTCGATGCGCTGCGCATCATCGATGCCGGACACGTCCAGGCGATAAACATGAACGGTTCGTGGGCCGGCGCGATGGGACACATGCAGTTCATGCCTTCGACCTTTCT
>Ga0075356_1000254_pt1 | contig 10059 bp, 9 predicted proteins | sample WestPond_Cattail_FD_120073 | JGI IMG/M metagenome (GOLD analysis project Ga0075356, IMG submission 120073) | Natural and restored wetland microbial communities from the San Francisco Bay, California, USA, that impact long-term carbon... | ecosystem: Environmental > Terrestrial > Soil > Wetlands ... | reverse complement strand
GAGGTGGATCACGTGCCGTTCGACGGTCTTGTCTTCATCGAGGACGCGGCGGATCTGATCGGCCACCCGCTTCGCCCGGCGCAGGCCGGATCCCCAGTCGCCAACGAGGATGATCCGGGCACGCTCGCCGACCTCGATCGTCGCCGGCTTCTCCACCCACTTGGCCCTGCCGCGAAAGGCCCGCACGGCCATCGCGAAGCCGGAGGTGAGCCAGCCGGGATCGCTGAACAGCCGGTTCTCGGCGATCTCCATGTCTCCCCAGGCACGTCGGCGCGCCGCGGGCGCCGCGAGCGGGATGTCGGCGATCCGCCGATCGGTGACCGCGGGGATCTCACCTTCGCCCCGCCGACCCACCAGCAGAGGGGAGTCGTCGATCTCGACCTCGTCGTTTTCCTCGACGTAAGCCTCGATGGTCGTCTGCAGCAGCGACAGCAGCGGATCCCGCGGGATGTAGGCGTCGTCGTCCTTCGGCGTCACCTCCGGATCGGAATCCCCTTCCCCGGCAGGTTCGGACACTCGCGCCCCCGCGAGCGATTCCGACAGATCCCGCAGTTCACCGTCCTCGACGTCATGGAGCGGACCGTCCAGCGCCCGCCGCCGACCACCGCTGCGTCCTTTTAGCTCCCGATCGAACTCGTCCTGTACGAGCCCCGCAACCTCCAGGAGGAATGGTCGATTCAACACCTGTGCGATCACTACTTTCCCCCCGTTAACTCCACGCTCGGTTATCTAACGTCGCTCGATGGCTATCCGAACCTCGCCCCTCCGAGGAATGGATACTCAGACTGCAGTGCCCGCAGCTGCACGCCATCTGGATAGCTCGAGTAGGCGACGTTCGCATCCCATACCTTCCCGCTGCCGGCGTAGATGCCTACGTGCTCCGGGGAACCTCGGCCGAAGAAAACCAGATCGCCTGGTCGTAGGCTGGACACGCTGGTAATCCGAGTTCCGTAGCCCACCTGACTGCCCGTGAAATGGGGAAGAAGGGTCCCGGTGGCATGGAAGACGGCGAACAGCGTCAGGCCGCTGCAGTCGAATCCGACCACAGACGTCGGGCCGCAATGCGTGGCTCCATTCACGTTGCCTGAACCATGCGAGGGCCCCGTCTTGATCCCGCCATCCCAGCAATAAGGCTTGTTGAGCATCGCTGCGGCTGCGTTGACGATCGTGGTTCCCACCGATTGATAGGCACATCGGCTGTTTGCTCCTTTTTTCGGCTGGATCGTTCCCTCGTTGCAGACGGCGTCGAGGATGCGCGAACCCGATGCCCCGGTACCGGGCGTCCAGTTATCAGACCACCAAGTCTGTGTCGTGCCACCGCAGCCGACGTGGAGCGACACTGTCGTCGGCAATTTGGACACGGTCACTTTCCTCGAGAAGACAGCACTCCAGCCACCGGGTGAAGCCTTTTCCCAGCTCGCGAACCCGCTTCCCCCAGTCGAACTCGCCACCCAAACGCCTGCGACTGCGTGATGCGTGCAGGATACGCCTCCTCGGATCGTGATCGTGGTCGATCCAGATGCGGATCCCACAAACAGCGACGGCACGGCGACAATGATCGTCGCCAGCAGAACCGCGAATGAGCGCCTCATGTCACGGAGGTGAGTCAGACGTGAAGTCATCCTGCTGAATTTGCTTTGCCGCATCGTGCCCATTCTTCGTTAGCCGATCCCCAGATCTCGCCACATTGGAACTGATGGTGTTAATTCAGGCGGTGGAGTGTAGCGATTTTTTACTCTGCTGTGCCTGATCTAACCAAGACCCCGAGACTGATGATCGGAAGCCGACGCTGCCCACATCCGACGAGATCGGACACAGCGAAGAGACGCGGGTGTCAGTAAGCCGACTCAAGTCCGCGGATCATCGGAAAGTGGCGCACGTTCGTGGTGAGCAGGTCGGCCTCGAGCAGAAGCGCGGTGGCGGCGATCAGGTAGTCAGCGTCGTCGATGCCGCTGTGGGCGCGGCGATGGCGCTGGGCGAGCGCGCTGGCCCGTCGTGCGACCTCCTCGCCGACGGGCACCCAGGAGAGCGCCGAGAAGAACTGCTCGAGCGCCTCGATCTCGCCTTTACGGACGCCCGCCAAGAGCTCGAAGCGGACGACCTCGCTTGCTAGAAGCATCTCTTCGGCTTCGACCAGGACACTGAGCAACTCGACCGCCTCCGGCAGGCCGCGGAGATGATCGATCGCGACGCTCGTGTCGAGCAGCTTCACTTGACGCCGAGACGAGTCAAACGCTCGTTCAGGTCGCCGCCGCGCATGGCGTCGACGTACTCGGCTCCGCTGCGTCGGCGTCCCCGCCACGAGCCGGCACTCGCGCGAAGCGCCCCGAGCCTCTCGTCCTTCCCCTGCCGGCCGAAGGTGGCGCGTACCGCGCGGCGGACCAGCTCAGAGCGCGATGCCCCGGTCTCTTGCGAAGCGCGATCAAGGAGCTCCAGCTCGTCTTCGCCGAGGTAGATCTGGGTTCGACTCATAGCATCACTATACACCTAGTGGTGTCTTATTTGATCGAACTGAAGAGCACACGACTCCCGCGCGTGACCCTTCGGTTCGATGGAGTGCCAAGTCGGACCAGATTCCGCTTTCCAAAGCCAAATCACCGAATGAGCGAGTGCTCTCATTACCCAATCGAAGGGCCTCATCTAGCGGCGTTTGGGCCCTGGCCAGACATTCTGGGGCCCAAACGGCAAGGGTCCTGGCAAATCAAAAACTGTCTATTTGCAGGAAGAAAGTAATGGCGAGGGTGGGAATCGAACCCACGACACCACGATTTTCAGTCGTGTGCTCTACCAACTGAGCTACCTCGCCGGATTGCGCGATTGGGTGCGCAAGAGCGAAGGCTAGCGACCGGGGCGCGACGGGGCTGATTGCATTCGGTCGATGAAATGGCTTCGGCGAGCGGTGGGATTGGCGGTCCTCCTTCTCGTCGGCGCGGCTCTTGCTTCGGGAGGGTCCGGGACCGACTCGGTTCGGCAGCGCTACCTGCCCGATGCCAATGCGCTGCGGACGGTGTCCCGCTTCGGTGGGGAACGGATCGTCAACGTCGCCTCGCTGGGCGATCCGCGCGTAGTCAGACCCGACCCCCGCTGGCTTGCCGCTGCCCGGCCGCTGGGCGCCGGAGCGCCGCCCTGGGCGCGAAGGATGTACTCGCGGTCGCTGCTCGTCCTGCGCGGGCTTACCGACCGGCGCAGCGGAGCCGCGATCGCCGGCGCGCGCGAGGGCTGGGCCTACGTCTGGCCGCGTGACGCGAGCGCCGTCGCGATGGCGCTCGCGGCAGCCGGATACCAGGACGAGGCGAGGCGAATCGTGCGCTTCCTGCGCGGGCTCGATCTTGGCGCCGCGGCGCGGTTCCAGACCGACAGCGCCCCGGTCGGCGGGCGCGGTGCGCAGGGAGATGCGGCCGGATGGGTCGCCGCGGCCGCCCGTGCGGCGGGGTGGCCGAGCGCGACGGCGGAGCGGCCGTGGCATGGGCTGGCCGACTACCAGGAGAACAGCAGCGGCGATTTCCTCGCCAACGCGATCGCCAACGCAGCCGCCGACGGTACCCAGAGCGGAGATATAGGCCCCTTTGGGTCCCGTCGGCGATCGCTTGAGGGGTTCGTGACGCCAAGGGGCCTCGTGCGACGCGCGGGCGATCCTGGGTCGGGGCTCGACTCAGCCGCTGCCTGGGCGGTGCGTCCCTTCCCACACCCGGCGCTCTACCCCGCGGTTCGTCGCACGCTGCTGCGGATCGCAGCCGGCGGCAGCCGTTTCGGCATCGTCCCGTCGGAGAGTTGGGACGGCGGCGACGACCGCTGGACAGCGCCCACCGCCTGGACGGCCTGGAGCCTCGCGGCGCTCGGCGAGCGCCCGGCTGCGCTGCGCCTGATGGCCGAGCTGCGACGCGACGCGACACCCTCTGGCTTGCTCCCAGAGCGAGTCGACGCCCGCACCGGCATCCCGACCTCGACCACACCGCTGGCCTGGTCCCACGCCTTCGCCGTCCTCGCCCTCCGCCAGCTCTGGCCGTAATGCGGTCGCACTTTCCGCCGCTATGCGGTGGGTACTGCGACCGCTAGGAGAAATCGACGTCGCGAGATCGCTTGCGGTCGCACTTTTCTCCGCTATGCGGCGGAAAGTGCGACCGCTTGGGATGGGGTCGCCCTAGAGCGCCTCGAGGGCCCGCTCTACGGCCTCGCGGGCCGTCTCGGCCGGGACCACGCCCGGGGCGCCATCCATCCGCTCGCGGCCGTTCATGGTCCAGCTGCGCAACGCGATCACGGGACGGCCGATCGCGCGGGCCAGGCCGATCTCCGAGAGCGTGCCCCACTCGCCGCCGATCGCGATCACCGCGTCGCCCGAGGAGACGACGGCCAGGTTGCGGGCGTGGCCGATGCCGGTGGCGACTACGTGGGTGCAGTACGGGTTCGCTTCAGCGACGGCGTTGCCAGGGACGATCCCGATCGCCACCCCGTCGGCCTCGGCCGCGCCGCGGCAGGCCGCCTCCATCACCCCCGTCAGGCCGCCGCAGACGAGTGTCACGCCCGCTCCGGCCAGCCGCCGGCCGACCTCCTCGGCGAGCAGGGCAGCCTCGGATTCGGGCTCGCAATCCGCCCCTCCGACCACCGCCACCTGCCGCCGCCCGCTCATCGCGGGCCGGAGTCTTTCATCGAACGCATCAGCTCCAGCGCCCCGTCCTTGTGCAGCGGCTCGTTGAGGTTGCCGCACTTGGGGCTCTGCACGCAGGAGGGGCAGCCGGACTCGCAGGGGCACTCGGCGATCAGCCGCTCGGCGTCGCCGAGCAGGCGCTCGAACTGCTCGTAGCCGCGCAGCGTGATCCCGACCCCACCCGGGTGGCCGTCGTAGATGAAGATCGTCGAGCGGCCGGTCTGGAAGTGGACGTTGGTCGAGAGGCCGCCGATGTCCCAGCGGTCGCACATCGCGATCAGCGGCAGCACCGCGATCTGGCCGTGCTCGGTCGCGTGCAGGGCGCCGAGCAGGACGTCGGGCGGCAGCGCCCCGCTGAGCCGGTCCGGCAGCACGTACCAGAGCGCCTGGGTGGCGAAATGCTGCTCGGGAAGCTCCAGCGAGACGATGTCGAAGGGCTCCTGGTCGGAGATCGAGACCCGCTGGTAGGCGATCACCTGCTCGGTCACCGAGACCTCGCCGAAGTGCAGCTCGACCCCCGCGGTCGTGCGCTGCTCCCGCACCCGCTCGATGTAGATCTCGGTCTCCTTCTTCGGCCGCGTGTACCAGTCGCCGTCGAAGCGCGAGACGACCGCTCGCCGCCCGGCCACATCGAGCTGCTCGACCTCGTAGGAGCGCCCCAGGTGGAGGTAGATCGCGCCCGGGTGGATCGTCGTGAAGGCGCGCTCGGACTCGACCAGGCCGAGCATCTCGCCGGAGTCGCGCTCGATCACCGCGACCGAGTCGGTCGAGGCCGAGCGCAGCGGGATCTTCGAGGCGACGTACTCGCTGCTGCGCGGCATCACGCGGCCCCCGGCCTGGCGCAGCTCGCCCGCCGCGACCAGCCGCTGCGCCCGCTCGCGCCACTCGGGGCCAAAGACGTCCGCGTCCTCCTCGCCCAGCGGCAACTCGTACGCCGCCGCGATCATGTGCCGCGCCGCGATCTGCTCGTTGGCGTGGTCGAGGATCGCCGCCTCCACCGGCCGGTCGATGAACTCGTCGGGATGGCGGCAGAAGAACTGGTCGAGCGCATCCTGGCCGGCGACGTAGACCGCCAGCCCGCGGCGCCGCCGTCCCGCCCGTCCCCACATCTGGCGCAGGCTGGCGACGGTGCCGGGAAAGGTGACGCAGATCGCCGCGTCGAGCTCGCCGATGTCGATCCCCAGCTCGAGCGCATCGGTGGCGACGACCGCGAGCAACTCGCCGTCGGAGAGCCGCGCCTCGATCTCGCGCCGCTGCTGGGATGTGTAGCCGCCACGGTAGGGCGCGATCCGCGCCGCCAGCTCCGGCTTGCCCCGCGCCTCCAGCGATTCGCGGGCGAAGCGCTGGATCAGCTCGATCCCGCGCCGGCTCTTGAGGAAGCAGATAGTCCGCACGTCGTGGGAGACCAGCTCGGCGAGCAGATCGGCCGCCTCGCCAAGGGCCGAGCGGCGCGTCCCGGTCGCCTTGTCGATCAGCGGCGGGTTCCACATCGCGATCTCCCGTCCGGCACCGGGCGCGCCGTCGTCGTCGATCAGCTCGAAGGGCGTCCCGACCAGCTCCTCGGCCAGCCCGACCGGGTTGGCGATCGTCGCCGAGGCGAGCAGGAAGCGCGGCTCGGAGCCGTAGGCGCGCGCCACACGGCGCAGCCGCCGCAGCACGTTGGCGACGTGGGAGCCGAAGACGCCCCGGTAGGTGTGGGCCTCGTCGACCACGACCCAGCCGAGGTTGGCGAGGAAGTCGCCCCAGCTCTTGTGGTTGGGCAGGACCCCGACGTGCAGCATGTCCGGGTTGGTGAGGACGAGATTGCTGCGACGGCGGATCGCGGGGCGCTCTTCGCGCGGGGTGTCGCCGTCGTAGATCGCCTCGCGCAGTCCCGGGGGGCGCAGCGCGCCCAGCTTGCGCGCCTGGTCCTGGGCCAGCGCCTTGGTCGGGTAGAGGTAGAGGGCGCGGCGCTTGGAGTCGCGGGCAATGCCGTCGAGCACCGGCAGGTTGAAGGCGAGGCTCTTGCCCGAGGCGGTGCCGCTGGTGATCACCAGATTGGAGACGCCAGCCGCCTCCAGCGCCTGGCGCTGATGCGAGTAGAGCCGCGCGACCCCGGCCCGCTTCAGCGCCTCGGCGAAGCCGGGATCGAGCGAGCCCGGCAGCGCCACCGTCCGCGCCTCGCGCTCCTCCTCGCTCGCCTCGGCGACAATCCGCCCATCGCGCCGAGCCGGCTCCAGCGCAACGGACCAAGGCGCCTCCAGCAGCGAGCGCGCCATCAGCCCTCCGCCCAGGGCCGACGGGCCGATACGTCAAGGTGACCTTGACGTATCGGCCCGTCGGCCCTGGGTCGGGCGATGCGGCCGGCGACTCTGACCGCTTGCAGTGAGCTGCGGTCGTGGATGCGGAGGACGTCGGCGCCGCCGCGCACCGCCAGGGCCACCGCGGCGACGGTTCCCCACTCGCGCTCGCCGGCCGGCAGGCGGCCCTCCCACGACCCGGCCAGGATCGCGCCGATGAAGTCCTTGCGCGAGAGCGAGACGTAGAGCGGCAACCCGAGCGAGCGCAGCTCGGGCAGCCGCCGCAGAACGTCCAGGTTCTGCTCGGTCGTAAGGTCGAAGTCGAGTCCGGGGTCGATGGCGATCTGCTCCTCACCCACCCCAAGCCTCTGAGCCACCTCGATTCTCCCCCCCAGCCACGACTTCATCTGCTCGACCACGTCGTCATAGACACGCGGCGGCCGGTCGACCCGCGGCGGCCCCTCGATGTGCATCAGCACATAGCCGCACCCCGTCTCCGCCACCAGCTCGAACATCTCCTCGCTACCGCCGGAGATGTCGTTGACGGCAACCGCACCGGCCGCCAGGGCCGCCCGCGCGACCTCGACCGAGAAGGTGTCGGCAGAAACAGGCACCCCGGTCGCGGCCAGGCCTTCGACAGCGGGCACCAACGCCGCCGCCTCCACCTCAGCCGGCACCGGCGGCCCACTTTTCGCAGCCACAGCCCCCACATCCAACATGTCGAACCCGGCCTCGACCAAGGCCAAGCCATCCTCCACCGCCCGCTCCGGCGTCCCGCTACGAGCCCCCTCGAACATCGAGTCGGCAGTCACGTTGACGATTCCCGCAGCAACAGGCTGCCCAAGCTCCAACCCCCGGTCGGCCAGTCGCCAGATCACAGAACCGCTCCTGGAGCCAGAAGCCCATCGCAGGGGACGGGAGGGCGCTGTCCCGGACACTCAAGCGCGGCGAAGCCGCGCGTCCGGGACAGCGCCCTCCCGTCCCCCCACCCAGGTTCGCTGACGATCATCCGGCTACCGTAACGGCCCACCGATGCCACTGCGATGCGTCTACACCGACCTCGACGGCACCCTGCTTGGCAAGGGCTCCTCGCTCTTCCGCGACGCCGGCGGCGCCTTCTCGCTCGCTCAGGCCCGCGGCCTCGAGGCCTGCCAGCGGGCCGGGGTCGAGGTCGTGATCATGTCCGGTCGCCGCGAGCCGCAGGTGCACGAGTGCGCCCGCCTGATGGGCCAGACCTCCTACATCTACGAGGCCGGCTGCGCCTTCGCGATCGACGGCGAGACGACGCTTCTTACCGGCGACCTCGTCCCCGACGAGGACGGCACCGTCTACGAGAAGATCGAGCAGCGCGGCATCCCGAAGCTGCTCTTCGGGAACTTCGAGGGGCGGCTCGAGTACCACGCGCCCTGGCACACCGGCCGCGTCCTCTCCCACCTCTTCCGCGGCAAGATCGACGTCGAGGAGGCCAACCGGCTGCTCGAGTCCGAGGGCCACGGCGACCTGCGCCTTCTCGACAACGGCGCGATCGGCCGCGAGATGCCCGCGATAGACGGGCCGACCCACGCCTACCATCTCGTTCCCAAGCTGGTCAGCAAGGCCGGCGGCGTCGCCGCCCACGCCCGCGCCCGCGGCTACGACCCGGCCGAGTGCATCGCCGTCGGCGACTCGGTCGAGGACCTCGAGGTCGCCGCCGCGGTCGGCCGCTTCTTCGTCGTCGCCAACGGTCCCGAGCGCGACCCCGGCCTGCGCGCCGCCCTCCCCGCCTGGGACAACGTCACCGTCACCGAGGGCGCGATGGGCGAGGGCTTCTACGAGGCGGTCGTCTCGACCCTGATCGAGCGCCGCTAGGCGCTCCACACGCTTCCGGTGCGCTTTATGCCGCCATAGGGCACATAAGGCGCACCGGAACGCTTGCAGCTAGGGATCGAGCCCCCGGATCCGCCTCGCCTCGCGCACCTGGGCGCCCTTGCCGGCGTCTTGGGGAATCTGGGGACCGAAGCTGTGCGGGTCGGTTCGAGGGTGCCGCAGCCGGCTGGCCACGGCCCGGCCCAGCTCGCGCAGCTGGAAGGCCCGCTCGCTCTCCATCCGCCGGGTCAGCTCCTCCTGCTCGTGCGAGGCCCGCTCGACGTAGGAATTGCGGCGCATCGCCGAGGGCAGCTTGAAGCAGGTGAGCGCCCAGGAGCAGGCGAACGAGGCGCCCGCGGCCAGGGCACGCTCGGTGAACTCCGTGTCCGGGGCTGCCTCGATCTCGCGATAGTCGCGCCAGCCACCGATGCGCCCGGTCAGCTCGCGCCGGTGCAGGAGCGAGCTCGGCGCCAGGTGCCCACCCTCGTAGCCGCCGGCGGTCAGACCGGTGACGTTCCTCATCCCACTGCCGGGCGGTCCGATCACCTCGGTCAGGGAGAAGGCGACGTCGGCGCCGCTCCGCCGCTGCGCCGCGACGAGCCGCGCCAGGTGGTCCGGGGCCCAGAGGTCGTCGTGGCCGAGGTAGGCGATCAGCTCGCCCCGCGCCATCGCGATCCCGTCGTTGTTGGGCAGCGACTGGCTGCCGGCGTTGCTATCGCGGTTGTGCCAGCGGATCCGCGGATCCCCGAAGGACTCGACGACCGCCTCGGAGTCGTCGCTGCAGCAGTCGCCAACGACGATCAGCTCCCAGCGCGGGTAGCGCTGGGCGCGCACCGAGCGGATCGCCCAACGCAGCACCTCCGACCAGTTGTAGGTCGCGATGACGACGCTGACCAGCGGCGGGCCCTCGACCGGCGGCGCTGGGCGCGCGGCGTTGGCAAGCGCATGGCGGATACCGGCGGCCCGTCGCCAGGTCGAGGCCGGCCGGCTCACCCCGGCTCAGAGCTCGAAGCGGTAGGGAATGCGCTCCGTGTCCAGCGGCAGCCGGGTCTTGTCGGGGTTCTCGTAGTCATAGGGCGCGGTCGGGAAGTTGACCATCCGCGAGTCCGTCGAGCCGACGTTCTGCACCGCATGCCAGACCCCGCGCGGGATCAGCAGCAGGCTGCGGTGGTGCTCGTCGAAGTGGAGCTCGGTGAGGCGACCGTGCGTCGCCGAGCCGGGCCGCTCGTCGTACATCACCCACTTGATCGTGCCTGCCGCGAGAAAAAGCCGGTCGTCGTAGGTCTCGTG
>Ga0075356_1000252_pt1 | contig 10067 bp, 12 predicted proteins | sample WestPond_Cattail_FD_120073 | JGI IMG/M metagenome (GOLD analysis project Ga0075356, IMG submission 120073) | Natural and restored wetland microbial communities from the San Francisco Bay, California, USA, that impact long-term carbon... | ecosystem: Environmental > Terrestrial > Soil > Wetlands ... | reverse complement strand
GGAGGGGCCGACCCAGTTGGCTGCTAGGGATACCCAGGGACGAGAGTTGGCACGATGGAGCGCGGGGAGGGTGGAGGTTGTCGACGACGAGGGTGTTCAGCTCCGGGTTGCCGTCGTTGCACCTGGAGGGGGACCCCCTTCGCTTGGTCGCACCGCAATTACCCCGAGCCGCATGGAGATGAGCTTCCTTGACGATGTCCCTGACGGTGGGCTTCGCGTGGGACAGTTCGTCGAGGTGGGCGAGTACGAGCATCCGGACCAGGGTCGTCGGATCGCGATTCGACTCGTGCGACCAGACCCCCATCTCCAACCTTCCCCCCCGCTGATGCGGCTGGACCGTTGGCGAAAGTCAAATGCCACTCCCCAGCCTGCAGCAGTTTGAGTCCGCCCCACTAAGCCTTCTCGCCTTTGGGCCGGGGTTTGGTGAGTCGCTGCTCATTCGAACCCCTGAGGCCAGCTGGGTCGCGATCGACTCGGCAAGTCGGCAACGCAAGCGGCGCGCGGTGAACCCCGCCTTGGTCGCCCTTGAGACCTACGACGTAGAGCTGGATGTTGTATTGCTCACGCATCCGCACGAAGACCATGTAAAGGGATTGCGAGACCTAATCGAGCGTTGCGGCGATGAGGCGATCGTAGGTGCCGTAGAGCCGCTTATGCGGACTCCGAGCAGCTACGCGGTGGTGACCGAGGTTGACGATGTCGCGGCTATCACTGGTGGGGCCGGGGTGGCCGCGCATGTCGCGATCGAGCGGGCATGGGCGAAAGGCCGGCGCAAATGGACTGTGTCAGCCGGATCGGTAATAGAAGTTGGAGGCTGCAGGTTCGAAGTGCTCACCCCCGGCGCGGATGCTCTCGATGAGTTCGCCAGCGGCTCTGCATTTGACCTGAACGACCTATCGGCGGCGATTCGGATCAAGTGGGCGAACGGTGGCGACCTAGTGCTGGGAGCCGATGCGACGGCGATTGCTTGGGAGGAGGCGAGTGTGAGGCTGGCACCCGAGAACTTGCTGAGTTGTCGGCCGATCAAGGTTTCCCATCACGGATCTGAGAAAGCGATCCACAGATTGCTGATCGACAACCAGAATCCGGATCCGGATCGTCCGCTGGTGGTGACGCCATGGAACGGCGGTAAGGGCCTTCCACGATTTGACCCCAACCAGGGAGTCGACAGGCTGTTGCGAGCCGCCGACTCGCTGCAACTCACCTCATTGCCGTTCACGACCGTTGAAGTGTCCGGACCCGTCTCTTTTGAGGACATCTTCGCCAGCCTTAGCACTGAAGAGGTAGGAGACGACACGGCGGCCGATCCCCTGTCGATTCAACTTGACCGACCGAGCCACGTCGACTCCGACGACGGCGTGCTCGGAGCCTGGGTGCTCGTCCAGGCTGACGGCGAGGGCGGCTTCGTGGTTGAGCGAGGATGGAGCGCTCTGGAGATCGTGCGCTGAAGATGTCAGCGAATCGTCTGATCGGTCCTCTGGAGGCTAGGTGCTCGCCATTTCTCCTCCGCTACGGAAGGAATCCTATTTCGTCGCACGGAGACCTTCGATGCGCAGCGGACCTTGAATCGCTAGCGGCCAAGCCCAACCGCTGCGCCTCATCTCCACCATCGAGGGCGAGCTAGCTCTCTCGCTAGCTTCTGCCGTGGCTTCCCGCAAGCGCTCATGGATGCACGACGAGGTCGTCCTCGCGTTGCAGTTGTACCTGCGTGAGGGCGTCGGCAGCCTTGAGCAAGCGAGACCGCTTAGCGAAGAACTGCGGGCGTGGCCGGTCGAAGGGCATTTTGCTTCCGATCCGTCATTTCGAAATGAGCAGTCGGTGCGCAGCAAGCTCTACAACCTCCAGTGGCTGGCGACGGATGGCGCCCGCGGGCGGGGCAACGCGGGAGCGCAGACGGAGGAGGTCTGGCGGGAGTTCGGCGCCGACTTGGAGCGGGTCGACGCGACGGCGGTAGAGATCCGCAAGGCCCTCGCAACTATCGATCGCAGCAGTGCAGCAGTCGAGGACGAATACGAGACCGACGAGTCCGGCATCCGGCTCGTCGCCCACCGTCGGCGCGAGCGGGACGCAGACCTGCCTCGTCGCAAGCGCGCGGAAGTGAGGAGGCTGACGGGGGCGTTGGCCTGTGAGGCCTGCGGCTTCGACTCCAACGTCGCCTGGGGCGTCGAGGGGATCATCGAGTGCCATCACCTAATTCCAGTCAGCGAACTCGAGCCAGGCGAGACGACGAAGCTCGCCGATGTCCGCCTCCTCTGCCCGAACTGCCATCGCCTCGTCCACTCGCGCAGCAAGTGGCTGACCTGGGAGGAATTGCTCGCCTACGTCCAATGAGGCCGAGCGGTCTGAACTGTTGACCAAACCGTCGCTGATCTGGGGCAACAAATGGGGCAACGTGCCCCACGGATTCCAGCCGATCTCCACGTAGCTCGATCTGGCGAAAACCGCTTGAAACCGTGCTCCACGTAGTCCAGCAGATCTCGCTGATCAAGCTCATAACCCGAAGGTCGCAGGTTCGAATCCTGCCCCCGCTATGCGGCGAAAGCCCTGCAAATCGCAGGGTTTTCGTCTTTCTGGGGTGCAGACAGAAGGGTGCAAAATGGCCCCTGGGGCAAGCTCTGGGGCAAGGTGAGGTCTGAGAGAGGTTCGTTCGGCGCTGCCGCAGAGCGGTTCTCAGTCTCGTAATAGGCATTGATCTCGAAGGCGGTCGATGAGCCCCGTAGGGTCGGAAACTAAAACGTATTCAAAGCTCTGAGACGTGCGGTGCTCCGGCATCCCTGCGACGCCGCATCTTGACGACAACACGTTGAGTCCGCGGCCAGGGCTAATGTCGCTGGAATGGGCAAACAGCCGCGAGCCTGGGCTGTGGACTTCGACAGCGATGCAGTCGTCGACTTCGAGGATGTGAAGTCGCGGGGGGGATCGCAAGGCGGTTTTCAACGTCGTGCAGAAGCTGAAGGATCTCGGGCCGGACCTGCCGTCGCCGCATATGAAGTCGTTGAAGGGCGAGGCGAATCTGTTCGAGCTGCGGCCGAAGCAGGGGGCTTGCGAGGCTCGGCCGATCTACGCGCGGTTCGGTGGCCGATTCGTGATTCTGGCAGTAGCCGCGAAGAAGAAGGACTTTGATCGAGCGGTCGCGGCAGCGAGCGATCGCTTGAAGCGCCGTGGTTGACATCGCGATAACAGAGCTATTATCATGCAACAGCGATGACGGCTTCAGATAAGACCCTCGATGTCGTGTTGGCCGAGGAGCAGCTTGCCGATCCGAGCTTCCGGGCGGAGTGGCAGCGGCTCGCTCCAGCACGCGAGTTTGCAGCAACCCTGCTGCGTTATCGCGCCGAGCATAAGCTGGGCCAGAGGACCCTGGCGAGGAAGCTGGGCGTCTCTCAGCCGCGCGTAGTCAAGCTCGAGTCCGGTGAGCACAACCCGGAGGTAGACACGATCATCAACGCTGTTCGGCGCCTCGGGGTCGAGTTTGTGCTCGACGTGGCGCCAGCGGGCAGGAAGCCAGCGCTTGTGACGGCGCGCGCTCAGAAGCGCGGGGCGATCGCCCACGACGATGTCTCGGTCGTGGCGGCCTCGTCCGCGTAGGCCCGCTTGGTTCGAGTTCAGCCCTGGTAGTCGTGTGGCCGCGTTTGCTTCACTCGCTCGGCGGCGTTGCCTCCGTGGGAGCTGGCTCGGTGCAGCAGACTTCGCATCTTCGCTGCTCGGTTGACTTGGCGGCGCAGCGGAGTGTAGACAACAACCTTCTTCATGTTGATCATTATGCCCGGTCAGCGAGCCTGCGCCGAACATCTCACTGGGGCAGCAAATAGGGCAACGAAGGAAGGCTCTGATCAAGACTCACGCGAGACATAAGGCTCATCTCGAGGCAGACGATCCCCGGCTTGCCCGTGCGATCTTCACACTGCGCGAGACCGCTGAATATCTCGACGTGCCCAAGTCGAACATCCAGCGCTGGGCTCGGCCGCCGGAAGCCAAGCATCCGCTGATCACCTGCTTTCCGCCACACGGCCGGGAGGCGACGGTGCCCTTCATCGGCTTTGCCGAGGCCTTCGTGCTGTCGAGCTTCAGGCGAGCCGGGGGAGTGTTGCAGCGGATTCGGCCCGCCGTAGAGGTCCTGGAAAAGGAGATCGGCGTCGATCACGCGCTCGCCTCCAAACGCCTCTACACCGATGGGGCCGAGGTCCTCTTCGACTACGCGAACAAGCGTGGCGAGCGCGAGGTCATGGATCTGGTCGTCGTCCGAACCCAGCAGCGCCAGTTCTCCGGTGTCGTCAAGGACTACCTGAAGCGCATCCACTACGGAGGCGACGGCTGGGCCGACTCGGTGCGGCTGCCGACCTACGGCAGCGCCCAGGTGGTCGTCGACCCGAAGGTCGCATTCGGCCTCCCGTTCGTCGTCGACGGCGGCGCTCGGGTCGAGGATCTCGTCGACCGGTTTCAAGCTGGCGACTCCGTTGCCGAGATCGCAACGGACTTCAGCGTCCCTCCCGATGAGGTCGAGGACGGGATCCGGCTCGCAGCCCGGACGGCAGCCTGAGCCGTGGGCCGAGGATGCTGCGCCATGTCTTTGCGCGGCCGAGGCTTTTCTTGGTCCCGCCGGGAAAGCCGCGTAAGCTAGGAGAGCGAATGGCTGCCAAGTCCCATGAGTTCGAGGTCGTTCTTCTGCCCGAGGAAGAGGGCGGGTTCAGCGTGTCCGTGCCAGCGTTGCCAGGCTGCCATACCCAGGGCGAGACCCGTGAGGAAGCCCTGGCGATGGCCAAGGACGCAATCGAGGGATATCTCGAGGTGCTGGAGGGGGAGGGGCGCCCGCTGCCCCTACCGGCGCAGATCGAGCGGGTCACCGTCGCCGCGTGAGCGGGCGGCTTCCGTCGGTTCGTCCTCGACAGCTCGTCCGGGTTCTCGAAAAGAAGGGCTGGAAGCTCGCTCGATCCAAGGGCAGCCACCACCACTTCACCCACCCAGACAACCGGAGCGTCATCACCGTCGCGATGCACGCCAAGGATCTCAAGAGCGGGACGCTGAGCGGCATTCTCGCGGATGCCGGAATCGACCGCGACGAGTTCCTTCGCTTGTTGAAGTAGGCGGTTCGCCAATCGCCGACTGAGGTGGTCGGAGGCCCCTTGTGGGAACCCGAAGGTCAGATTCCTGGGGCTGGCGACTACCTGTGGGTGTGCGTGACGAGACGCCGGAATGTCCACGGTACCGCGTCGGCCAAGCAGGGCCACAAATCTGCGTACACGATCACCCTGTCTGAGCTTCGCAGTGAGTTGGCCGAGCGCCGGCCGCCCACCGGCTGATCGTTGGCGCGGCTTGTCCTCGCTCGGCGCGCCCGTCGCGAGCTGCTTGAGCTGGACTGGCCGCTGATCGACGCTATCGAGGACGCCCTGGGTCTGCTGGAGCGCCGGCAGCAGGCGGGTCATGCGCTCCGGGGGAGGCTTCGAGGCCTGTGCTCGCTGCGGATCGGCTCCTATCGAATTCTCTACCAGCTGACCGATAGCGGGCAGACGGTGCGAGTCGCCACCATCCGCCACCGCTCCATCGCTTACAGCAGCGACCCACATTGAGGCCCCGGCAGCAGGCTCAGGGGAGCGGCTCCTCGGACTTCCCGTTCGTGTCGCCGCTATCCGTCATCGCTCTATTTCCAACTCAGGTTCGGGCTCATAATCGGACTGTCCCTGGGGGAACCCGAGCCTCCTACGATTCCGGGGGCCGGTCGGGTGTCGTGCCGAGATTCACGCCCAGCGTCACTCTTGCCGTAAAGCCATCCCGCGCGAGGCTGTTGCCGATCCTTGCGAGGGCGAGCACCGAGCTCGAGCCGTGCTGATATCGAAATACGCCATCCGTGTTGCGCGGGGTGGTCCCGGTCGTATTCCGGTTGTAGGGGGCGAGCGCGAAGACCTCCGCGTCGCGCCGATCGGAGGTGAACAGCTGGCCGGTGTGCGAGACGTGACCGCCGGAGTAGGTGCCGTCGCTCTGCTGCCCGTCGATATGGACCTTGACGTGGATGTGCGTCGTCCGTCCCGGGTACTGGCCCTGGTAGATGGTCGCGAACTCTGCCAGGCCGTTGCCGGCGGTCAGCTGGATCCCGCGCAGGTAGGTCTCGCCCTTGCTGCCCTCCGATGGCTCGCCCGAGTAGACGCCAAGCGCGTCGCAGTGCCAGATGTCGACGGCGGCACCGCGGATCGGCTTGCAGGTATCCGAGTCGACGACAGTCAGCGCCAGCGCGAGCGGCAGGCCGGGGCGGTTCTCGACGATGTTCCGCCGAACCTGTGCCAGGTCGATGTAGAAGGGACCTTCTTCCTGTTCGGGCGTCAACACGCAGTCGGGCCGGGTCCTGATCCCTTTCGTCGTGGATCTGGCCGCTTCGTCTTTCGCAACGCCGCAGGCGTAGAGGAAGGCGCTCGCCAGTGCCCCTGCCGACAGAGCCGCCATCTCGCGGCGCCGCATCGGCGCCTGAATCCCGTCGGAGGGTCGGCAGTCGTCCGCCGGATCCTCTCGACTTCCGTTCGGGCGCTCGCTCATCAGCCTCCTTCCAGCTATGCGGTTGAATATCTAAAGAGTCTTTTGATTAGGCTGTGCTGACTTTTTGACTTCGAATCGAGGTAATCACATGCGCAAGTTGAACGTCGTCCTGGCCCCTGAATCTGACGCTCATCGGGCCGTCGAACCGCCGCCTCCGCGGCCGTCCGAAAAGGCGCCGTCCTCCAATCTGGCCCCGGGGTTCGAACCGCTGCCGGACTGGGACATGACGCCCGGAGGTGGCAAAGCCATCGCCGACCTCGTCTTTGTCAACCGCTACGTCGGCAAAGCGGGTGCATGGTCCGAGTCGGATGTGGCCAACATCGACCGCGCCCTCGAGGGCGCGATGAGCGACGAGGCGCTGCAGAGCGTCATCGCCCAGTACTACCCGGGGCCGATCGGCTCCCGCATGCTGCCCTCGGCTCTGCATGAGGCCGCGCTCCCCGCGACCGTCTACAAGGACAACGTCGAGCAACTCGCCCGGCAGCTGCACAAAGAAGGGGCGGTCGGCGATTCGGACCCGGCGAGCTGCGTGATCGACATCATTCTCCCGCGCGGGATCGAGCTCTCCGACGAGTTCTCACCCGGCTTCAGGGCACCCGCCGGCGAGGAGGAGGCCCTGGAGCGCCGTCGTGCGGGCACGATCAAGCTCGACCCCGACGACGCCGCCGACTCCGGACACGGCCTCGGCGGCTACCACGGGGGCATACACCTCGAGGACGGCTCCGAGGTCTACTACTCGGTCGGGGTCTACTCCGAGGGGACCAACGGAATAGTCGCCTCTGACGAACCTTGGAAGAACGTCGTGGCGACCCTCTACCACGAGCTGAATGAGGCGCGCACCGACCCCGACGTGGAGGACGTCAACGCCACCGGCAACGGCTCTCTGCTCGGCTGGTACTCCCAGCAGGGACAGGGAGAGATCGGCGACCTCCCGATCAACGCCTGCGGCGGCGACCTCAGCCTGGTCTTCAAGGAAGTCGATCTCGCCGACGGGTCCGGCACGGCCCCGATCCAACTGATGTGGTCCAACCTCGCCAACGGCCCGGCGGTCGAGGCGTAGCCCTCAAGTTCGTAGGCGACATCGGGCTGCGTAAGCCATTGTGCGTGTATGAATCGCACCACTCTCAGCCTGCCTGACGACGTTGCCTTTGCGCTCAAGCGCGAGGCCCATCACCGCCACACTTCTGTCTCCGCGGTTGCCCGTGAGGCATTGGCCGAGCGCTTCGGTCTCGGTGGTTCCAGGCCTCGTGAGATCCCTTCTGCGGGGATCGTCAGCGATTCAGATCCCCGCCACGCCGCCGCCCGGATGGAGGAAACGTTGGGCGAGATCGTCGAGGAGGCGGAGCGGGATGCCTTCGGCGATCGCCGTAGCTGACACCGGGGCCGCTGTACGCGGCGGCGAACTCCGCCGACCCCGACCACCCGCTCGGAGGCCTCGCTCGCCAAAGCGCTCGTGCAGGAGCTCAAAGGTGCGGGACTATGAGGTGCTTGGGGACGAAGCGCCGATTTCCCAATCCATCACATGGAAGATCGGCGCTTCGTTCCGGTGCGCTTTATGCCGGCTATGGGGACATAAAGCGCACCGGAAGGGGTTGTCAACGGCCGTCGGTTTCTCCCCAGGGGCGGCCATCCAACCTCCCCACTCGCGGCCACGACTTCTCCCCACCGGTGGCCATCGGTTCTCCCCACGCTTGAGCCCTCACGGGCTGAGGTCGCCCGAATCAGTCGACCAACCGCAGATCTACGACCTCGCAGGGAAGCTCCGCTGCCTGATCGATGATCTCCGGATCGCCGGTCATCAGCACCGTTCCCTCGGCCGTCGCCAGCGCGACGGCGAAGCAATCGGCCAAGGACATCGGACAGTCGGCCTTCAAGGCTGCCGCCGCACGCATCGCCGAGACCCCGGGCAGGTGCTCGGTGATTTTCGGCCGCAGCTCATCCAGCATGCGGTCGGCCTCTTCCCTGCCGTGGTCCCTGGCCGTTCGGTAGTGGACCTCCACGAGGTTGACCCAACTCATCGCCGGGCGTTCCCGCGCCATGGTTCGCACCTGCCCGGCTTCGCCCGCTTCCTGCCCGTCGCCGCGCTCTTCCACGGCCAGCTCCTCAACGTCGCCGCGCTCGCCCGCGCCGCCGGGGTCGCGCGGACCACCGTCGAGGGCTACCTGGAGGTGCTCGAGGACACGCTCCTCGCCCGGCGGCTGCCGGCCTACGAGGCGCGCCTGCGCGTGCGCGAGCGCAAGCACCAAGCTCTACTGGATGGACCCGGGTGTCGCCCGGGCGGCGAAGGGCTCGCACGGGCCGGTCGCGCCGGAGGAGAGCGGGGCGCTGCTCGAGGGCTGGGTGCACGCGCTGCTTCGCACCTACATGGCCGAGCGCGAGCTGGGCGACGGGCTCGCCTACTGGGCGCCGGCCGCCTCGCGACGGCTCGAGGTCGACTTCGTGCTCAGCCGCGGGGACGAGCTCTGCGCGCTCGAGGTCAAGGCGGCCCGCCGCGTCCACCCCGGCGACTTCGCGGGCCTGCGTGCGGTCGGCGAGCTGCCGGGCCTGCGGCGACGCGTCCTCCTCCATCGCGGCGAGCGGCCGACCCGGACCGAGGACGGGATCGACGCCTGGCCGGTCGCGACCTTCCTCGAGGCCCTCGAGTCCGATCGCCTCTGGGCCTGACGCCCCTCCGGCGATGGCGCCCATGCCGGAGGACCGGGCTGGCCTCTACTCGCTCGCCGCGTCGAGATCCTCGAGGTCGGCCAGGTCTCGCGTCCGCCCCGCGGCCCGCTTCATCGCGCGCAGGTCCTCCACCGAGCAGACCGCGACCTCGACCCCCAGCACCTCAGCCTCGCTCGCCCGTGAGCGCAGCTCCTCATAGCTCGGCACGCCCTCCAATCCCTGCACGATGTCGAGGCGGCCGAGGTCCGTCTCGATCGCGACCTGCTCCCCGCTCGCCAGCTCCGCCGCGATCGAGAAGGGTGTCCCGAGCAGGGCCTCGCCCCGTTGCACGTGCCCGCCGGCCGCCACCGCCACCTCGGCCACCACCTTCAGGTTCGCGGGGTCGGGGGAGACCACGACGTCGACGTCCTTGGTGGCGCGCACCACCCCGCGAGCGCCGAGAGCCAATCCACCGACCACGATGAACTCGGCGCCGTCTTCGCTCAGTCGCCGCAGCAGCTCATCGAAGGCAGCCACCGTCAGCGACGTTTCGCCGCGCCGGCCATCTTGATCAGCTCGTGGCTCAGCGCGATCGTCTCCGCCCGACTGGTCGGTGACTTGCTGATCGAGCAGAACGACGAGTGGCTGCTGACCCGTGGCTACCCCTCCCCCACTCATCCACAGCCCAGGAGTCAAGGCGGGCTCGCACGGTCGGGCCTCGTCCTGCCCCGGATAGTCTTCTGCCGCCAGCCGAGCCGCTCGGCCCAGGCGCGGCTGCCGCCGTGACGGCGTACGGCTTCATAGAGGGCGAGCCTGCCGGCACGGCGGAACTCCTCGACGCTCGGCCACTCCTCGCGCTCTCCCCAGAGATCGCGCAACTCGGACTCGATCCGCTCGTC
>Ga0075356_1000251_pt1 | contig 10093 bp, 15 predicted proteins | sample WestPond_Cattail_FD_120073 | JGI IMG/M metagenome (GOLD analysis project Ga0075356, IMG submission 120073) | Natural and restored wetland microbial communities from the San Francisco Bay, California, USA, that impact long-term carbon... | ecosystem: Environmental > Terrestrial > Soil > Wetlands ... | reverse complement strand
CGCGAGGCATCAGCTCAAGCCGTATACCGACGAGAAATGGGAGCGTAGCGGACACCTCGCCCGCGAAGTAGACGCAGCCGATGAGCCAATGGCTCTTTCTCCAGGATCTGGGCACCAGTGCCCAAGCCGGGCATTATCGACCGCAAACTGCAGCACTCTGGTGGCTCAGAGAATCCGCGGTGGAAGGTGGATTATTCCGCTTGGGAATGCGAGTTTACGGTCGATTTTCGGCTCCTCGGCAATGCTCCTCACACGCGAGAGGTCGCTGGTTCGAACCCAGCCGCGCCCATCTCTTCGGTTGCCGACTCTTCCACCTATCTCCGATGTGGGCAAGTTGGGCAAGCCGCCGGTTTCGGTGGTGGGGTCGCAAAGACGGCAATGAGCCAAGATAGTAGAAGAGGCCCAGTGGCAATCTGGCATATCACCGCGATCTGGGCCCCGGTGCTCTGGGGGTGGATGTCTCCGAATCCGACGGTTGCGATCGTCGTGATGCTCAAGTAGATCCATGTGACAGCAGATAGCGCGAGATGTCCGTACGCGAAGGAATGCGCGTCGAATGCATCGATCGCGCGGTAGAGGCCTGCAAAGCCAACGATCGCGAGATACACAAGCAGCAGAAAGTAGAAGGAGAGATTTCCGAGAGGATCGCGGGCTACCGCCCAGCTACCCGTGAGCGTAGCCACCTGAACATCACTCGCGTGGGAGTCGTGGTGGCCAAGTATTAGCCGCCGCACGACCGCCGTGACCAGGTGCAAAACCGCGTTAAGCGCGGTGGCCACACCGAGGCTCAGCACGAGCCAAGACGGTGCCGCTCCGGCAAGCGCGAAGACTGTCGCACTGCCCACCGACACTGTGAACCAGCTCCGAAACAGCTTTGTAAGCACGGCTTTGGCGGCACCGTCGTTCATGCGATAGAGCGCCCGATCGATAGGGTTAGACTCGGCGATATAGTCGTCAAAGTCGACCTGGGTTGCGTCACCGCTCTCCAGGCGCTGGGTGATCGCCCCGCCGACGCGCATCTGATTTATGAGACCCCAAACGCAAGCGAGATTCTTGGCTGCGAGTAGAAGCAGGACGAGCAGGAGGATCGCGATCACGGTTTGGGGCCTGCCCCGCTTCGGTTGACACTTCGGCTTGGACTCAAGCCACTTTCCCTAGTTGATTGATATTAACTTCTCGTACTCATAGTAACTCGTTGTCCAGGACAACTACGCGACTGCCACGACTTTCTGAGATGCCAGTAAGCGCAAGACCACCCTTTAGCAACCTGCCAAAGCTGGCTCCTAGCTGAGCAGGGGAGACACGACACTCGTTGCTTCAATCCAGACAGGAAGTCCTGGGTTGACGTAGCCGGCAATAGTCAGAAGGTCGCGGTATCGCTCCTGCGGTTTGCGATTCCAGATTCGTTGATGATGTGCGAGGCGGTTACGGAAGTCGTGCAGCCGCGCAATGGGCTCCTCGACAGTCTCCCGCTTCCTGTCTGGCGCGTAAGGGAATGCGGTAGCCAGGTCAGGCCAGAGGCCGGTCAGCTTCTTGGTGATCAGGAATCGCCAAAAGCCAAAGCTCAGCTCGCTGATCGTCTGACCCTCGCTCGCACGCTTGCCCTTCTGTCGGACACGGGCGCGAGCCGCAGCGATATCGTCTCGTGCCCGGTTGCTCATCTCGTGATTGGGGTCATCCAGCCAGGTTGCTTCTCTACCGAGGCGATGATGGCGCGTGACAAGTTGGGTGGAGAGCGTGTTTCGCAGCGCAACCTCAAGGTGGCCGATCGGCTCCCAGAATGCGGCGGTGATCGCCGCATTCCAGCGGTACAAGTCCACCGCTGCGTCGAAATTCCCGTCGCAGCGGGCGACGTAAGTGCTCATGCGCTCCGTGCTGAACAGCCGTTCGAGCTGCTGACGTGTGAGCGTCATGCTCTCAGTCGTCCTTGGACTTTCGAGGGGACCGGCGATACGATGCTTGAGAAGACCCCGGAACGGTCCCTGCGCAGCCTCTCTTGGGAGGCAGGCCAAACCGCCGGGGTTTCGTCTTTTTGCGACTCAAGCCCGAGGAAGATCGGTGCCTCGTTTATGGCATAGCGAACAGCGGGAGTTCATTCCGGGCTTTTTCAGCTAGACCTTCCAGGCCGAACACTTCGATCACTCCGCTTGCCATCATCCATGCCGCTCCGTACTCAATGAGTTCGGTGCCAAGCCCGCGTGCGACGAAGGCAATTGCCACCAGCGCCTCGTCCAGGGCATCGTCGTAGTACCTCGAGCCGACGAGCCACTCGAAATATGGGATTAGATCCTCGCGGTGAATCATCGACAACGACGCTAGGACATCGCCAATCACGCGTGGTGCGCAGAACCGCCCGGAACTGCACCAACATGCACTCAAGCGACGTCTCAAATCGACCGAGCGGCGGCTTCAGCGGAGTCTCCGGCTACCTGAAGCTCTACCCCCGGCTATCCCTCGCCATCTGCAGCGGGCCGCATGCCGAGCCGTCGACAGACGGATGGGCCGTCTCCCGGGAATACATAGGCGACCGCTGGGTAATCGCCTTCGCAGGCGACGAGGCTGGGGGTCTTGTCTGGGCGTTTGGGGATCTTGCCTTCTCGTTCCAGGCGGGTGAGGGTCGTGCCCATTGTGCCTTCGCGCCAGAGCTCGGTGCAGGTTGCGATCGGGTCGGGGCCGTGGAGGACCGCGGCGCTGGCGTGGAGGGAGGGTTTTTCGTAGCAGCCGATGCTCTGGCGCAGGTGGCCGGCGCCGGGGGGCGCTTCCTTGCCCAGCGAGTCGACTACCTTCGATTCGAGGTAGGTAACTGAGCCGGTTTCGGTTCCTGCCGGGACCTGGAGTTCGGGGATTCGGCGGGCCGCTACTTCGCGCTCGCCGAGCAGGGCCGAGGTCTCGGGGTCGAAGATCAGCTCGTGGGTGGTGCTGCCTTTGGTATAGGCGACCCCGATGCCGGTGCGGCCTACCGGGTCCTTCACCTCCCCGCGCAGCTCGACCTTGGGCAGTTCCCCCACCACCCGGTAGAGAGCGGCCCGGAAGGCCGGCGGCAGATAGGTGTTGCGGAGCATGTCGCCGATCAGGGTGAAGGTCTCGGCTTCGCCGGGGGGTCCGCCGACGCGGGGGATCTTGCGGGCTTCGATCAGCCGGCGCAGCGCCTTGGGCTCGGTCGGCAGGTTCGAGGTGTCGAGGAAGGGCTGGCCGGAGAGGGCGAAGTCTTCGACCCCGCCGGAGCCGAGGTGAGGCGATCCGGCGGCCTTCCATGCCCGGCGCTGGCCGGCGGTGAGGAATTCCGGCTTGGCGGCGACCGCCCGCGCCCGCCCGGTGCCGTTGGCGGCAATCCAAGTTTGACGGATCCTGGGGACGAGCACGCTCCACGCCCGGGTCGCTTCGACAGAGGTCGTCAAATACGCTTCCCGGGAGCGCGTGTAGAAGTACTGGCCCGGGCCCGGAGGCGGTTCGGCAGGCTGGGTCGCGGCCGTCGTCGCCGCCGCGCGAAGCACCTGGCCGAGGGCGGGCTGCACCTTCCCATCGCCACCGAGGATCAAGGTCGGCAGGGCGACGAGCAGGGCCGCGACCCCCGCCAGAACGGCGACGAGGCGAAGCCTGGAGCGCCGCCAGGCGGGGACCGCTGCCTTCTCCGGACCCCGCTGGGACTGCTCGATCCGCGCGACCAGAGCGCCCCGGGCCGACGCCCGGCTCTCGGCCCTGGGTCCGGGCAAATCCGCACGAAGCTCTCGCAGCAAGTCGATCTCGTTCATCGCGATCCTCCCTCCTCGGGGACGGGTTGGCCAAGGGCCTGGGGATGGTCGGCACCCAACACGGCGCGGATCCGCCCGCGGGCACGCGAGAGCCGCGAGCGGACGGTCCCGGTCGGGACGTCCAGCGCGCAGGCGATCTCCGGATAGGAGAGCTCGGCCCAGGCGTAAAGCAGCAACGCGTCGAGCTCCTCGACCGGGACCTGGGCCAGGGCGTCGACGAGCTCACGTCGCATCCCGGACGCGTCGAGCCTGGCCTCGACGCCGTCGAAGGCGTCGAGCACGGGGTCCTCGGCGCTCCGAGCGTAGGCGCGAAACTGGCGCACCTCGTCGCGATGGTGGCGACGCAAGAGGTTGGTGGCGATGCCGAAGAGCCAGGGCCGGGCATCGGGCTGGGCCGGGTCATAGCCGCCGCGCTTGTCGAAGGCGACGAGAAAGGTCTGCGCCGACAGCTCGTCGGCCAGGTCCGGGCCAACCCGGCGCTGCAGGTAGGCATGGACGGCGTCGAAGTGGCGATCGAAGATCGTCGCGAAACCAGCGGGGGTGTGAAGCGAGGCGGAAACCGCTTCGCTGTCGAGCGTCATTTGGTCCACCGGTAGTTATTGCCCGCAGGCGAGGAAGCGGTTCGCGGCAAGGAAATCACGACCCCGGTCAAGACAACAGCAAGAGATCCAAGCTGGCTGATATCGCTCGCGATGGTCGAAGCAGCGTGTGTACACTTGCCACATGGCTACGCCCAAGACGGCGCGGGTCCATCTGCGTATCGCCGCCGAAGACAAGGAGCTGTTCGAGCGCGCCGGGTCTCTGCATGAGGAGTCCCTGACCGAATTTCTTGTCGAGGGCGGCCGCGAGCGCGCGGAGCGGCTGCTGGCCGACCGCACGCACTTTGCCCTAGGCGACGCTGATTGGCGGGCGTTTACCGCGGCGCTCGATCGTCCCGCCGAGGCTCGCCCGGAGCTGGCAAGGCTGTTCGCTCGTCCTCGCCCTGAGTAGGGGAAAGCGTGGCACGCTTCAGCGACCCCGAACCGCTGGGGCCGGATCACCCGCTGAGTGGCTTCGACTGCGGGGTGGACTCGTTGAACGCCTGGTTGCCCAAGCACGCCCGCGTCGCTGCGGCTTCTGGCTCGGCCCGGACCTATGTCATCGAAGACGCCGAGCAGGGTCGGGTAGTCGGCTACCACGCTCTCTGCGCGGCCTCGGTGAGCCGGCGCGAGGCAAGTCTCCGGGCGCGCCGCGGGATGCCACGCCACCCGATCCCCGCTGTCCTGCTGGCTCGGCTGGCCGTCGATCGGAGCGTCCAAGGACGCGGACTCGGATCATTCCTGCTGCGCGACGCGATGGCCCGTACCCTCGCGGCGGCGGCAGAGCTTGGGATTCGGGTCATGCTCGTGCACGCGCTCAACGAATCGGCCCGAGACTTCTACGCGCACCACGGCTTCGAACCGTCACGGACCGACCCCATGAACCTCCAGCTACTGGTCAAGGACATCGAGGTCTCCATCGGATAGGACAATGCTCGAACGGCCGGTCGGGAGGTAGGTTGAGCCGATGAACGACGACTGGCGCCTTCAGGTTGATTTTCACGAAGAGGAGCACGTTCGCCGGCTGCTCGAGCGGCTCGATGCCCGGGAGCTGGAGCATGACCTCAGCGACGCGTTCCACGATCGGGTCATCGTCTCCCGCGACGGCGACCGGGTGTTCCTCTACGCCGGCACCCGGGAGCAGGCCGAGAGCGCTGGGAAGCTCGTCGACAAGCTGGCGGCCGAGCACGGCTGGAACATCGACGCCGAGCTGAAGCACTGGCACCCGACGGCAGAGGAGTGGGAGGACCCCGACCTGCCGCTTCCCGACGGCGATGCCGCAAAGGCAGCCGAGCACGCGGAGCTGATCGCGACCGAGCGCCGGGAAACGGAAGAACGTGGCCATCCCGAATACGAGGTGCGGATCGACCTTCCCTCTCACCACGATGCGGTGCGCTTCGAGAAACAACTGCGGGGCGAGGGCCTGCCGGCGGTGCGGCGAGGCAAGTACCTGCTCGTCGGCGCCACCGACGAGGACCAGGCAAAGGCCCTCGCCGAGCGGATCGAGGCCGAGGCCCCCGCCGACAGCGACGTCACGGCGGAGGGAACCTGGAAGGCGGCGTATGCCGAGCGTACCCCGAACCCGTTTGCCATCTTCGGCGGACTGGGCGGGTAGATACGAGCCTACGGCGGCGATTGCAAGGAAGACGGAGCTCCGCAGCCCAGTTCAGGACGAGGCTCGCCCGGCCCTGATCGAACCCCCGGCCTCCCCACGCAACCGCTCGCTGGCTCGGTAGCGGACACTCCGCCCTCGCCCCACCTGCTCGACCAGGCCGGCATCGACCAGGCGACGGAAGTCGGCGCTCGCCGTGGCCGCGGAGATGCCGGCCTCAGCCGCATAGCCGGCGCGGTCCGAGCCGCCGATCAGGCTCTGCTCGAGGGCGGTCGCCAGGCGGTCGGGCCAGCCGCGGGATCCGATCAGCTCTTCGAGATAGGTCCAGCGGGCCGCCGCGCCTTCGATCTGGGCCAGGCGCTGGCGGGCCTGCGCCAGGTGGGCCCTGACGCAGAAGGCAACCCAGTTGGAGGCGTCTCGCTGCGGCTGGTACAAGGGACCGTGGGTCTCGTTCAGCGCCGCGTAGTAGTCGCTCGTGTGCGCGCCGAGGTACTCCTCGATCGAGCCGAACTCGGGTGAGATCAGGCCCTCCTGCGTGAGGACCAGGGACTGCACGATGCGAGAGATGCGGCCGTTGCCGTCGCGGAACGGGTGCACGGAGACGACGTGCAGGTGGGCCATCGCGGCCCGGATCACCGCGTGGGCATCGCGGTCCCCGTTCTGCAGCCACTCGACGACCTCGGCCATCAGCCCGGGAACCTCCTCCCCGTCGGGCGCCTGGTAGACGATGCGACCGTCGCTGCCCGTCACGCCGACCGGCCCGCTGCGCCACCTGCCCGGGCTCTCGCTGCGCTGAAAGGAGCAGGCGTCGAAGTGCAGGTCGAGGATGACGCGGTCGCACCAGGCAAACGTTGGGTCCGCTGCCATGACCCCGACGTGGTCCATCGCGCGGGCGTAGCAGGCGAGCGCCTGCCGGTTCTCGTCGTCTGGATCGACCTGCCGATCGCCGCTGACCAGAGCCACCGCCTCCCCCGGCTCGACGCTGAACCCCTCGATCGAGGTCGAGCCCTCGACCGACGAGGCGCGGACCTGACGGCGAAGCGCTCCGACCCACGGCAGGGCGCGACCGACCTCGTGGCCGAGGTCGCCTCGAAGCTTGTCGAGTTCCTCGAGCTGCGCCCAAAGCTCGGCTGTCGGGGTGGGAGTGGCGGAAATCACGCCTACAAGGGTAGACGATTAAACGTCTAATCGTCTAGACGTAAAATCGTCTAACAGGACTCGGGCAAGTCTCCCGCTCCCACCGTCGATGGGCCGATACGTCAAGGTGACCTTGACGTATCGGCCCATCGACGGGCTCAGTCGGTCGGCTGCTGCAAGACCGCGAGGATGTTCCCCGCCGGGTCCTTGAACCAGGCGATGTGGGGGCCGGGGCCGTGAGCTATGCCCTTTTCGTCCTGGTCGAAGCCGTCGTAGCGCTCGAAGCTGACGCCGCGGGCCGCCAGCTCGTCGACCGCGCTCTCGATGTCGTCGACCTCGAAGTTGAGAACTGTGTAGGTCGCCGGGGCGAAGTCGGGCTTGGCGTAGACGAGGGTCGAACGCCCGCCGGCCATCCCTATGGACATCACGCCGAACTCCTCGCTCAGCGCTTTCGTCTCGAGCCCGAGCGTCTCGCCGTAGAACTCCTTCGCCTTCTGAACGTCATCGACAGCGAAGCTGTTGGTTGCCTTGGTGTTCGCGAACATGCCATTCCTTCCGTTGGGGCCGAACGAGCTTCCCGCAATGTCTTTGGCTCAGTCGCGAGCCTAGCGCTCGCGGAAGTCATGCCAATCATCTATTACTCATTGTTCTTTGAGTTTTAGGTATTGCGTTGCAGCATGCGACGCATAGTCTGGCGGTCAGATGATCTACATCACGGAAGTTCACATGAGCGACGCAGACACCGAAGAGGAAACCGACCACGGGGGGATTGCCGCTGTCAGATGGATGAAGCGGGACAGCCCGGAGACCGGCGAATCGACTCGTGAGGAAATGGTCGATTGGATCGGGGATAGGCACGGATTCGCACACGTCCGGGACAAGAACGGGCACGATGTCGAAGTGCGCGTAGTTAACACAAACCCCCCTTACCTCCGCACCTATGCAGACGGGGTCTGGACCGACAATCTGCTTGCGCTGCCCTGGTACTAGGCAGACAGCTCCGGGATATACCGGTCGAGGTGCTCGCCGATCCTCTCACGAACCCACTGCTGGGTCAGCGGGTCGGCCATCCGGTAGCGGCCGAGCAGCATCTTCTGGTCGGTGAGGGGCAGGCCGGCGATCTCCCAGCTCACGGCGAGGCGCTCGAAGAGCAGCTCGGAGCGACGGTGCCAGGCGTCCTCCTGGGTGGTCGCCGCCGTCGCCGGCCCCTCCTCGAGCTTGGCGATCGTCCCCCGGCTGAGCGATTCGCGCAGGGTCAGCGTGTTGCCCTCCGCGTCGACGTAATCGACCGTCGCCACCTTCTGCCGCGGTGCCCGCTTCCTGCGCTTCGCCATCGCCACAAGTCTTCCACGGCAAGAGGAGGCGCGGGACGAGTTTGCAGTTTCCCGCCCATACGGCGGGTAGATGCAAATTCGACCTCAGAGATCGCCTGATGGCCGGCGCCGTCCGCGCTTGCGTTCCCCCGACCGCCGCTTCTCTTCCAGGCGGCGCTCGCGCGAGGCACGGGTCGGTCTCGTCGGGCGGCGGCGGCGCGGCGTCGCCAGGCCCGCCGCGATCTTCTCCGCCAGGCGCCGCAGCGCCAGTTCGCGGTTGCGGGCCTGGCCGCGCGCGTCCTGCGCGACGGCGGTGACCACTGGTCCGAGGCGACCCACCAGGCGATCCTTCTGTGCCTCCTCCAGCGCCCGCGAGGCCTCGACGTCGAACACGGCTTCCACCCGCGACGCGGTCACGTTCGCGTGCTGCCCGCCCGGGCCGGAGGAGCGACTCGCGCGCAACTCGACCTCGGCCAGCGGGATCGAGAGCCTGGCGTCGATTCTCAGCTCGTCGGCGATAGCGCGTCGACCTTCTCGGCCAGCTCGAAGTCGGCAGTGGTGAGGCCGCCCTCGGAGTGGGTCGAGATCGTCACCGTCACCGTGTCCCAGGAGATCGCCAGGTCGGGATGATGGCCCATCGCCTCGGCCGGCTCGACCAGCGCCGCGGCGAAGCGGACCGAGCCGACGAAGTCGCCGCAGGCATAGCGCTTCGAGATCGCCTCCCCCCGCCGCTCCCAGCCCGCCAGGCCGGAGAGCCTCTGCCCGATCTCGGTATCGCTCAGGAGTGCCATCCGGAGCTATGCTGCCACGGCAACCCCGTGGACGCAACGAGCGAGCCCCGCCCCACCCTCTGGCACATCTCCGTCTCGCACTACAGCGAGAAGGCGCGCTGGGCGCTCGACCACAAGCGAGTCCCGCACAGCCGCCGCGCCGTCGCCGTCCCGGGCCTGCACATCCCGGCGGCGATGTGGATGACGCGAGGTGCCGGCAAGACCTACCCGGTGCTTGAGATCGACGGGCGATGGATCGGAGACTCGACCGAGATCATCGCCGCCCTGGAGGAGCGCTTCCCCGAGCGGCCGCTCTATCCGGAGGACCCCGAGCAGCGCCGCCGCGCGCTCAAGCTGGAGGACTTCTTCGACGAGGAGCTGGGCCCGCACCTGCGCCTGCTCGCCTTCCACGAGCTCGGCAACGACCCGGAGCGCTTCGAAGCGGTGATCGAGCGCACGACGCCGGGACCGCTGACCAGCATCGGCAGCGGCGCAGTCGCCTATGCCCGCACCTACACCGGGTTGCGCTTCGGGGTCCGCAGCGAGGAGGCGGCAGCGCTCGCCCGCGGCAAGATCGTCGCCGCCCTCGACCGCCTCGAGGCCGAGCTCGACTCCGGCGAGTACCTGGTCGGCGACTCCTTCGGCGTCGCCGACCTCACCGCGGCGGCGCTCTTCTACCCGCTCGTCCTGCCCGACGAGGGTCCGCTGGCGGGGGACGAACCGCCGCCCGCCGGACTGGCGGAATTCCGCGCCCCGCTCGAAGAGCGCCCCGGCTACCGGTGGGTCGAAGAGACCTTCCGGCGCCACCGCGCACCGGAGTCAGTTCGGGTTGGTCGCGCCAGCCGCGAAAAGCCGCGGGCTCAGTCCTGCTGCTAGGGCGTCAGGACGATCTTCAGCGCTTCGCGCCGGTCGTAGATCGCGTAGGCCTCGG
>Ga0075356_1000249_pt1 | contig 10146 bp, 10 predicted proteins | sample WestPond_Cattail_FD_120073 | JGI IMG/M metagenome (GOLD analysis project Ga0075356, IMG submission 120073) | Natural and restored wetland microbial communities from the San Francisco Bay, California, USA, that impact long-term carbon... | ecosystem: Environmental > Terrestrial > Soil > Wetlands ... | reverse complement strand
TGGAGCGATAGAACACGATGCGGCAGAAACCCTGCGGCACCGAGCCGAGCGTGGAGACCATCTCGGCCCCCTTGGGCCCGGTGGCTGCGCAACCCTGAAGCCACAACACACACAAGACCGCCGCAGCGGTCATCAATCTTCTCAACACGTTCGGATCCTCCCCATCTGTTTCTGGAAAGTATAGGAGAGCCGCGACAGAGGCCCCGACGACAGCCATGGCCCAAGCGCTGTCCTTTACACCCAGAAGGTTCACAACTAAACTAAACGCGCCAACCCGGCATCGGGTACTTCCGGAGCCTGTTCTTGAAGATCGTTTGCATCGGCGGCGGCCCAGCCGGCCTGTACTTCGCGCTGTTGATGAAGCAGCTCTCGCCGGCGCACGACATCACGGTGGTCGAGCGCAACCGGCCCTACGACACCTTCGGCTGGGGCGTGGTGTTCTCCGACGCCACCATGGACAACATGCGTGCCTGGGACCGCGAGACGGCCGACGCGATCGAGGTCGCCTTCAACCACTGGGACGACATCGAGCTGCACTTCAAGGGCCGCACCATCCGCTCGGGTGGTCACGGCTTCGTCGGTATCGGCCGCAAGAAGCTGCTCAACATCCTGCAGGCCCGCTGCGAGCAGCTGGGTGTGAAGCTGGTCTTCGAGACCGAGGCCGACTCCGACGCCGACTACCCCGACGCCGACCTGGTGATCGCCAGCGACGGCATCAACAGCCGCATCCGCCAGCAGCACGCGGCGGTGTTCAAGCCCGACATCGTCACGCGGCCCAACCGCTTCATCTGGCTCGGCACCAAGAAGATCTACGACGCGTTCACGTTTCTGTTCGAAAAGACCGAGCACGGCTGGTTTCAGGCCCATATCTACAAGTTCGACGACACCACCAGCACCTTCATCGTCGAGTGCCCCGAGCACGTCTGGAAGGCGCATGGCCTGGACGCCGCCGACCAGGACCAGTCGATCGCCTTCTGCGAGAAGCTGTTCGCCGGCAACCTGCGCGGCGAGCAGCTGATGACCAACGCGCGCCACCTGCGCGGCTCGGCGTGGCTCAACTTCCAGCGCGTCACCTGCGAGCAATGGTCGCTCTACAACGGCCGCAGCCATGTGGTGCTGATGGGCGACGCGGTGCACACCGCGCACTTCGCGATCGGCTCGGGTACCAAGCTGGCGCTGGAGGATGCGATCGAGCTCACCCGCCAGTTCAAGGAGCTCGGCCACACCGTGGACAGGATCCCGCAGGTGCTGGCCCGCTACCAGCAGTTGCGCGCCGTCGACGTGATCCGCCTGCAGAACGCGGCATGGAATGCGATGGAATGGTTCGAGGTCTGCGGCGAGCGCTACTGCGACCAGCTCGAACCCGAGCAGTTCATGTACTCGATGCTCACGCGCAGCCAGCGCATCAGCCACGAAAACTTGCGTCTGCGCGACAAGGGCTGGCTGGAAGGCTTCGAACGCTGGTTCGACGCGCGCTCGGGCCTCAGCGCGCCTCACGCCGTGCCGCCGATGTTCACGCCCTACACGGTGCGCTCGGTAACGTTGAAGAACCGCGTCGTCGTCTCGCCGATGGCGCAATATTCCTGCGTCGACGGCATGCCGGCCGACTATCACCTGGTGCACCTGGGCGCCCGCGCGATGGGCGGCGCCGGCATGGTGGTGGCCGAGATGACCTGCCCGTCGCCCGACGCGCGCATCACGCCCGGTTGCCCGGGCCTGTGGAACGACGCACAGGCCGCAGGCTGGAAACGCATCGTCGACTTCGTGCACCGCGAGACGGACGCCATGATCGCGATGCAGGTCGGCCACGCCGGCGCCAAGGGCTCGACCAACGCGCCGTGGCAGGGCGCCGGTGCCGACCAGCCGCTCCAGTCCGGCAACTGGCCGTTGATCGCCGCCTCGCCGGTACCCTATCTCGACCAGGGCGGCGCAGTGCCCAAGGCGATGGACGCTACCGACATGGCCCGGGTGACGGCGGACTTCGTGCGCGCCACACGGCTGGCCGCCGATGCCGGCTTCGACTGGCTCGAACTCCACTGCGCGCACGGTTACCTGCTGTCGAGCTTCATCTCGCCGCTGACCAACCGCCGCACCGATGCCTATGGCGGCTCGCTGACCAACCGCCTGCGTTATCCGCTCGAGGTCTTCGCGGCCGTGCGCGCCGCCTGGCCGGGTCACCTGCCAATGAGCGTGCGCATCTCGGCGCACGACTGGGTCGACGGCGGCATCACGCCGGCCGACGCGGTGCAGATCGCGCGCGCCTTCAAGGCGGCCGGCGCCGACCTGATTGACTGCTCGTCGGGCCAGGTCAGCGCGGAACAGAAACCCACCTACGGCCGCATGTACCAGACGCCGTTTGCCGATCGCATCCGCAACGAGGCCGGTATCGCCACCATCGCGGTGGGCGCCATCAGCGAGGCCGACCATGTGAACAGCATCATCGCTGCCGGCCGTGCCGACCTGTGCGCAGTGGCACGGCCGCACCTCGCCAACCCGGCGTGGATGCTGACCGAGGCCGCCAAGATCGGCTACACCGCGGCGCCATGGCCGAAGCAGTACCTGACCGCCAAGTCGCAGCTCGAGAGCAACATCGTGCGCGAGCGCGCCGCGCTCACCGCCGCGAAGGTCAGCGCTTGATGAGCCGCCGCATCCGCCGCTTCGGCCACACCCACCTGCTCGACGAATCGGCCATCGGGCTGGAGGCGCGCGCCGAGCACGACGATCATCTGTCGCTTAAATTGTGGCTGCGGCTGCTGGCCTGCAGCACGCAGGTGGAGATCGAGGTGCGCAATCGCCTGCGCGCGCGCTTCGGCATCTCGCTGGCGCGCTTCGACTACCTGGCTCAGCTGCATCGCCACCCCGACGGCCTGCGCATGAGCACGCTGTCGCGTTATCTCATGGTCAGCGGCGGCAACGTGACGGCGCTCACCGACGAGCTGGCGCGCGAAGGCCTGGTGCTGCGCGAGGACGACGCCGACGATCGCCGCTCCTACCGTCTGCGCATGACGCCCGCTGGCCGCAAGGCGTTCGAACGCATCGCGCGCGAACACGAGCAATGGGTGATCGAGCTGTTCGGCGGGCTCGAGACGACGCACAAGCAATCCCTTTACGAACTACTCGGCCGGCTGCGCGTGCAGCTGGCCGCGAACCAGGAGGCCCTCGCATGAGCCCTGACTCTCCCGATCGCGTCGATCCCGGCCTGGTGTCGGGCAACCGCCGCGCACTGGCCGGCTACCGCGCCACCCACTTCCAGTGGCAGGTCGACGGTGCTGTCGGGCGCGTCACGCTGAACCGGCCCGAGCGCAAGAACCCGCTCACCTTCGAGTCGTACGCCGAGCTGCGCGACCTGTTCCGCTCGCTGCAGTACGCCACCGACGTGCACGCCATCGTGGTCGCCGGCGCGGGCGACAACTTCTGCTCCGGTGGCGACGTCCACGAGATCATCGGCCCGCTGATCCGCCTGAAGGCGCCCGAGCTGCTGATGTTCACGCGCATGACGGGCGACCTGGTCAAGGCGATGCGCCACTGCCCGCAGCCGATCGTCGCGGCGATCGACGGCGTCTGCGCCGGCGCCGGCGCCATCGTCGCGATGGCCAGCGACCTGCGCGTGGGCACCTCGCGCGCCAAGGTGGCATTCCTGTTCAACCGCGTGGGTCTTGCCGGCTGCGACATGGGCGCCTGCGCGATGCTGCCGCGCATCATCGGCCAGGGCCGCGCCAGCGAACTGCTCTACACCGGCCGCGCGCTGCCCGGCGACGAGGCGCACCAATGGGGCTTCTTCAACCGGCTCGTCGCACCCGACGCCCTGGTCGCCGAAGCTGCACGCTGGGCGGGCGAACTGACGCAGGGGCCGACCTTCGCCAACGGCATCACCAAGACGATGCTGCATCAGGAGTGGGACATGGGCATCGACCAGGCCATCGAGTCGGAAGCGCAGGCGCAGGCCCTGTGCATGCTGACCGAAGACTTCAACCGCGCCTACCAGGCCTTCGTGGCCAAGGGCAAGCCGAAGTTCGAAGGCAACTGAAGGCGCCTGCCATGAGCGACACCGCTTACCTCGATTGGCCGTTCTTCGAACCGCGCCACCGCGAACTCGCCCGCACGCTCGACGCCTGGGCCGCTGAGCACGTGGCCCACGCGCACGGCCCGGATGCCGACGCGATCTGCCAGGGCTTGGTGCGCGCGCTCGGTGCGGCGGGCTGGCTGCGGCATGCCGTGGGCGGCACCGCGCACGGCGGCGCTGCCGACTCGATCGACACGCGCGCCATCTGCCTGATCCGCGAGACGCTGGCGCGCCACTCGGGCCTGGCCGACTTCGCCTTCGCGATGCAGGGTCTCGGCTCGGGCGCGATCAGCCTGGCTGGCGCCGATGCATTGAGGTCGCGTTATCTGCCGCGAGTGGCGCGCGGCGAGGCCATCGCAGCGTTCGCGCTGTCGGAGCCCGATGCCGGGTCCGACGTGGCGGCGCTCGCCTGCAGCGCGCGCGTCGAGGGCGACAGCTACGTGCTCGACGGGGCCAAGACCTGGATCTCCAACGGTGGCATCGCCCACTTCTACGTGGTGTTCGCGCGCACGGGCGAAGCACCGGGCTCGCGCGGCATCTCGGCCTTCGTGGTGGATGCCGACTCGCCGGGGCTCGACGCGAGCGAGCGCATCGAGCTGATGGCGCCGCACCCGATGGCGACGCTGCGCTTCACCCGCTGCCGCATCCCCGCGTCGCAGCGCATCGGTGCCGCCGGCGAGGGCTTCAAGATTGCGATGCGCACGCTCGACGTGTTCCGCACGTCGGTGGCCGCCGCCGCGCTCGGCTTCGCGCGGCGCGCGCTCGACGAGGCGTTGCAGCGCGCGACGACGCGCCGCATGTTCAACCAGCTGCTGGCCGACTTCCAGCTCACGCAGGCCCGGCTCGCGCAGATGGCCACCACCATCGACAGCGCCGCGCTGCTGACCTATCGCGCCGCCTGGCAGCGCGACCAGGGGCGTCCGGTCACGCGCGAAGCCGCGATGGCCAAGATGGTCGCGACCGAAGGCGCGCAGCAGGTCATCGACGCCGCGGTGCAGATGTGGGGCGGCCTCGGCGTGGTGAGCGAGCAGCCGGTGGAGCGGCTCTACCGCGACATTCGCGCGCTGCGTATCTACGAGGGCGCCACCGAAGTGCAGCAGCTCATCATCGCGCGCGAACTGCTGAAGGGCGCCACGCGCTGAGTCGAGGGACCGACATGCCGCAGGAGAGTCATATGCAGGTCATTCTTCCCACCGGCTGGCCGCGGCCGAAGGGTTATGCGAACGGCGTGGTCGCCGACGGCCGGTTGCTCTTCATCGCCGGCATGGTGGGCTGGGACGCGCAGGGTGTGTTCCACAGCGACGACTTCGCCGCGCAGGCACGACAGGCACTGGAGAACATCGTGGCGGTCCTGCGCGAGGCGGGCGGCCGCCCCGAACACATCGTGCGCATGACCTGGTACGTCATCGACAAACGCGAGTACCTGGCGGCCGTGCGAGCGGTCGGCGCGGCGTTTCGCGAGCTGATCGGCTCGTACAACGCGGCGATGACGGCGGTCGAGGTGAAGGCCCTGCTCGAAGACCGCGCCAAGGTCGAGATCGAGGCCACCGCAGTCCTGCCGCGCTGAGCCATGCATCCGCGCCTGCCGACCCGTGCCGCCGCGCTCGCGCTGTGGGCGCTGCTGCTTGCGTTGGCCTGGCAACCGGGCCGCGCCGATGCGCAGCCGGCGCTGACGCGCGCCCAGGCGCTGGCGGCACTCGAACAAGCCGAGCCGACGCGCCGCGCCGCCGCCGTCGCCCGGCTCGCCGACATCGGCACCATGCCCGACACTGAGCGCGTCGCGCGCCGGCTCACCGACGACGTCGACGAGATCCGCGACCTGGCCAACCTGGCGCTGTGGCAGATCTGGGGCCGCTCGGGCGATCGCGCCATCGACGCCTTGTTCCAGCGCGGTGTCGAGCAGATGGAGGCGTCCGCGCTCGACGAGGCCGTCGTCACCTTCAGCGAGATCATTCGACGCAAACCCGCATTTGCCGAGGGCTGGAACAAGCGCGCGACGATCCACTTCCTGATGGGCGAGCTCGATGCGTCGCTGAAGGACTGCCACCAGGTGCTCAAGCGAAATCGGCTGCACTACGGCGCGTTGTCGGGCATGGGACAGATCTACCTGCAGCAAGGCGATCTCGAGCAGGCGTTGAGCCACTTCCAGCGCGCCTTGAAGATCAACCCGAACCTGCCGGGAGTGATCGACGCGGTCCGCCTGCTCGAGCAGCACCGCGGCACGGCCCCGCGGTTGACGACCTGAGCCGCCGCGCAAGAAGCGCCGAATACGTCACGATTCAACCGAACGGCGCAGTGGCGAGTGGCCGACCGCACGCCGCAGCGAACGAGAACTGTGACACGCGTCAAGCCGACGCACCGACATCCGGTGTCTGAACGGCCACATACAAACTGGATACTCCCGAGGCTGGCCCCGCTCATGGCGCTGCTGAGTTGTTCCATCGGCGCCCTCGTCGTGGCCCCGGACCGCCAAAGAACAAATGAACCCAGGCCCGCCCTCACCCTGCCCCGGCCGTTTGCCGCCGCGCCGCGCGCCGTGCACGCCCTGCGGCGCCGGCCGTGCGTGGCTGGCCGCGGGGCTGCTGATGACGTGCAGCCCGGGCCAGGCCACAGAGCCCGCTGCCGCGATCGCAGCCACCGCGCTGCCGACTCCAGCGCGCCCGCCCCTGATCACCGTGGTGGCCGGGATCGTCGGCTACACACGCTGGCCCGACGATGCCGCCGCGGTGCGCCTGTGCACGCTCGGCGACGGCCGCGGCGTCGACGAGTTGCTGCACGCCGCCGAGCTGGGCACCGCGCAGCGCAGCATCAGCGTGCGCACAGCTGGCGGCGTGCACGAGGCGGGCCGTTCCTGCGACGCGATCTACGTCGGCGCACTCGCGGCCGCGGCACGCAGTGAGCTGATGCACGAGCTGGTCGGCCGGCCGGTGCTGCTGCTCGGTGAAGGCGCCGCCTTCTGCTCCGACGGTGGCATGTTCTGCCTGGACGCGCAGGCTTCTGCGGTGCGATTCCAGGCCAACCTGGATGCCATCGCGCGTAGCGGACTGCGTGTCAACCCGATGGTGCTGCGCATCGCGCGGCAGACCAAGGCGAGCGGCTCATGAGCGCCACACGCCCGTCGATGCTGCAGACGCTGCGCCGCGCACATGTGCGCCTGGGCCTGGCCGCCGTTGCGAGCGCGGGTGCCGTGTTGACTCTGCTGTCGTTCCTGACCCTGCGTACCCACGTGGAGACCAATCTGCGCCTGGTCGCACGATCGGTGGCCTGGTCGGCCGAGGCCGCCACGGTTTTCAACGACTCCGGCGCAGCGCACGACGTGCTGACCATGATCGCCTCGCAGGAAGGCCTGCAGTCGGCCGCCATCGTGCGCAGCGACGGCGCGCGCCTGGCCATCTATGAACACGACGCCGACAGCACCTTCGATGCCGCGCTGGTGCACGCAGGTGCGGTGCTGTTCCCGTTGCAGGCGCGAGCGCCGATCGTTCACCAGGGCGTGAGGCATGGCGAAGTGCAGGTGCAGGGCAACGGCGGCGTCTACGTGCTGTTCCTCGCACGGGTGCTGGGCGCAGTGGCGTTGTGCACCACGCTGATCGGCTGGCTGGTCGGACGTCTGTCCAAGCGCATCGCGCGCGACATCGTGCGGCCGCTCAAGAAGCTCGCGTCGCTCACGCGCGGCGCGCGCACCGCCCGAGCCTTCAGCCTGCGCGCCGGTCCGGCCGCCGTGGCCGAGATCCACGAGCTGGGCGAGGACATCAACGCGTTGATGGCCGAGATCCAGAGCCGCGAGGCCGAGGTCGAAGCGCGCCACGACAAGCTGCGTACGGCCAACGCATCGCTGTCGTTCCTGGCCTTCCACGATTCGCTGACCGGCCTGCCCAATCGGGCGCGCTTCCGCGAGCGCGTCGAGGACGCGTTGCACGTGCACGGTCATTCGGGCGAGAAGGTCGCCGTGCTCTACGTCGACTGCGACAACTTCAAGTCGGTCAACGACCGCCTCGGCCATGCCGCCGGCGACGTGTTGCTGGTCGAGATGGCGATGCGCATACGCGCGCAGCTGCGCGAGGCCGGCGTTGTCGCACGTCTGGGCGGCGACGAGTTCGCAGTGCTGCTGGCGCCGATCGCCAGCGTCGATTTCACGCTCAAGATCGCGCAGCGCATCGGCGACGCGATCCGCCACCCGGTGAGGCACCCGGTCCACGGCGACATCGAGTCGAGCGCCAGCATCGGCGTGGCGGTGTTCCCCGACCATGCCGGCGACCTGGAGCAGCTGCTCGCCGCGGCCGATGCAGCGATGTACCGCGCCAAAGAACGGCGTGGCCATGTCGAGATGTTCGATCCCGAGGTCGATGGCGGCTCGTCCATCTTTGCCGTCGGGCCCTAGGAGCTGAACATGTATCGCCCGTTCCACTTTGTCGTGCGATGCTTGGCCCTGCTTCTGGGCGTCGCCGCGCTGTCGGCCTGCCAGACACCCGCGCCGCCGCCAGCGCCCTCGAAGAGCGAAGTGCGCGCCCAGGCGCTCAAGGAGCTGGGCTTCGTCCCCGGTCCCAAGGCAGAAAGCTGGGAGCTGAGCCTCGGTGTCAAGCTGCTGTTCGACACCGACGTCGATGCCGTGTCGACCTCCGGGCAGGATGCCCTGCGCGAGGTCGCCCGCACGCTCGGCAGACTGGGCATCGACAAGGTGCGCGTCGAGGGCCATACCGACAACGTGGGTCCCAATCGGTACAACGACGGCTTGGCCTGGCGCCGCGCCGCCTCGGTGGCACAGGAGCTGGTGCGCGCCGGCTTTGGCGAGCGGGGCATCGAACGCCTCGGCTACGGAGCCACCAAACCGGTGGCCGACAACGGCACGCCGGCCGGTCGCGCGCAGAACCGCCGAGTCGTGATCACGGTGCTGGCTGAATAGCCCGCAACCGCGCCACCCGTCGTCCTTCGCGGCCGTTCAGCGTGCTGCCGGCGCAGCTCGTCGCAAGCCGCTGGCGATCGTCGACGTGGCTTCCTACAGTGGCGTCATCGCATATCGCGGTTGGGAGCGTCCACATGCAGCCGTATCGCACTCGTTTGGCCGTCCAGGCCTTGGCACTCGGGCTCGCCGGCGTGATCACCTTCGGCCTGCTGGCCGCGCTGGAGACCGCCTCGGCGCAACAGCACCGCCAGACGTTATGGGCGTTGCAAGCCGAGGGCCCTGCGGTGCAGCAGATGTTGATCATCGGCCGGCGCCCGCCGCGCAGCTGATCCGCGCATCGCTCGGCGCCTCAGCGCCGCCGCATCTCGAGCCAGAGCAGGTACAGCCCGCTGGCCACCACGACCAGCGAGCCGGCGACGACGAAAGCGTCTGGCACCTGGGCAAAGACTAGCCATCCCCACAGCGCCATGTAGACGATCTGCTGGTACAGGAACGGTCCCAGCATCGCCGCCGAGGCATATCGATGCGCTTTGGCGACGCAATAGTGGCCGAGGCCGCCGCACAAGCCGCACACGCCGATGAACAACCAGCTTATCGGGTCGGCAGGCGTCTGCCAGTGCAGCAGCGCGAACGGCGCGATGACGATGGTGGCACCGATGGCCGACATCAGCTGCATCGATGCAGGCGACTCGGTCGAGGCCATGCGGCGCGTCAGCAGGTTGAACAGCGCATACAGCACCGCGTTCAGCACCGACAGCAGGATCGCCGGATGAAAGGCGTGCGAACCTGGCCGGATGACCAGCAGCACGCCGGCGAAGCCGACCACGATGGCACACCAGCGTCGCGCGTCGAGGCGCTCGCTCAGCCAGCCGGCGCTGATGACGGCGATCAGCAGGGGCACCGAGAACTGGATCGCGCCGGTCTCGGCGAGTTGCAGATACTGCAGCGCCCAGAAATTCAGAGCGGTCATCGCGCCGAGCATCAGCGCCCGCAGCAGTTGCAAACGCGGATTGCGCACGCGTACCAGCTCTCGTCCGTACACCGGCGCCAGCAGCACGCTCATCAACAGCGAATGCGTCAGGAAGCGAAGCCACACGACCTCGAACACCGGTAGCGACTGCACCAGCCATTTCGCGCAGGCGTCGAGCGTGGCAAAGCACAGGGTGGCCAGCGTGACGAG
>Ga0075356_1000247_pt1 | contig 10240 bp, 11 predicted proteins | sample WestPond_Cattail_FD_120073 | JGI IMG/M metagenome (GOLD analysis project Ga0075356, IMG submission 120073) | Natural and restored wetland microbial communities from the San Francisco Bay, California, USA, that impact long-term carbon... | ecosystem: Environmental > Terrestrial > Soil > Wetlands ... | reverse complement strand
TCGATGCTCGAGTCGCTGGCCGACAGCGACAGCACCGACGACAAGGCGAAGTACCAGAGGTTCTGGAACGAGTTCGGCGCGGTGCTCAAGGAAGGCATCGGCGAGGACTTCGCCAACCGCGAGCGGCTGGCCAAGCTGTTCCGCTTCGCGTCGACGCATGCCGACGAAGGCGTGTCGCTGGCCGACTACCTGGCTCGCATGAAGGAAGGCCAGGACGTCATCTACTACATCACCGCCGACTCGTTGCGCGCGGCCAAGTCGAGCCCGCAGCTCGAGATTTTTCGCAAGAAGGGGCTCGAGGTGCTGTTGCTTACCGATCGCGTCGACGAGTGGATGCTGAGCCACCTGTACGAGTTCGAAGGCAAGTCGCTGCAGAGCGTGGCCAAGGGCGCGGTCGATCTCGGCACGCTGCAGGACGAGCAGGAGAAGCAGCAGGCCGAGGCGGCCGCCAAGGCGTTCGCGCCGGTGCTCGAGAAGCTGCAGACCGCGTTGGCCGAGCGGGCCAAGGCGGTGCGAGTGACGACGCGGCTGGTCGATTCACCGGCCTGCATCGTGGTCGAGGAAGGCGACATGAGCGCGCATCTGGCGCGTCTGCTCAAGCAGTCGGGTCAGGAGGCGCCCAAGTCCAAGCCGATCCTGGAGGTGAATCCCGCGCATGCACTGGTCAAGCGGCTGCAGGCCGACGATACGCGCTTCGACGATCTGGCGCAGATCTTGTTCGACCAGGCCTGGCTGGCCGAAGGGGGCCAGCTCGACAATCCTGCCGACTACGTGCAGCGCGTCAATCGACTGCTGGCGCCGGCGTCAGCCTGAGAGCAACGGCGGCTCGCTCATCGCATCGATCTGCTCGCGCAGCTGCTGCGTCTGCTGCAGCCAATAGTTGGAGCTGCCGAACCACGGAAACGCGGCCGGAAAGGCCGGGTCACTCCAGCGCTCGGCGAGCCACGCGCTGTGGTGGATCATGCGCAGCGTGCGCAGCGGCTCGATCAGTGCGATCTCGCGCCGGTCGAGCGAGGCGAACTGCGCATAGCCTTCGAGCAGCCAGGTGAGCTGCGATCGCATCGCCTCGTAGCTGCCCGAAAGCAGCATCCACAGGTCCTGGATCGCCGGACCATTGCAGCAGTCGTCGAGGTCGACGATATGCGGGCCTTCGTCGCGCCACAGGATGTTGCCGGGATGAAAGTCACCATGAAGGCGGCCCACGCGCAGCGGTCCTGCCTGTGCGAAAGCGGCGTCAACCCGGGCCAGCGCGGCGCGACAGCACGCTCGGTAGCTGTCGAGCTGCTCGATCGGCAGCACGTCAAGCTCCAGCAGCGCGTCGAGCCTGTCGTGGCCAAAGGTCGCGGCGTCGATGGTGCGCCGCTCGTCGAAGGGCACCTGCATGCCCACCGCGTGCAGCCGGCCGACGAAACGTCCGAGCCACTGCAGCACCTCGGGATCGTCGAGTTCGGGACCGTGTCCGGATCGGCGTGGATAGACGGCGAAGCGGAAGTCAGCGTCCGGCGCGTGCGAGATACCCAGTGTGGCCGGCTCGCCCAGCGCATCGACCGTCAGATTCCCGCGGATGGTGTCCCGGCCAAGGACCAGCGGTGCGATCACCGGCACCTCGCGCTCGGCCAGTTCCAGCGCGAAGCGGTGTTCCTCGAGAACCTGCGCATCGCTCCAGCGGGCCGGTCGATAGAACTTGGCGACGACGGCGCTGCCATCCTCCAGCATCACCTGGAAGACCCGGTTCTCGTACGAGTTCAGCTGCAGCAGACGGCCGTCACCGCGCAGGCCCACTGCGTCCAGCGTGTCGAGCACGCGTTGCGGCGTCAGCAGGTCGTAGGGATGGGCCGGGGTGGCGGCCAGGCCGGGCATGGCAGCACTGCGCCCGCCGGGCGCTCTCTCTTCAGTGCCGAGTCGTCGTCGACGTCGAGACACGCGGCGCGTCGATCACGACGCCGCCGCCCGCGTCATCGGGCGGCTCGGTGGGCGGCTCGGTCGGCGCACCCTCGTGGACTTCAAGCCCCGGACGCTGCGATTCGCCCAGTGAGCCGAACTCGCTGGCGCCCGGGGTGTCGGCCCGGTTGTCGGGCGCGAAGAAGGAGTCCTGGAAGAAGTTGGAGTCCTGCCACAGCGTCGTGCGCTCGCGGCGGCGCGACGAGGGCGGAGACGATGCGGCGGGCGTCACCTCGCGCCGCGGGTGCGCCGCCGGCGCTGCCGGCTGCGGACCGCGGGACGACGCTACGCTGTGCGGCACCAGCAACTGCAGCTCCGGAATCGATGGCAGGTGATCGACCGGGCAGCGCATGTAGCGCACCCGACAGGCTGTCAGCACGGCCTGCTTGATCTGCATGACGCGGCGCGAGTTGCCGCGATCGGTGTCAAGATCGATGGCGGCCAGCACGCGTCCATTGGCACTGCATACGGCGAACGTCACGTGGATCGCACCGAGCAACTCGTACCAAAAGCGCACCTCCTGTGGATCGGTCGGCTGGCAGAAGCGCACCAGCGGCAACTTCGACAGCACGATGTGGTGCGGCAGCGCCTCGCGCAGTTGCCTGTAGACGCGGCGCTCGTCCGTGCTGAAGACAGGGCGTGCAGACAGGTTCCACTCGGTGGGCAGCGGTTTGATCTTCGGCACCCGCGGTCGCAAGGCGAACCAGACGACGGCAGGCGCCAGCACGGCGACCGCGATCAGTGCGACGAGCCACGGCAGGGTCTGTTGCATGATCAGACGCGCGTGCAGAAGGTGTAGGCAGCCAAGTCGAATCTCCGCGATGACCGCTCGCTCGACGACAGGGACCCTCGGGCGCGGCTGGCCGCGATATTAACCTCAGGCAAGGCCCGGCCGACCCCACGCTTGCGGGTCGAGTTGCCGGGTGAACGCTCGGTCGCTACTTTGCGGGCGGCTCGTCGCGGGGCGCCGATCCGGCCAGTGCGCCGAGCGTGAGCAGCAGCGCGCCAACACGATGAGCCTGTTGCTTGAGGTGGTAGTCGATCTCGGCAGCACCATCCGCGATCAGTTGCTCCATGTGCGAGCCCAGCGTCTCAGGCGGCAACCGCAACGAGGCTTCGCTCTCGCCGCCATCGCGGACCACCGTGGCGCCGGCACTGCGCGCGATGCGCAGCATGGCCGAGTTTTCGCTCAGCGCATGGATCAACAGCGTCTGCACGCCGCGATTGCGAGCGTGCAGCACTGCCAAGTCGAACAACCGGCTGCCGTAGCCCCTGCCGCGGGCGCGCGCGGCCACCGAGACGCCGAATTCGGCCTGGGTCGCCGGCTGACCATCGTGGGTGGTCATATAGGCCAGATGCGCCATGGCCAGCAGTCGCAGGCGCCGGTTGAAGACCCCCAGGATCTCGTCGCGCTCGAAGTCGAGTTGGTCCACGTAGTGGGTGACCTGCGAGTCCGAGGCGGCGTAGCCGAAGCGCAGGTAGCGATCACGTTCCGGCAACTCGAGCAGGTGCGACAGGATTCGAGGACGATGCCGCTCCGACAAGGACCGGATCGGAATCCAGGGCAGGTGCTGCCGGGGCGCGGGCGATTGCGGAGCCGGTCCGGGCAACGGGGCCGCCGGCTGGAGGGCTGGATTGTTGGGATGCACTTCCAAGAAATTCAAAGGACAGTCCCTTCTTTAGGGTTAACCCTATCGTACAGCGAACGCCGCTAGACAGCAGAACAATGTTGCTATGCAGCAAATTGGACTGAGCCCGAGGGCTGTCGGCGTGACGCTATACTTACGGGCTTTCCCGTCGGTGGCGGGGCGGATGAGGCAGGCACCCGTGCGGTCGCAGACAAAAGCGATGCCGCGGGCAGTCGGCAAGCCCCAATCCGGACAGCCACCTAGTCGGCACGCCGCTTCGGCGTGCTTTTCAAGAGAGACCCTCATGAAGACCTTCAGTGCCAAACCGGCCGAAGTGAAGCACGAGTGGTTTGTGATTGATGCCACCGACAAGGTGCTCGGACGTGTCGCCAGCGAAGTGGCACTCCGTTTGCGCGGCAAGCACAAGCCCATCTACACGCCTCACGTCGATACCGGCGATTTCATCGTCATCGTCAACGCCGACAAGATCCGCGTCACCGGCAACAAGACCGAGCAGAAGATCTATTACCGGCATAGCGGCTATCCGGGCGGCATCTATGCCACCAAATTCAAGGACATGCAGGCCAAGCATCCTGGCCGGGCCTTGACGAAGGCCGTCAAGGGCATGCTGCCGAAGGGCCCGCTGGGCTACGCGATGATCAAGAAACTGAAGGTGTATGCCGGTGCTACGCATCCGCACACCGCACAGCAGCCGCGCGCGCTGCAAGTCTGAAGGAGCGGTGATGATCGGAAACTGGAACTACGGCACGGGCCGTCGCAAGTCGTCGGTGGCTCGTGTGTTCATCAAGAAGGGCACGGGCCAGATCCTGGTCAACGGCAAGCCGGTCGACCAGTACTTTGGGCGGCAGACCTCGATCATGGTGGTCAAGCAGCCGCTGCTGCTGACCAACAACGATGCCGCATTCGACATCAAGGTCAACGTGCACGGCGGCGGCGAGTCGGGTCAGGCCGGCGCCGTGCGCCACGGCATCACCCGTGCGCTGATCGATTACGACGCGGCGCTCAAGCCGGACCTGAGCCGCGCCGGCTTCGTGACGCGCGATGCGCGTGAGGTCGAACGAAAGAAGGTCGGATTGCACGGCGCGCGCCGTCGCAAGCAGTTCAGCAAGCGCTGACCGGCACCAATCGATTCAGAGCTCCAGCCGAGGCCGCTACCATGCGGCCTCGAGTTCTTCTGCACCCTGCATGCGCTGGAAGTTGTTCCGCCGTCGACTGTCGATCAGCGCCCCGCGCGTGATCGTCACGCGCCATCTGCCTTGGCCGTTGCGCTGGGCCGTCATCGCGGTGGTCTTCGGCTTCTCTGCGGCCATCGGTCTGTGGGCCTTTGAATTCGGCAAGGACATCGCCGGACTCGAGCGCGATGCCAAGGAGGAACTGAACCGATTGCGTGTCGAGGTGCAACAGTTGCGCGAGGAACGCGACAAATCCCAATCGATCGCCAACACCGCCGAGAGTCTGCTCAAGGCCGAACGCGCGACACAGGATCGGCTGGCCAGCCAGCTGAAGGAAATGCAGACCGACTACCTCGCGCTGAAAGCCGATCTAGGCATTTTCGAGCGCATGTTTCCGCCCACCGGAACCGGTGGCCTGGCTGTGCGCGCGCTCAACGCCGAGCCGCGTGGTCCTGGTCAGCTGCGCTTCCAGATGATGGTGACGCAGAGCGGCAAGTCCATTCGCGAATTCAGCGGTCGTTACGAGTTGACGCTGGGCGGCACGCTGGATGGGCGACCCTGGAGCCTATCGATGCCGGGCGGCACGAAGCCGCTGCAGCTGAAGCAGTACGCTCGAGTCGAGGGCCTGCTCGAATTCCCAACCCAGGCTGTCGTCAAGACCGTTCAGGTCAAGGTGATGGACGAGACTGGCGGCGTGCGGGTGACCCAGACCGTGCGGCTGTAGAAAGCGGGTACGGACGAACCGAACTTTGTCGTTGGAGGGCTGACTCAATGATGTTTGGCAAGAAGGCGCAACCCCCGATCCGTACGCTAATCGGCGACGGCACCGTGCTGCAAGGCGAAATCCGCTTCACCGAGGGCCTGCGGGTCGACGGCGAGGTGCGCGGCGATGTGATCGCCGATGACAGCGTGCCGAGCGTGGTGGTCATCAGCGAGAACGCCAAGGTGCACGGCCGTGTCAAGGCAGCCCATATCATCATCAACGGCGAGGTCCACGGGCCGGTCGAGTCGTACACCCTGCTGGAGCTGCAGCCACGGGCCCGGGTGGTCGGCGACATCCGCTACGAGGCGCTCGAAATGCACCAGGGAGCCCAGGTCGACGGCGAACTGCGTCCGCTGAAGGCGGCGGAGCGGCCGTCGCTGGTGCTGGCCGCGTCGAACGAAGCCCTTACGGCCTGAGCGGCCCGGCCAACGCGCGTCCTGAGGTTTGACCCCACGGAGTCCCGGTCCGCCGTCCTGGCTTTACACTATGGTGTCTCCCCAGGAGTGCACATGAACGCCGTCGCTGAAACCACCGCCAATGCCAGTCTGGACATGCCGGCGCCGCTTATCTTCACCGACAGCGCGGCAGGCAAGGTGCGCGAGCTGGTCGAGGAGGAAGGCAACCCCGAGCTGAAGCTGCGCGTGTTCGTACAAGGTGGTGGCTGTTCGGGATTTCAGTATGGATTCACCTTTGACGAGGCGGTCAACGACGACGACACGCAGATGACCAAGAATGGCGTCACCTTGCTGATCGACGCGATGAGTCTGCAATACCTCGTCGGTGCCGAGATCGACTACAAGGAAGACCTGCAGGGCGCGCAGTTCGTGATCAAGAATCCCAATGCGACGACGACCTGCGGTTGCGGGTCCAGCTTTTCGGCCTGATCTTCACAGTTCTCGGCTCGACGGCCGCCGGCAGGCGGCCGTCGCCGTTTCAGGGGCGCTCGAACCGCTCAAATGAAGAGCGCCGAGAAATCGGGCCGTCGGCGCCGTGCCGACAGCTCGCTACTCGCCCAGCCCCGGTGCGTCGTGCAGCGAGTCGGCGACCTCGAGTTGGTGCTGGTACTGGCGCACCAAGTCCTGGAAGCGGGGTCGTGCGGCGGCCGTGACGACGGCCGACTCCGACGCCCGGGCGATCTTGCTCGGATCCTGGAATTGACCATGCACGCGGAACTCGAAGTGCAGATGCGGGCCAGTGGCCCAGCCGGTGGCACCGACCGCGCCGATGCGCTGACCTTGATCGACCTTCTGGCCACGCCGGACGTCGACCTGGCTCAGGTGAGCGTAAAGCGTGCTCTTGTCGTTGCCGTGCTCGATCTGCACGACGTTGCCGTAGCCGTTCTGCCAGCCGACGAACTCGACCACGCCTTCGCCGACTGCGCGTACCGGCGTGCCGTGCGGCGCGGCATAGTCCACGCCACGGTGCGCCCGCCAGTCGCGCAGAATCGGGTGCATGCGCATTGAAAAGCCGGAGGTGATGCGTGAGAACGCCATTGGGCTGGCGAGGAACGTGCGTCGACGGCTCAGTCCGTCGGGTCCGAAGTACTCGCCTTTGCCGCCGGCGTCGGCATACCAGAGGACCTGATGCACCTTGCCGCCGTTGACAAATTCGGCTGCCAGGACGCGTCCCGTGCCTTCGCCCCAGGTGATCGGCTGATCGTCGGCCATCAGGGCCTCGTAGACCAGGCTGAAGGTGTCGCCGCGCCGCAGCTGGCGGTGGAAGTCGATGTCGCCGGCAAACAACTCGACCAGCTGCACGGCGATCGAATCGCTGAGGTTCGACTGGTCCGTGGCAGCGAACAGCGAGGTTTCGATCGTGCCGCCACCGACACGCACCTGCGCCTGCAGCGGCACCAGCTCCGCACTGGCGCGCCAGTTGCCCGACGAGCGCTCGATCGTGACGCGCGTGAAGTGGGTCTGCTGCTGCGACACGTTGCTCGGCGCGAATCGGGCCACCAGCTCATAGGCCGCGCCGTCGGCGTCGACGCGGGCCTGGATCTGCTTGCCAGGTTTGCCTTCGAACAGGCGGCGTGTGTCGTTGTTCGCCCGCATGAAAGTGGCCAGCGCCGGGTCGAAGACGCCGAGGCGGCGCAGCAGCGTGTCAGCCGTGTCGGTGGCGCGCGTGAGTTCGGTACGGGCCAGCATCAGGTTCTGCGACGCGAGGGCCAGCAGCTGGCTTGGCAGGCCTGCCGGCTCGATGGGGTAGGCGATCGTGGTACGCGGCAGATTGGCCGCGTCGGGCGCCATCGGCGCTATGCCGAATGCGGTGATCGCGAACCCCGAGAGCAGCGTGACGACGCCCGTCGCCAGCGCTCGGCGGTGGCGGCGGATCGCTTGCTCGACCTGCTCTCGCAGGTGCAGGCTCGAGGATCGAAGGCGCTTGCTGATCAACTGCTCAGTTCCATTCCAAACGATGTATCGGTCGCTACTTCTCACGCGCCGCCTGGGGCAAACGCCTTGCCTAGCCGGGCAGCCGACCAAACGGTGACCCCTACAATTGCGGCGGTCAGACGACAGCCTGCCTGACTGAAGTGAGCGGACGCTCAGTCACCGTTTCACCGAGCCGGAGTATAGCGGCCGCCCCACGGGCGGCCCCGCGGAAAAGCACCCATTCGAGCCATGTCCCAGCCCCCTGTGCGTCAAAAAGATGTCTGATTTCCCGATCACCGACCGGGTACGCGAGGCGATGGCGGTCTCGATGCGTGGGTGCGAAGAGTTGCTGCCCGAAGCCGACTGGCTGAAGAAGCTGGCGCGCGCGGATGCGACCGGCCAGTCCCTGCGCATCAAACTGGGCCTTGACCCGACCGCGCCCGACCTGCATGTCGGGCACAGCGTGGTGCTGAACAAGATGCGCCAACTGCAGGACCTGGGTCACCAGGTGATCTTCCTGGTGGGCGACTTCACGTCGATGATCGGCGACCCGTCGGGGCGCAACACCACGCGCCCGCCGCTGACGCGCGAGCAGATCGAGGCCAATGCCAAGACGTACTACGACCAGGCCAAGCTGGTGCTCGACCCGGCACGCACAGAGATCCGCTACAACAGCGAGTGGAGCGATCCGCTGGGTGCGCGCGGCATGATCCAGCTGGCCGCGCGCTACACGGTCGCGCGCATGATGGAGCGCGACGACTTCCGCAAGCGCTTCGACTCGAACACGCCGATCAGCGTCCATGAGTTCCTCTACCCGCTGATGCAGGGCTACGACTCGGTCGCTCTGAAGAGCGACCTCGAGCTCGGCGGCACCGACCAGAAGTTCAATCTGCTGATGGGCCGCCACCTGCAGCAGGAATACGGGCAGGAGCCGCAGTGCATCCTGACCATGCCGCTGCTGGAGGGACTGGACGGCGTCGAGAAGATGTCGAAGTCGAAGAACAACTACATCGCCATCACCGAAGACGCCAACACCATGTTCGCCAAGGTGCTGTCGATCAGCGACGAGCTGATGTGGCGTTACTACACACTGCTGAGCGCACGCTCCGAAGCGGAGATTGCAGCGCTGAAGGTCGAGGTGGCGGGTGGCCGCAACCCCAAGGACGCCAAGGTGATGCTGGCGCGCGAACTTGTCACGCGCTTTCACGATGCTGCTGCGGCCGACGCCGCTCAGGTCGACTTCGAGAACCGCGCGCGTGGCGGTGTGCCCGACGACATCGACGAGGTGGCGCTGGCCGGTGCGCCGCTGGCGATCGGCCAGCTGCTCAAGCAGGCGCGCCTTGTGCCGTCGACCAGCGAGGCGCTGCGCCTGATCGAGCAGGGCGGCGTGCGGATCGACGGTGCGACGATCAGCGACAAGGCCTTGAAGGTGGTGGCCGGCCGCTTCGTGCTGCAAGTGGGCAAGCGCAAATTCGCGCGCGTGACGCTGTCGTGAGCGGCACTGCCTTCGTGCTGGTGCACGGTGCCTGGCACGGCGCTTGGTGCTGGTCGCGGGTGCTGCCGCTGCTACGCGCGAGCGGTCGATCGGCCCACGCGGTGACGCTCACCGGTGTCGGCGAACGCGCCCACTTGCTGTCGCGCGATATCGGCCTGGCCACGCATGTCGCCGACGTGGTGGGCCTGATCGAGAACGAAGAGCTGAACGACCTGGTGCTGGTCGGCCACAGCTATGGTGGCCTGGTGATCGCCGGCGCGGCCGACGCCTGGCTCGCCTTCGGGGGCGACCGCCGGCTGCGGCACCTGGTCTACGTCGATGCCGTGGTGCCGCATCCGGGTGAATGCTGGGCCTCGCACCACGCGGCCGATCTCGTCGCGTCACGGGTCGCGGCGGCCGCGGCCGATGCGCAGGGCGCACTGCCGCCGCCCGACGCCGGCCTGTTCGGATTGACCGGTGCTGACAGGGACTGGGTCAACCGGCGGCAGACACGGCATCCTTTCGCGATGTACCAGGAGCCGCTTCACTTCGACGCGCGGCGCATCGCAGCCGTGCCGAAGACCTTCGTCGATTGCACCGACCCGGCCTGGCCCAGCATCGCGCCGATGCGCGCCCGCGTACGTGCCGAGCCGGGCTGGCGGGTGGTCGACATCGCCACCGGGCACGACGCGATGGTCAGCGCGCCACAGGCGCTCGCCAACGTGCTGCTCAACTGCGCGCGCTAAAGGCCGATGGGCCGAATCCGCCTCAGCCTTCCAGCGCCGCCCACATCTGCTGGTCGCGCTCGGCGGTCCAGATGCGTGGGTCGGGGTACTGCGTGGCCTCGTCGTAGGCGCGGGTCACGTCGAACG
>Ga0075356_1000245_pt1 | contig 10260 bp, 15 predicted proteins | sample WestPond_Cattail_FD_120073 | JGI IMG/M metagenome (GOLD analysis project Ga0075356, IMG submission 120073) | Natural and restored wetland microbial communities from the San Francisco Bay, California, USA, that impact long-term carbon... | ecosystem: Environmental > Terrestrial > Soil > Wetlands ... | reverse complement strand
CCGGTGAGGGTCATCCCGGCGCGCTCATAGAGCTTGCGGGCGGGCGCATTCTCTCGGGCGGTCCAGACGCCGACCCGCCGGTAGCCCAGCGAGCGGGCGACATCGAGTAGATGAAGGACAAGGGGGAGGCCGACTCCTGTGCCTTGCTCGGCGGGACGTACGAACACCATCGAGATGTGCAGGAGAGAGGGATCGGGCTCGCCGATACCGTCGTCGAATCGTCCAGGCTCGGCCAGCGCCATGCCCACAATCCCCAGTCGCAGCGCTACGAATGGCAGGGCATCTGACGCCGAGAGCTTCGCGCGGACACGAGCGGTGCGCTCCGGCCCGTGCGGGGCACCACGGGCGATGTTCGCCCTCCGCCACACGTCGACCGCTGAATCGAGCTCATGGGGAAGCATGCTCCGAACGTTCACCGGCGAATCGTACGTCCGGCTTCCAAGCCGTCGCCCGGTGAATTTCCAGTAGCGGGTCGGGGCGCCCGGTCTTCACGATGGCGCAGATGAGACGGCGGCCGCGTAGCCCGTCCGCTCGACGAAGACCTCTGCCGCCCACCCCCAGGATGCCCAAGCCTTGCCATCGAGTCTTCATAGACTGGCCGCGATGGCGAGCACCTACGGTCGGGAGCTATGAGCGAGCAGCGGATGAGCGTCCACCACGCGCAAGTGAGGTGGGACGCCGATAGAGACGACCTCCGCGCTCACACCGTCGAGCTCGCCGGACAGACGCTGCTCGCGTCCAGTGCCCCGGAGTTCGGCGGAAACCCTGAGAAGGCAGACCCGGAGGAGATGTTCGTCGCCTCGCTCTCGAGCTGTCACATGCTCTGGTTCTTGGCCCTGGCCCGCGCCGAGCGGGTCCGGGTGGCCTCATACGAAGACGAGCCGGAAGGAACCATGGACGGGACGAGGTTCACCCGTGTGGTCCTGCGTCCGCGCGTTGCCTTTGACGGCGATCCCGACGGCGAGCAGATCCGCTCTCTGCACCACCGCGCGCATGAGCGCTGCTTCATCGCCAACACCGTCAGCTGCCTGGTCGACGTCGAGCCGCAGAGATAGGGGAAGCTGCATGACCGTGAGCCGAATCGAGCCGCTGCCGGAGCTGCGCGAATGGATCGAGGAGGGGCAAGAGATTGCTCCCGCCTGCCCGGAAGATTGGGGGGCGCTTCGCGTGAAGCCCAACACCGTGGAGCTGTGGAGCGAAGCTGCGGACCGCATCCACGAACGCCGTCTCTTTCAGCGTGACGGCGAGCGTTGGAGCGTCAGCCTGCTTTCGCCGTAGAAGCAGCGCCAGGGCCGAAGACCGTCGCGGCAAAGCGATCACGCTTGACAGAGAACTCAGACGCGAGCCCCTACCCGGATTCAGCGAGCCGATCGAGCAGGTAGCGAACAACGCCGTCCTCGTCATTTGATCCAACGACCTCCGTGGCCCTCTCCAGCATGATCGGGTGGGAGTTTGCCGGGGCGATGCTGTGCTTCGACGCGGCGAACAGGCCAAGATCGTTGAGGTGGTCGCCGCAGGCGATGACGTCGGCCCCAACGGCATCGCAGGCCTCAAGCAGCGCCGGGACAGCGGCTCCCTTCTCGGCTCCGCGATGCTGAACCTGCACCTCGGTCCAACCCGGGCAGTAGTAGTTCTGGGCGCTGTAGACGACCGCTTCGCCGTCCACCGCCTGGCGAAGGCGCTCGCCCAGCCCCGCCGCCTCAGCATCGCGCACGAACCCGATGACAGAGGCCACCTCCTCCCGCCCGGCCGCCCCGAGCAGGTCATCGCACAACGCCAGCCGGGGATCGCCGTAGACCCGCTTCTCCTCCACGTACCAGCTGGTGCCGTCGTTCAGGCGATGCCCGAAGTGGACTCGATCATGGGAGCCGTCCCAAGTGGAGACGACCGGATCGGCGCCGGTCGCGAGGATCGCCTCCACGGCAGCGCACGCGGCCGAAGGCGATAGGAGGTTGCTGGCGAGGTGGCGTCCGCTCCTCAACTCGGAGATGAACGCGCCGTTGAACTCGATCACCGGCAGTCGCAGATCGACGCCGGCGAGGAGCGCGCGCATCGCAGGCGTTGCGCGGGAGCTGGCAACCGTGAGACGGACGCCCGCGCCCAGCAGCTCGTTGAGCCCGTCCCTCGCAAAGTCGCTGAGGGCTCCATCGGAGCGCAGCAGCGTCCCGTCCAGATCGCAGATGTAGAGCGCGGAGGCGGCCATGCGAATCATCCTTCTAGCGGCTTCGAGGATTGGGGGCGCTGCCTACCCCGTGGGGTGCGACTCTTCGAAGGCATGATCTGGGCGCTCCACTGGGGGCGCAGCGGAGCCCGAGAGCCGCGCCCTGATCAGCAGGGCCAGCCCGCAGAGCACGTAGAGGATCGCGGTCCCGATGAGGATCCACTTGATGCTGGAGCAGACGGTCGCGAACGGCGGCGCGAAGCTGCCTCCGTGTCCGCCCAGAGTTAGCAGCAGGGCGACGTTTTCGCTCGCGTCGAAGCCGGCCGCGGCCAGCGTGAAATAGGGGACGATCCTTCCTGCCCTTGCCATGCGCCGCCATCCGCGTACCCGCGCGGCGTCGCGGACGGCGAAGCCGGCGAGCGCGAAGAACAGCCCGTAGGAGAGCATGTAGCCGTAGTCGAGCAGGAGGCCGAGGTGGGCGAGGCGCCTGCCTTCCGAGCCCCATTCGGCCATGATCTGTGCGGCGTGCGAGCTGCTGCCCGCGAACTCGAATTCGCTGATGCTCGCCCCGTATCCCTGCACCTGGGGGTCGAACAGGTAGAGCACGACCGTGAACGCCAGGGTCGCGGCGCCGAGCACGACCAGCGCGCGCTTGCGGGTCACGGCTGCCCGACCAGGGCAAGGGTGAACCCGTCATAGCCCTTACCACCCACGGTCTGGATCGTGGTCGCGCTGACGCGCTCCTCGGCGGCGATCATCTCGTGTAGCCGGCGCTGGGCCAGCACCTTCGGATCGTCGCTTTCGGGATCGGCGAGAGAGCCGTCGCGCACTACGTTGTCGGCGATGATCAATGCGCCGGGTCGAGAGTGGTCTAGCGCCCAATCGAAGTAGGCGGGGCTGCTCTCCTTGTCGGCGTCGATGAAGGTCAGATCGAAGGGTCCGGCGCCTTCGGCGTGAAGCTCGGGGAGCACGTCGAGAGCGGGGCCGACGCGCAGGTCGACCACCTCATCGAGGCCCGCCCGGACGATGTTCTCCTGGGCAACCTCCGCGTAGGCCGGATTGGACTCGAGGGTGATCAGGCGACGCCCCTCGGGCAACGCCTTGGCCAGCCAGATCGTGCTGTAGGCGCCGAGCGTTCCGAACTCGAGGATCGCGCTGGCGCCGATCGAGCGCGCCAGCAACTGGAGCAGCTTGCCCTGTGGGGGCGAGACCTGAATCGCCGGCAAGCCCGCGGCGCTGCCGGCGCTGAGCGCAGCCTCCAGCGCCGCGTCGTGCGGTGCCAGCAACCCGGTCACGTAATCATCGACCGAGGACCACCGTGCCTCCACGGGCGGCGAGTCGCTGCGGCGCTGCATGAGCGGGCACGCTACTTGGTCTCGGCGACGGCCCTGGAGCCGGATGCCGTCCGAGACCTCAAACTAGGGTCAGAGTCCGTGAGGACCCCTTAAGGGAACAGAAGACGAACCGCGTGGCGCGCATCGCCGCTGGTCTCGTTTCGCTGGCACGGTAGCGCGATGTGCAAGTAGCGAGGGAATCAGATTTATCTGATAATCTCCCTCGCATGACTCGTTTGACTGCCACTGAGGTCGCCCGAAAGTTCTCGCAGGTCGTCAGCAGGGTGGGCGCCGGCGAGGAGGTCGAGGTCGTCCGCAACGGCGTTCCCATCGTGCAGATGCGCCCCGCCAAGGGCCGTCAAGTCGTATCCGCGGAGCGCTGGCGCGAGCTGATGGAAGGCGCGCCGGCGGTTGACGAGAGCTTCGCGAGCGATGTCGAAGCGGGTCGCGAGGAGATCGGCCCACCGAGCGCGGCGTGGCCGTCCTGATCGACACCTCTGTCCTGATCAATGTGGAGCGGCGTGGCCCGTCGCTCGAGGATGCCCTTGGCGAGCGAGAGCGTGCGATCAGCGTGATCACGGCCAGCGAGCTGCTCCACGGCGTTCACCGCGCCACGGACGGTCACGTTCGCGCCCGGCGACAAGCTTTCGTCGAGTACATGATCTCCTCGATCGAGCCACTGCCGATCACGACCTCGGTAGCCAGGACTCATGCCGAAATCTGGGCGGGACTGGAGCGTGACGGTGAAGTGATCGGTGGGCACGACATGTGGATCGCGGCGACCGCCGTAAGTCATGGCATGGAAATCGCGACCGCCAACGCGACCGAGTTCGAACGAGTCCCCGGCCTCAGCGTAGTGGCCATCTGAACCACGATTCGTCGCATGGCCTTGAGCCGGCGAAGGGGAAGGGCTCGCCGTTCTATCTTCGACCTTTGCCTCCGGCGTGGTTCGACCACCGTCACGGGGCCGTCGGCGAAGCGCTCCTCGCGGCGATTCACCCAGCTGGAGCGCGCAGGTCGACGACCGCGCATGAATGCTCGGCTGCCTGGTCAACGATCTCGGGGTCGCCGGTCCAGAGGGGCGCCTCTGCCCGGAGGGCAGTCGCGAGACAAAAGGCGTCGGCATACGAGAGACCGCCGTGGGCCTTGATCCTCGCCGCCTCCGATACAAGAGGCCAGTCCGGATCAACGACATCGAGACGCTGACGCATCCGGTCGATGTCGGCGACTGCCGAGTCCTCCCCGTCGCCCCGTATGCGGATGTAGAGAACCTCGCCGAGGTTGATCGAGCAGATCATCGCTCCCTCCCCGAGCCAGGCAGATTCGATGCGATCTGCCGAGTCCTCGTCCTTGAGATAAGCCAGCAGCGCCCAGCTATCGAGGACGATCAACGCCCCACCTCTGGGCCTTGCGCTCCTCGGTGTCGCGTTCGCGCCGCCGCTCCTCCAGCAGCTCCTCCGTGCCGCCGCCGACCCCGGCCCAGATACCGCGCAGGGTGCGGATCTCGTCGGCACGGCGCTTGGGATCGTCGTTGACCCTGCGCACCCGGACCTCGGACCCGTTCGGCTCGAACGTCACCTCGTCGCCCGGCTTGATCCCGATCTCGTCTCGTATCGCCTTGGGGATCACCACCTGGCCCTTGATGCCGACCTTGTGAGTCATACCGGCAGTATAACGCGGCTCGATCCTGTTCGGCTGGAGTTCGGTGGAGTCGGGGACATATTCCGGGACACGCTTTGCCGCGTCTTACCGAGCCGGGCTACGGCTATGTACAACGACCGCGGGGTCGGCCTCCGCCTGTCCCTCCGGTATGAGGTGGTACTGCAAGCGATATCCGAGAACGCGGGCATAGCGGTCTAGCGTCGACATACGGACATCCGTCGCCGAGGTCTCAAGCCGGGCGATGCTCGACTGCGAACTGTTCATCGCCGCCGCTACGGCGGTCTGGGACTGCTCACCCTCGCGGCGGGCCTCGGCCAGAACTCCCAGGAGCTTCCGGCGCCGTTCAGCAGCCTCGACCATCGCCGGGAAGTCGGGGTTGCGAGCGGTTCGCTCGTCGACTAGTTCGTCGAGAAAGTCACGGTCGGCCATCGCATTCTCCTTTCACTATGCCAAAGATAGCATCTCAAGTTCGATATCTCAAATTAAATATGGCTAGTCGCCTCGTTGCTGCCAGTCGCGCAGCCTGCGCTTCGCCAGGCGGATCGCCTCGGGCGAGGTCTTCTGCGTCTTCTTCTTGAGGGCCTCCAGCGAGAGGAACACTTGCTTGCGCTTGCCCTGAGGCGCAAACAGGACCCGGTAGATGACGCCCTTGCCATCGGCGCGCACCTCATAGATCTCGTCGTCGAGATGCCGGGCGGCTTGAAGGCCCTGCTGGCGCACCTCATTCATCGCGGCAATCACGGACGCCAGGTCTTCATCGTCCAATCGGTCGAGGAACTCTTTGACGGGACGCCGGCCCGAAGCCGTCCTGTAGTCGCGCCAGCGGTGGCTGACGGCGCGGCGAGTCCCCGGGACACCACTCACCTTGGACGCCCCTCCCGACCTCTTCCCCTTGTCACCGCGCCGACCTCATCGGCCGACTGTACCCAGGGCAGCCGTCGAGACAAGCGATTACGGCTGCGCCCAACCCACCGACGAGTCGCTGTCACGCCAGAATTGCCATCTGGCCGGACCCTCCCCTATAAAATCGAGCCAATGGCAACCGCTGTAAAGAAGCTCGACCTAGAAGTCGGGGAGTTGGTTGAAGTCGGCGGGCGGCGCTACGAGGTCGTGCCGGACCGGGCCGGTGGACTAACGCTTGAGCCGCCGATCACGCCGGTTTCTGAGCTGTATGCGGAGCGCGGCTGGAAGACAGCATCCGAGGAGGACTTCGAGCGACTGACCGCCGACGACGCGCCTTCTGGCGGAAAGGGCTAGGGCCTAGCCGAGCCAGCCGTTTCCGCACCAAGTCCAGGTTGCGGGATCGGTTCGTGAGATACCGCTACAGCGTTTCGTCCCTAACGGAGAGATCATCGTGCCCGTAGAAGCGGCGCTGGATTTGGCCCCACAGGCGAGAAAACGACGGGGGCCTGAAGAGTCGCTGAGAGCGCCCCTGGAGGACATCCCGAAAAAGTCGCCTTGACTTCGGCGGTGGCGGAGCTACCTTCGCCGACGCCAAAGACATAAGTGGCCCCGGCGGCGGTGGAACGCCCCGGGGCCTGGCACCGAAGAACACGCCTTCGATGCGCGACCGATTCTCCCAGAGCTTTATGCGTTTGCGGGAGATCGACCGGCCACCGACCGAGGCGGCTTCGGTGCCCTACCGAAAGGAAGGCGCCATGCCCCGGAAGACGATCAAGATCACCGGCGAGGAACGCGACGCGCTCTACGACCAGGTGCGCAACCACCTCGCCGCCCTCGGCGATGTCTTCGTCGCGATGGAGTGCCAGAAGGACTACGCCACCGCCGAACGCCTCGGCATCGAGTTCAGCGAAGACTTCCGGCTCCTCCAAGACCTCGGCTGGCCCGAGGACGACGACCGCGACCGCGTCGAGCTGACGATGCCCTACGAGGATCTGACCGAACTGATGCGGCGCCTGCGCGAGGAAGCCGAGGGCGGGCTGGCCGACGCCCGAAAGGAGCGCGAAGCCGTCGCCGGAACGAACGTGATCGAGGGGCTCGAATCCACGATCCAGACCTGCAGGGAAGTCATGGAGGCGATCGAGCTTCAGGAACGCGGATCGCAGGCCCAGCGGACCTAACCGAGCTTCGCCGCAAGGCGAAGGCTCCGGCACCCTCGACTCCCATGCAACGAGGGTGCGGCGAGCGAGCGGCAGGCGACCGGGAACAAAGGCACAGGAGGGACCGGTCGCTGATCCGCTCAGGTCGGCCGGGGAGGAGCGCAGGCCACCAGAGAACTCCTCCCCGGTTCGGCCCAAAGGCTCAATGAGCGGGATATGTGATCGGTCTCTTCGCGTTACAGCGAAGAGACCCGAACCAGATCGGTGCGCTTTGACAAAAGCGCCGCCGACATCGGCTGCTATGGTCGCCCGCGAGTCGACCACTATGGCGACTTCGTCAGCACATCGATCCCGGTGGCAGGCGCAAAAAAGGCCCACACTCTTGAGTGGGGCCACATCCCCGGAGAAGCGTCCGGAGGAAGGCATCACATGAGCAACACGAATGCTGTCGCGCCGAGCGCGGCGAAGACCGACGCAGGCTCGATCCAGGTCGAGGTGCTGTTCAAGGGCGTAGAGACGCCGAAGCGCCTCCAGAACGCCGAAGACATCGAGCGCGGGATCGTCCGGCACACCTTCGACGTCCCCGCCGGGATGATCGACGCCGATGTCCTCCTGGGCCTCGACGGTCCCAATCCTCGAACTCCGAATACGCGGAAGACGGCCGCTAGGCGTCTCCGCGAAAGCCTTGAAGGTGGCGATGCAGCCACGGTCGGGGCGTTCCACCTGGCCCACGGCGGCATCCGGGGTCTGGTCAAGTCGTTCGAGAAGATCAACGAGAACACCTATAAGGCCACGTTCGAGACCGAAACGGGAATGCGGGCGCAGGACGACGGCATCGCAAACGGCTTGCATACGATCGCGGTGGTCCAGAAGGCCCTCAACGAAGGCCGGATTCCCAGGGGGCAGTACCTGACGATCACCCTGATCGAGAATGTCGACGCGTCCTTGGTCCCGTACATCGGCGAAGGGCTGAATACCAACATCCAGGTCGCGGAAGAGTCGATCATCGACTTGGGTGGCGCGTTCGATCCCTTCAAGGCGGCGATCGCTCCGAAGGACTACTCGTCGGAGATTGGCTGGCATGAAAACGAGCGTGGCCAGTACGACGCCCGTGACGTGTTCTCAATCCTCAACGCCCTCAACGTGGTGAGGTATCCCAACGAGAACCGCGAGAGGCACCCGATCGAGAGCTACGAGAAACAGGGACGCACGATCGCGGCCTTCGGCAGCGAGCTGAACGACCGCGAAGACGATAAGGAACCGACGTCCTTCGACAGGATGATCCCAATCCTCAATGACGCGCTCTATCTCTACGACTGGATCGGCAAGGACGCCTGGGATCGCTACAAGGCCGCGGTTCCCGACGGCATTCCCGGCAGCTTGGCGATCATGGAGAAGCGCGTCGGCCGCGAAAACACCGCGATCGAAGACGTCTGGACCTTCCCCTTCATCTCCGAGGGCCAGCCGGATGTCGTCAGGTCTACCTACCGACTGGCAAAGGGAGTGCGGTTCGCGATGCTCTCAGCCTTTCGTTCCTTCGTCGAAATCAACGAGGAGACGGGCGACATGGAATGGGCAGGCGGCTTTGAGGCCGTCCTGGGGGCCTGGGAGGCGATCGGCGGCGACATGATGGTGACCGCCAAGGATGTGTCCAAGACGGCTGGCTACAGCCCAGCAGCCGTGGGAAAGAACCGGCCCTTCTGGCGCCAGCTCCACCAGCTCGCAGCCACCTACCGGATGCAGCAGGAGTTCGAGAAAATGCGTGCCGAGTTGGAGGACCTTAAGAAGGGCGCCTAAGCCAACTACCGCTGTCGACGCCGGAGGCGGGCGGGCTCCTGCCTCCGGCGTCGACACCGCCTTCACTCCGGCTACGGGAAGGTCTCGAGAGCGCCGCTGTTCTTGATGTGGACAGACTGCTCCATCGCCAGAGGCGTGGGAGACCCAAGGTCGAAACCGGCAAACAGATCAACGACGTTGAAAGTCAAGGCGCTCCGCCTCCCCAAGGGAGCCGGCCAATCTTGGCGAGTAGACATCGGCGCGAATCTTGCCCTTCCCCCCTCGCTCTGCGTAGTAGGAGCCGCTGAGTTCACGAACAGGGCGTCCCGCCACTGCCAGCTCGCTTGCCCCTTGAGTTGGGCGATTGTGGTCGCGATCTGGCGCAGGTGCCTGCTGTTGAAAGATGTAGTGAAGGTCTTTCCGGTGGTCATTGGGCCGAAATGAAGCCGTCAGAGACCAAGACTCGGCTTGCGTTTTGGGAAAGTAGCAACGCACCGAAACCGAAGAGAACGTTTGGCAGATCGCCAGGTAGATCTCAGTGGTTCCCGGATTTCCCTCTCCATCCCGCTGATAGTCAAGAGTCCCGAACCAGGTGCCGTGAATCACCGGGTTGCCTGCAAGTTCAGAGAGACGACGAACACCAGGGGCACGCCAAAGCCACTGATCGAAGAGCAGGACCAGCAACGTGATGCCGCCGGCGATCCCACCAAGCCAGCGCAAGCCCTGCTCGTTGATTGAGTCGCCGGTCAACGCTGAGAGGACGAACATCGATCCAGCGGCGAGGCCGATGATCGTCCGAATCCAGCCGGGAGATGGCACTAGCTGTCCTTAACGTACTGCCACGCCTCGTGAACAAAACTACGGGCCTCATCGCGGCTCCACTTCTGATGCGCATGGAAGAGATACTTGATGCCATTGACCTCCATCCAGCGCTTTTCGGACTCCGCCTCCTCAGTGTCTTCCCAGACATGCGCTAGGACGCTTCGCACCCGCGCTGCCCAAGTAGACGATGTGAAACATGAATCGGGGCAATTGAAAACCAACGACTCGATCAGGTAGCTGGCAACGACAGGGCAGACCCCTTCATCAACCATCTGATTCTCAAGATTCTTGAGAATGCGAACGAGCTTCTTGAAACGCATGGTGGTCGCTTCGTTCTTGTTGACGCCGTTCCGATAATGCTGGTCGGGGTAGTTCACGACCCAGTAGCCGGGATCGTTGTCCGGCAAGAGCCGAATCCCCTCGTTGAAGCGTCTTGGCGACCAAT
>Ga0075356_1000244_pt1 | contig 10274 bp, 13 predicted proteins | sample WestPond_Cattail_FD_120073 | JGI IMG/M metagenome (GOLD analysis project Ga0075356, IMG submission 120073) | Natural and restored wetland microbial communities from the San Francisco Bay, California, USA, that impact long-term carbon... | ecosystem: Environmental > Terrestrial > Soil > Wetlands ... | reverse complement strand
GGCGACCGCGGTGCCGAAGAGGCCGTAGATCTCCTGGGTCGAGTGTCCCGTCGCCGGCGTGCTCACCGTCTCCGGGTAGCGCGCGGCCACCGAGACCTCGGCACGGCGGCCTCGCTGGCGCTCGCGCACCCGCTGGGCGATGTGGGCGGCGAGGACCTCGGCGCGGAAGGCCTCGCCGAGCACGACCTCGTCGATCGCCTCGCTCACGTCCTCCTCGAAGCGCGACATGTGAACCCCGGCCTGGCGCGGCTCGAGGTCGACGAAGCACTCGAAGTTGGCGTGGTAGAGGTTCTCGGTGCCATCGGCCTTGACCCGGATCACCTTCTCGACGCCGGTCACGCCGACCCGCGAGAGGCTGACCTGGGTCGCCGGTACCGACGCCTGCACGTCGGGGGCACTCAGCGGAGCTGTCGGCGTCGTCGGGGTCGCCACGCCTTATGAAGAGTAAGCAACCGCCGGCCTCGGGGGCATCGACCCGCGGCAGGGCGATTCGTTTTTTCTGCCTATACTTGGCCGCGGTCGGAGCGATGGGGCCGGCCCCCCGGTCAGGGGAGAGGGTTGCACCGGAGGCAGTGAGATCGAACCGTTGGAGACGGTCCCCCAGGGACTGGATCGGGATTCGGATGCGCAGCCGTTCGCGGAGCCAGAGGAGCTGCGCGGGCTGATCGCGCTGGGCCGCGAGCGTGGCTTCCTCACCTTCGAGCAGATCGCCACCACCCTCGAGGAGGCCGAGGTCACCAAGGAGCAGATCTCGGGACTGCACGCGCACCTCTTGGAGCAGGGGGTCGAAGTGATCGCCGAGGAGGGCCTCGACGCTTACAAGGAGCAGCGCGCGGAAGCGACCAACGGCGGCGGCAAGAAAGCCGGGCTGGACCTCACCGTCGAGCCCAGCCTCGACTCGCTGCGCCTCTACCTGCGCTCGATCGGCCAGGTCGACCTGCTGACCGCCGCCCAAGAGGTGGAGCTGGCGAAACGGATCGAGCGCGGCGACATGCTTGCCAAGCGGCAGATGGTCGAGGCCAACCTGCGCCTCGTGGTTTCGATCGCGAAAGGCTATCTGGGCCGCGGCCTCAGCTTCCTCGACCTGATCCAGGAGGGCTCGCTGGGCCTGATCCGCGCGGTCGAGAAGTTCGACTACAGGCGCGGCTACAAGTTCTCCACCTACGCGACCTGGTGGATCCGCCAGGCGGTGACGCGGGCGATCGCCGACAAGGCGAGGACGATCCGCATCCCGGTCCACATGGTCGAGAAGCTGAACCGGGTCGCCCACGTCGAGCGCCAGCTCGTGCAGTCGCTCGGGCGCGAGCCCGAGCCGGAAGAGATCGCCGCCGAGCTGCGCTGGCCGCTGGACGAAGTGCGCGACATCCTGCGCGTCTCCCAGCTGCCGGTCTCGCTGGAGAAGCCGGTCGGCGACGAGGACGAATCGGAGCTCGGCGACTTCGTCGCCGACGAAGAAGTGGCCGAGCCGTTCGAGGAGGCGAGCGAGCACCTGCAGCGCGAGGGGGTTCGAAAAGCCCTCAACTCGTTGCCCGAGCGCGAGCGTCAGGTGATCGAGCTGCGCTACGGCCTCTCGGGCCTGGAACCGCTGACGCTGGAGGAAGTCGGTCGCACCTTCGGCGTCACCCGCGAGCGGATCCGCCAGATCGAGACCAACACGCTGAAGAAGCTGCGCGGCCTGCCCGAGGCGCAGATGCTGCGCGACGTGGTCTAGAGACTCAGCGGGGCTCCAGCACGAAGACCGCGATGTCGCGGTTGGTCCGCGCCTCGTAGTCGTCGAAGCCGGCGTACTGCTCGTTGTGCTTGCGCCAGAGGTCGGCGCGCTCGCTGCCCTCGGCGACGCGGGCCTTCACCTGCCGGCGCTCACGGCCGACCTCGACCTCGGCGTCCGGGTTGGCCTTCAGGTTGAGCGACCAGGCCGGGGTGCGGGCGTTGCCCGCGTTGGAGCCGATCACCGAGAGTCGCTCGCCGTCGGCGAGGTAGACGACGGGAGCTGTGCGCTGCTGTCCCGACTTGCGCCCGGTGGTGGTCAGCAGCAGGACCGGCGCGCGGCCGATCTTGCCCATCAGGCGCCCGCCGGTGAGCCGGTAGACGGGCACGTTCAGCTTGCCGGCCCAGCGCAGGGCCGGGGCGCCCATCGAAGTCGAGATCCGCGAGAAGAACCTGTCGCTGGGCACGCCGCGAGTATCCCAGGCGGCCCGGCCTGGCGACTTATGCTTCATATAGGCGCACAAGTCGCCAGATCGCCGTAAGGTGGATGCCCGATGGCAGACCCGCACCCGTTTCGCCGCGCCGCCGAAGCCAAGGACCTGGAGCAGCTGGCAGAGGCGTTGCGTGAGGACGTCGAGCTGCACAGTCCGATTCTCTTCCGCGGCTTCGAGGGCCGCGAGGTCGTCACCCAGGTGCTGACCCACGTCGCGGCCACCCTCGAGGACCTCACCTACACCGACGAGCTGACCGAAGGCAACACGGTCGCGCTCCGCTTCAAGGCCCGCGTAGGCGACCGCGAGCTGGAGGGAATCGACTTCCTCGAGCTCGACGACGAGGGCAAGGTCGCCGTCCTGACCGTCTTCATGCGCCCGATGTCGGCTCTCACCGCCTTCAACGAGCAGATGGTCAAGCGCCTCGGCGTCTAGAATCCCAGCGTCTCCGGGGGAGTGCCCGAGTGGTTAAAGGGGACTGGCTGTAAACCAGTTGGCTATGCCTACACAGGTTCGAATCCTGTCTCCCCCATTTGTACGCGCCGTGTTGAATTGTGTACCCTGATCCCGATGGCAGTCTCCGCGAAGCGGATCAACGTCACCCTTGACGACGAGCACGCGGGCAAGCTCGCGAAGCTCGCCGAGCGTACGCATGTGCAGGAGGGGACGCTCGCCAGGTCGCTTCTCTCCACGGCTCTCGACGACGCAGACCCGGATGCCGCTCGCATCACCGAGATCCTCGATGCGATCCCTGGTGCTTGGGAGCGCACGCAGGAGGGCTTGGCGCAGGCCGCCCGCGGCGAGGGAACGCCGCTCGACCAGCTGGCCTGAGTGGCGCAGGTAATCGTCACCCCGCGGGCGCGGCGGGACGTTGACGAGGCAATCTCGGCTCTAAACCTGCCGGACGACGCCTGGACCCGGATCGTCCGCTCACTGAGAACGCTGGAGACGTTCCCGCTCGCCGGCGTCGAGCTGGGCCGTCGCTGGGCGCCGACTCGGTTCGTGCTCGGTCCCTGGCCCTGGATGATCCTGCTCTACTCCTACGAGGAGGCGTCCAACCGGGTCTTCGTGGTCGCGATGCACGACGGCCGCTCCGCGACCTCGGCCAGGGCGGCGCAACGGTAGCCTGGGGCGCATGAGCGATCTCGACGGCAGGGTGGTGGCGATCGCCGGGATTGCCGGTGGGCTCGGGCCTGTGGTGGCGGAGCGGCTGGCTGCGGCCGGCGCCACTGTTGCCGGGACCGACATCTCGCGGGAGAAGGTCGATGAGGTTGGGGCTGGGCTGGCGCTGCCCACCGAGCGCTGGGACGGGCGCGCGGTCGATTTGCTCGACGAGGCGGCGACGCGGGAGTGGTGCGCGGCGCTGCTCGAGCGATTCGGCCGGGTCGACGCCGTTCTGCACCTGGTCGGCGGCTGGCGCGGTGGGCAGCCGCTGCATGAGGAGCCGCTCGCCGACTGGGAACTGCTGCACGACCTGCTGATCCGGACCGTCCAGCACACGACACGCGCTTTCCACGACGCCCTGCTCGCCGGCGAGCAGGGCCGCTTCGTCCTCGTCTCCGCCAAGCAGGCCCAGGCGCCGTCGAACACGAATGCGGCCTACGCCGCCGCCAAGGCCGCCGCCGAGGCCTGGACCCTCGCGCTCGCCGACGGCTTCGAAGGAACCGCCGCCACCGCCAACATCGTCGTCGTCGACGCGATCCTCACCCCACGCATGCGCGAGGAGAGCCCCGGCGAGGACTTCCCCACCTTCACCCCCGCCGAGCAGATCGCCGAGGCGATCGTATTTCTCTGCTCAGGCGCCGCCGAAAAGATGAACGGCCAGCGCCTGCCGCTTACGATGCGAGGGTGAGCAAGAGCGCTTCCAAGCCCGCCAAGGGCGAGATGACGATCCGCGAGCTGGCGGAGCGGACGGGGATGACCGTGCGCAACATCCGCGCCCACCAGACGCGGGGGCTGCTGCCGCCGCCGCTGGTGCGCGGACGCACCGGCTACTACAACGAGGAGCACGTGGCGCGGATCGCGCTGACCCGGGAGATGCAGGCTGACGGGCTCAACCTCGAGGCGATCCGCCGCGTTCTCGAAAGCGGCGACGGCACCGCCACCGAGATGTTCGACTTCACCCGCGCTCTGCGTGCCCCCTTCGAGGACGAGGCTCCGGAGATCGTCGAGGCCGAGGAGCTGGCCGGCGTCTGGGGAACAGGGGGTGCTCTCGATCCGGTCTTGATGCGTCGTGCCGAGAAGCTCGGCATCTTGCGCGCCCTGCCCGACGGGCGCATCGAGGTGATCAGCCCTCGCCTCGAGCGTGCCGCCGTTGCGCTCGCGGACTTGGGGGTCGGACCCGAGGGCGCTCTCGCCACCGCCGAGAAGCTGCGCCGCCATGCCGACGGCGTGGCCCGCGCCTTCGTCGACCTCTTCGTCAAGGAGATCTGGCAGCCGTTCGACCATGCCGGCCGCCCAGAGGCGGACTGGCCCAAAGTCCGCGAAGCGCTCGACCGCATGCGTCCCCTCGCTTCGGACGCCCTGCTCGCCGTCTTCCAGATCGCCATGGGTGAGGCGGTGGAGAAGGCCAGCGAGAGCACTCTGCGCGTTGCCGGCCGTCGCAAAAAGCCGGCCGGCAGGAAGGGACGCCGCACCTCGGCTTGACGACCTAAAACAAGACATATATGGTCCCGCCTGATTGATGTACTACAGCGTTTAGCAAAGCACGCAAACAATCGGGTACGGCGGCGGGGTGGCGCCTCGACATGGACGACATCCCGAATTCCTCGGGCGACTTTCCGGCCGTTTTCTCCAGGGCGGTCGGACGTCTCCAGGTGGCAGTGCTCGAGGCCTGCCGGGAGCAGGAGCAGTGGGCCGCGAAAGTGGCGGCGGCAATCGCCGCGGCCGTCGATTTTGCGGCGACCGAGCCCCAAAGCGTGAAGCTGCTCACCGTCGAGGCGCTGATACAGAGGCCCGACGGTGGCCGCCGGTATGTGCGGACGATCGAGCACTTCGCCGAGCTTCTCCGCGCCGAAGCACCCGTCGACGAGCGGCGGCCGAAGAGCACCGAGCAGGCCCTGATCGGAGGCGTCGCCACGACGATCGCGGATCGCATGCGCCACGACACGCCGAGCGAGCTGCAAGCCGCGATCCCGGAGCTGGTCGAGTTCGTGCTGCTCCCCTACGTGGGAAGCGCTGGGGCCAAGCGTTGGGCGGGCTGGGCCCAATCGCGCCGCGCATGACCTGCCGTCGCTGCTCTGGCGTTATTGTGCGATCAGCCTGGGCCGCGCCTCGGCCGACCCCGGCGTGTTCAGGTAGGAGTGGACGAGATGACGGCGAGAAAGACCAAGCAGGCGATCTCGGCACTGGCGCTGGCGCTGAGCGCCGCGACGATCGCGCCCCTCGTGCTTTCCACCTCGGCCGGCTCCGCCGAGACGGGGCTCAAGGAAGGCGTGAAGGTCTCGGTCAGTGGAAAGCTGGCGCCGACCGTGCTGCCACGGCGGGGGAAGGTGCCGATCGGGGTCAGCTTCGGTGGCAAGATCGCCTCGATCCGCGAGGGTGGGCCTCCCAAGCTGGCCAAGTTGACGATTGCCCTCAATCGCAACGGGCGGCTTGACACGCGCGGATTGCCGCGCTGCCATCTCGGGCAGATCGATCCCTCGACCAACGGGGAAGCGCTTGCCGCCTGCGGCTCCTCGCTGGTTGGCGAAGGCAGCTTCGCTGCGAACGTGAAGATCCCCGAGCAGTCGCCATTTCCCTCCAATGGCAAGGTCCTCGCCTTCAACGGGCGCCTGGATGGCAGGCCGGCGATCTTCGCTCACGTCTACGGCCTCAGGCCCCTGCCCACCTCCTACGTCCTTCCGTTCACGATCACAAAAACCGCCGGCACCTACGGCACGCAGCTGGAAACGTCATTCCCCGATGTGACCGGGGAATGGGGCTATGTCACCGCGATCGCGATGAACCTGCACCGCAGCTTCTCCATCGGGGGGAAGACCCGTGGCTACCTCAGTGCCGGCTGCCCGGCGCCGCGCGGCTTTACTCGCGCGTCCTTTCCGCTTGCCCGTGCGACATTCGTCTTCGCCGAAGGCTTGACGATCGTCGCCCCGCCGATGATCCGAAGCTGCACGGTGAAGGGCTGAGAGCGCTCAGCTCACAGCCGCGGCGGCGGCCATCTCTTCGTTCGCGGCTTCGTGTCCCTCGTAGGGCAGGACGGCGAAATACATCAGCGACGGCAGCAGTGACCTGAGGTCTTCGCAGTCGCCGCGCTGCAGCCGCGAGTAGAGGACCGCCTCAATGCCGCCGACTATGCCCGCCGCGGAGATCGCCGATGGCGGCGGCAGCTCGGGGAGGCTGTCGCGCACCTGCCTGTCGATGCAGGCGGCGAAGTGGTCGAGGAGCTCGTCGCGGCGCTCCAGGGCCTCCGGGCAGGCGGCGCGGGCATCGACGATGAGCGTCATGGCGGCGTCGGGCTCATCGGCGATAAAGCGCAGCAGCTCTTCCAGCTCGAGGCGGAGCCCCTCGCGCCAGTTCTCCGCCTCCTCGCCGGAAACGGCGTCGAGCCGCATGCGCAGCCGAAGCGCCGCGTCGTCGAGGGCAGCCAGGAAGCAGTCCTGCTTGTTCGCGAAGTGTTCGTAGAACGTCGGGCGGGAGATGCCGGCCCGATCGAGCACGTCCTTGACGCTGAATTCGCGATAGCCGAGCTCCGCCGTCGCCCTCAGCGTCGCCGCCAGCAGGCGCTCGCGCTGGACGGCGATCACGAGATCCGAGGGCAGGGACCTGATCCCGGAGGGGAACTTCCCGTCGCCCCCCGCGAGCAGCTCGGCCGCGGCGCTCACCTGATCGGCGGGCCAGCTGTCGCCGAACGCGGCGATGAGCCTGTCTTGGCTGAGTTGGATCCTGCTCGTTGACATAAAGAACCTAATCGTTTTTGTTAAAAACACGACCGGTCGCCGCAAGGTACCACCTGGGTGGGTGGTGTGCAAGGGACTTCGGCCTTCGCGAGTATCCTGCGCCGATGCCGCCACGGGCACAATCAGCGTCAGCGCGGGCCAAGCAATTCGGAGGCCCGGGACGGCACGAGCTGCCGCGCGAGTTCGTCGCGATTCACAAGCGCCGCCGCATCATGGACGCGATCGCCGAGCTGACAGCCGAGCAGGGCTACGAAGCGACCAAAATCGGCGACATCGTGCGTCACGCCGGCGTCGCACGAAAGACGCTCTACGACAACTTCGAGGGTAAGGAGGAGGTCTTCCTGGCAGCCTTCGACGCCTCCGTCGAGGAGGTCATGGGGCGGGTCGAGAAGGCCTGTGCCGGGTTTGACGGCGAGTGGGAGGGGCGGATCGAAGCGGGGCTCGGCGCCTTCCTCGCCTATGTCGCCGAGGAGCCCGCACGGGCACGCATGTGCATGGTCGAGGCGATGTCCGCCACCCCGGCCGCGACCCGGCGCTATGACGATGCCGTGCAGGGCTTCGTCGAGCTGACCGGGCGCAGCGTTCCGCCCTCCGACCAGCTCCCGGAGACGATCGAAGAGACGCTCGTCGGCGGCGTCGCTTGGATCGTCCACCAGAAGATCCGCCGCCACGAAGCGGATACGGCGATGGAGTTGCTCGCCGAGCTGGCCGAGTTCATGCTCGCCCCCTACCGGGGTGTCGCCGAAGCGGAGCAGGGGCGGGTACACGCGTAGCTCTCCGCGCGCTGGCAGACTCCAGCGCGTAGTGGAACGACTTCCCCGCGGCCGTCATGGCCTTTCCCCCGAGTTCGTCGCGCAGAACCAGCGCGACAGGCTCCTCGCCGCGCTCGCCGAGATCCTCTACGAGCGGGGATACGAAGAAACCACGGTCGCGATGGTCGGCAAGCGCGCCGGGGTCTCCAAGAGCGACTTCTACAAGCGATACGAGAGCAAGGACGCCTGCTTCCTCGCGGCCTACGACGACGTGGTCGAGCGGATTCGCGAGACGGTGCGGGTCGCCTGCGCCGGGAAAGGTGAGTGGGCCGCGAGAGCTCTCGACGCGCTCGAAGCGCTGCTCGTCTTCATCGTCGACGATCCGGCGAGGGCACGGCTTGTGCTGGTCGAGGGCCTGCGTGCCGGCAAGGGCGTCTACGACCGCTACCAGGAGGCGCTGCAGAGCTTCGTTCCCTATCTCCGAGACAGCGCACCCGCGCCCGCCGGTGGGCCGCGTCCCCCCGAAGCGACCGACGAGGCGGTGGTCGGCGGCATCGCCTCGCTGCTCGCGCGCCGCATGCTCGCCGGGGAGATCGAGCCGGTCGGCGAGTTCCTGCCGGAGATTGGGGAGTTCACTCTTACTCCCTACCTCGGCGCGGCCGAGGCTCGCCGCATAATCTCCGAGCGATGAGCGACGCGGCCGCAGCGGCGACGGACGCGCCCGGGGGCACCGCCACCGAGGCCGTGCCGGGCGTGCTGCCCTCGCAGGCGTTGAACGAGGCGGTCGAGGCCGAGTGGATCAGCTCCGGCGATTACCGCATCCGCCCCGAGGCGATCCAGCCGGCGAGCATCGACCTGCGCCTCGGGGACTTTGCCTGGGCGCTGCGCTGCAGCTTCCTCCCCGATGTCGACTCGACCGTCGAGGAGAAGATCGAGGGGCTCGCCTTTCAGCGGGTCGACCTCCGCGACGGGGCGGTGCTGGAGCGCGACCGGCCCTACCTGGTGCCGTTGATCGAGGAGCTGGCGCTGCCCGAGGACGTGCGGGCGAAGGCCAACCCGAAGAGCTCGACCGGGCGCCTCGACGTCTTCACCCGGGTGCTGACCGACCGCCATCACCGCTTCGACGAGATCCGCCCCGGGTATCGCGGCAAGCTCTACCTCGAGGTGGTGCCGCGCTCCTTCGCGATTCAGGTGAAGACCGGGCTCTCGCTCAACCAGCTGCGCATGGCGCGCGGGGAGGTGCGGCTCGGCGACGGGGAGATCCGCCGTATGCAGGCAGAGACCCCGCTGCTCTACCTCGACTCGGAGGCGCTTGGCGAGTCCGAGTTGGCGCTTGCCGACGGCCTGTTTCTCAGCGTCGACCTCTCCGGCTCCGCCGACCGCATCGTCGGCTACCGGGCGAAGAAGAACAGCCTGCCGATCGACCTCTCCCGCATCCGCGCCTACCGCTGGACCGACTTCTGGGACCCGGTCTTCCCCGAGGCGGGCGAGCGGATCGTGCTCGAGCCGGAGATCTTCTACCTGCTGCTCTCGGCCGAGGGGGTCTGCATCCCGCCGGGGATCGCCGCCGAGATGATGGCCTACGACCCGACCGCGGGCGAGCTGCGCACCCACTACGCCGGCTTCTTCGACCCCGGCTTCGGCTATGACCCGGGCGGCGGGCGCCCCGGCAGCCGCGCCGCGCTCGAGGTCCGCGCTCGCGACGTGCCGTTCATGGTCGAGCACCGCCAGCCGGTCTGCAAGCTGGCCTTGGAGCGGACCAGTGCGCCGGCCGAGCGGCTATATGGGGCGGATCTGGGTTCCAACTACCAGGGGCAGGTGACCATGCTCAGCAAGCATTTTGAGGAGCAGGGGGCTGGGGGAGGCGGGTGACCCCCTCCCAAACGCGCGGCTTGCGCCGCGCTTGAGTGTTTGGGAGGGGGTCACCCGCCTCCCCTTCCCGCGGCTTGCGTTTAGCTTTGGGGCAGGGTGCCGGTTATCACGTAGCGGAGGACGTCGACAACTTGCTCCGCGGTGCGGGCTGTTGCTTGGGCGGCGCGGTCGATCTCCTTTAGGGCGTGGTCGAGATCGGGGTCGTGGAGGGTGATTATTGGCTTGGCCAGGGCTGCCGCGTAGCCGGCGTCGAAGGCTGCGTTCCACTGGCGGTATTTGTCGCCGAAGCGGACTACGACGATGTCGGCGGCGCGGATCAGGGTCTGGGTGCGGATCGCGTTGACGCCGGCGCCCATGTGGTCGCGCCAGAACGGCGTGTCCTCCTCGCCGAGCGTGCCGGTGCCGGCCTCGTCGGAGGCGGCGTGGTCGGTGACCGGGGCTGAGAGCTCCACGGACAATCCCGCTTCTCCCACGCCGGCCTCGATCCGCTCGCGCCAGTCGGAGTGGATCTCGCCGGAGAGGTAAACGTGCAACGTCTTCTCGGCCACAGTCTGAGT
>Ga0075356_1000243_pt1 | contig 10306 bp, 9 predicted proteins | sample WestPond_Cattail_FD_120073 | JGI IMG/M metagenome (GOLD analysis project Ga0075356, IMG submission 120073) | Natural and restored wetland microbial communities from the San Francisco Bay, California, USA, that impact long-term carbon... | ecosystem: Environmental > Terrestrial > Soil > Wetlands ... | reverse complement strand
GGCGAGCGCCTCGAGCAGCGCGGGGGGGTCGCCCGCCAGCTCCCGGCCGCGTTTCGTCGTCAGAACCCGGCGGCCCTTGCGGCGGAGCAGGCGAAGCTCCCGCAGCAGTTGGTGCAGCTCCCAGAGCGGAGTCACGTCGTCTTCGCGGTGCGGAGGGCCGAACAGGTCAGCCTCCCACCAACTTGGCCAGCGCTCCGCCACCTCGCGCACCAGGGCGCGGTTGAGAGCGCCGGTCTGGGTGAGGCCGATGCCGTCGTTCCCTTGCTCAAGCAGCCAGAGAGCCGGCTCGAGCGCCGAGCGCGCTGCGTCGGGATCGATCGCCGGCGGCTCGGCGGACACCGCGGCCGCGATGCCATCGAGGACGGCGCGCCGCGCGTCCGCGCGTCCGCCGGGGCCACGCTGCAGCCAGCGCTCGAGCCGCTCGTCCTGCACTGCCCGCAGGCGGCTGCGCCCGTCCTCGCCATCCCACGGCTCGCGAAGGGCCCCTTTGGCCACCTCGGCCTGGCGGCGGGCGAAACCGCGACTCCCGGGGGACAGGTCCCCCGACTCGATCGCTTCCTCCAAGGCGGTCGCGACCTGCTCGCGCACGCGAGCCTCCTCGAAGCCCATCACCGAGCCCCAGGCCAGCAGGTCGGTGTCTGGCGGCTCGATCCCCGAGCCGTCGAGCAGGTCCCGGAATGTCCGTGGCGCCGCCGGGTCCTCCGCCTCCCAGGCATGGAGGAGTCGCTGGGTCTCCGGCGCGCGGCAGACCTCGGCGTAGTCCGCCGCCTGACCACCGAGGCGCTCAAGCGTCTTGCCCAGCGCTGCGGCCACGGCCTCCTTGCCGTCGAGTCCGACGAGGTACTTGCGCGGCAGGACGTACCAGACGAAGAGCTGCACGTCGTAGCGGCGCAGGAACAGCGGTTCCTCGCCGTCCCAGCCCATCCATTCGAACGCCGACTGGGCCGACTGCGCGCCCTCACGGTCCCACTCGCCGACGACCGCGATCGCGTCCCGCAGCTCCCGCTCCGACAGCTCGACCGGCATCAGGCTGCGGCTCGGAGCTCGCCGTCGTTCGGCACGGCACCGCAGCAGCGCTTGTACTTACGTTCGCTCCCGCACCAGCACGGCTCGTTGCGGCCCGGCGGCCAGCGCTGTTCGGAGATGGCCTGGCGCTTGTCGGCCAGCATGTAGGTGCCGCGCGAGCGACGGTCGGCCGGGTCGTATCCGCTCTCCTCGCACCAGCGGACGAAGTGCTCGAAGTCGAGCGTGACGACGACGATCGGCCCGTCGCCCCCGGCTCGGCGGTTGCGCAGGGACCGCTCCATCCGAGCGGCGCGGTCGGCGAACGGCTCGTCGACCGCCAAGACCGCGGCCCAAATCGGCCAGCGCCTGCGGGCCTCCAGATCGTCCTCCTCCCGGAGCCACGTGACCTCCAGCGATGTCGAGCGAGGCGGGATCCCAAGCCGGTGGTCCATGTCACGGTCCGTTTCAACCCGGAGCGCCTCCCCGACGTCCTTCCTCGCCCGGAGCGCCTCCACCTCATGCTCAATGGCGTCCGGCTCACGACCGAGCCGCTTCAGGCTCAGGCGCCGCGCGTCGGACATCTGGTCGACGATCTGCAGCGGATCGTCGTCGGCAAGCGCAAGCCGGAGACCTTCGCCGAGCCAGCTGACCGCCTCCTCGTCTCTGCCTGCCTCGTGGTAGGAGAGGCCGCCCGCGTTCAGGGTCCACTGTTCTTCCGGATCAGCCGCCCACAGCTCCTGCCAGAGCACATCCGCCTGATCGTGGCGACCCGCTTCGAGCAGCACGCGGGCGATCTCGCAGCGGGCATCTGGAACCACGTCCCAGCCCAGCTCGATCGCCCGCTCGAACGTGGCGATCGACTCGTCGTACTTGCCGGCAGCGGCCAGTGAGAGCCCGATCGCCTCGAGCATGTCGGTTACTTCCCAGTCGAGAGTCTCCGGATCGCCGACACCCCGCTCGGCGATCTCGCGCGCGTCGTCATACCGGCCTTCGTGCAGCGCCGCACGAAACGGCGACTCCCGATCCCCCACCCCGGCCTCGCTTGGATTCAACTTGAAGTCCACCGGGTGCCAACGCTAGCCAGAGAGCCCCTCGAGGCCAAACCGCAGTTCGCACTTTGCGACGCATGGATGGGCGCCAGTCGGGGAATATGTCGTTTAGAGCGTTGTTTGATGTGCTGTCTTCCGATATGATGCGGGTGTCATGCAGGCAACCCAAGCACCCCCGGCTGCTGGCCTTTATGCCCATCTTGTCGACGATCTGCGAGGCGGCGTCTTGACGAACGCCGAGCTGGCGAAGATCACCGGCGTCAAGACGCGCCAGGTCCAGCACTGGGCCGCCGGCGCCCACCGACCCCAGGGCGAGGCGAAGGACCGGCTGCTGGAGCTGCACTACATCCTGGAGCGACTGCGCGACGTCTACAACGTCGAAGGCACCGATATCTGGGTCCACGGCCGCAACCGCGACCTGGGCGGCGAGAAGCCGATCGACCTGCTCGCCGCGGGCCAGTTCGAGCGAGTGCTCGCCGCCGTCGAACGGCTCAGCGCAGGGGCGATGTAGGGGTGACGCGCGACATCGCCGCCGCGGTGTCGCGCGCAGGCACGGCCACGGTAGCGGGCCGCTTTCAGCGCCACGTCTCGCCGCGGCAGGAGCCGCTTCGCGGCAGCCGCGCCGGAGGTCGCTGGGGTCCGGAGGGCACCTACCCCGTTCTCTATCTCGGCCGGCCCACCGACTCGGTAATCGTCGAGGCCTACCGTCACCTGGTCGAGACGGTGGAGGGCATGCAGCCGCAGATGGCCGGCCCGCGTCGCTTGGTGACGTGCACTCTGCCGTACAACAAGCTAGCTGAGTGGTACGGCGTATTCGCGGCGAGCGGGCAACGCGGCCTTGCGGAGCTAAGAGACAAAGGACTCCTTCACCGCGAGCGTCATCGTCGCCGCGACCCGGAGTCCCCAGTCGGTTTTGCCGATGTCTACCACTACCAACTGCTGCCCCCGTTTGGTCCCAACGGCGAGGCGTCAAGCGCCCAACCAAAATTCTGGAAGGGACCGGCTCCGACCACGAAGAAGAAACGACGTAGGACGAAGGCCGGGTGGACGAAATCCAAACAGGAGTCCTCGTGAAACCGGAGCGCGGCGAACCCGCTTCCCTGGAACCTGCCATCGCTGGAGCCACGCTCGTCCTGTCTACCCTTAGCTTCCTGTTTGGCTCTGCAACCCTCGGCGTGCTCGCCTTGGTAGTGGGCGGCATCTCATTCGGACTCGTACTGGGAGCCAGGAGAGTCTGATTAGGCACCAGTGCCGTGGGCAAACGGAGGTCTGGGGGCGAGACAGTGGCCGAGAACCGCTCAAATCCAGGCACATCAACGAGCGGGAGCGACGGGACTCGAACCCGCGACCTCCGGCGTGACAGCCGAACCTGCCCTGCAATAGGCGTTGCTCCTTGCGACGAGCGGCTGGGGGTCAGGAAAATGCGGTCTTGATTCGTAGGATGGGTACCCAAACTGATACCCACGGCCCCGAGCCTCCTCGAAGCCGGTGCTGTCGGCTCTTGGCCGGACCGAGACCCTATTTCAGCGGGACATATAATCTGCGTCGGTGGGGAATGAGCCTGTCACCAACAGACGGGGCCGTAGCGGTCCCCTGAGATGTCTGAGTCTGTTTTCGGGTTGCGGAGGCCTGGACTTGGGGTTCTCCCGCTCGGGCTTTGAGATCGTCCTCGCAGCAGACATCGATCCTGTCGCGGTCGAGCACCATTCGCGAAACCTTTCGAGACCGGTCATAGAGGCCGACCTGACCAAAGGGCTACCCGAATCGAACGGGGATGTCGACGTTCTCGTTGCGGGGCCCCCCTGCCAGGGGTTTTCTACTCTGGGCAGAAGAGATCCGGACGATCCACGAAATGCACTCCTCGACATCCCGGCCCAAGCTGCCGAACGGTATATGCCGCGGTTTTTTCTCTTGGAGAATGTCGCGGGTCTGAGAGCAGGACCGCACGCGAGTCGCCTCGAGGGATCAGCAAGTCGGCTCAGGGCGGTGGGATACAAGGTGATGACCGTTGACCTGGAGATGCACCACTTCGGCGTCCCGCAGCGCAGGCGGCGTGTGATTCAGCTCGGCTGGCGCGGCGACACGGAGTTTCGACTGACGATCCAAGGCCGAAGGAAGCCCCCCCAGCTCGCGGATTTCTTGAAGAACCTGGACGGGGTCGCCAACCACGACCCGCGCCCGCTTTTGGCCACGAGTCGATCTGGTCTTATCGCCAGACGGATCAGGGCGGGGCAAAAGCTGTGCAACGTGCGGCAGGGGCCATCAGCCGTAGCGACTTGGACGATTCCAGAAGTCTTTGGGCGGGTGTCTCCCGCGGAGATACGGGTGTTGCAGGGACTCGCACGGCTACGGCGTCGCGATAGGCAGCGCAACTGGGGAGACTCGGATCCGGTTCGTGCTCGGGCACTGAGCAAATTCGTCGGCTTTCCGACACACCCTCATCTAACGCGTCTCATAGCCGCGGGCTATGTCAGGCAGCTGGAGGACCGTACCTATGATTTGACCCACACCTTCAACGGCAAGTACCGACGGGCGAAACCTCGCGAATTGGCACCTGCCGTAGACACACGCTTCGGCGACGCTCATTACGTCCTCCACCCGCGAGCCCACCGCGCATTCACCGTGAGAGAGGCCGCGCGGGTACAGGGCTTTCCTGACTGGTTTGAGTTCTTTGGTGCCCGCCGCGCGCAATCCAGAATGATCGCCAACGCGGTGCCCCCGCCGGTGGCCGAGGCGCTCGCAAAGCAGATCCAACAGTTTCTGACCTCCCATGACGGTTGATCTCCGAAACTGGGGGGACGGCGCCGCCGAACTCCATGAGCGGCTGACATATCTCGACCAAGAGCTCTTTGCGGAGTACGTACCGGCCAAGGACGACGCAGCGTTCGGGAAACGGCTTCGCGACTGGCTGACGTCCGCCGGAGATGAGGCGGACCGGCGCCAGCTCTTCTCGCTTCTGGAGCACCTGTACTTCGTGGGCCAGAAGGAGCTCGACGTCCTGTATCAGCAGGCATTCCGATCAGAGGTGATGTGGTGGCTCTCGCCGCCAAGTCTCTCCCTCGGAGATGCAGGCTTCAAGGAGGCCCTGAAGACCGCGATCGAGGAGACGTGGTTCTGTCCGATCACGGACAGCATGAACATCGCCCACTTCCATCACGTCAACAAGATCAGGGATCGGAACCTGCGTCCGGAGTGGCGTGCCCTCGAGCGCTTCGGAGACGACGCGCGGGTGTCGGAGTACATGGAGCAGCGAGGCTTTACCCGCATTATGCTTCTGGAGGACTTTGTCGGGACCGGCAACCAGGCTTTCGACGCGATCCGCTGGACGATCGAGAAGTTTCCCGACACGCCGCTCCTCGTCTGCCCCCTGATCATCTGCCAGGCGGGATTCGAACGGCTCGGGGAGCTGCTGGACTCTGCATCGGGCTCGGCGACACTGAGACCGGGGTTGGTCCTCTCGGAGAAGTGCGAGCTCGGCCCGCCGGAGCGAGCCGGAGAGCCCGAGGACTTCAAAGACCTGCGGTCGCTTCTGCTGCGGCTGATCGCGCTCGTCGGCGCTGACGGTGCGGATGACGACGAGAAAGCCTTCGGGTTCGGCGCGGTGGGGGCTCTGTCGGTCCTCTTCACGAACTGCCCAAACAACGTCCCACCGGCTTTGCACTACTCCGATTCCCAGACCTGGCGGCCACTCTTCCCGCGAGCGATCCGAATCTGATGGCAGCTTCCAGCGCCAACCCGTTCGACTCCCTCTATGTCACCGAGACGATCGACGCGGAGAGCTTCGTCTCCGTCTTCAGTCCCTTCATCGTCCACGACACGTCGAGCCTCTTCGAGGCTGGCAACGTGGTCCTCGTTGGGACGCAGGGAAGTGGCAAGAGCATGCTCCTCAGCCTCTTGAAGCCCGAGACGAGAATTGCTTATTGCAAAGCCGGGGAGTCACTGCCGCTTCAAGCTGCGCGGGCGCGGCGGTTCATCGGTGGCGGCGTCAATCTCACCCGGAGCGGCGCGATTGATTTCGGCCAGCGGCCGCTTATGCACGGTGAGGACGACGCAAACGCCGCCGCCGCCTATTTCGGAGACTTCCTTAACTACTGGATCGTCGATGACCTTTTGCGATCCCTCCTCGCCCTTCTCAAATATCCCGAAGCGGCTGCCGAAGCGGGCATGCTGAAAGTCGATCAGGCAAGGCTCGACAGTTTCGCAGCGACGCTCAGCTCCGAGGATTGCTGGCTTGGTGTGACGAACGAGATCTCCACCTTCGACGGCTTTTTGCGCCTCTCGCGATCAAGAGTCACCGACTATCGCAACTACTTCAACTACAACACCGACGACCTGACGGCATCGATCCGTGAGAGCAAGACGAGCGCGGGGGAGCCGATCTCGGTGACCGCGAAACTGCTCCGCTCCCACGGACTCGTCGATGAGACCACGAACATCTTCATCCGGATCGACCAGTACGAGGAGCTGGGCCGCCTCGATGAGTGGCACGACAGTCAGTACGGGTCCACCTTCGCCTCTGTCGTGCACAAGATGTTGGGCCTGCGCGACCCGAGGGTGTCCTACCGCATCGGAACCCGGCGAAACGCCTGGCCCGAGCGTCCGAGGATGCAGGGGACCTCGGCCGTTCTTGAGGAGCTGCGGAACTACAGGATCGTCGACCTGGACGAGATCCTCAGACCGTCCGAGCACAGCCGTCCGTTTCCCAAGTTCGCCGAAGACGTGTTTCGGAGGCGAATCACCTGGGCTGGATATCCCGACGCCGCTTCAGGGCGAAGCCTGGTTCGCGAGGCCTTCGGACCGAGCCCGAAGCCCGAGCAACGAGCGGAGCTCTACGTCGGCTCTCGCGGAGCTGCGCCGAGAACTTCCCCGGAGTGGAGTCCTGAGGCCAGGAACTTGGTCAAAGCAGCCGCAAAACGCAGCCCGCTCGAAGGTGTCTTGGCCGAGGCCTATCTGCACCAGCAGGGAGAGGAGGGGCTCAGGGAGGCGAAGAGCGTCGAACCCTGGAGCACCCGGCAGTGGTGGAGGAAGGAGCGGACCGGGCAGGCGCTTCTGCAACTCGCGGCGCGGCAGAAGCAAAAGATGCTGTGGTGGGGGGCCGAGGACATCTTCGCCTTGTCCGGAGCGAACATCCTGGTGTTCGTGAGTCTCTGTCAATCGATCTGGGACGCCCACCTTCGTGCAATGGATACGCCGGAGCCGGCGAAGGTCTTGCCCGAGATTCGCGACCCCTACATTCAGGACGAAGGCATTCAGCAGGCGAGCCGCTACTGGCACAGGAAGGTCAGGAGCGATCCGGACGGGGACTCTCGGTTGCTGTTCGTCGATTACCTCGGGACCAGGTTCAGAAAATGGCTCCGAGACGACATTCGGTTGAGCTACCCAGGACACAATGGGTTCTCGCTCGACGACTCCGAGCTGCGAGCGGACGAGGAGGTTCGGGACTTCCTCAACAGCGCCGCCGCCTACGGTGTTCTCGTCGACCGCATCCACTCGACCCGGAATCGAGGCGGTCAGAAGCGCCACAAGTGGTATCTGGCACCGATCTACTCGGCCTATTTTCAGATTCCCGCAGCGCATGTCAAGGAGCCTCGCTATGTGCGCGCCAAAGAGGTACGAAGGTGGCTGGCAGACGCCGGGGTTCCCGGCTTCATCACGACCGGCAATGGAAGCCGTGGTCCTCAGCGAGACGATCAACAAGAGTCGCTCTTCGCAGAGCCTGAGGCAGATTGAGCGGGTTCGCCGATAGGCCTTGGGGGAGGCTGGATTGGGTTCTGGACAGGCTCGATCCTTCGCCCTGGCACTTGATCTCCTGTCGCGGAACAGAGGATCGCTGCTTTGCGGTCCTACGGGGCCTCGCCGAGCGAAACCTCGTCTCCGACGCGAGTCTGATCGATATCGCCGAGCCCGACGGGCATCCTCGCTCCGAGGACATCGCGCGCCTGAAGGAGGTTCGTAGTAACGAACTGGAGGATGGCGACCTCAGCGAGATCGCCACCGAGATCTTCTCTCATCGACTCCTCGAGCCGTTCCACCTGGTCGTCGAGCAGACCAAGGCCATCGCGGCGGCGCATCCGCGGATAGTCCTCGACATCACGGCGCTGCCTAAGAGATTCTTCTTCCCGATGCTGAAGATGATCCTCGCCTCGGAGGCGCTGACGGACTTGGTCGTGACCTACTCGATGGCCGAATCCTACGCGAGCCAGGACCTCCATCAGGACATCCAGTCCCCGGAGTTCCTGCCGCTCTTCCCCCCGGATCTCGGCGATAACGGCCACTCAGCCGAGAGCTTGATCGTCTCTGTCGGCTTCGAGTCCTCGGGCGTAATCCAAATCCTCGAGGAAAGCGACTACTCGCCGGTCACGGTGCTCTTCTCCTACCCGGCACCACCCCCCTTCTTCGGTCGCAACTGGGACTTTCTGCGCCATGCCTCAAGGAGCGTAGATCGAGACCACCTCACGCTCAAGGGAATCAGCGCGTTCGACGTGGCGTCTGTCTTCGAGACCTTGAAGACGACGGTGCTCGGAGGGGGAGGCATGAGCGTTTGCGCGCCGTTCGGGCCGAAGCCGGTCTCCTTGGCGATGGCCCTGTTCGTGATCGGTCCCGGCTCAGGCCGATCAGCGGTCACCTACACCCAGCCCAAGTACTACAACCCCGACTACAGCCAGGGCGTGCTCAGTGACCCCTCCGGGTCGGTTATCTACGCGTATCCGATCGTCTTGGGCGGCAATCGGTTCTTCGAGCAGTAATCGGCGTGGAACATCTAACGATGTCGGCTCCGCCGATCTCTGGGAGCGCTTTAGAACTCGTTGCTGGCCATACGACCGAGGTCAATCGCCTTGGCCTGATTCATTACGTCCGTGAGATTCCGTCGACGTGGGATGTGATCTCGGACGAAAAAGCCGCGATCTCCGGCGTTCGATTCACGGTGCTGGGCTGCGCTTTTGTTCAGGCGTGCCGCCAACCGCCTAAGACCCGAGCGCCCGGTCGTCGGGGTTCAGCCGAATCTCGCTACTGAGGCGTCAGCGCCATTTGACCAGGAATTTGAAGGCGTAACAACTGCCCGGCACAAGCTCTGAAAAGCCTTCAAATCCAGGCACTTCAACGAGCGGGAGCGACGGGACTCGAACCCGCGACCTCCGGCGTGACAGGCCGGCGCTCTAACCAGCTGAGCTACGCCCCCTAGGGATGGGCGATTTGCGCCCGGCGGGCATTATCTCAGGGTCGCTGGACTTGCAGCTTGAAGGGTCCTGGATGGCGGCGGGTTGAGGTGATGACGAGGCGGAGGCGGGACTCGCCGCAGACGGTGTAATCGAGCCTGCCGCGGGGGTCGTGGACGTCGTGGGAGCGGCGTAGAAGCCTGCCGGCGCGGCTACGAAGTGCGAGCTCGTAGCCGCGCCTGTGCAGGCTCGGGCGCAAGCTGACCATTCCGTCGAGCGGCGTATGCAGAACCTCGACGGCTGCGCCCTCCCCCCTGGCCGGTACGTGCCCCGACAGCGTGAAGCTGGTCCGCTGCGACCAGGGCGAAAGGGTGTCTTCCCGGATTGCCTGGAACGCGGCCGGGGTCGGCCGCAGCCCCGCCGAGTAGCGCCAGCGAACCGGGTCCTGCGGGAAGCGGTAGTGAGCGAAGGCCTCGGCGAAGGCCTCGCCCGGGTCCTCGAAGTAGTGGCTGCCCTCGTCGCCGGGATAGAGCCGGCCCTGGCGCCTGCCCTGGCAGACGTTCTCGACGCTCGCCCAGCGCTCGGTGCCCCAGTCGACGGCGCCGACAGCGCCGCCGAACGGGGCCGGCAGGCTTCGGTGCTGGGCCACGTGGTGCCCGTACTCGTGGGCGAGGACGAAGTCGCGGCTGGCCCCGTCGCTGCCCGTTTCTTCGTTGCCGCTGAGCACGATCTTGTCTTCGCCGCTGTAGTAGCAGGCCTCGGCGCCGAGGCCGCAGTCGAAGATGATCTGGAAGGGCGTGTCGAGCTGGACTGTGAGCAGGTCGACCTCGGAGCCGTGGATCAGCGTGCCGATGAAGTCGGCGATCTGCTGGGGATTGTCGGCGGTGCAGTTGGTCGCGCAGGCGGAGGTGACGTCGACGGCGATCGTCGCCCCGCTGCCGTCGCCGATCGGGTAGCGCTGGGAGGAGGCGCTCGCCGCGATCCGAGCCGCGCCGGCAGCGGGCTGGCCGAGCACGACGTCGTCCAGCGGCGGCCCGAGTCGCGGCACGCCAAGCGCGTCCCCGAAGACCGTCCCGCCGTCCGCGCCCGCTCCTG
>Ga0075356_1000242_pt1 | contig 10347 bp, 8 predicted proteins | sample WestPond_Cattail_FD_120073 | JGI IMG/M metagenome (GOLD analysis project Ga0075356, IMG submission 120073) | Natural and restored wetland microbial communities from the San Francisco Bay, California, USA, that impact long-term carbon... | ecosystem: Environmental > Terrestrial > Soil > Wetlands ... | reverse complement strand
CGCAGGTGCGCGTGGTGCTGGAAAAGCCCTTGGGGCACGACCTGACCAGTGCGCAGGAGATCAACCGCGTCGTGGCCGGCGCGTTCAGCGAGCGGCAGGCGCTTCGCATCGACCACTACCTCGGCAAGCCGTCGGTGCAGAACCTGTCGGCGCTGCGTTTCGGCAACGCCCTGTTCGAACCGTTGTGGCGACGCGAGAGCATCGCCAGCATCCAGATCACGCTGGCCGAGAGCCTGGGCGTCGGCACACGAGGCGACTTCTACGACCGCACCGGTGCGCTGCGCGACATGATCCAGAATCATGCGTTGCAGTTGTTGACCATGGTGGCGATGGAGCCGCCGTCGACCAATGACGCCGACGCGATTCGCGACGAGAAGCTCAAGGTGCTCAAGTCGCTGAAGCCCTTCACGCCGGATATGGTGTCGCGCGACGTCGTGCGCGGCCAGTACAAGGCAGGCACGGTGGAGGGCCGCGCCGTGCCCGGCTACCTCGATGAAGGCAAAGTGCCGGCCGGCAGCCGTACCGAAACCTTCGTCGCGCTGCGCGCCGAGGTGCAGAACTGGCGCTGGGCCGGCGTGCCGTTCTACCTTCGTACCGGCAAGCGGCTCGGAGCGCGGCACTCGCAGATCACGGTGAACTTCCGACCGGTGCCGCACCCCATCTTCCCCGGCTCGTCGCGCGCCAACAAGCTGGTGATCAAGCTGCAGCCGGAGGACGGGCTCGAACTGCACCTGCTGGCGGCCAAGGGTGGCAGCCAGGGCGAGTCGCTTGCGCCGGTGTTCCTCGACCTCGACTTCGACAAGGCCTTCGCCGCCGAACGCGTGGGCGCCTACGAGCGACTGCTGCTTGATGCGCTGGCCGGCCGGCTGAACCTCTTCGTGCGCAGCGACGAGCAGGAGCAGGCCTGGCGGTGGGTGGAGCCGATCCTGCACGCCTGGGCACAGGATTCGTCGGGCCTGCGCGCCTATGCCGCCGGCACCTGGGGCCCGCCCGCCTCGAGCGCGATGGTGGCGCGTGACGGCTGTGCGTGGGACGAGGAACAGTAGGTCGCGGCGCCCGTGCTCGAACGCATCCGCGCCGCGATACCTGCCCTTCCGCGAGCCGAGCAGCGCGTGGCGCGGCTGCTGTTGGCGGACCCGCGCGCCTTCGCCAGCCAGCCGGTGGTGGAACTGGCGCGCCGCTCCGAGGTGAGCAAGCCGACTGTCGTGCGCTTCTGCCGCAGTGTGGGCTATGCCGGTCTGGCCGATCTGAAGCTCAGGCTCGCCGGCACCGTGAACGAGGGCGTGCCCTTCGTGCACCGCTCGGTCAGCGACGACGACACGCCGGCCGAGCTGTTGGTCAAGGTGATCGACAACGCGGTGGCCGCGCTGCTGAAATTCCGCAACACCGCGGGTGCGCAGTCCTTCGCCCGCGCGATCGATGCGCTGGCCGACGCCGCGCGCCGTGGCCGCCGCATCGAGTTCTACGGCGTCGGCAACTCGGGCATCGTGGCGCAGGATGCGCAGCACAAGTTCTTTCGCCTTGGCGTGCACACGGCGGCCTGCAGCGACGGCCATGTGCAGGTGATGAGCGCGACGATGCTGGCTGAGGGCGACTGCGCCGTCGTCATCTCCAACTCGGGCCGCAGCCGCGACCTGATCGACACCGCCGAGATCGCCCGCCGCAAGGGCGCGACACTCATTGTCATCAGCGCCAGCGACTCACCGCTGATGCGGCTTGCAGTGGCGGCGAACCAGATCGGTCTGTCCGCCGACCATGGGGAGGACTCCGACCGCTACAGCCCGATGGTGTCGCGGCTGCTGCATCTGGTGGCGATCGACGTGCTGGCCACCGGCGTGGCACTGCGCCTGGGCAGCGCCACATTGCGGCCGATGCTGCAGGACATCAAGCGCACCCTGCGGGCGCGGCGCTACGTGGAAGGCTGAAGCCGAGCGGCCGGGCCGATCACGCCGTCGCTACGTGGCGAGGCGCGAATGCGAGCAGGGAGTCGACGCCGTAGAGCCGAACCAGTTCGGTCAGCTTGGCCGGTGCACCCTGGATCTCGAAGCCCTTGTTCCAACTGCGTGCCATGCGACGGCATTCCAGCAGCACGGCGACCGCCGCGCTGTCGAACGCGCGCAGGGCCGAGGCATCGACGATCAGCGTCGCTGCATCGTCGGAGCGCAGCGCCTGCTCGAACATGCGCAAGGCCACGGTGGCCTCGCGCAACGTGAGTGTCTCGGACAGCACCAGCATGTCGGTTCGCAGGGCAGCGTCGCGGGTCAGTTCTTGGCCGGCGCCGAGACGCCCTTGTTCTTCTCGGTCAGCCGGGCGATCAGCGCGTCGACGCCACCGGCGCTCAGGTCCCTGGCGAACTGGCTGCGGAAGCTGTCGGTGGCCCACAAACCGAGCACGTTGAAGTCGTAGATCTTCCACGCGTCGCCGGCCTTCTCGAGGCGATAGTCGAGCTGGATCGGCTCGCCCTTGCTGACGATGTCGGTGCCGACGACAAGTTCGGTCGCATCGGCGGCGCCGCGCAACGGGCGAACCCGCACGGTCTGGTCCTTCACCTGGGTCAATGCGCCGGCGTAGGTGTTGATCAGGTAGGTCTTGAACTCTTCGGTCAGGCGCTTCTGCTGCTCGGGGCTCGCACCACGCCAAGGCGGGCCGACCGACTTGACGACCATGCGCTGCAGGTTCACGTTGGGCATGACCTTGCTGTCGACGAGCGCGCGAATGCGGCCGACGTCGCCGGCCTGAATGGCCTTGTCGGCCTTGACCGCATCGATCACCTCGTTGGACAACTGCGAAACGAACGCGTCGGGCGCCGCGCTGGCGGCCGTGGCCGTGACGCCACCCCAGCCGAAGGCGAGCGCGCCCAGCAACCCGGCAACCTCTCGGCGAACAATCGGGCGAAGCAGCGGACGAAACATCTGGTTTCCTTCAGGTCGTAGAACCACCTGCACCACGATAACGCATGACCGGATGCCCCGGTTCACTTGGCGGGTTCTGCTTCCGGCTCTTCGGGCTCTTCGGGCGGGTTGCCGTCGTAGACCTGGTTGCGCCGCCGGGCCAGATAGCCATCGCGGATCAGCACATACTTGTCGAGTGCCACGTCGTCGATTGCGCGCGTGGCCGACAACAGGCGGGCACGCGTGCTGACAAGCTGCAGCACCGACGCCGGATTGCGGTCGCGTGGCTCGTCGAGCAACGCCGGCGGCAACGCACGCAAGTCGAGCGGCAGCGCTGCCGTGTCGCGCAGACTGGACGGTCCGAGGATCGGCAGCACGATGTACGGGCCGGCGCCGAGCCCCCAACGACCCAGCGTCTGGCCAAAATCTTCGTTCCGGCGTTCGATTCCCGCATCGGTGGCGATGTCGAACAGGCCACCAATGCCGAAGGTGGTGTTGACGACGAAGCGGAAGCCCATCTCCACCGCATCGCGTGGCTTCGCCTGCAGCAGGTGGTTGATGGCCGACCACAGGTCGCCGATGTTGCCGAACACGTTGTCGACGCCGGTGCGCACGAGCTGGGGCACCACCTTCTCGTATCCGGTGGCAACAGGCTTCAGTACCGCGCTGTCGACCGCCTCGTTGAACGCGAAGATCGAGCGGTTGAAATTCTCCAGCGGATCCACGTTGCGGCCAGGCCCAGCGGCACAGCCGCCCAGCGCGACGAGGAAGACCATCCACGTGATCGCTCGTACCCCGCACTTCACTTCTTGGCTCCGCCTTCGGTTCCTGCGTCGGACGCCTTGTTGAAGAGGAACTGGCTGATCAGGCTCTCGAGCACCACGGCCGACTGGGTCTGCTTGATGGTGTCGCCAGCCGCGAGATTCTTGTCCTCGCCACCCGCCTCGAGGCCGATGTACTGGTCGCCGAGCAGGCCGGAAGTGAGGATCTTGGCCGAGCTGTCCTTCGGAAACTGCACATCGCGATCGACCTCCATCGTCACCAGGCCCTGGAACGTCTTGGCGTCGAGCTTGATCGAGGTGACGCGGCCCACCGTGACGCCGGCGCTTCGTACCGGTGCACGCGGCTTCAGGCCGCCGATGTTGTCGAAACGCGCCGTCAACGTGTAGCTGTCGCGCGAACCGAAACTCGCCAGGTTGGCGGCCTTCAGTGCGATGAAGGTCAGTGCCACCAGTCCCAGCAGCACGAACAGTCCGACCAGCGTTTCAATGCCCTTCTTGCTCATGGTGCAAGCCCTGCCCTTTGGTGAATCACGGTGTCGAGAACATCAAGGCCGTGAGGATGAAGTCCATGCCCAGCACGGCCAGCGACGACACCACCACGGTGCGTGTGGTCGCGTAGGCGACGCCTTCCGGCGTCGCCTGCGTCTCGTAGCCCTGGTACAGCGCGACGAAGGTGCAGATCACGCCGAACACGGCACTCTTGACGACGCCATTGCCCACGTCGCGCCAGATGTCGACGCCATTCTGCTGGATCGACCAGAAGTTACCCGGGTCGACGCCGATCAACAACACCGCCACCACCCAGGCCCCGATGATGCCGATCGCCGAAAAGAGCAGCGCCAGGACGGGCATCGCGACGATGCCGCCGATGAAGCGCGGCGCCAGCACGCGGCCACGCGGGTCGATCGCCATCAGTTCCATCGCTGCCAGCTGCTCGCCGGCCTTCATGAGCCCGATCTCGGCCGTCAACGACGTGCCGGCCCGCCCGGCGAACAGCAACGCCGTGACCACCGGCCCGAGTTCGCGCACCAGCGACAGGTTGACGATGAGCCCGAGCGATTCGGTGGCGCCGTATTTGACCAGCGCGTAGTACATCTGCAGCGCGAGCACGAAACCCACCGCCAAACCGGAGGCCAGGATGATGACCAGCGAGCGGTTGCCGATCGCGTGCACCTGCGCCACCACCAGCGTGAACCGCCGCAGTGCCGACGGCGAAAAGCGCAGCAGGTCGACGAAGAAGGTGGCCGAATGGCCGAGCGACAGCAACCACCTCAGCGTGTGGCGGCCGAGCGATGCGAGCCACTCGCTCATCGGAGAGCCCTCCGCGCTGCGCGCTGCGGGATGAGCGCTTCGGAGCGGCCGGGCGCGCTCACGGCAGGATCCCCAGATCCTCGGCGAGCGGTCGCGCGGGGTAGTGGAAGCGCACCGGCCCGTCGGGCTCGCCACGGATGAATTGCCGCACCTCGGGGTCGTCGGAGTCGCGCAATGTGTCCGGCGTGCCGTGCGAAACCACCTTGCCGCCCGACGACATGAGGTACGCGTAGTCGGCGATCGAGAAGCACTCCTGCACGTCGTGCGAAACGATCAGCGAGGTCGAGCCGGTGGCGTCGTTGAGCTTGCGGATCAGATTGGCCGCGACTCCCATCGAGATGGGGTCAAGGCCGGCGAAGGGTTCGTCGTACATGATCAGCTCGGGGTCGAGCGAGATCGCACGCGCCAGCGCGTTGCGTCGCGCTATGCCGCCGTACACCTCGGCGATGCGCAGATGGGCTGCGCCGCGCAGGCCGACGGCGTTGAGCTTCATCAGCACGATATCGCGGATCATCGAATCGGCCAGGTCGGTGTGCTCACGCAGCGGAAAGGCGACGTTCTCGAAAACCGTCAGATCGGTGAACAAGGCACCGAATTGGAACAACATGCCGAGCCGGCGCCGGATCCGATACAGCTGCTCTTTGTCGTGCGCATTGACCACTTCGCCGTCGAACAACACGCGACCGGAGTTGGCCGGATGGACGCCCCCGATCAACCGCAGCAGCGTCGTCTTGCCGCAGCCCGAGCCGCCGAGGATCGCCGTGACCTTGCCGCGCTGGAACGTCAGGCTGACGTCGTTGAGGATCGTCCGGCTCGCGTCGTAGCCGAACGTCACGCGTTCGATCTCGATCAGGGTGTCGGAATTCAAGAGCGCCTGAGGCCGCTGCAACGCGACCGTTGTTGGGGTTATGGATCAGGGCCGGCTGTCCGGCGAAGCGCCGCAAGCATAAGGGATACCCCGGTGCCCACGCTTTTGCAGGATGTAGCCTGTGGCTTCCAGCGCAAATGCGGCCGGCGTGCCGGTCCCGCGCGCATTTCAGCGTGGTAGCGCGCTGCTTCCGGTGAGGAACCGGTCGATCGCATGCGCGGCCTGGCGCCCTTCGCGGATCGCCCAGACCACCAGCGACTGGCCCCGTCGCATGTCGCCGGCCGCGAAGACCTTGGCCGCAGACGTGACATAGCCGTTGTGGGCCTCGGTGCCGGCCTTGGCGTTGCCGCGCGCATCGCGGTCCACCCCAAAGGCCTCCAGCACGGTCGGCTCGGCATGGACGAAACCCATCGCCAGCAGCACGAGGTCGGCGGGCAGCTCGCGCTCGGAACCCGGCACCTCGGCCATCTTGCCGTCCTTCCACTCGACGTGCACCGTCTTCACCGCCTTGACCTTTCCCTTCTCGCCGAGAAAGGCCTTGGTAGCGATGGCGAACTCACGCCGGCAGCCCTCTTCGTGGCTGGAACTGGTGCGCAGCTTGATCGGCCAGTAGGGCCAGACCAGCGGCTTGTTTTCCTGCTCGGGAGGCATCGGCAGCAGCTCGAACTGCGTCACGCTGGCGGCACCGTGGCGATTGCTGGTGCCGACGCAGTCGCTGCCGGTATCGCCGCCGCCGATCACGATCACGTGCTTGCCGGCCGCCGAGATCTGGCCTTTGATCTTGTCGCCGGCCACGACCTTGTTCTGCTGCGGCAGGAACTCCATGGCGAAGTGCACGCCGTCCAGGTCGCGCCCCGTGACCGGAAGATCGCGGCTGACCTCCGAGCCGCCTGCGAGCAATACCGCGTCGAACTGCGCGAGCAGGTCGCCGGCCTTGACGGTCTCCTGGGCCCAACTGGTGATGCGGCTGCCCTTGCCGAGCCCGGCCACGAGCACGCTGGTCCGGAAGCTCACACCTTCGTCCTGCATCTGCCGCACGCGACGATCGATGTGCGACTTTTCCATCTTGAAATCAGGAATGCCATATCGCAGCAGGCCACCGATGCGATCGTTCTTCTCGAACACCGTCACGGTGTGGCCGGCGCGCGCCAGCTGCTGCGCGGCGGCAAGCCCCGCCGGGCCGGAACCGACCACGGCCACCGTCTTGCCGGTGCGGGCAGCCGGGGCCTGCGGCACGACCCAACCCTCGGCCCAGGCGCGATCGATGATCGCGTGCTCGATCGACTTGATGCCGACGGGATCGTCGTTGACGTTGAGCGTGCACGCGGCCTCGCACGGCGCCGGGCAGACTCGGCCGGTGAACTCCGGAAAGTTGTTGGTCGAGTGCAGCACGTCGATGGCAGAGCGCCAGTCATCCCGGTAAACCAGATCATTGAAGTCCGGGATGATGTTGTTGACCGGGCAGCCGCTGTTGCAAAAGGGCGTGCCGCAGTCCATGCAGCGCGCGCCCTGCACGCGGGTCTGTTCGGCAGTCAGCGCGATGACGAACTCCTTCCAGTTCTTTACGCGCTGCGGAACCGGCTCGTAGCCCTCTTCGAGGCGCTCGTGTTCGAGGAATCCTGTGACCTTGCCCATGCTCTGATACCGTCAATCCGTTCGATGCGCCCGTTCAAAGAACGCGCTAGCTGCTGTTGGCATTCCCGTGCCGCTTTGCTGGAGCTACCTGGCAGGGACCGCGCGCTCCTTTGCACCGGTGCCCTTGGCCCTGGCGATGGTGGCATCCGCGTCAGCGGCCGCCTTGCGCTCGCCGAGGGCCCGCTTGTACTCGTGCGGGAACACCTTGACGAAACGCGCGCGCGCCTCGGCCCAGCTGTCGAGGATCTCACGTGCCCGCAGGCTGCCCGTCCAGCGGTAGTGGTCCTCAATCAGGCGGCGCAGCTGCGTTTCGTCGGCTAGGCCGTTGTGCCAGGAGGCCGGCTCGGACTGCTGCTTCTGTTCGTCGGCCGGCAGCACCTTGTCGAGCGAGACCATCGACGTGTTGCAGCGTTTGGCGAACTGCGCATCCGGATCGTAGACATAGGCAACGCCGCCCGACATGCCGGCGGCAAAGTTGCGCCCGGTTGCACCGAGCACGACGACTGTGCCACCGGTCATGTACTCGCAGCCGTGATCGCCAGTGCCTTCGACGACCGCGCTGGCGCCCGACAACCGGACGCCGAATCGCTCACCGGCCACGCCGCGGAAGAAGGCCTCGCCGCTGGTGGCGCCATAGAGCACCGTGTTGCCGACGATGATGTTCTTCGTCGCGTCGCCGCGGAAGTCGATGCTCGGTCGTACCGCCACGCGACCGCCCGAGAGGCCCTTGCCGGTGTAGTCGTTGGCGTCCCCGATCAGATACAGCGTGACGCCCTTCGCCAGGAACGCGCCGAAGCTCTGGCCTCCGGTGCCCTCCATCTGGATGAAGATGGTCTGGTCGGGCAGGCCCTCGGGCCGATGACGGATCAACTCACCCGACAGCATGGCACCGACGCTTCGGTTGCCGTTGCGAACGGTCTCGAGCAACTGCACCTTCTCACCTCGCTCGATCGCCGGACGACACCGTTCGATCAGCTTGACGTCGAGTGCGCGGTCGAGTCCGTGCTCCTGCGCTTCCACATGCCGACGAGAGACGTCGTGCGGCACCAGCGGGCGTTGGAAGACGCGCGAGAAGTCCAGCCCCCTGGCCTTCCAGTGTTCAACGCTCCGGCGGGTATCGAGCAGGTCGGCGCGGCCGATCAGGTCCTCGAATCTTCGGATGCCGAGCTGCGCCATGATCTGGCGGGCTTCCTCGGCGACAAAGAAGAAATAATTGACGACATGCTCGGGCCGCCCTGCGAACTTGCGCCGCAGCACCGGATCCTGCGTGGCCACACCGACTGGGCAGGTATTGAGGTGGCACTTGCGCATCATGATGCAGCCCTCAGCCACCAGCGGTGCCGTCGCGAAGCCGAACTCGTCGGCACCGAGCAACGCGCCGATCACCACGTCCCGGCCGGTCTTCATCTGGCCGTCGGCCTGCACGCGGATGCGTCCGCGCAGCCGGTTGAGAACCAGGGTCTGCTGCGTCTCAGCCAGACCGAGCTCCCACGGCGTGCCGGCGTGCTTGATGGACGACCAGGGCGAAGCGCCCGTGCCTCCGTCGTGCCCGGCGATCACGACGTGATCGGCCTTGCACTTGGCCACACCGGCCGCGACCGTGCCGACACCCACCTCGGACACCAACTTCACGCTGACGCTGGCCTGAGGATTGGCGTTCTTCAGGTCGTGGATCAGCTGCGCCAGATCTTCGATCGAGTAGATGTCGTGGTGCGGTGGCGGCGAAATCAGGCCCACGCCTGGCACCGAGTAACGCAGGAAGCCGATGTATTCGCTGACCTTGCCGCCGGGCAACTGGCCACCTTCGCCAGGCTTGGCGCCCTGGGCCATCTTGATCTGCAGTTGGTCGGCCGACACCAGGTACTCGGCGGTGACGCCGAAGCGGCCAGAAGCCACCTGCTTGATCTTGCTGCGCAGGCTGTCACCTGCGTTCAAGACGTAGTCGCTCTCGATGACCTTGGCACCGATGACGTCGGACACCTTGGTGCCCGCCTGGATGGGAATGCCGCGCAGTTCATTGCGGTAACGCGCGGGGTCTTCGCCGCCTTCGCCGGTATTGCTCTTGCCGCCGATGCGGTTCATCGCCACCGCGAGCGTGGTGTGCGCCTCGGTGGAGATCGAACCGAGCGACATCGCGCCGGTGGCAAACCGCTTGACGATCTCGGACGCGGGCTCGACCTCGTCGACGGGACACGCCTTGCTCGGATCGACCTTGAACTCGAACAGACCGCGCAGCGTCATGTGCCGACGTGACTGGTCGTTGATGATTTGCGCGAATTCTCGGTAGGTATCGAATCGCCCCGACCGCGCGCTGTGCTGCAGCTTGGCGATCGCGTCGGGCGTCCACATGTGCTCCTCGCCGCGGGTACGCCAGGCGTACTCGCCCCCGGCATCGAGCATGGTCTTAAGCACCGGGTCGGCGCCGAACGCGGCAAGATGCATGCGCAGCGCCTCCTCGGCGACTTCGAACACCCCGATGCCCTCGACCTGCGACGCAGTGCCTTTGAAATACTTGTCGACGAACGGCTTCTGCAGGCCGATGGCCTCGAAAAGCTGGGCGCCGCAATAGCTCATGTATGTGCTCACGCCCATCTTGGACATGATTTTCGACAGGCCCTTGCCGACGGCCTTGATGTAGTTGGCGCAGGCCTTCTCTGCGCTGATGTCACCGGGCAGCGTGGCGTGCAGGGCGCACAGCGTCTCGAGCGCGAGGTAGGGGTGAACTGCCTCGGCGCCATAACCGGCCAGCACGCCGAAATGATGGACCTCGCGTGCGGAGCCGGTCTCGACGACCAAGCCGGCCGTCGTGCGCAGGCCTTCGCGGACGAGATGATGATGAACAGCCGACAACGCCAGCAGG
>Ga0075356_1000241_pt1 | contig 10370 bp, 7 predicted proteins | sample WestPond_Cattail_FD_120073 | JGI IMG/M metagenome (GOLD analysis project Ga0075356, IMG submission 120073) | Natural and restored wetland microbial communities from the San Francisco Bay, California, USA, that impact long-term carbon... | ecosystem: Environmental > Terrestrial > Soil > Wetlands ... | reverse complement strand
TGGGCCGGGCACTGCGGCGCCTGCTACGCGGCTACTCGCTGGTCTTCGACGACCTGTCGGCCGAACTGCGCATCGAGCAGCGCACGGCGGTGGTCGAGATCCATAACCGAATCGAAGGCGCCGCCGAACGGCGTTTTGCCGACGAGACGCTGCTGGTGCTGCTGCACGGCACGCTGTGCTGGCTGGCGGGCCGGCGCATCCTGCTGGCAGAGGTGGCCTTCGCCCACCCGGCGCCGGCCCATGCAGCGGAGTACCGCGCGATGTTCTCGCAGCACCTGCGATTCGAGGCGGAACAAACGGCCATGCGCTTCGACGCGCGGGTGCTGAAGGCCGCGGTCGTGCAGACCGAGGCCAGCCTGAAGCCGTTTCTGCGGGCGGCGCCGCAGTCGGTGTTCCTCAAGTACAAGGACAACGGCAGCTGGAGCCAGCGCGTGCGCCATCGGCTGCGTTCGGCGCTCGGCCCCGGTGGGACGCCGGCGTTCACAGTGGTGGCACGCGAGTTCGGCACTGCGCCGACCACGCTGCGCCGTCGCCTCGAGGCCGAGGGCACCACCTTCCAGACCATCAAGGACGAACTGCGACGCGACTCCGCGATCCATCGCCTCAGTCACGGAAGCTCGAGCGTGACGGCGATCGCGACCGAACTGGGCTTCCAGGAACCGAGCGCGTTCAGGCGTGCGTTCAAGAAGTGGACCGGCGTGCAGCCGATGCACTATCGTGGCGGCGTGGGCAACGACGATGCCGAACGCGCCGTCGGTCGGCACCAGGCGACCCGCCGGCCACCGCCCATGCGCGGTTCGCGCACACAATGACGGCGCCGGTGCATCGCCGGCCCGCAGGAACTCGGCAGATTCGCTGTCCATGATGAGCGCCGACACCGTTGGTCATCCGGCCGAACCGTTGGACGACGCGCCGCGCGCGCGCGATATGCCGCTGCGCACGGTGATATCGCGCCTGATCTGGTTGTGCATGGGCCCGCTGGTGCTGCTGGCGATCGCGCTGGCGGTCAATCACGTCCTCGAGGTGCACGCCCAGCAGGATCGCGCGGCCGCACGGCTGGGTGCCACGCTGGTGTCGGCCGTCGACCAGATCGTCGGCGGCCGGGTCGCCAATCTGCTGTCGTTGGCGGCGTCGCCGCAGCTCGACAGCGAGGCGGGATTGGCTGACTTCTACCGGATGGCACAGGCCTTCAGCAGCGCCAACGATCGCGCACATCTGACGGTGCTGGACGCCACGACGATGTCGATGCGCCTGAGCACGCGGGTGCCGTGGGGAGCGCGGCTGCCGGCGGTCGTCGACAACGCAGGCAGCACCGGCATGACGGCCGGACGGGATGCGCTGGCGACCGGCCGGCCCGCGGTGAGCGACGTGTACATCAGTCCGCTGGCGTCGGTGCCGGTGGTCGGCGTGGCGGTGCCGGTGCAGCGCGACGGTGCCACGAAGTGGTTGCTGGTGGCCACCAGCGAGCTGTCGCGCATACCGATCCAGCTCGATCAGCGCAAGGACGTGCCGGCGGGCTGGGCCGTCTCGCTGTTCGATCGGCGAGGCGGCGTGATCGCTCGCCATGCGCCCGCGACGTTCGATTCGGCGCGCGACGTCGACGACGACGGACGCTTCGTATCGCGCTCGGCCCTGACCGGCTATACCGTGGCGGTGGAGATTCCGCGCTCGATCCAGCGCGAGCCGTTGCTCACGGCCGGCCTGTCGATGGCCGCCGCTGTGCTGAGCGCGATCGGCTTCGGCCTGCTCGGCGGGACGTGGGCGCGCCGCCTGTTGAGCCGCGACCTGAGCGCACTGGCCCAGCCGGCCGCGCCGGCAGTCGCCTTGTCGCGCATTCGCGAGATTGCCGGCGCGCGACGGCTGCTGGACGAGGCGGCCGACCATCGCGCCGCAGCCGACGCACTGTTGCGGCAGAGCGAACAGCGCTTTCGCCGCATGTTCCACGAGGCGCCGGTGGCGCAGTTGCTGATCGATCGACAAGAACGGGTGGTCGACGCCAACGAGCGGTTCACCGAGTTGTTCGGCTACACCGCCGACGAGGTGCGGGACTACGAGTCCTGGGCTGCACGCGTCTACCCGGATTCGGCGGCGCGCGCCGCCGCCGCGCAACGCCGGCGCGCCGCGATCGATGCGCTTACCGCGTCGGGGCGGCAGCACGATGTCGGCGAAACGACCGTGCGCTGCAAGGACGGTAGCCAGCGTGTCGTCCACGCCACCGCCGGCACCGTCGGCGAGTACTGGCTTGTGTCATGGAGCGACGTGACGGCACGCCGTCAGACCGAGTTGGCGTTGCAGGCCACTCAGGCCGCGGCGCTGAAGGCACAGCAACTGGCGCGCGAAGCGGCCGAACGGCTGATGCGAGAGGCGGTCGAGGCAAAGGCCCGCGCCGAGGCGGCCAATGCGGCGTTGCGTGTGTTGTCGCTGGCCGTCGAACAAAGCCCGGAGTCGGTGATCATCAGTACCGTGGACGGAGCGGTGCAGTACGTCAACCAGGCCGTATTACAGGCCTCCGGCCACAGCCGCGAGGCGATCCTGGCCGGTGCCCTGCGGGGCGACGCGATGCCCGAAGCGTTGCGCGAGGACATCCAGGCCACGCTGGCCCAGGGAGGCACCTGGAGAGGCGAGCTGCCGGGGCGTCGCCACGATGGCAGCGAGTGCATCGAGTACGCCATCATCTCGCCGCTGCGCCAGCCCGACGGCCGCATCACCCATCACGTGGCGGTCAAGCAAGACATCACCGAGGCCAGGCGCATCGGCGACGAGTTGAAGCGCCATCGCAACCACCTGGAGGATCTGGTGGCCAGCCGCACGAAGGAGCTCGAGGCCGCGCGCCTGGCCGCCGAGTCGGCCAACCGGGCGAAGAGCGAATTTCTGGCCAACATGAGCCATGAGATCCGCACGCCGCTGAACGCGATCAGCGGGTTGACTCAGTTGCTCAGCCGCGAGGTGCACGACGTGCGCACGCTCGGACGGCTCGGCAAGATCGCCGACTCCGCCGACCATCTGCTGCAGGTGATCAGCGACATACTCGACTTGTCGAAGATCGAGGCCGGCCAGTTCGAACTGGAGTGCATCGACTTCTCGCCCGCCAGCGTGCTCGCGCAGGTTTCGGCGATGATGACCGAGCGTGCAAACGCCAAGGGTCTGTCGCTGCAGGTCGGACCGGCCGAGCTGCCGGCCACGCTGCGAGGCGATCCGACCCGGCTTACGCAGGCGCTGACCAACCTGCTGAGCAACGCGGTCAAGTTCACCGAACGCGGTCTTGTCATGCTGACGGTCGACGTGAGGGCGGCCAGCGCGAGCTGCACGTGCCTGACGTTCCGCGTGCGCGACACCGGGGTCGGCATCCCGGCGGCGGCGCTGAATCGCTTGTTCGTTCCCTTCGCGCAGGCCGATTCCTCGACCACGCGACGGTTCGGGGGCACGGGACTGGGCCTGGCAATCACCCAGCGGCTGGCCACCATGATGGATGGTGAGGTCGGCGCCACCAGCGAGCCGGGCGTCGGTAGTGAATTCTGGTTCACGGCGTGCTTCGAGCCAGGCGGCGCAGTGCCGCCCGATACGGGTCTCACCCTGGCCGATGCCGAGCAGGCGCTGCGCCGGTCTCATGCGGGCGCTCGTGCGCTGGTCGTGGAGGACAACCCGATCAACCAGGAGGTGGCCGCGCAACTGCTCGAGCTCGCCGGGCTGCGCGTCGACGTCGCCAGCGAAGGCGCACAGGCGCTGGCACTGGTGGCGCGCGAGGCGTTCGACATCGTGTTGATGGACGTGCAGATGCCGACGATGGACGGTCTGCAGGCGGCGGCCCGCATTCGCGCGCTGCCGGATCGGCGTGCACTGCCGATCGTGGCGATGACGGCCAACGCCTTCGGCGAGGACCGCACGGCTTGCCTGGCCGCCGGCATGAACGACTACCTGAGCAAGCCGGTGAACGCCCGTACGCTGTACCGCACCTTGCTGCGCTGGCTGCCGCCGCGCCCGTCGACGCCGCAGGCGGGCAACACCGTCGCGGCCGAAGTGCGGAACGCTGCGGGCGCCGTGGCACGGGCGCCGGCCATCGACGGCCTGAACGCGACACGCGGACTCCGATTCATGGCGGATCGAATCGATCTCTATCGACGCGCGCTGAGCCGCTTCGTCCAGCGCTACGGCGTACCCTGGACCGAGCTCGACGACGCCGTCGCTGCCGAGGACTGGTCGCGATGCGTGCACTTTGCACATTCGTTGCGCGGCGCAGCCGCAACCATCGGGGCCGAGCGGCTGGCCGAGCTGGCGCGGAATTTCGAAGCGGTGCTCGGCAGGCCACGGGAGGCTGTGGCCCTGGGCGAGCTGGAGGGTTTGAGCGCCGCGTTGAATCGCGAGTTGTGCGCCATCTCGCAGGGGCTGCGCGCGTGGCTGGCCAGCGCCGAGGAGGCTCTGCCGGCGTCGTAGCGCGAAGCCTGCCCGGCCGTCGCGCCTCGGGGTGAACCCTTCACCCCCCGGTCTCCGGGGTGGTTTCGCTGTGGCCGATGGTTAGGATCGTGACGTCCTTCACAAATCGTCCCGTTCGAATTTTCGGCGCGGCGATAGCGGCGAGACAGCCGCGGAGCCAATGTCTTGCTGCGATTCCATGCCGATCCCTTGCCCTGGGCGATGATGCTGATCGTCGCGTTGGTGGTGTCCGCCAGCGCGTCGGGCCTGTCCGATGTGTCGATCCGGATGCCCGAGTCGGAGGTCGTGGTACCGGCCTTGCCGCCCGCGGCGGGGTGTGAGCGCGGCGCACGGGATGCCGCCTGCGCGCGAGCCGATGTGTCTTCGTCGCGCGTGTCGTTGCCAGCTGCGGCCTACCAGCTCGGCTCTGCCGAACTGCCTGACAGCCTGGTGCGCGCGCTGCGCCCGATCGGCGAAGCCGTGCGCGACCAGCGTGCGGTGGTGCGCGTCGAGGTGCACACCGATGCGTCGGGCACGCCAGAAGAAGGCCGCCTGCTGTCGCAGCGCCGTGCCGACGCCATACGCGCCTACCTGATCGACCTGGGCGTCGACCCCTATCGCGTGCAGGCGGTGGGCCTCGGGTCGAGCCGGCCAAAGCTGCCGCAGGACCCGTTGAACACCGGCAATCGCCGCGTCGACATCGTGCGTCTGTAGCGGCGGCGAGCGCGCCGCTAACATGGCGGCGCATGAGCAAGGCCTTCACCCGCGAAACCGACAGCGAAGACGACGACGACGGCGCACCGGCGCTGCCTTCGTTGCCGGCCGGCACGCGCAACTACATCACTCCGCAAGGCTACCAGCGCCTGCGCGGCGAGTTGATGCAACTGATCGACCAGGAGCGGCCGAAGGTGGTCGACGTGGTGTCGTGGGCCGCATCGAACGGCGACCGTTCCGAGAACGGCGACTACATCTACGGCAAGAAGCGGCTGCGCGAGATCGACCGGCGCATCCGGTTCCTCACCAAGCGGCTCGAGCTGGCCGAGGTGGCCGACCCGTCGCTGCACCACGGGCACGACCAGATCTTTTTCGGCGCGACGGTGACCTACCTCAACGCACGCGGCGAGGAGCGCACCATCACGATCAAGGGCATCGACGAGTCCGACAGCCTGGCCGGCGAAGTGAGCTGGATCGCACCGATTGCCCGCGCGCTGCTGAAGGCGCGCGCGGGTGACGAAGTGAAGCTCGCGACACCCGCCGGCACCGAAACGATCGAGGTGCTTGCGGTCCGCTACCCGGCACCGGCCGGTGTGAGTTAGGGCTTCACCCGCCAGACCCGCAGCACCGGCGGACAGCGGCGGATCGTGCGCAGCGCATCGGCCAGGTGCTGGCGATCGCGCACCGTGACCAGCAGTCGCAGCTCGGTGGTCTCGGCGGCGCGGTCCTCGCCCATGTCGATGTGGGTGATGTCGGCCTGCGCCGCACTCACCGCGCTGGCCACCTGCGCGAGCACGCCCTTGCCGTTGCCCACCAGCACCGTGATCGCGGTCTCGAAGGCACGCGTTGGCTCGTCGGCCCACTCCACCGGCATCCAGCGTTCGGGGTCGCGTTCGGCCAGACGGCGGCCGAAGTGGCACTCGGTGGTATGCACCATCAGTCCCTCGCCGCGACCGAGGTAGCCGACGATGTCGTCGCCCGGGATTGGCCGGCAGCAAGTCGCCAGCTGCACTGACGCCCCTTCGCTGCCGTCGACGACGACCAGGCCTTGAGTCGGTACCGCATCGTCGCTGGCGTAGCGACCGAGCGTGAGCGTCACGGCGTCAGGATGCGTGCCGCGTTCGGCCATCAACTGCGCCAGGCGCTTGGCGACGATGATGGCGATCTTGCGGCCGATCGCGATATCGGTCATCAGCTCGCCGCGGGTGCGATTGCCGCTCCAGCGAATCAGCTGCTGCCACAGCGTGCTCGCGGCAATGTCTTGGGCGTCGGCCGACGGCACCGACAGCCCCTCGGCACGCAGCGCCTGCGCGAGCAGCTTCTCGCCGAGCGCGCGCGACTCCTCGAGCTCCATCGTCTTCAGATAGTGGCGGATCTTCGAGCGCGCGCGACCGGTGCGCACAAAATTAAGCCAACCCGGATTGGGGCGCGCGCCTGGCGCGGTGACGATCTCCACCACATCGCCGCTGCGCAACTCGGTGCGCAGCGCCACCGGTTCGTTGTTGACCCGTGCGGCCACGCAATGGTCGCCGACGTCGGAGTGGATCGCATAGGCAAAATCCACCGGTGTCGCGCCGCGGGGCAACGACAGGATCTTGCTCATCGGCGTGAACACGTACACCGCGTCGGGTACGAGGTCGATCTTCACGTGCTCGAGAAACTCGGCGGCGTCGCGCGTCTCGTCCTGAATGTCGAGCAGCGACTGCAGCCACATCGAACCCAGCCGCTGGGCCTCGTCGGAGTCCTTGTCCTTGTTCTTGTAGAGCCAGTGCGCGGCGATGCCAGCCTCGGCCACCGCATGCATTGGCCCGGTGCGGATCTGGAACTCCACCGCCGTGCCGAGCGGGCTTACCAGCGTGGTGTGCAGCGACTGGTAGCCGTTGAGCTTGGGGATCGCGATGTAGTCCTTGAAGCGACCGGGCACCGGCTTGTAGAGCTGATGCAGGATGCCGAGCGCGAGGTAACACTCGTTGAGCGTGCCGACGACGATGCGAAAGCCGAAAATGTCGCTCACCTGGGCGAAGCTGGTGTGCTTCTCGCGCATCTTGCGGTAGATCGAATAGACCGTCTTCTCGCGCCCGCTGACCTGCACCTTGATCTTGGCGTTGGCGAAGGCCTTCAGCACCTCGGTCTGCACCCGATCGACGATGTCGCGGCGATGGCCGCGGGCCTTCAGCAGCGCCTTGGTCAGCGCGCCGTGGCGCCACGGGTGCAGGCACTCGAACGACAGCTCCTGCAGTTCGCGGAATGTCTGGTTCAGGCCCAGCCGGTGCGCGATCGGTGCGTAGATCTCGAGCGTCTCGCGCGCGATGCGCAAGCGCCGGTCGGGCGCGATGGCCTGCACCGTGCGCATGTTGTGCAGCCGATCGGCCAGCTTGACGAGGATGACGCGCACGTCGCGCGCCATCGCCAGCAACATCTTGCGAAACGATTCGGCCTGGCCTTCCTCGCGAGTCGAGAACTGCAGCTTGTCGAGTTTGGTGAGGCCATCCACCAGGTCGGCCGTCGGCGCACCGAAGCGCTCGATCAGCTCGGTCTTGGTGATGCCGCAGTCCTCCATCGCGTCGTGCATCAGCGCCGCCATCACTGCCTGCGCGTCGAGCCGCCAGTCGGCCACGAGGCCGGCGACTGCGATTGGGTGCGTGATGTAGGGCTCGCCGCTGGCGCGGAACTGACCCAGGTGCGCCTCGTCGGCGAACTTGTAGGCCTCGCGGATCAGCTTGAGCTCGGGCTTGCCCAGATAGGCCAGCTTGTCGGCCAGCGCGGCGAACGAGGCGGCCTGGGGCTTGGGCGCGGGGGGCGCGCCGCTGGTCGCACGCTGCAGTCCCTGCAGCGCGGATGGCAGCAATTCGGCCGCGAACGAACGGATGCCCATGGACCCACTGTAACGGATCGGCTGCCCGAGGACCGATTCGTCGCGCATGCCCACCCGCCGTGCTGGAGCCGGCGCGTCGAACAACGAAAAGGGCGCCCGAGGCGCCCTTGCGAGTCGAGAGTGCGCTGCCTCAGGCGGTGGGCACCCGGCGCAGCATCTCGATGCCCACCTCACCAGCGGCGATTTCACGCAGTGCGGTGACGCCCGGCTTGTTCTTGCTGTCGATCTTGGCCGCATGGCCTTGACTGAGCATGCGAGCCCGGTAGGTGGCAGCCAGCACGAGCTGGAAGCGGTTCGGAATCTTGTTCAGGCAGTCTTCGACGGTGATGCGAGCCATGTCGGGGGAAACCTTTCAGAGCAGATCGAGAGCCTTGAACACCTGGGATTTGCTTCGCCGCTGGGCGGCGAACTTCAGGCGCTGCGAATGCACGACCGTCTTCAGGTCGAACAGGGCCGTCTCGAACAAGGCATTGATTATCACATAGTCGAAGTCGCGCGCGCGGGAGACTTCGACGCGGGCGTTGGCCATGCGTTGCTCGATCACCTGAGGCGCGTCCTCACCCCGGCGCAGCAGGCGTTGGCGCAGTTCGTCCCAGCTCGGCGGCAGGATGAAGATCAGCACCGCGTGCGGGAACAGCTTCTTGATCTGCAGCGCGCCCTGCCAGTCGATCTCGAGCACCATGTCGTCGCCGGCCATCAGCCGCGCCTCGATGGCCGTGCGCGAAGTGCCGTAGAGGTGCCCGTGCACCTCGGCCCACTCGAAGAACTCGCCGCGCGCGATCTTGCCGCGAAAAGTCGCCTCGTCGACGAACCAGTACTCCCGGCCGTCCTGCTCCTGCCCCCGTGGCGAGCGCGTGGTGTGCGACACCGACACCGCGAGGTGTGCGTCGAGTTCGAGCAATGCGTTGACCAGGCTCGACTTGCCGGCACCGCTGGGCGCGGCGACGACGAAGAGGTTGCCCGGCGTTTCGATCGGTACGGCCGCGACTGGTGGAGTCGAACTCATTCGAGGTTCTGCACCTGTTCGCGCATCTGCTCGATCAGCACCTTCATGTCGACGGCGATGGTCGACAACTCGAGCGCCGCCGATTTCGAGCCCAGGGTGTTGGCTTCACGATGCAACTCCTGAATCAGGAAGTCGAGCCGTTTGCCGACCTCGCCGCCGCCGCGCAGCAGTCGTTCGATCTCGTCGAGGTGGGCGTTGAGGCGGGTCAGTTCCTCAGCCACGTCGATGCGCAGCGCATAGGCGGCCGCCTCGTTCAGCGCGCGCTCGTGCTGCGACTCGATGCCGCTGGCCTGCGCGCCCGCTGCGGCCAATGCCTCGGTCCAGCGTTCGAGAAAGCGCTGCTGCTGCCGTTGCACCAGAGCGGGCAGCATCGGCGCGGCCTGCACTGCCAGGCGGCGCAGTTCGGCGACGCGCTCGACCAGCGTCTGCGCCAGGCGCGCGCCTTCGCGGGCCCGTGCCTCGCGCAGCGCGGCGACGCACTGCCTGGCCGCTGCCAGCGCGGGCTCGTCGAGCCTGTCGGCCGAGCCGCCCTGTCGGCTCCAGTGCAGGACCTCGTTGACGCTGAGCGTGCGTGCGCCCGGCAACCAGCCGAGGATGGTGGACTCAACCCGTGTCAGCCGGTTCAACTGCTCGGGTGTCGGCAACAGCAAGGCGCCTTCCGACTCGCGCGAGGTCGCGACGCGCAACTCGACCTTGCCGCGACGCACGGCTGCCGAGACCATCTCGCGCAACGCCGGCTCGAGCGCGCGCATCTCGTCGGGCAGACGCAGCGCGAGATCGAGGAAGCGGCCATTGACCGAGCGCATCTCGACCGTGACCGATGCCCGTGATGCAGTGGATTCATCAGCACCCGGAGCGGCGGCCGCGGAAGCGCTTGCGAAACCGGTCATGCTGTAAACTGCCATCGCCCTTTTCGCGCCGCAAAACTCGATTATGTCAAAGCCGAAACCAGCCCCGTTGCCAGCTGGCACCGTGGTCGGTGGCTATCAGGTCGTGAAGAAGTTGGCGGCCGGCGGTTTCGGTGTCGTCTACCTCGCCGAAGACGACCAACGCCATCTTGTCGCCCTCAAGGAGTACCTGCCTGCATCGCTGGCCGAGCGCTCGCCCGGCGAACTGACGCCGCGCGTCAAGCCCGAGAAGCAGCCGCTGTACCGCCTGGGCCTGAAGAGCTTCTTCGAAGAAGGCCGTTCGCTTGCGCAGATCAGCCACCCGAGCGTGGTCTCGGTGCTGAACTTCTTTCGCGAGAACGAGACCGTCTACATGGTGATGAACTACCTGCAGGGCGACACCCTGCAGGACTTCATCGTCACCGCGCGCGACCTGAAGCGTGACAAGGTCTTCCGCGAGTCCACCATCCGCAGCCTG
>Ga0075356_1000240_pt1 | contig 10374 bp, 8 predicted proteins | sample WestPond_Cattail_FD_120073 | JGI IMG/M metagenome (GOLD analysis project Ga0075356, IMG submission 120073) | Natural and restored wetland microbial communities from the San Francisco Bay, California, USA, that impact long-term carbon... | ecosystem: Environmental > Terrestrial > Soil > Wetlands ... | reverse complement strand
GGCGGCCTGCGCGGCACGGGGCCCACCGGTGGCGACGATCAGGTCGACCGGCCGGCGGACGAGCTCGGCCGCCATCGCAGCCAGGCGGCCGTAGTCGCCATCGGCCCAACGGAACTCGATGGCCACGTTCCTGCCTTCAACGTAGCCCGCCTGTTCGAGACCGCGCCTGAAGGCCGTCAAGCGGTCAGTGGATTCGGCGCGGGATGCGCCGCTGAGATAGCCGATGGTCGGCATGGCGGGTCGCTGGGCGAGCGCCAACCGATGTCCCGACAGGACACCGCTGGCAGCGGACACGGCGAAGGCGCGCCTCTTCATGTGGCGGACGGTCCCGACGACCGCTGCTTGCCGGCTAGCCCTTGCGCGACTTGGCGACGATTTCCTCGGCCTTGGTGATCAGGCCGGGGTGGATCTGCGCCTTCCACTGCGCGTAGGTACGCCGCGTCGCGATCTGCCAGGCGTTGGCTTCGGCCGGCGTCGGCTCGTGCACCGCGACGCCGAGCGCGCTGACGCGCTGCACGTCCTCGGCGAACAGCTTGCGCACCAGCGCCACCTGCTGCTTCGCCGCGTCCTGCGCGGCCTCGCGCACAATCTTCTGGTCGGCGGCGGTCCAGCTCTGCCAGATCGGCGCGGCGATCGCGAACAGCAGGATGTCGTTGGAGTAGTTCCACTTGGTCACGTACTTCTGGCCCAGCGTGTGGATCTTGGCGGCCAGGAACACCTCGAGCGGGTTCTCCTGCGCGTCGACCGCGCCCGAGGCCAGCGCCGGCTGCGCGTCGGCCCAGCTCATAAAGGTGGGGTTGGCACCCATGGAGCCCATGATGTCGCCGTACATCGGGCTGCCGACCACGCGCACCTTGATGCCCTTCAGGTCGTCGGGCTTCAGGATCGGCCGCTTGCTGTTGCTGATCTGCCGGTAGCCGGTCTCGCCGACGGCGAGCGGCTCGGCGCCGGCCTTGCGCACCAGCGCGAAATACTCGTCCATGAAGGCGGCGTTGCCGGTCACCGCATCCCACGCCTTGTGGTCGGGGAACAGGAACGGCAGCGTGAACACGCCGAGCTCGCGCACGGTGCCGCTCCAGTTGATCGGCGCGCCGCACAGCACGTCGATGATGCCCTGGCGCATGGCCGAGAACTCGCGGTCCTGCTGGCCCTGCACCAGTGACGAGCCGGGGTACTGCTTGATGTTGATGCGCCCGGCCGTGCGCTCGCGCACCAGGTTGCCGAAGATCTCGCCGCCCTTGCCCCAGGCAAAGGCCGGCGGCACGACGGTGGACATCTTGTACTCGGCACGATAGGCGCCTTGCGCGTGCGCGAAGCGCGGGATGCCCAGCGTGGCGGGGGCCAGCAGCGCGGCGGACTGGATCAGGGTACGGCGTTTCATCTCATGTCTCCTCTCAGTAACCCAAAGTTCTCGGCAGCCACAAGGCCAGCTCCGGCACGAACAATACCGCGAGTGCGGCCACGGCGAACGACACCAGCAGCCAGCCGACCCACGGCACGGTCTGCTCCATGCGCACGTCGGCCAGCCGGCAGGCGACCATCAGGTTGACCGCCATCGGCGGGGTGAACTGGCCGAGCGCGACTTTCATCGTCAGCAGCACGCCGAACCACACCGGGTCCCACTGGAACGCCAGCATCAGCGGATACAGCAGTGGCAGGAAGATCAGGAAGATCGACACGCCGTCGAGGAACATGCCGATGATCGTCATCGCGACGAACAGCAGCAACAGCGTGCCGGTCGAGCCGAGTCCGAGTGCCTTGATCGCCGCCACCACCGGATCGGCCAGGCCGAGCGTGTTGACCACATAGGCGAACACGCCGGCCAGCGCGATCACGATCATGATCACCGCCGAGATCTCGCTGGCCTCGCGGAAGATGCCCCACAGGTCGCTTAAGCGGATCGAGCGGTGCACCACCAGGCCGAGGAAGAGGCCGTAGACCACCGCGACCACCGCGGCCTCGGTCGGTGTGAACCAGCCGGCGCGCATGCCGCCGAGGATCAGCACCGGCGCCGCCAGCCCCCACGACGCGCCGGCCAGCGAACGCCAGAAGGGGGGCCGCGGCATGTCGCGCTCGCGCTGGCCGAAGCCGTGGCGCTTGCTCAGCCACACCGCCGGCACGATCAGCGCCAACCCGGCCAGCACGCCCGGTACCATGCCGGCGGCAAACAACGCCGGCACGCTGGCGCCGGGCACGTTGACGCTGTAGACGACGAAGGCGATCGACGGCGGAATCAGGATGTCGGTGGCCGCCGCGGCGCCGACCACGCTGGCCGAGAACGCGTTGGGATAACCCGCGCGGGCCATCGCCGCGATCATCACGCCGCCCACCGCCGCCGCGTTGGCCGGGCCCGAGCCGGAGATGCCGCCGAGCACCATCGCGACCAGGATCGCCACCATCGGCAGCATGCCCGGCGCGCGGCCGACGCAGGCCTGCGCGAACAGCACCATGCGCTGCGCGACGCCGGAGCGGTCGAAGATCGAGCCGACCAGCACGAACATCGGCAGCGCCAGCAGCGGGTACTTGGCGATGCCGGCATGCAGGTTCTGCGGTGCTGCCAGCAACCCCCAATAGGGTGCGTCGGGCGCCGCGATCGCCATCGCCAGCATGCCGCCGGCGCCGAGCGCCACCGCGATCGGCACGCCGGCGATCATCAGCACGACGAACGCGGCGAAGAGCAGCGTGCCGATCATCGTGCGCGGGCGGTGTTCATGCGGGCGGCAACGCCGGGTCGGTGGCCACGAAGTCGGCCGGCGCCGCGTGCCAGGCGCGAAAGCCCAGCCACAGCGCACGCAGCGTCAGCGCCGCGGTGAGAAACGGCACCGGCGCGGTGAACCACCAGCGCGGCACACCCAGCCCCATCGAGGTCTCGGCCCAGCGCAGCTCGTCGGCCACCATGCGTGCGAACAGGAAGGTCAGCACGCCGAACACCCCCGCCGTGACGCCGGCCGACAGCAGGCGCAGTGCGCGCCGGCGCGCCGGGCTGCCGTTGTCGTAGAACGCCTCGATGCGGATGTGGGCGTCGCGCACGACCGCGGCGCTGGCGCCGGCCAGCGTCATCACGACCATCAGCACGATCGAGATCTCTTCGCTCCAGGCGAACGACTGGTCGGTGGCGTAGCGGGTGACGACGTTGAGCAGCGTGATCACCACCAGCGCCGCCATGCACAGCACCGACACCACCTCCTCGGGTGCGACGCGGCGGTTCATCATGCGGGCGACTCGGCCGCGGTCTGCGCGCGCAGGCAGGCCAGGCACAGACAGCCGTCAAACGCGCTCTGCAGGGCAGCGAGCCGGTCGGAGCTCAGCGTCACGCTGGTGCAGGCGCAGGGCTGATCGTCGTGCATGCCGCAGTGGAACGCCGCGCCGCACCGGGGGCAGGTCGCGTCAACCGGCTGCCGCTGCGCCGGATCAGGCACCGAACAGACCCTGGTGCTGCTGGCGCAGCAGGTTCTTCTGCACCTTGCCCATCGTGTTGCGCGGCAGTTCGTCGACGATGAAGACCTGCTTGGGCACCTTGAAGTTGGCGATCTTCGCCTTCAGCTCGCCGATGATCGCCGTGCCGTCGACGCTGGCGCCAGGCTTGGGCACCACCATCGCGATCACGCCCTCGCCGAAGTCGGGGTGCGGCAGGCCGACCACCGCCGACTCGGCCACACCGGCCATGTCGTTGATGTAGCCCTCGATCTCGGCCGGGTAGACGTTGTAGCCGCCGCTGATGATGAGGTCCTTGCTGCGGCCGACGATGGCGACGTAGCCGCGCTCGTCGATCCTGCCCACGTCACCGGTCTTGAACCAGCCGTCGGCGGTGAACTCCTCATTCGTCTTCTCGGGCATCTGCCAGTAACCAACGAACACGTTCGGCCCCTTGACTTGGATGCCGCCGATCTCGCCGGTGGCGCAGGGGTGGCCGGTATCGTCGTGCACGCGCACGCCCACACCCGGCAGCGGGAAGCCCACCGTGCCGCCGCGCCGCTCGCCCAGCGTGGCGTGATACGGGTTGCTGGTCAGCATCACCGTCTCGCTCATGCCGTAGCGCTCGACGATGGTGTGGCCGGTGCGCGCGGCGAAGGCGTTGAAGGTTTCCAGCAGCAGCGGTGCCGAGCCGGCGATGAACAGCCGCATGTGCGCGCAGGCCTCGCGCGTCAGCGCGCTTTCCGCGAGCAGCCGCACGTACAGCGTCGGCACGCCCATGAACACCGTGGCCTCGCCGAAACGCGCGATCGCTGCCTTGGGGTCGAACTTCGAGAACCAGATCATCTTGCTGCCGTTGAGCAGCGCGCCATGCGAGGCGACGAACAGGCCGTGCACGTGAAAGATCGGCAGCGCGTGGATCAGCACGTCGCCAGGCTGCCAGCCCCAGTAGTCCTTCAGCACCTGCGCGTTGCTCAGCAGGTTGCCGTGCGTGAGCATCGCGCCCTTGCTGCGCCCGGTGGTGCCGCTGGTGTACAGGATGGCGGCCAGCTCGTCGCCGCGTTTACGCGCCGGCACGTGCTGGTCGCTCATCAGCGCGGCGCGGTCGAGCAGGCTGCCGCTGCGGTCGTCGCCGAGCGTGAACACGTTGCGCGTGCCGGCCTTGAACGCCAGGCGCGACAGCCAGACGAAGTTCTTCGGCGTGCACACCACCACCGCCGGCTCGGCATTGCCGATGAAGTATTCGATCTCGGCCTGTTGATAGGCGGTGTTAAGCGGCAGGAACACGTAGCCCGCGCGCAGCACCGCCAGGTACAGCATCAGCGCCTCGACGCTTTTTTCGGTCTGCACCGCCACGCGTGCCCCGGCAGGCAGTTCCAGCGAGGCCAGCAGGTTGGCCAGCATCGCGGTGCCGCGTTCGAGGTCGAGCCAGGTGTAGTACCGCGGCGCGTCGGCGCCGTCGGCAGTCTCGATCGCGGTGGCGTCGAGTTCCACCGGGAACGCCGCGCGCAGCGCGACGAACAGATTGGCGTTGTTCATCCGATGTCAGTCGTCGTCGGCGACCGCAATGCCCCCGCAAGGATCGAGGAATTTAACACCCGGCCCGCCTGCCGGCACCGGCCCGGCTCATGGTATTCACCAGAAAGCGCGTCCATGCGGTGTCGTTAGAGTTGCTGCAGGCGCACTCCGGGGCGCCGTCCGCCCGCATCGCTCGGCCCGCCGCCGCGGGGTTCTCGTCTGGCGGGCGCATCCACCACCGAATGGAGATTGGCATGACGAATCGTCGATTGGGTCTCTTCGCCTCGGGACTGCTGATCGCCATGCTGCCGCTGGCCGCGGCCGTGGCGCAGACGACCACGCTGAAGGCGTCGCACCAGTTCCCCGGCGGCAAGGGCGACGTGCGCGACGAGATGGTTCAGATGATCGCGCGCGACGTCGCAGCCGCCAATGTCGGCCTGGAGATCAAGGTGTACCCCGGCTCGAGCCTGGTGAAGGCACAGGAGCAGTGGAAGGCGATGCAGACCGGCCAGATCGACATGACGTCGTTTCCGCTCGACTACGCGTCGGGCTTCCACCCGCAGTTCGGCGCCACGCTGATGCCGGGGCTGGTGAAGAACCACGATCATGCGCAACGCGTCAACGCCTCGCCGTTCATGCAGGAGATCAAGTCCATCATCGAGCAGGGCGGCGCCCACGTGCTGGCCGATGCCTGGCTGGCGGGGGCGTTCGGCTCGAAGGACAAGTGCATCCGCAAGCCCGAGGACGCGGCCGGCCTCAAGGTGCGCTCGGCCGGTTCGACCTTCGCGCAGATGTGGGCCGGCGCCGGCGCGTCGATCGTCTCGATCCCGTCGAACGAGGTCTACAACGCGCTGCAGCAGGGCGTCGCCCAAGCCACCGACACGTCGTCGGGCAGCTTCGTGTCGTTTCGCCTGTACGAACAGGTCAAGTGCCTGACGGCGCCCGGCGACAACGCGCTGTGGTTCATGTACGAACCGGTGCTGGTGTCCAAGCGCAGCTGGGACAAGCTCAACGACGCGCAGAAGAAGGCGCTCACCACCGCCTCCAAGAAGGCCGAGGCCTACTTCAATACCGAGTCGAAGAAGCTCGACGACGAGATGGTCGAGATCTTCAAGAAGAACAAGGTCGAGGTCGTCACGCTGAATGCCGCCGAGGCCGATGCCTGGCGCGCCGTCGCGCAGAAGACCTCCTACAAGGCCTTCGCCGAGAAGGTGCCCGGGGGCAAGGAGTTGATCGAGAAGGCGCTGAGTGTCAAGTAGCAGCGCCGGCGCGCCGCCGCTCTGGGTGGCCGCCGTGCAGGCCGCATCGCGCGCATTCGGCGTGCTGGCGACCGGGTTGATCCTGCTGTCGGTGGGGGTGGTCTGCCACATGGTGTTCGTGCGCGCCGTGCTCGGAGCGTCGTCGATCTGGCAGACGGAGTTCACCACTTTTGCGCTGATCGCTGCCACCTTCCTCGGCGCTCCGTACATCCTGCTGACCCGTGGGCATGTCTGCGTCGACGTGCTGCCGCTCGCGCTGTCGAGCGCCAATCGCCGCTGGCTCAGCCTGCTCGGCAACCTGCTCGCGTTCGGCTTCTGCGCACTCTTCCTGTTTGCGTCGCTGCCGTGGTGGCTGGAGACCTGGCACACCGGCCAGACCACGCCGTCGATCTGGCGTGCCCGGCTGTGGATTCCGTATCTGGCGGTGCCGGTCGGACTGGCGCTGCTGTGCCTGCAGTTCCTCGCCGAGAGCTGGATGGTGTGGACGCGCCGGCAGCAGCCGTTCGGCCTGCCCGAGGCCGAAACCCAGTGAGCACGCGATGAGTCCGCTGGCCATCGGGCTGCTGATCTTCGTGGTCACCACGCTGGTGCTGGCGACCGGGCTGCCGATCGCGTTCGGCCTCGGCGCCGTCGCGCTCGGATTCATGTTCGTGTTCGACGGCTGGAACAGCGTGCACTTCGTGCCCGAGACGGTGTTCGCCGGCCTCAACGACTTCACGCTGGTGTCGCTGCCGATGTTCATCATCATGGGTGCCGCGGTCGCGTCGTCGCGTGCCGGCAGCGACCTGTACGAGGCGCTCGCGCGCTGGCTGCACCGGCTGCCGGGCTCGCTGGTGATCTCCAACATCGGCGCCTGCGCGCTGTTCTCGGCGCTGACCGGGTCGTCGCCGGCCACCTGCGCCGCCATCGGCAAGATGGGCATCCCCGAGATGCGCAAGCGCGGCTACGACGCCGACCTGGCCACCGGCGCCATCGCCGCCGGCGGCACGCTGGGCATCCTGATCCCGCCCAGCATCACGATGATCCTGTACGGCATCGCTTCAGAGACGTCGATCGGGCGCCTGTTCATCGCCGGCATCCTGCCCGGGCTGATGCTGACGGGCCTGTTCATGCTGTGGGCGCTGTTCCTCAGCTGGAAGCGCGGCACCCGCCTGGCCGATGCCGACCGCATCTACTCGCTGCAGGAGAAGCTCGAACTGCTGCCGCGGCTGCTGCCGTTCATCGCCGTCATCGCCGGCGTCGTCTACGCGCTGTATGGCGGCATCGCCACGCCGTCGGAGGCCGCCGGCGTCGGCGCCGCGCTGTGCCTGGCGATGGTGATGGTGATTTACCGCGTGTGGCAACCGGCGGCGCTGTGGGCGATCCTGCGCGACGGGCTGCGCGAATCGGGCATGCTGCTGATGATCATCGGCACCTCGATCCTGTTCGGCTACATGATGTCGTCGCTGCAGGTCACGCAGTCGGTGGCCACTGCGATCGGCGACTGGCACGTCAACAAGTGGCTGGTGCTGGCGGCGATCAATCTGCTGCTGCTGGTGGCGGGCTGCTTCCTGCCGCCGGCGGCGATCATCCTGATGACCACGCCGATCCTGATGCCGGTGATCACCGCCGCGGGCTTCGACCCGATCTGGTTCGGCGTGGTGCTGACGATCAATATGGAGCTCGGGCTGATCACGCCGCCGGTGGGCCTGAACCTGTTCGTCATCAACGGCATCACGCCCGACATCAGCCTGGGCACGATCCTGCGGGGCGCCTTCCCGTTCATGCTGTGCATGGTGCTGGCCATCTTGATCCTGTGCGTGTTCCCGCAGATTGCCACCTGGCTGCCGTCGCTGGTGATGGGCTGACGCTTCCGCGGCTACAGCAGCGCCGACAATGCGCGCGAGTGCACCACCCGGCCATGCACGAACTGGTCGTGGCAGTTCTCGATGCGCGACAGGTCGTAGAGGTAGTTGACCATCAATCCGGCCGACTGCCTGAGTCCCTTGGACGACAGGTTGGCGTTGGCGTTCAGCCGCTCCAGCCGCGCGCCGTTGTCGAGGTGGAAGCGCGCCACCGGATCACCGGCCGGCGTGGGCGACAACCGCACCAGGTACAGCGCCGCCAGCCGCCACAGCGCCTGGTGGGCGGCCATCGGCAGCGCATTGAGCGTGCCCGCGTGCGTCAGGCTCGCCAGGTCGTCACCGCAGGCCTTGCGCAGCCCTGCGAGCGCCGCCTCGGCCTGCTCGATCTGCTGCGGCTTGATGCCCGGCAGCTCGTCGAAGCCGCGCACGCGGCCGAGCCAGCCCATCAGGCCGGGGATCGGCGACAGGGTGCAGAAGGTCTTCAGCTGCGGCAGCTCGCGCTTGAGCTCCTCGGCCACACGCTTGATCAGGAAGTTGCCGAGCGACACGTTGCGCAGGCCCGGCTGGCAGTTGCTGATCGAATAGAACACCGCGACCTTGAAAGCGTCGCTGGCCAGCGGCGCCGACTTCTTGTCGATCAGTGGCGCGATCGCGTCGGCCATGTCGGCCACCAGTGCGACCTCGACGAAGATCAACGGTTCGTCGGGCAGTTGCGGGTGGAAGAAGCCGAAGCAGCGCCGGTCGGGCTGCAGGCGGCGGCGCAGGTCGTCCCAGCCGTCGATCTCGTGCACCGCCTCGTGGCGGATGATCTGCTCGAGCAGCTGTGCCGGCGAGTTCCAGTCGACCCGGCGCATCTGCAGGAAGCCGGCGTTGAACCAGCTCGACAGCAGGTGCAGCAGGTCGGTCTCCACCGCCTGCAGCTGCGGCTGGCGCGGCAGCCGCTCGAGCAGCGCGCGGCGCATGCGCACCAGCGCCGCGGTGCCGCCGGGCGTGCGATTGAGGCGGCGGAACAGCTCCTGCCGCGGCGGCTCGGCCACCTGCATCAGCCGGATCAGGTGCTCCGCGCTTGGCGCCTGCGCATAGGCCTGCGCGCTGGCCAGCACTTCGGCGGGGTCGGGGCTGAAGTCGCGTGCCAGGTGGTCGAAGAAGCGTGCGCGCAGGTCGTCGGGCAGTGCGTCGATGCGTTCGACGATGTCCTTGGCGATCGCCGGGCCGTTGGCCTCGCCGCGTTCGGACAGCAGGCGCCGGCACTCGCCGAGCAGGCCGCGCAGGCTGTGGTCGCCGCGCAGGTTGTTCACCTTGTCGCGCAGGTCGGTCAGCAGCCCGCGCGCGGCGTCGGCCTTGGGCGTGGACGAGAGGCGGGCGGACGGGGGCATCGACGACGGCGCGCGGCCGGGCAGCAGGGTAGCGGGGCAGGATAACAAGGCGAGAGTCCGGCGTCGCGAGCGGGTTTCCACTTGCTACAGTCGCCTCCGATGAGCCCAGGTGCGCCGCCCCCCGCCGAGTCGCCCTCGCTGCCGCAGAGCGCCGACGGCGTGCTCAAGCTCGCCGCGCAGTCGATGTTCGACCTGTTCGCGCAGACGGCGATGGGCATGATGGTGGTGAACCGCGATCACCGCATCGTGTGGATCAGCGAGGGCTACAAGCGCTTCCTGCCGGCGCTGGGCGTGGCCGGCGAGGCCGATTTCGTCGGCAAGCGGGTCGAGGAGGTGGTGCCCAACACGCTGATGAACCAGGTCATCGAGAGCGGCCGTCCGATCCTGGTGGATCTGCTGACCAACAAGGCGGGCACCTTCCTCGTCAGCCGCCTGCCGTTGCGCGACGACGCCGGCCAGGTGATCGGCGCCGTCGGGCTGGTGCTGATGGACCACCCCGAGTCGACGATGCAGCCGCTGATGGTGAAGTTCTCGCGGCTGCAGCGCGAGCTCGAGGACGCGCAGCGCCAGCTTGCCGCGCAGCGCCGGCCCAAGTACACGATCGCCAGCTTCATCGGCGCCAGCCCGGCGGCGCTGGAGGTCAAGCGCCAGGCGCGGCGCGTGGCGGGCACCGACTCCACCGTGCTGCTGCTCGGCGACACCGGCACCGGCAAGGAGCTGCTGGCACACGCCATCCACGCCGCATCGGCGCGCGCGGCGCGGTCGTTCGTCATCGTGAACATCGCCGCCGTGCCCGAGACGCTGCTCGAGGCCGAGTTCTTCGGCGTCGCCCCGGGCGCCTACACCGGCGCCGACCGCAAGGGCCGCGAGGGCAAGTTCAAGCTGGCCGACCATGGCACGCTGTTCCTCGACGAGATCGGCGACATGCCGCTGCCGCTGCAGGCCAAGCTGCTGCGTGTGCTG
>Ga0075356_1000239_pt1 | contig 10386 bp, 9 predicted proteins | sample WestPond_Cattail_FD_120073 | JGI IMG/M metagenome (GOLD analysis project Ga0075356, IMG submission 120073) | Natural and restored wetland microbial communities from the San Francisco Bay, California, USA, that impact long-term carbon... | ecosystem: Environmental > Terrestrial > Soil > Wetlands ... | reverse complement strand
TGGTCCCAGCTGCCCTTCTGGATCGACTGGCCGCCGTAGTTGCCGAAGCACAGGTGCACGGCCGCCCGCCCTTTCACCGCATCGAGCACACGGTTCATCGCCGACGCAGCCCAGCGCCATTCGTCCGGATGGCCCGGCAAGTTGGCTTCGTCGATCTGCACGATGTCGGCGTCGAGGTGGCGCACCTGGGCTGCCAGCGCGTCGGCAATGGCATGCGCCAGCTCGGGCGTGTCACGGTAGTGCTTGTTGATCAACGTCTTGGCCAGCATGTGCGGGCCGGTCACGGTGAACTTGAAGGCGCGCGTCGCCAACGCCTTGGCCCGCGCGCAGGCCAGCGGCAGATCGAGACTGCCGTGCCCGATCGGACCGACCACCGTGCCTGGCGGACGGGTGCGAAACTTCATGCCGCTGCTCGAGCGGTAGGCTATGAGGTCGTCGAACGAGAAGCGCTGCGTGATGCCGTCCATCGGTCGCACGAAGTACTCGATCATGCCGTTGGTTTCGGGGTGATTGATGTCGAACCGGTACAGCTCGCCGTCGCAGACCACGTCGACGCCGGCCTGTTCCTGCGTGTCGATCACCACGCGCGTGGCGTCCAGCAGGGCCTGCTCCGATGGGTTGGCCACGAGCCAGTCGGGGACCGGGTAGGAGCCGACGACGGTGGTCAGGATTCTGGGCATGCTGGCGCGCTCCGTTCGTTAACCAGATGGTGATGAAGCGATGCTAGGACCTGCCACCGCGACCGTCAAGGCTGGTAGCGCGGCGCTGAGGATGAGAGGAGCCGAGCCTTGACGCTGCTGATTCCGCACCGTACAGTAATTCACCAGACGGAGATAACTGCGCTTTCGCCACGCTCGCGACGGCGCATCCAGAGCGCACGATGAGCTTGAACCCGTACGACCTCGCCTACTACCGGCATGTCGGCCACGTCACCGTGCCTGGCGTGTTCGACCCCGCGACCACCAACGCCGTGGTGCGCGACATCGAGGAATGGGGCACCGAGTTCCTGGCGGAATTGCCGCCCGACAAACGCGCCTGGTATGTTGACGGCGGCGTGAAGGCACGCAACGTGCTGCGCAAGCTGGACAACCCGCATCATCATCGCGACAGCGTGCGCGCCCTCGCCCGCATGCCCGCATTGGTGGCGATGGTGGAGGCCCTCATCGGCCCAGGCGTGTCGGTCTACTTCAGCCAGATCTTCTTCAAGGCGCCGGAGGGCGGCGGTCCGAAGCCGGCACACCAGGACAACTTCTACTTCGGCCCCAACGAGCCCGAAGGCGTGGTCACCGCGTGGATCGCGCTCGACGACGCGACGCTCGAGAACGGTTGCCTCTATTTCGGCGACGGCTCCCATCGCGGCCCGGTGTATGGCCATGTCGCGCCGCCGGGCGAGCCGTTCAACCTGCAACTGCCCGCCAGCGTGCTCGACAAGCAGCCGATGTCGCCGGCGCCGGTGATGCGCGGTGGCGTGTCGTTTCACCATGGCAACGTCTTCCATCAATCGGGGCCCAATCACTCGCCGCTCTGGCGACGTGCGTGCGCGCTGCACTACGTCAATGCGCACACGCGCTTCGACCACCCCGCCCTGCCTTACGACGCCGCGCTGAAGTTGCGCATCAGCTGACATCCGGAAGGACAGCCCGCATGAGCACACAACGACTCGGCATCGTGATGAACGGCGTCACCGGGCGGATGGGCATGAACCAGCACCTGATTCGCTCGATCGTCGCGATCCGTCAGCAAGGCGGCGTACCGCTTGCCAACGGCGACAGGGTGATGCCCGACCCGGTGCTGATCGGTCGCAACGCCGAGAAGGTCGAAGCGCTTGCACGCGCCCACGGCATCACGCGTTTCGGCACCAACCTCGACGCCGCGCTGGCCGATCGGCAGGACACCGTGTTCTTTGATGCCGGCACCACGCAGATGCGGCCGACGCTGCTGGCACAGGCGCTGCGCGCAGGCAAGCATGTGTACTGCGAGAAGCCGATCGCGACCAACCTGAACGAGGCGGTCGAAGTCTGCCGGCTCGCGCAAGCGTCCGGCCTGAAGCACGGTGCCGTACAGGACAAGCTGTTCCTGCCGGGGCTACGCAAGCTCGACATGCTCAGGCGTGCCGGCTTCTTCGGCCGGCTGCTCAGCGTGCGCATCGAGTTCGGCTACTGGGTGTTCGAAGGTGACCTGCAACCGATCCAGCGGCCGAGCTGGAACTACCGGGCCGAGGACGGCGGCGGCATCATCCTCGACATGGTGTGCCACTGGCGCTATGTGCTCGACAACCTGTTCGGCGAGGTGCAGTCGGTATCGTGCCTCGGCACCACGCACATCCCGCAGCGCTGGGACGAGTCCGGCAAGCCCTACACCGCGACGGCCGACGACGCCGCCTATGCCACCTTTCAGCTGAAGGGCCACCAGGGCGAGCCGGTGATCGCGCAGGTGAACAGCTCCTGGGTCACCCGCGTGCGGCGCGACGACCTGGTCACGTTCCATGTCGACGGTACGCACGGCTCAGCGGTGGCCGGCCTGCAGGACTGCCGCGCCCAGGCGCGCGTCGCCACGCCGCGTCCGGTGTGGAACCCGGACGTGAAGCAGACGATGAACTTCTTCGACCAGTGGCAGGAGATCCCGGACGCGCAGGCCTACGACAACGGCTTCAAAATCCAATGGGAGGCGTTCATCCGCCATGTGGCCGAGGACGCGCCCTATCGCTGGACCTTGCCCGAGGGCGCCAAGGGCGTGCAACTGGTCGAAGCGGCGCTGCGCTCCTGGCACGAGCGCCGCTGGGTCGACGTGCCGGCGTTGCAGATCTGAGGCCGCGATGAACATCACGCTACCGGGCGCCGACGGACGACTCGAGCCCTACACTCTGCGAGGTCCGGCAAATTTCGCGTTGCCCGCCCCGCGCACACGCTTCAACCGCATCGCCTACTCGGCAGCGCACGTGGTGGCCGACGCCCGCGCTGCCGTCGACCCCTGGCTGCAATGCGCGATCGACTGGGACACGACGATCGCCTACCGCCAGCGCCTGTGGCGCCTGGGCCTGGGTGTTGCCGAGGCGATGGACACGGCACAGCGTGGTATGGGCCTCGACTGGCCCACCTCGCTGGAACTGATCCGCCGCTCGATCGATGCGTCGCGCGACGTGCCCGGCGCCTACCTCGCCTGCGGTTGCGGCACCGACCAGCTGGCGCCGGACGATGCGCGGTCGATCGACGACGTGATCCGCGCCTATGAGGAGCAGATGGCCGCGATCGAGGCCCTGGGCGGAAGGCTGATCGTGATGGCCAGCCGTGCGCTGGCGCGCGTGGCCAAGAGCCCCGCCGACTACGAACGCGTCTACGACCGTGTGCTGAGCCAGGCACGCGAGCCGGTCATCTTGCATTGGCTGGGCGACATGTTCGACCCGGCGCTCGCTGGCTACTGGGGCAGCCGCGATGTGCCGCGCGCGATGGACACCGCACTCGGCGTCATCGCGGCGCATGCCGGCAAGGTCGACGGCATCAAGATCTCGCTGCTCGACAAGGACCACGAGGTCACGATGCGTCGGCGGCTGCCGGCAGGCGTGCGCATGTACACCGGCGACGATTTCAACTATGCCGAGCTGATCGCCGGCGATGGTGTGGGCGATTCACCGACGCAGCAGCACAGCGACGCGCTGCTCGGCATCTTCGACGCCATTGCGCCGGCCGCCAGCGCGGCGCTGGCGGCGCTGGCGGCCGGCGACAGCGCGCGCTTCCACGCCATCCTGGAACCCACTGTGCCGCTGTCGCGCCACATCTTCCGCGCGCCCACGCGCTACTACAAGACAGGCGTCGTCTTCATGGCCTGGCTGAATGGACACCAGGATCACTTCATCATGGTCGGCGGCCAGCAGAGCACCCGCTCGCTGCCGCACCTGGCCGAACTGTTCCGTCTGGCCGATGCCGCCGGGCTGATCGAGCAGCCTGACCTCGCGGCATCGCGCATGCGCACGCTGCTCGCGCTGCACGGCGTGGCCTGAACATCCATCACGAGGAGACTTCGGAATGCACCGTCGAACCCTGTTGTTGACGCTGTGGGTCAGCGGCGTCGTCAGCTCCACCGGTGCGCTGGCGCAGACCTGGCCCGAGCGGACCGTGCGCATGGTGATCCCCTTCCCACCCGGCGGCACGCTCGACAAGGTGGGCCGCATGCTCGCGCAGCGCTTGCAGGACCAGTTCGGCCAGACCTTCGTGGTCGAGAACAGGCCGGGCGGCAACGGCGTGATCGGCGGCGATGCGGTGGCCAAGGCGACGCCTGACGGCTACACGTTGCTGTTCAACGCCAGCACTTTCGTCACCGCACCGATGACCATGAAGTCGGTGCCCTACAAGGTGCAGACCGATTTCGTGCCGATCAGCCTGGTCGCGCAGGCACCGCTGTCGATCGCGATCGGCAACAAGGTGGGCGTGAACGACCTCAAGGGCCTGATCGCCACCGCCAAGGCGCAGCCCGGCAAGCTGAACTTCGCCACCGGCTCGATCGGCTCGGCCGGGCACCTGTGCACCGCACGGCTCGAACAGGCCGCCGGCATCAGTGTGACGGTCGTGCCGTACAAGGGCACGGCGCCGGCGTTCCAGGACCTCATTGGCGGCCAGATCGAGGGGTTCATCGATCCCGTGCTCGGTTCGGTGCAGTTTCATCGCACGCAGCAGCTGCGCGTGGTGGCCGTCACGTCCGCCAAACGGCTGCCCAATCTGAGCGACGTGCCCACGGCGGCCGAGACACTGCCCGGCTTCCAGTGCGCCAGCTGGTACGGCGTGTGGGCGCCGGCGAAGACCCCGTCGGAAATCGTGGCCAGGCTCAATGCCGCAGTGAACAAGGCGCTGGCCGCCGACATGGCCGACAAGCTGCTGGCCGACGGCCTGGTGCCCGGCGGGGGCAGTCCAGCCGATTTCGCGAAGTTCCAGGCCGACGACATCGCGGCATCCGGCAAGATCATCGCGGATAAGAAAATCACGCTGGACTGACGTTGAGCGCACGCACCATGACCGCCCCGCGCGCCGTCGTCACCGGCAGCAGCTCGGGCATCGGCGCGGCGATCGCCCGGCGGCTGCTGACCGAGGGCTGGCAGGTGCACGGGCTCGACAGCGCACCGGCGACGCAGCTCCACGAGCGATTCGTGGCCCACACGGTCGACCTGACCGATGCGGCGCGCACGCAGACCACCATGGCCGCACTGCCATCCGCCGGCCCGCTGCAGGCGTTGGTGCACGCGGCAGGCGCGATGCGCGCCGCGCCGCTGGGCGAACTGGATGCCAACCAGGGCGCGCAGATGTGGCGGCTGCACGTCGACGCCGCCACACGGCTGGCCAACCTGCTGTTGCCGGCGATGTCGCGCGCTGGCCACGGCCGCGTGGTGCTGATCGGCAGCCGGGTCTGGCCCGGCATGCCGGGGCGCAGCCAGTACGCGGCCACCAAGGCCGCTTTGGTGTCACTGGCACGCAGCTGGGCCGCCGAGACGGTCGCAGCCGGGGTCACCGTCAACGTGGTCTCGCCCGCGGCGACCGACACGCCGATGCTCGCCGACCCGGCGCGCGCCGGCACCACGCCGCGGCTGCCGCCGATCGGCCGGCTGGTCCGGCCCGACGAGGTGGCCGCGCTGGTGGCCTTCCTGCTGTCCGCAGACGCGGCGGCCATCACAGGGCAGGACATCGCCGTCTGCGGCGGCGCCTCGCTGCCGCGATGAGCGCATCCGGAGCCCCGATCGGCCTCGTCGGCCTGGGTCTCGTCGGCACGGCACTCGGCGGGCGGCTCGCCGCGGCCGGCTTCGAGGTACTCGGGCACGACCGGCGTGAGGATGCAAACGCGGCATGGGCACAGGCCGGCTACCGCGTCGCGCCATCGCTGCAGGACCTGGCCCTCAACTGCCGCACGGTGGTGCTGGCGGTGTACGACACGTCCGGCGTGATTCAGGTTGCCGAGTCGGCGGACGGGTTGCTGGGCGCAGGCCAAGTGACCACGCTGGTCGACTGCTCCACCGGAGACCCCGATGCGTTGCAGGCGCTGGCCGCACGCCTCGAGGCCCGGGGCGTGTGCCTCGTCGAGGCGCCGCTGTCGGGCTCGAGCACGCAGATCGCCGCGGGCGAGGCCACGATGCTGCTCGGTGGCGGTGCCGCGGTCGTCGATCGGCATGCCGCGTTCTTCGATGCAATCGCGCCGCGCCGCGTGCGCGTCGGCGGCCCCGGCATGGCGGCACGGGCGAAGCTCGCGACCAACCTCGTGCTCGGCCTGAACCGCGCGGCGCTGGCCGAAGGAATGGTCTTCGCGGAACGCCTGGGCATCGCGCCCGAGACCTTTCTGCAGCTGGTGCTGGCCACGCCCGCGCGTTCCGAAGCGGCTGTGCAGAAAGGCGAGCGCATGGTGCGCGGCGACTTCGCGCCACAGTCGCGCATCCGCCAGCACCTGAAGGACGTGCAGCTGATGCTCGCCGCCGCACAGGCCCAGGGCCAGCCCCTGCCGCTTACCGAAGCGCATGCCGCGCTGCTGCATGCCGCCATCGATGCCGGTGACGGCGACCTCGACAACGCGGCGATCATCCGCCAGCTGCGGCGTTCTTCGGCCGCACCGACTTCGCCGCCGCGGGAGGGCTGATGCGCGACTTCGGTACCGACCATCGTTGGCTGTCGATCAACACCGCCACCGTGCGGCGCCAGCACGGGCAGGACTGGCCGCTGCAGAACATCCTCGATGCCTGCGCCGCCCGCGGCATCCGGGCCGTGTCGCCCTGGCGCGATCAGGTCGCTGCCGCCGGGCTGGACGCCACTGCGCGCCAGCTGCGCGCACTCGGCATCGAGCTTTCGGGCTATTGCCGCGGCGGCATGTTCACCTATGCCGATGCAGCTTCGCGCAGGGCCGTGCGTGACGACAACCTCCGCGCGCTCGACGAGGCCTGCGCACTGGGCGCCGCCTGCCTGGTGCTGGTGGTCGGCGGACTACCGGGTGCGCTGGCCGGCCGCGCGGCGCACCGCGACATCGCGGCGGCGCGTGAACAGGTCAGCGAAGGCATTGCCGCGCTGCTCGACGATGCGCGCTCGCGCGGTATGCCGCTGGCGATCGAGCCGTTGCATCCCATGTACGCGGCCGACCGCGCCTGCATCAATACGCTGGCGCAGGCGCTCGATGTGTGCGATGCGCTCGATCCTTTGCGCAGCGGCGCACTCGGCGTGGCCGTGGATGTCTATCACGTGTGGTGGGATCCGCAGCTCGAGGCGCAGATTCGGCGTGCAGGTCGCGAACGCCTGCTCGCGTTGCACGTCTGCGACTGGCTGGTGCCTACCACCGATCTGCTCAACGATCGCGGCATGATGGGCGATGGCGTGATCGACCTGCGCCGCATCCGCGGCTGGGTGGAGGCGCAAGGTTTCGACGGCTACAGCGAGGTGGAGGTCTTCTCTGCGGCCAACTGGTGGCAACGCGCTGGCGGTGAGGTGCTCGACACCTGCATCGAGCGGCACCGCCGCTGCGTGTGACCTGCTGCGCTTGGTTCAGGCCGCAGCCGTCGCCACGCGCTGCACGCCGCGCCGCATGTTGAACGCGCTAGCGATCAGCAGCACCAGTGCCGCCGCGACCGCGACCCAGAGCAGCCGGTATTGCTGGTGGTCCATCAGCGCACCGAACACCAGCGCCGAGAACGCCATGCCGACGTCGAGGCCGGAGTAGACGACGCCATAGACCCGCCCGGTGGCGCCCGGCGGTGTGGCCTGCCTCACGAGCAGGTCGCGCGAGGGGCCGGCCACGCCAGAGCTGAAGCCCATGGCACCGAACAGCAGCGGCACCGCCGCGGCGCTCCACGAGCCGAGGCCGACCAGCAAGGCCATCGCGGCCGCGACCCCGAAGCCGAGGCCGGCGACGCGGGCGCTGCGCTGCGGGTCACGCACGAGTTGCCCGCCCAGCACCATGCCGACGGCGGACGCCGCCATGTAGGTCGACAGGCACACCGCCACCTGCTCCGCCCGCATCGCATGCAACTGCCCTGCCGCCGCCGGCGCAAAGCTCTGGATGCCCCCGAGCGCAAAGGCGAAGACCAGGAAGAACGAAAAGCAGAACCAGACGGCCGGCAAGCGCAGGAACGCGAAGGCGCCGTCTGCTTGCGGCGCCGTGTGCGAGGTCGGTGCGGCGCGTACGTCGAGCGTGGCGCGTGCCATGACCAGTCCCGCCAGCACGACGGCAATCACCCCAGCAGCCGCCGCCAGCGCCCAACGCCACGAACCGGTCAGCTGCGTGATGCCGACCCCGAACACCGGCGCCAAGGACCAACCCACATTTCCCGAGATGCCGTGCGCGGCATAAGCCTGGCCAAGACGCGACGTGCTGACGCGCTGATTCAGGATCGAGAAGTCGACCGGATGGAAGACGCAGTTGCCGAGCCCGGCGACCAGCATGAACAGCAACAGGCTCGCGTACCCGGGGCTCAGGGCCAAACCGAAGTTCGCCAGCGCCAGCAATCCGAGACCACCGTATAGAACCAGTCTCGCGCCGAAGCGGTCGACCACGAAGCCTGCCATCGCCTGACCGGCCCAGGACGTCACGTAGAAGACGGTCAGCAAGGCACCGAGCTGCGTGTTCGACAGGTGCATCGCCGCGCCGATCCAAGGAAACAGCGGCGGGATCAGCAGCTGGCAGAAGTGCGACAGGCCGTGGGCAAGGCTCACCGCGCCGATAGTCGGTGCATCGTGACGCCACGGCATCGGCTGCGTCACAGCGGTCATCGGGCGGTCGCTTCAGTTACAGGCCTGGCCATCCGAAAGAATTGTGACGCATTGTTGGCACCGCCCTCCGGCCCTGACATCCCCCTACACCCGACCGACTCAAGACCACGGCCGCTCTCTAGAGTCCAACGACCTCTCGCTCCCGTCGTCGCCGACCCACCGCTCATGCTCAAGACCTTGTTCGGGGACCTTGCCCCCAAGCCCGTGGAAGGGCCGGCCTACGGCGAGACCGAAGTGGTGTTCGCCGCCACAGCGATCCTCGACGAAAAGATACCGGCCGCGCTTCCGCGCGTGGTCGATCCCCATGTCGTCGACGTGTTCGTGTCCGGATCGCCGGCACATGCGATTCGAGATCACTTCACGACGTCGCGCGCGGATCTCGGCCAGGCGCCGGCGATGATCACGCTGCTCGATCCGTCACGCCTGTGGGCGCCCGCGGTGGTGAAGGCCTTGTCCGACGCGAGCGGCCAGCCGGTGGAGAAACTTCACCTGCGCGAACGCGGCACGCTGCGGACGCTGGCCGTGGTGGAGCGCACGGCGGTACCGCGCCGCACCGGCGGCCCGCTGAAGATCTATCACGCCGACGTGCGCGCGTCGGGCCACGAGCACGACGAGATCGTCAACGCGCTGGCCGAGCGCTCGCAAATGACTGCGGTGATCGTCGGCGCGCTGCAGGAGCACGCCGTCGACGCCATGTTGCGTTCGTTGCTGGAGGCGACCCAGCAGCCCGACTGGCATTGCCCGTGGCTCGTCTTTCTGCTGCCGCCCGGCGCGGCCATGCTGCGCCACCGCGTACTGAGTCAGCAATGGCCAAGCCGCGTGCGCGCCACCGCGCTGGCCGAAACGCTGAACGGCGCCTCGACCGTGTGGAACACCGTGCTGTCGGCCTGGGAGGCCTGCGCCAACGCGCCGACCTTCTCGCCCAGCGCACCGGGCCATCTGGTCGATGACGCCAGCCTGAGCAAGGCATTGTTCTCGATCGTCCGGACCGAAGGCGTCATCGCCAGCGGTGTCGTCGACCTGACCACCGGCGACCTGGTGGCCCATGACAGCCGCGACAGCCTCAGTTTCGATCTCGCCGCGCGCGCGCGGCGGCTCACTGCGGCCAGGCGAGTGTTCTGCGGCCAGGCCGATTCGGCGCAGGCCAGCGAGGAGTTGATGGTCACGCAGGGCGCTCGCATCGAACTGTTGCGCGCGGTGCAGTCCGGCCACGGCCGCTTCGGCATGGTGCTTGTGATGGACCGGCGGCTGGCCAATCTGCCGCTGATCCGCTTCAAGCTCACGCAGGCGGAAAAGCACCTGGTCTGATGCGCTGGCCCGGCTGGGCTACGATGCCGGCCCAGCCCTGACTTCGTGGCTGCCTCACGGGCAGCCGACACGCATGAGCCAAGTCCTGTACGACTACACGCGGGCCGACTCCAGCGGTGCCAGCTGCGTGGCGCATGCCTGGGCCAAGGTGCCCGAGCCGCTGACGCCGGCGCGCCGAGACGAGTTGAAGGCGCGCATCGCAGCCGCCTTGAACACACGCAAGGCCGTACTGGTGGCGCACTACTACGTCGATGGCGACGTTCAGGATCTGGCGCTCGAGACCGGCGGCTGCGTCGCCGATTCGCTCGAGATGGCCCGCTTCGGCCGCGATCACCCCGCCAGCACGCTCATC
>Ga0075356_1000238_pt1 | contig 10414 bp, 11 predicted proteins | sample WestPond_Cattail_FD_120073 | JGI IMG/M metagenome (GOLD analysis project Ga0075356, IMG submission 120073) | Natural and restored wetland microbial communities from the San Francisco Bay, California, USA, that impact long-term carbon... | ecosystem: Environmental > Terrestrial > Soil > Wetlands ... | reverse complement strand
GGAGATCCGAGCGGATCTCTCCGGACTTGACGGCATCGGATTGGCGGGCAGCAGCCAGCTGTCCGGAAAGCGCCGCCGCGGTGGCTATGCTGTCAGGTGTAGTCCCCGCAGTGGCAGACTGGATGATGGCCTTGCCCGGCAGCGTTGAGTCGGTTTTCTGCGCGCCAGCTACTTCATCGAAAAAAGCCCTCACTTTAGCCTTGGCGTCAGGCGAGGCGTCTGCCATGGCAGACTGGAAATTGGCCTTGCCCGGCAGAGCAAGGTCGGTTTTTTGTGAACCGGCCGTTTTAGCTTCAAGCGGGCTGACTTCAAGTGGCAAAATGGTCCGGCCTTTTTTTGCCTCCAGCACATTGGCTGTGTTTGCGCCCAAGGCTGCCCGGTCTCCAGCCAGCGTAGCGTCCGTACCGACTTGTGCCGGTTTCAGCAGGTCCGGGTGAATCCCTAGCGCAAGCAAGACATCGGGCATGGCCGGGTTGTTTTCTGTGAGGGATGGGTCTAGCGGGTCGCGTTTTGATCCTTCGATATCCGTGGACTTCGCCGTGGGGTCTCCCCCCGCTTCTGCAGACGCTTCATGCTGGGATGCGATTGCCGAAGCGTGATCGGTGTCAGATTCTTCCCTGGCCTCACTGCTACTCCGCTTCTGTGCAATTTCGCTGGAGAGCACCTTGCTGAACGGCACGTCCGAATTGGCGGCATCCTTTTCCTTGCCAGCCGAAGCCTGAGCCTGGACAACATTGGCTGGGTTGAGATTCATGGGAGTTGGGTTCATGGTTTTTGCCCTGGTTCAGGAATGGTTTTGCTTGTGCAGCGTGCGTCGTGCAGCGTGCTCGTCATTCTGTTTTTGATCACGCCACACTTCGCGGCGTATGGTTTCCTTGCTTGCCCGGTCTGCCAGTGTGACGAACGACATTTTCTTCTGCTCGCAGGAAAGCCAGGCTGCGCGCGCCTGCTCGGCGCGTTGTTTGGCGTCACTGACGACTTTTTGCTGGCCGCTGATGGCGTGGTCGAGCTTGTGCATGAACACCTGGTAGTTGTTGAAATGCGTGGTGCTGATTCCACTGGCCATGTTCGACTGGCAGCGGTGTGCATAATCATTGCGGTATTGCAGCAACAACTCGAGTTTCTGATCCGCTTCCTCGCAGACCCGCATTTCGGCACCCAGATGCTTGGCGGCCTCATCGGTTTCCTTGTGCGCTAGATCAATCAGGGTATTGAGAGCGGCGGGGGTAGCCATTCAAATCTGCTTTCTCGTCAAGGATGCTTAATGGAAAAGGGCTGCAAGATCATTCAGGCTTTCCTGGGCATCCGAGCGCTCGTGAATGTCCTGCTGCAGAAAAGTCTCGATGCCAGCCTGCAATTTGATTGCTTCGTCCAGCAGCGGATCGGAGCCGGCCGCGTAGGCGCCGACATTGATCAGGTCACGGCTGCGTTCATAGCGTGAATACAGTTTTTTCAGGCGGCGCGAGAGTTGCTGTTGTTCCATCGTGGTGATGCTGTTCATGGCACGGCTGATGGATTGTTCGATGTTGATGGCGGGATAGTGCCCGCTCTCGGCCAGGGACCGATCCAGCACAATGTGGCCGTCCAGAATGGCACGCGCGGCATCGGCGATCGGGTCTTGCTGGTCGTCCCCTTCGGTGAGCACGGTGTAGAAGGCGGTAATCGAACCGCCGCCCGGCTTGCCATTGCCAGCCCGTTCGACCAGTGCCGGCAGTTTGGCGAACACTGAAGGCGGATAGCCTTTGGTAGCAGGTGGCTCTCCGATGGCCAAAGCAATTTCGCGTTGCGCCATGGCATAGCGGGTCAGCGAGTCCATGATCAGCAGCACATTCTTGCCCTCGTCGCGGAAGTGCTCGGCGATCGAGGTGGCATACGCGGCGCCCTGCATTCGCATCAGTGGTGGGGTATCGGCGGGTGCGGCCACCACGACTGCGCGTGCCAGTCCTTCCTCGCCGAGAATCTGCTCGATGAATTCCTTGACCTCGCGGCCGCGTTCACCGATCAGTCCGACCACGATGACATCCGCACTGGTATAACGCGCCATCATTCCAAGCAGCACGCTTTTTCCGACGCCGGATCCGGCGAACAGACCCATGCGCTGGCCGCGTCCCACCGTCAGCATGCTGTTGATCGCCCTCACGCCAACATCGAGAATGTCAGTAATCGGGGCGCGTGACAGCGGGTTGGCGGCGCGGTTGTTAAGCGGCGCGGTGGCAGCGGTGTGCAAGGGCCCGAGGTTGTCGAGCGGCCGGCCGCTACCATCGAGCACACGGCCAAGCAGGGCGTCGCCGACCGGCAGGTGACGGGTGCGGTCACTCGGCCGCCGGCGTGGGTGGTTGACCTGACCCAGACCCGGCAGGGTGGGGATCACTTCCACCGGAAATACGCGGGCGCCGGGCACGATGCCTTCGACGTCGCTTTGTGGCATGAGAAAAAGCCGGTCCCCTGCGAATCCCACCACCTCGGCTTCCAGCTGCGAGCCATTGGGCAGGGGGACAGTGCAGGCGCTGCCAACTGGCAATTTCAAACCGACCGCTTCCATCACCAGCCCTGCCACGCGCGTCACGCGACCCGACACTTGCATCGGTTCCGCGATCGCCAGCAGTTCACTGCAATCCTGCAGGTAGGCCTTCCAGCGGCTGCTGTGGATTTGTGCGTTCATCAGTCGACGAGCCAGTCCGATTGCTTGCCCAACGCTGCTGTCAGGCGCTGCCAACGGGTGGGCAACGACGCATCGATCTGGTTGTTGGCGGTTTCGACGCGGCAGCTTCCGGGCGCAAGTTGTGTATCGTCGGCAAGCTGCCAGCCTGTTTTCGTGAGCTCATTGCCAATCCTGTCCTGGACCAGCATCGCGTCATCCGGATTCAGGTAAAGCAGGGCCGGCTGGTGCAGCGCCGGCAAGTAGCGAACGGCTTCCTTGACGATAGGGATGACCAGTTCTGGGCGTATCGTCAGCGCTGATTTCAACAGTGCGCGGGCAAGGTCGATCGACAGATCGAGGATTTGCTGTGAGATGGTTTCATCGGCTGCGCGTACCTCGACCGAGAAGGTGTCTGCCAGGCCACGCAGTCTGTCGGCTTCGAGGGCCGCTGCCTTGCGTCCTTCGGCAAGCCCTTCGGCGTGACCGTTGTCATAGCCTTCCTGTCTTGCCTGTTCCTGGATTTCGGTGATGTGTTCGATCGTCGGCAGAGTCATGCCGCTGTAAACCTCGTTCGTCACAACATTCGAGCCCACATCGAAGTTGGTCATCTCCCACGGCTGGCAGGCCGACTGCTCTTCCTTGCGGATTACGCAGCTAGACATAAGCTTCTTCTCCTTTAGCACCCATCGTGAGCTGTCCTTCATCGGCCAGACGGCGGATGATCATCAGGATTTCCTTCTGCTGCGCCTCCACCTCGGACAGGCGTACCGGGCCTTTGGATTCAAGGTCCTCACGCATCATCTCTGCGGCACGTTGTGACATATTCTTGAATATCTTTTCGCGCATCTCTTCCGATGCGCCCTTGAGCGCGATGATGAGCGAATCGGATTGCACTTCTCGCAGCAGCAGCTGGATGCCGCGGTCCTCGATATCCATGATGTTGTCGAACACGAACATCTCGTCCTGGATCTTCTGCGCCATTTCGGCGTCGTAATTTTTCAGGTACTCCATGGCCGAGGCTTCTTTCTCGCCGTTCATGAAGTTGATGATGTCGGCTGCTGCCCGGGTACCGCCCAAAGGCTGGTTTTTCACTGTATTACTGCCGGAAAGCAGCTTGGTCAGCGCGTCGTTCAGCTCGCGTAGCGCTGTCGGTTGCACACTGCTCAGCGTGGCGATACGCAGCAGCACGTCATTGCGGAGCTGTTCCGTGAAGAATCCCAGTATTTCGCAGGCCTGATCGCGTTCCAGATGCACCAGAATGATCGCGATGGTCTGTGGATGCTCGTTGTTGATCAGTTCCGCCACCGATTCGGCATCCATCCATTTCAGGCTTTCGATGCCGCTGGCATCGCCGCCATCACCCAGAATCCTGCTCAACAGCGACGAAGCCTTGTCGTCGCCCAGCGCCTTGCGCATGACGGAACGGATATAGCCGTCTGAATCCAGCCCCAGAGAGGAACTCTGGTCGGCCACAATGTTGAAATCCTGCAGCACATTCTCGACTTGATCGTGTGCGATGGCCTTCATGCTGGTCATGGCCTCGCCCAGCTTCTGCACCTCGCGCGGGCCCAGATATTTCATCACTTCCGCTGCGCCTTCCTCGCCCAGCGCAAGCATCAGGATTGCGCCCTTGGTGACGCCATTGTTATCACTCATTGTTACCCACCCATGTTTTCACGATGTTGGCGACCACGCGCGGGTCCTCGCTGGCCAGCTTTTGTGCCCGCGACAGGTTTTCCTGATAGGTGCGCTGACCGGGAAGGGATATCAGCTCGCCATTGGCGGCGTACTGAAGCTGTGGATTCTGGCCCGGCGGGGGGAGCGCAGCCGCTTCTGATAATTTCTTCAGCATGGGTTTAAGCACGCGTAGATAGAGGATCAGCAGTGCCATGGCCATCAGCAGATACTTGCCCGTCGCCTGGGCTGTCTGGATATTTTCGGGCTGCTTCCACATGGGCAGATCCGGGATCACTTCCAGTTCCGTGGTGGCGAAAGGCGTGTTCACCACATTGATGGTGTCGCCCCGCTGCTGGTTGAAGCCCATGGCTTCCTTTACCAGATTGGTGATCTGGGTCGTCTCGGCCGCGGACAGCGGCTTCATCACCACCTTGCCGGCCTTGTCGGTGGTTTTCTTGTAATTGACGACCACCGCAACCGACAGACGCTTGAGTCCCCCCACACCCTGCTGAACGTATTGAATGGTCTTGTCGACTTCATAGTTGACAGTCGCATCCTTGTGCGTGTTGGTGGCGGCAGAAACTACGGCCGGCGTGGCGGGTTTCTGTCCAGGGGCATTGATAGGCGCAGTGGCAGGTGGCGGCGGCTGGTTGGTGAGCGCGCCTGGTACGCCAGCCGGGTTGGCCGAACCGTTCAGCGATTCGCTGGTTTGCTGGCTGCGAATGGCCATGGCATCGGGTGTCTGGTTCGGCTTGTAGGATTCGACCGCTTGCTCGGTACGGGAGAAATCGACGTCGGCGGTCGCTTCGGCGCGCACGTTGCTGGGGCCGACGATCGGGGTGATGATCGATTCAATACGATTGACGACGTTTTGCTGCAGCTCCTGCACATATTTGATCTGGCTGGGGTCCATGCCGGTGGTGCTGGCCATCTTGCCGGTGTCGGAGAGCAGGTTGCCGTTTTGGTCGACCACGGTCACATTCTTGGCCGGCAGCTCGGGCACGCTGCTGGCCACCAGGTGCACAATCGCGCTGACCTGTTGCGGATCGAGTGTGCGGCCGGGGTGCAGGTTGAGCAGCACCGAGGCGGTGGGGGCTTTCTGTTCGGAAACAAAGATCGAGTCCTTGGGCATGGCCAGATGCACGCGGGCGGCCTGTACAGCCGAGACCGATTCGATCGAACGCGCAAGCTCGCCTTCCATGGCGCGCTGGAAGTTGACCCGCTCGAGAAACTGGGACGCCCCCAGTTTCTGGTTTTCCATCAACTCGAAGCCGACATTGCCGCCCTTGGGCAAGCCTTGCGCTGCGAGTTTCAGGCGCGCATCGTGGACGCGGTCGGCGGGCACCAGCACGGCACCGCCGCCCTCGGCGTATTTGTAGGGAACGTTCATTTTTTCCAGCTCGGCGACAATCGCGCCACCGTCGCGATCGCTGAAATTGGAGAACAGCACGCGATAGTCCGGCTGCTGTCCCCACATCCAGACCGCGCCCATGACTGCAATGACTGCCGCCACGCCCATCATCAGCATGATTTTTCGTCCGCCCGCTGTCCGGCTAAAGTCCATGACATTGGCCGGAACCACGATTTCACCCGCTATCGCCATAATTTTGCCCCCATCGTTCTGACGACATGGGTCGCCTTGTTTTTGATTAACGTAAACACGTCGTGCTTCCCCATGAGAATTTCGCTATGTGATCGAATTATCGGCACCGCCCCTTATTTCAATCGGGGGAATAGAAGCCTGTTTTCAGCGCTTATCGAACTTATGCCTTGCAGCCGCCCTGATAAGGTGAGCACGTGGAAATCCGCCTGTACTGGCGGTCGGACGAGAAGAGGAGGGCATGATGAGCGTAGGCATGATCGATACCAGCAGGATTGAAGCGATGGTGGCGCAGCTGAAGGCTGCGGCTGCACGCACATCCCCTGCCAGCGAAAACCCACTTCAAGCCAAGCAGGCAACAGGCGCGGTTGATTTTCAGTCGGCCCTGAAATCCTCGCTGGACCAGGTCAATCAGGTACAGCTGCAGTCACAGCATTTATCGGAGCGTTTCGCGATGGGAGACAGCACCGTGAGTCTTTCCGATGCCATGATCTCAATGCAAAAATCGAACATCGCCCTCCAGCAAACCATCCAGGTACGCAACAAGCTGGTGTCTGCCTACCAGGAAATCATGAACATGGGCGTTTGAGCTTTGTGCGACTGATCTTCGCCATGAAAGTTAGAGCCATGAAAGTTAGAGCCCGAACATCCCTGTAGGGGCGCCGCCCCGGCGCGATTAGCGGCCGCATTCGCGGCGAGGGCGCCGCTCCTACCTCTACCCGCAGTATCCCAATGAACAATTCGGATTTATTCCGTCATCGCGTACATGGACGCAATGACCCAACACGAATAAACCAGCGCCTCCTGAGGTGCTCAGACTGCTAGAGGCTGTTGCGCCGCGCTCGCTCGATGTCCGTGATGTAACGCTGCAACGCTACGGCCATGTTATTGGGCAAATCAACAAACTTGCAGCCCAGACGGGTCTGAAAGACCCCGTTAGGCAGGCGGATTTGAGCCGAATTGCGCACTTCCAGCGAGGTAACGATTGCGGCTGTCTCGGGCAACAGCAGACGACAGCCGGGCAGGGTTATGCCGGTTTCCATCCCGAGGCGCCCGCTGGAATCGGCAATCGCCACGCCGCCGCCGCTGATATCCACGATGTGAGCGGTGATCGGTTCCGGGTCTGCCTCCAGCGTCGAGGGCACGATACATTTAACTGGATGGGCAATGGGCATCGGCACCCTGAAATGCTCGCGGCGCTGCAGGCGGATCAGCGACTTCGGCAACGCAATGCGCAACGCGGGCAGCTTCTCGAAATCGCACAAGGTGACCGGGCCCGTGGCAAACGTGATGGAGACGCCGTCGATTTGGGCGATGAATTCCGCACCCTTGCCGGACATCAACTCGTGGTTGAGCGCATCGCCCCGGGCGCTGTCGAGAATCAGCGTGTTGTTGTCCTCGTTGACCGCGAGCACCGATGTGATGACGATTTGCCGGCTGCCAATGAGGTCAAGATTGACCAGCAGTTTGCGTTTCTGGATTGCGCGTAGCTGAAAGACAATCTCCGCGCGCGAATGCAGGGTGTAACGCGCCAACAGCTTGTCGCGGTCGGCAGGACTCAGGTCGTGATGCAAAGAGGAGAGCATTGTTTCAGGCATGAGGGTTCGGGAGAGTGTGTTTTTCGGCCCCGTCCAGATAGTAGAGCCAGGCCAGCAGCTCGGCCACGGCGATATATAGCTGCGGCGGGATGTGGCTGTCGAGGTCTATCTGCATCAGCAGGGACAGCAACTCGCGGGACTCATGAACATATACACCCGACGCGCGGGCTCTTTCGATGATGCTGTCGGCGACAATGCCGCGCCCCTTGGCGACCACGCGCGGCGCGGCATCGCCATTGCGGTAGGCGAGGGCGGCCGCGGCGCGTTGCCTGTCAGGCGCCGGCATCGTGTAGCACCGTGAGAGTCTGCAGGGTGCAACCCGCCGCGGCGAGCTGCTCGATCAGCCGTCCCTGGTTTTGCAGCAGCAGGGGTTCCACTTCGGCTTGTTGCGGCACCATTCTGATGCTGAATGCCTGACGCGCATCGAGCTTGATGTGCACGTTCAGGGTGCCGAGTGTAGGCAGGCTCAATTTGAGATGGGATTCCCAGCCCGCTTCCTCGGCTTGGGCGCGGGTGGCGGCCGATTCATCAGCCTGGGGGCCGGTGTCCTGGCCAACCTGCCATTCCAGCATTTGCCCCGGCCACAATTCGCCGCGCCAGATGAAATGCGGCGATTCCAATACCTGCAACTGCTGCGTGAGCAGCGTGTGCATGGGGTTGGCCGCTTTTGGCTCGGCCGGTTCGCTGGTGCTGGTCAGGGCCAGTGCGGTGACAGCGCTGGCGGGGGCGTGTGCGGCATCAGCGGCCTGCCGGTTTTGCGGCTCCTGCATCAAGCCTTCGAAACTGTCCAGTCCCACCGTCCAGTTGGCCAGATGCGATTCATAAAACAGTCCGCTGCGCACCAGTGCGGTGCGCAGCGCGAGCGCCATTTCGGCGGGGCTGGCCGTGGGCTGGTCGAGCAGGGGGCCGGGTGGCGTCAGGGTGGGCAGGCTGCGTTCCGGCACACGCAGCATGATGTCGCTCAGCATGCGCGCGGTCTGGCTGAGTTGCGGCTTATCGGTGGGTGCGCTCTGCAGCGTGTCCAGCAGAAACACCGGCTGCGGCATATGGCCGGCAAATCGCAGACGCAGGGTGTCGCCAGTCGCCACCGGTTGGGGCAGGCGCATGGCAACGGTTTGTCCATCGATTTCGACCAGCGAGACCCCTTTCGCCTGGCTCTTCACCAGTCCGGTGACGCTTTGACCAATCGTCAGGAGATCGAATTCAGCGCGCGGCGCGGCCTGGTCGCGCTCGACGGCGTCCAGCACGGGCTGGACGGCCAGAATGCGGGACAAGACCTCGGCGGGATACATAGAGAGCAGGTGTTACATCCGCTGCGCGCCATAAGCCTGGATGCTGCGCTGGCCTGTGCGGGTCGTGTGCAGGCGCTGTTGCAGTTCATGCAGGCGTGGCTCGGTCAGCGCGCGAATCTTCGCGTCGTTTTGCAGAATGGTGCGGATGATCGCGATTTTGGCGTGCTGCTCGTTTTCGTTCAGCGGAATCGGCTTGGCCTGCATCAGGCTGCCGACGTAGCCCTGGCAACGCTGCTCAAGCTCGGCCAGGTGATCCCACTCGCCCTCGCGGGCAGCGTTCAGCATGGTGCCAATCAGTTCAGAGAGTGACTCGTAGGTGGTGAGCATTTCGGTGCTGGTCATGATGGTCTCTGGCTCAGGCGGCAATGGGTTGGTAGGAAGACTGGATGGTGGCGCGGCCCGCGTTGCCGATCTGCTGCCAGGCGGCGTGCAGTTCGCGCAGCAGGCCCAGCACTTCTTCCAGTGGCGCGGTCTGGTTGTTGAGGTGGGCCAACATCAGGCGCTTGTTCATGTAGTCGTACAGCGCATCCAGCTGCAGCGCGATGGCGCCGCCCTGCATGGGATCGAGCGCGGCGCGCAGGCCATCCAGAATGATGGAACTGGCCTTGGAGATTGCGGCGGATTTTTTCGTCAGGTCGCCATCGTTCAGGTGCCTGATCGCCATCCGCACTGCGAGCTCGGCACCTTCGTACAACATGGTGATCAGCTGGTGCGGGCTGGCCGCCACCACGCCGGTTTCCAGACCGACGTTGGCATAGGCATGGGCGGCGCTTCTGGAATTCATGTACACGGCTTCCTCCTGGTTTATTTGTTCTGGCTGCTAGACGAGCTGGCCAGCTGCTGGGTCAGAAAAGTACTGGTGCTGTTCATTCTGCTCAGCAGGAGGTTCAGATTGGTATATTCAGTGGTGTATTTTTTTTCAAGGGCCGACATCCGGTTTTCCAGTCTATCGACTGCCTCATTCTGGTCTTTGACGTATTTGTTGAGGCTTTGAGTGCGCGTGTCGATCAGGCCGCCGGCCGCCAGCGCGGACTTGGCCCATTTTTCCAGCCGGGTGGCGTAACCCGTCGATGACGAGAACAAATTGCTTACGTCGCTGAAATTGGCCGATATCGCACTATCAAGTTTGCTGCTATCCAGCAGCAGCGAGCCATCTTTCTGGAATGAAATGCCGACCTGGGCAAGCGAGGTCAGCGTGCCGCCACTTGCGGGCGTATTGAAAATGCCGCGCAACTGATCCTGCATGAGGCGCAAGGTGCCGTCGCCTGCCAACGAGCCCGCCGCCGTGGCGTTGGTGCCATAGGCGGAGCGGGACTTGATCTGGCTGGCGAGGGCGTTGTAAGCGTCGACAAAACCGGCGGCTGCGGTGTTGATTTCCGTGGTGTCGCGCGCAACCGCCAGGCTGGCTGGCGTAGCTGTTGTGTTCTTGAGCGTCAGCGTGACGCCCTGGATAGCCTCGCTGACGGTGTTGGACGCGCTGGTAATCGCGATGCCATTCACCGTGAGCTTGGCATTCTGGGCGGAAAGAGTCTGGGTCAGGTGTTGCGTGCCGGCCGGGTTGTAGCCCAGCAAGCTGTCGATGGCGCCGGCCCCGCCGCTGGTGGTG
>Ga0075356_1000237_pt1 | contig 10436 bp, 6 predicted proteins | sample WestPond_Cattail_FD_120073 | JGI IMG/M metagenome (GOLD analysis project Ga0075356, IMG submission 120073) | Natural and restored wetland microbial communities from the San Francisco Bay, California, USA, that impact long-term carbon... | ecosystem: Environmental > Terrestrial > Soil > Wetlands ... | reverse complement strand
GGCTGCGAAGAACAGGCCGTTCTCCATCGCCAGGAAGCCGATCACCTGCGGAATGGCCTTGGTGCGGGTAATCATCATGAGGAAAGCCAGCAGCACGATGGCCATGGCGATGCCCAGGGTCGAGCGCGTCACCGTGCCGGACATCTCCGAGATGGGGAGCGCCAGATTGAACGCAAAGATCACCAGCACGATGCCGATCAGCATGGTGGTGGGGATGTTGATCATCGGCTCCACCACCCGGTTCACGTCCAGCTTTTTCACCAGGCGGTAGAAATACCAGGGCATGGCAATCACCTTGAGGCCGAGGGTCATGGCCGCCGAGTAATACAGGTGATGCTGGCCGGTGGACCAGGCGACAATGGCCGTGGACAAAGCGAGGGCCGCACCCTGCCAGGCGAACAGCGTCACCAGGCCGACGACACGACGCTGCGACAGCATGGCGAAGGAGATCAGCAGCAGCAGGGCGGCCAGCAGGTTGACGATTTGCAGATGGTAGGGCAGCGTCATGCTCACACCTCCAGCAGGAAATGGATCAGCATGCCCAGCACCGCAAGCATGAAGGCGGTGCCCAGGAACTCGGGCGCGCGGAACAGCCGCACCTTGGCCGAAATCGTCTCGATGAAAGACAGCACGGCTCCGCCGAGCAGCAGTTTCGCAACCATCGCCAGCAGTGCCAGCGGTAGCGCCGCGACATCGCCCTGCGCCGCGATCCCCCAAGGCAGGAACAGCGCGATGCCGAGGGCCGAATAGGTGAACAGCTTCAACGCCACCGCCCACTCGATCAGCGCCAGATGGCGCGCCGAATACTCGAGGATCATCGCCTCGTGGATCATCGTCAGCTCGAGGTGGGTGGTCGGGTTGTCCACCGGGATGCGCGCGTTCTCAGCCACCGAAATCATCCAGAATGCCACCGCCGCGAAGGCCAGGCTGGGGTAGATGGCGAATTCGCGGTGCGCCAGGGTCTGCACGATGATGGGCAGTTCGGTGGACTGCGAGATCAGGCTGGCGGTGAAGAACACCATCAACAGCGCCGGCTCGGCGAGGAAGGACACCAGCATCTCGCGGCGTGCGCCCAAGGTGCCGAAGGAGGAACCGATGTCCATCGCTGCCAGCGCCAGGAACACCCGTGCCAGCGCGAAGATGCCGACCAGGGCGATGACGTCGGCGGCCGGCGAAAACGGCAGGTCGTTGGCGATGGTCGGCACGATGCCGGCCGCCAGCGCCATGCAGGCGAAGATCATGTAGGGCGCGAAGCGGAACAGCGGAGAGGCGTTGTGCGCGATCACCGCGTCCTTGTGGAACAGCTTGCGCAGCGTGCGATAAGGCTGGGTGATGGGCGGTGCGCTGCGGCCCTGCAGCCAGGCACGGCACTGGTTGACCCAGCCCATCAGCAGGGGGGCCAGCAGAATGGCCAGCAGGCTCTGGGCAAGTTGCAGCAGGATGCCGGCGCTCATCGTGTAGTGAAGACCAGAAGGAAGATCAGGGTGGCGAAGCTGTAGATCAGATACCACTGGATGCGGCCGTGCTGCAGCCGCCCGGCCTGCTGCGACAGCCAGCCTGTCACGCGCGCGATGGGTACATAGAGTATGAACCAGAGCTTGTCCAGCGACGCGCCGTGATAGCGCGGCTTGCGGTCGAAGGGATCGGGCGTTTCCCGCTCCACTCGCATGAACACTTCGAAAATCTGCCGGATCGGCTGGCCGAAACCTTCGGCGCTGTCCTGCATGCGTGCATCCTGTTCCGGGTAGCCGCAATCCCAAGGGTCGCTGCGGCGCACCCGGCCATGATAAACGCGGCGCACCCACAGGACGGTCAGCAGCAGCACCGCCACCACGACCGCGAAGAAGATCAGCGGCGCGTAGCTCGCGCGTTTCGCCGAAACGGGCGCCAGCATCAGCCAGTTGCCGTCATTCACCAGGGTCTGGCCGACCAGCAGGCGCACCACCGGGGACAGCCAGTCGATGACCTGGGCGGGAAACAGACCCAGCAGCACGCATCCCACGGCCAGCCACAGCATGCCGAGGCGTTCCGGCCAGCCAGCCTCGTGCGCCTCACGCAGCGCCGGGTCGCGTGGCTGGCCGAGGAAGATGACGCCGAAGAACTTCACCATCACATAAGCCGCCAGTGCCACGGCCAGCGCCACCGTGGCCGCGGCCACCGGGATCACCATATTGAGGTAGGGGTAGGTCAGGCCAAAGGTGAGGAAGAAGGCCTGCAACAGCAGCCATTCCGAAACGAAGCCGTTCAACGGCGGCAGCCCGGCGATGGCCAGCGCGCCGACCAGGGTCAGCCAGGCGGTCCACGGCATGAAGCGCATCAGCCCGCCCAGATGTCCCATGTGGCGCACCCCGGTGGCGTGCAGCACCGAGCCGGTGCCGACGAACAAGAGGCCCTTGAAGAAGGCGTGGTTGAGCGCGTGATAGAGCAGGGCGGTGAGCGTCAGCGCGGCCAGCGCGCCCTTGCCGTCGGTGTAGAAAATCAGCGTGAGGCCGAAGGCGGCGATGATCACGCCGATATTTTCGATCGACGACCAGGCCAGCAACCGCTTCATGTCCGACTGCACGGCAGCGAAGATCACGCCGTAGAGCGCGGTCATTAGGCCCAGCGCCAGCGTCAGCGTGCCCCACCAGCCGATCTGGATATTGAGCAGGTCGAAGGTCACCCGCAGCAGGCCGTAAACGGCGGTCTTCAGCATCACCCCCGACATCAGCGCCGACACCGGCGAGGGGGCGGCCGGGTGTGCCTCCGGCAGCCACACATGCAGGGGCACCAGTCCCGCCTTGGCGCCGAAGCCGAACAGCGCCAGCAGGAACGCGACCGAAGCCCAGAATGGCGTCATCTCGGCCAGGCGCATGGTGTCGAAGGTGTAGTCGCCGTGTCCACCCTGCAGCACGCCGAAGGCGAGCAGCAGCGAAACCGCGCCGACGTGCGCGATCAGCAGATAGAGAAAACCGGCGCGGCGGATTTCCGGAATCTTGTGGTCGGTGGTGACGAGGAAGTAGGACGACAGCGCCATCACTTCCCAGGACACCATGAAGGCGTAGGCATCGTCGGCCAGCAGCACCGTCACCATGCCCGCCAGGAACAGGTGGTACCACAGCGCCAGCAGGGCGAGCGGGCCTGCGGCCATGCTGCGGAAATAGCCGGAGGCATAGACGGTGATGCCGAACGCGGCGCCGCCCAGAAGCAGCATGAAGAAGGCGGACAGGGCGTCCAGCCGCAGGTGGAAAGGCAGGTCGGGCAGGCCGATGGGCAGGACCATGGTTGAAGCGGGCAGGATCATCCCGGCCACGCCCACCGCAGCGATGCCGAGCGCGCCCAGCGCACCCAGCGGAAACACCAGCCGGCTCAGCAGGTGCTGCGAACCTTGCAGCAGCAGGGCCGCAAAGCCCAGTGCCAGCCAGAAAAGCACCACACCCCAGGCGATATCGAGGGGGGCGTCGGCAATGAGTGTGAGGGGCGTGGTCACTGGGCGTCCTGGGAGTCGAATCCGATTCTAGTGATCATTAAAAACGACCTCAATGCCCATATGACCAGCATATCGCCCTGCGCACAAGCGCTATGGACCCGCGCAGCGTGCAGCCCGGTTTCATCAACCCGGGAAAAACGCAGCGTGCGGGACCGCATGAGCGGCCATGGGCGAAATAAAGGCCGGGTAAGCCCCGGCCCTGAAATGACGGTATTTGCACCCGCCTCCCGTGTCAGGCGGCTTGCCCAACCGCAAGCTCGGGAGTGGATGCCTCGGCGGCGCCGGGCAGTCGTGCACATTCCTTGAAGATGCGGCTGTTGCACGTGCGGCAGATTTCCGGGTCCATGTAGCGCATTGCAGTCTTGATCGCATGATCGGTGTTGGCTACCAGCGCATCGCCGGCGAGCAGCCCGTCTTCCTGCAGATCGCTCAGCATGCCGTGCACCTGTTCGTTGGCACGGGTGAAGATCACATGCCGGTCTTCGCGCTTGGCCTGGTACAGCACGCCTTCGAGCGCGCGCTGACCGGTGGTGTCCATCATCGACACCTTGATCATCCGCAAAATGACCACAGAAGGTTTGCAGCACACCATGTCGCCGCAGACCTTGCGCTCGAAGGCCTTGGCGACGCCGAAGAACAGCGGGCCGTGGGCCTCGTGGAACATGATCTGCGGGCAGGTGCCCTGCTGGTTGACCAGGCCGGCGTACTGGCTGTTGCCGGCCAGGTCGACTTCCTCCGGGAGGTTCTCGCTCATGTGCTTGATGAACAGGAAGGATGCCAGCACCATGCCGATCTCGATCGCCACGGTCAGGTCGATGAATATCGTCAGCGACACGGTCGCCAGATATACCGCCCGGTCGGAATGCGGCGCATGCTGCAGCAGATGCCTGGCGTGGTGGAATTCGCCCAGCCTGCTGGCGACCACGATCAGAATCGCGGCCAGCACCGCCATCGGCACCTGGCTGGCCAGCGGCGCCGCCATCAGGATGATCAGCAGAACGAACACCGCATGGGAGAAGCCGGCCATCCGGCTTTTTGCGCCGGAGAGCACGTTGGTGCCAGTGCGCGCGATCACGCCGGTGGCCGGCATGCCACCGAACAGCGGCGAGAGGATGTTGGCCGCGCCCTGGGCGAGCAGTTCGCGGTTGGACTGGTGGCGGTCGCCGGTCATGTTGTCGGCCACCACGGCGGACAGCAGGGCTTCCACGCCGACCAGAATGGCGATGGTGAATGCCGGGCGCACCAGTTCCAGCAGATGCGACAGGCTGACCTGCGGCAGGCTCGGCGCCGGCAGCGACGAGGGCACCTGCCCGAACAGGGTGGCGATGGTTTCGACCGGAAAACCCAGCGAGACCGCGACCAGCGTGCCCACCACCAGGCCGATCAAGGCGCCCGGCACGCGTTTGAGATAGGGCAGCTTCGGTCCGTACAGAATGGCCGCGATGGTGATCAGTGTCAGCAGCACCGCCCAGCCGTTAAGCGCGGTGACATGGCGCAAGGTTTCCAGCATGTTCTCGTGAAAGAACTCGTGCTTGGGCAGGCGCTCCACCAGCCCTGCCGCGTTGAGAATTTTCTCGCCGTCCGCCGTGCGCGCGACCAGACCGATCACGTTGTTGATCTGGGTGGCGATGATGCTGATGGCGATACCCGAGGTAAAGCCCAGCACCACCGGATAGGGGATGTATTCGATCAGCTTGCCGAAGCGCAGCCAGCCCATCGCGATCAGCAACACGCCGGCCATCATGCCGGCGATCATCACGTCCTGGAAACCGTTGACGGCAGTCAGCGAGATGGCCGCCAGCACCGGGATCAGCGCCGCCGCCGCACCGGCGATCTGGAAGCGCGAGCCGCCGAACGCCGCAACCAGCGATCCCGCCACCACCGAGGTCAACAGCCCCTGGATGGGGGTTGCGCCCGAGGCGATGGCAAAGGCCAGACCGAGCGGAATCGACACCACCGCCACGATCAGGCCGGCCGTCAGATCGGCTTTCAAAAGATTGCCTGTGTAGTGCTTCCAGCTTGCCGGGAAAAAATTCATCGCTGCGATACCTGAGCCTGTATGGAGTGGGGGCCGGTCCGAATCGGTCGGGTTTTATTTTGCCGGGGCGACCGCGCAGAACATGTCGTCTGCCGCCGCCGCTTCGCCCAGCCGCTCGTAAATCGCGGCAATTGCCAGATCTTCCGTGGCAAACAACTTGTCCTGGCCGATGGCGTCGAACAACCCGGTGGCGCGCATCACATCCAGAACCTGTTTTTTCAGGCCGCTGAAGACCAGGGTAATCCCGGCGCTCTTCAGACGGTCGACCAGATGGTGGATGACTTCTTCGCCCGACGCGTCGAGCTGGTTGATGCCGCTGCCCACCACCAGCACATATTTTGCGTCGGGGTGGTTGGAGACGGCTTCCAGCACCGCGTCCTCGAAGTAGGAGACGTTGGCGAAATACAGCGAGCCGTCGAAGCGGATCGCCACCAGATGCTTGCTGGTGGGCAGATCGGGGTTGACCTTGAGATCGCGCAGGGTGCCGTCACTGAATCGTCCGAGAATGGCGACGCGCGGCGACATGGTGCGGTAGAGGTAGAGGCCCAGCGCCAGGCCCGCACCGACCATGATGCCGCTGTCCAGGTGCGGGGCGAACGCCAGGGTGGCGATAAAGGTGACGATTGCGGCAATGCCGTCATGTTTGCTGGCCTGCCAGGCATGCTTCACCGCCTTGAAGTTCACCAGCCCGATCACCGCCATGATGATGATGGCGGCCAGCACCGCCTGCGGCAGGTGGTACAGCAGCGGGGTGAGGAACAGCAGCGTCAGCAGCACGAACAGCGCAGTGATGACCGAGGACATGCCGGTTTTTGCGCCCGAGTTCTGGTTCACCGCCGAACGCGAGAACGAACCGGACACCGGGAAGGCCTGGGTGAAACTTCCCACCACGTTGGACAGGCCCTGGCCGATCAGTTCCTGATTGGGATCGAGCCGCTGCTTGGTCTTGGCGGCGATGGCCTTGGCGATGGAGATGGCTTCCATGAAACCGACCAGTGAAATCACCAGCGCGGCGGACAGCAGCGAACCCAGCGCATCCAGATTGAAACTCGGCAGTTTGACGCTGGGCAGGCCTTCGGGAATCCCGCCCACCACCTCGCCGCCGCCCACCAGCTTGAAACCACTGGCACTGAGCTTGCGCAGGCGGTAGCGCGTTTCATCCAGGGTCACGCCCTGCGGCGTCTTGCCCACCGGATAAATGGCCAGCGTCGCGCCGCTCGCATCTGTGCTGCGCACTACCTGAAAGTGGCGCAGCGCGGCTTTTTCCTTGGTGAAAGCTTCCTCGGCAGCGTGGACTTCAATCCGTGCCAACCCCAGTTCGGCTTCCATTTGCACGATGCCGACGCTGGTTCCGCCCGCTGTTTTCTGCGCGGCTTTCAACGCGGCTGATTTGTCGGCGACCTGTGCATTCAGATCGTCCACCCGTTTGGCTGCGGCCATGCTTTGCTGCACCACGGTCAGGAGTTCGGGGTCGGCGATTTGCTCAGGCTTGCCGTCCGCGTTGCGTTCGAACCCGATTGCCCACGATAGCAGCGTCGTCACCACCACGGCAATCAGCACGCCAGGCAGCTTGGGAGCATATTTCCTGATGCCCCACATGAACGCGATGGCCAGCGCGCCCATTGCCAGAGTTGGCAGATGGGTGTCGCCGATCAACCTGGCCACGCCGACGATGTCGTTGATGAAGTGTTCGCTACGCCCCATCGGCACGCCGAACAGCTTGGATACCTGAGACAGTGCGATGATGATGGCCGCCGCATTGGTGAATCCGACGATGACCGGATGCGACAGGAAGTTGACGATCACTCCCAGCTTGAACACGCCGAGCAGCAACTGAATGGTGCCGACCAGCAGGGCCAGCATGATGGCCAGCGCAATGAACTGGTCGGAGCCCGGTGTCGCCAGCACCGCCAGTGACGAAGCCGTCAGCAGCGATACCACCGCGACCGGTCCGGTACCGAGCTGATGGGAACTGCCCCACATCGCCGCCACCGCTACCGGCAGAAAAGCCGCATACAGTCCGTAGTACGCTGGCATTCCGGCCAGTTGCGCGTAGGCCATGGATTGCGGAATCAGCACCAGGGCTACGGTGATGCCGGCCAGGAAGTCGGCCTTGAGCGCATCGCCCTTGAGCGGGAACCAGCGCAGGAAGGGCAGGAATTTGGTCAGGGAAGCAGGCATGGCGGTTTATGTGTCGGTTAAATACGGTGCGGTTTCAATGCGGTTTCTTGTCGGGCGCGGCGGCGGTCACCAGCGGGCATGCCAGGTGTTTCCATGGGTCGCTGCTGCGGTCCTGGGCCAGCGTTTCCCAGCCCTCGCGAAAGTCGATCACCACCGCCGCGATGTGTTCATGGGCGTTGGCATAGTTCACCAGGTCGCGGCGGCGCAGGCTGGGCTTTACTTCCACGCTGAAAGGCAAACTGGCCTCGCGCAGCGTGTTCAGAAAATTCTCCAATTCGGGTGGGGTCGCCGCGCTGCCAGCGATGACCTGGATTTCCATGTCGGCCTCGATGCGGCGGCAAAGCGCCAGCGCGGAAGTTAGCAGACGCGGATCCACATGCCCTTCGCGTACGGCGAGCAGAACGGTTCGTTGTTTGCCGGGGTGGGTCATTCCGGGGTGCGTGTTAACAGGACGTACCCTCTATGCAGCAAGCGTGCCATCTGCGCTGATCCGTTCAAGCTCATGAATAGTCAGGATAAATCGTGAAAGTCCGGATAATTGGGCGCCTTCCAGCTATTGCAATGTGAAACGCTTTGATGGCTTGCAGGCAAGCTGGCCACCGGGACCGATATCAGTGCTTTGTTAAATCTGGGTTAAATGCTATTTTCCTAACTTGTTGCAATCGGCATGCCTGTATTGCATTAAGTAACAAGTGTGGGAATTCATGGCGCCATGCACACGGGTGACGGAGGACGCATGACTGGCGGCAAGCTTCTGATCGTGGACGACGACAAAGTCGCCATGAAAAATCTGGAACAGCTGATGAAAAAGGCGGGTCACGCGGTCACCGCCACCCAGAGCGGCGGCAATGCGCAGGCCTTGCTGGATAAACAGCCCTTCGATGTGGTGCTGACCGAGTTGCGCATGGACAAGGTGGACGGCATGCAGCTACTCAAGCGCTGCCGCGAAAGCCATCCCGACACCGAAGTCATCCTGATTACTGGCCACGCCACCCTGGCGTCCGCCGTCGAGGCGATGAAGCGGGGCGCCTTTTCCTACCTCGCCAAACCCTGCCGGCCGGAAGAGTTACGTGAGGTGGTGGCTGGCGCGCTGGAAAAAATCCGCCTCCGGCAGGAAAGCCGCAGCCTCAGGGAACAGGTGAAAAGCCACCCGGGCAAGGTGCGCATCCTTACCCAGGATTCCCACATGCAGCATCTGCTGGATATGGCGCGGCAGGTCGCGCCCACCGACTGCAACATCCTCATCACCGGCGAATCCGGAACCGGCAAGGAACTCTTTGCCCGCTACTTGCACCATCACAGCCGACGCGATACCAGCCCTTTCGTCGCGGTGAACTGCGGCGCCTTCAACGAGGAGCTGCTGGCGAACGAACTGTTCGGCCACGCCAGGGGGGCCTTCACCGGCGCCTACACTGACACGAAAGGCCTGCTGGAAGCTGCCAGTGGCGGCACCCTGTTCCTCGACGAAATCACCGAAATGTCGCCGGCCATGCAGGTCAAGCTGCTGCGCGTCATTCAAGAGAAGGAAGTGTTGCCACTGGGCGCCACCACGCCGGTTAGAATCGACGTGCGCTTCATCGCTGCCACCAACCGCAACGTGCAGGAAACGGTGAAGCAGGGCAGCTTCCGCCAGGATCTCTACTTCCGCCTTAACGTCGTCAACCTGCATATCCCTGCCCTGTCTGCGCGCAGGGAAGATGTGCCGTTGCTCGCCCACCACTTCCTGCTCAAGCATGCCGCCCTGATGGGCAAGGGCGTCGGGGAACTGGCCCCCGACGCCCTCGACCTGCTGCGTGCCTACGACTTTCCCGGTAACGTGCGCGAACTGGAAAACATCATCGAGCGCGGCGTCGCGCTCAGCACCGGGGGTGATATCGAATCCGCTTACCTGCCCGACGATCTGCGTGAACTCTCCATCCGCACCTTCCGCAAAAAAGCAGGGCGCATTCCCACCCTGGAAGAGCAGGAACAGGACTACATCGCCTGGGTGCTGCAGGAAGCCGGCGGCAACCAGACGCTGGCCGCGCAGATGCTCGGCATCGATCGGGTGTCGCTCTGGCGCAAGCTGAAACGGTACGAGGTCGAGAAGGGGTAAAGGGATGAAACAGTTGGACCAGACATTAGGCAGAGCGGTGGCGTGCTGACCCCCTTCCTCTTTCCGGTTTCCGGGGTGGAGACCTGGCTCTGGCTGCCACCACTGGCCGCCTTCGTGGTGTCGTTTTTCACCTCCATGGTGGGCATCTCCGGCGCCTTCCTGCTGATGCCCTTCCAGATGAGCGTGCTGGGCTACGGCGGGCCGTCGGCCAGCGCCACCAATCTGGTGTTCAATCTGTTCGCCACGCCCGGCGGCGTCTGGCGCTATGCCCGCGACCATCGCATGGCCTGGCCGCTGGCACGGCTGATCATCCTGGGTACGCTACCCGGCGTGGTGATGGGTTTTTACTTGCGCACCCTCTACCTGCCGGACGTGGCCCGCTTCAAGCTATTCGTCGGCGTCGTCCTGCTGCTTCTGGCGTGGCGGTTGCTGAAAGAGATTGCGCCCTGGGCGAAACGCCGGGCCGATCCGACACCGGCGGGCGGTTCCACGCTGCATCTGACGCAAAGCGACTGGCGGAGGATGGAATTCGCGCTTGGCGAGCACACCTTTGGCTTTTCCGTGCCGGCCATGTTGGCGCTGGTCTTTGTGGTCGGCATCATCGGCGGCACTTATGGCATCGGTGGTGGCGCCATCATCGCACTGTTCTGCAT
>Ga0075356_1000236_pt1 | contig 10476 bp, 12 predicted proteins | sample WestPond_Cattail_FD_120073 | JGI IMG/M metagenome (GOLD analysis project Ga0075356, IMG submission 120073) | Natural and restored wetland microbial communities from the San Francisco Bay, California, USA, that impact long-term carbon... | ecosystem: Environmental > Terrestrial > Soil > Wetlands ... | reverse complement strand
CGCCCTGCTGATCAACCTCGCCTTCTCCGGCGTCGCCGCCGTGGCGGCGCTGATCGCCTCGGCCTTCACCGGCAACGGCAACGGCGTCTCGGACTTCGTGCTGGCGGTGGGAACCGCTGCCTGGCTGACGCTTGGCTCCCTCTACCTGGTCGGCTTCTGGTCGCTGGCAGGACAGACGCTCGGCATGCGCTTCGTGGGGATCAGGCTCGATGTCGAAGGTCGCGGGCTGCGTTTCGGGCTCTCGGTCCGGCGCCTGATCGGGATGGCGCTGGCGACTATCGCGTTCGGCCTCGGCTTCCTCGGCATCTTCTTCGACGAGCGCCGTCGTGCTTGGGACGACCGCCTCAGCCGGACCGACGTCGTCTATGAGGGGCATGAGCGCAAGCCGGCCCCCTGGTCGCGCCTCGAAGCCCTCGACCCGGTCCCGGTGGAGGCCCCCTCAACGACGAAGGCCCCGGAAACCCGGGGCCTTCGCACGCAGCGTGTTGCCGGACCGTCCTCTAGCTGACCGAGCCTTCGGGGCCCTCGGCGAGCTTGTAGACGATGATGATCGCCAGGGCGAAGATCGCCAGTGACCAGAACGGGTAGGCGGGGATCGAGAGCAAGGCGCCGATCGCGTTCAGCGAGGCGATGAAGATCCCGAACCAGCGCCCGAATTCTCCCCCGGAGAAGAGCGAGAAGGCGGCGACGAGCTCGAGCACGCCAAGGATCAGCATGATCCAGCCCCAGGTGTGCAGGCCGCTGAGGATGTAGGTGGCGTTCTCGGTGAAGAACTTCGAGTCGCCGATTGCGGCAATTCCGTAGATGATGTTCAGTACTCCGGCGACCAGCAGGAGGATTCCGGCGAATACCCACCAGCCGCTTATTAGTGTGCTCTCCTCATTCATGCGTAGACCCTTTCTCTGACACCAAAATGGATAGAGCGAAATTGATTCTAAGAGCGGCTTCGCTGCCCGGCGGGCTGTTCCTGCGCGTGGCGGCTTTGGTGCTTCTTGCCCTTATCGGTCCCGCATCGGCGATCGCCTCGGCGCCGGTCGCCGGCGACAGCAGCCTGCGTGTCGCCGAAGCGGCAGCGGTGGAAACCCGGACCAACGGCAAGATCTTCGGCACCGACCCGGTCGAAGGTCGCTATACGTGTTCGGGGACCGCGCTCAACACACCGAGTCGCTCGATCGTGCTCACCGCCGGGCACTGCGTGGTCGAGGCCCACCGCTGGGGCCAGGACCTCGTCTTCGTCCCCGCCTACGACCACGGCGCGCGGCCGTTCGGGACCTTCGTCGCGAGCGCCGTCTACACGACGAAACAGTGGCGGCAAAGCGAAGACCCCGACTTCGACGTCGCCGCCATCGGGGTGAAGCCCAACCGGCTCGGCACCCTCGGCGATGTCGTCGGCGATCGCGAATGGACGACCGGGCGCTCGCGCTTTTCCAGCTTCCAGATCTTCGGCTATCCAGCCGGCGCCCTGGAGGGTGAGTCGCTGCGGGCCTGCGATACGCGGGGGCTTGGTAGCGACCCCCTCACCAACGGCCTCGGCGGGCCGCCGACCATTCCGGGTGTCTGCGACATGGCGGGCGGCTCCAGCGGTGGTGCCTGGATCGTCGACGGCCGCTACGTCGACGGCGTCACCAGTTACGGCTACACGCGCCAGCACACCCGCCTCTACTCGCCCTACTTCGGCGCGGCGATCGGTCGCTTCCTGGCCGGCCTGCCGTAGCCGTTCGCTGCGGCCCGGTCTCCGTGATCTAGGCTCCACGGCCATGGACGTGGTGCGTACGCCGGAGGAGAGCCTGCAGGGGCTGCCCGACTTTCCCTTCGAGTCGAGCTACCGCGAGATCGACGGGCTGCGACTCGCCTTCCTCGACGAGGGGGAGGGCAAGCCGGTTGTCTTCTTCCACGGCGAGCCGACCTGGTCGTTCCTCTGGCGCAAGGTGATCCCGCCGGTGCGCGACGCCGGCTTCCGCTGCATCGCGCCCGACTACGCCGGCTTCGGCCGCTCCGACAAGCCCACCGACCTCAGTTGGTACACCTACGATCGCCACGTGGAGCTGATCTCGAGGCTGCTGGAGGAGCTCGACGTGCGCGACGCCACCGCCGTCGTCCACGACTGGGGCGGGCCGATCGGGCTGCGGCTCGCGGTCGAGCACCCCGATCGCTTCTCGCGCATCGTGATCATGGAGACCGGGCCGTTCACCGGCCACCAGCGGATGAGCGACGCCTGGCTCGCCTTCCGCGAGTTCGTCCGCGAGACGGTCGATGTGCCGGTCGGCGTCCTGATCCGCGGCGGCTGCAAGAACGACCCGGGCGACGAGGTGATCGCCGCCTACGACGCGCCCTACCCGAGTCCCGAGTCCAAGGCCGGCGCGCGCGCCTTCCCGCTGATCCTGCCGACCGAGCCCGACGCGCCTGGCGCCGCCGAGGGCAAGCGCATCGCCGACGCCCTGCGCGAGGACAACCGACCGACCCTGGTGCTCTGGGCAGACTCCGACCCGATCCTCCCCTTCTCGGTGGGCGAGCGGGTCTCCGAGCAGCTCGACTTTCCCGCGCCACTCCCGATCGAGAACGCCGGCCACTTCCTCCAGGAGGACGCGGGGGCCGAGATCGGCCGCATCATCGCCGAGTGGCTGTAGGGCCTATCGACCGCCGGGGTCAGTGGGGGGTGGTTTGGGCCGTGCGGCCGACCGCGGCCCGCAGTTCCTCGCGCGGGTAGTCGAGGAGCAGGCGCACGCGGCGCGGCGCTCCCTCGTCCTCGACCCAGGTGACGGTTCCCGGCCAGTAGGGCCCGGGCGGGGAGCCGGGATGGTGGAAGGCGTCGGCGTAGACCCAGCTGCCGGTGTTGTGGAGGCGGCCGCCACCGGGCAGGGGCCACTCCGCGTCGGCCTCTTCGGGGCCGCCGCGGTGGGTGTGTCCGGTGATCGTGTGGGCGGCTTCGACGCGCAGCCGCCGCGACATCTCGGTCGCCGCGTCGATGCCGCTGCGAGCGATCGAGGCGGGGGAGAGGTCGGGGTCGAAGCCCGCCCGGAAGAGGCGATTGAGGAGCCAGACGCTGCCTGGGACGCCGGCGGAGACAGCTGCTTTCGCGGCGGCCTTGCGGGCTCGTCCGCCCTTACGGTGGCGGCCGGAGATCGCGCGCCAGGCCCGCGCCGACGGGACGGTGGCGCCGGGCGCCAGGCCGGTCTCGGCGAGGGCGTAGGCGAGGCCGTAGATCGGTCGCAGGACGCGCTCGTAGTCGGCGGGGGCGGCTGGGTCCGGCGGCGGGCCGGCGGCACGCATGACCGTGGCCGCGGCGACGCACTCCAGCCGCGGCAGGCTCATGTGGCAGTCCATGTAGTGGCCATGGGTCGCGTAGACGTCGTCGCGCAGCCAGACGCCCGGGTAGGCGATCCCGAGCTCTGCCTCGCCGAGCCAGGCGGCGATCCGCGTCGCCGGCTCGCCTGCCGGCAGGCCGCGGTGCTCGAGGCCGAGCGCGTCGCCGGCCAGCGCTACCTCGTCCAAGAGCGGCTCGGCGAGGCGGTGGTCGTGATTGCCGGGCACGAGGACTACGCGGCGCCCGGCCATCGCCTCGCCGAGCTCCTCGAAGAAGGGCCGGACCATCTCCAGCACGCGCGCCATCGGCAGCTCGCGCAGCTCGAGCACGTCGCCGAGCAGGACGAGGCGGTCGGCGTCGCGGATCTCCTCCAGCAGGATGCGGCGCATCGCCGGGTCGCGTCCCAGATCCTCGCCGTTGGCGCTGCCCAGGTGCAGGTCGGAGACGATCGCCGTGCGCATCGAGGATGCAACCTAGCCGGTCGGTTGCGATGCGCAGCAGGCCGGAGCCTCGACAGCCGGCTTTCGAACCGCCTCGGTTGGCTGAGCAGCCAGTCTGGCTAGACTTCGGCCGGATGGCCGGTCTCAGCGAAGAGCGCCTGGCGCCGTGCAACGGCATCGAGATTGCCTACCAGGAGGTCGGCGACCCCGTCGGCGACCCGCTGCTACTGGTGATGGGGCTGGGGACGCAGATGCTTGCCTGGGACGAGGAGCTCTGTGAGCTGCTGGCAGGGCGCGGCTTCCGCGTCGTGCGCTTCGACAACCGCGACATCGGCCACTCGACCATGATCGAAGGGGCCGGGGTACCGAAGCGGGCGGACCTCTTCCTCGGCCGCCGTTCGACCGCCCCCTACCTGCTCTCAGACATGGCCGCCGACACGATCGGCCTGATGGACCACCTTGGAATCGAGTCCGCGCACGTGGTCGGCGCCTCGATGGGCGGAATGATCGGCCAGACGCTGGCGATCGAGCACGCCGACCGGGTCCGCTCGCTGGTCTCGATCATGTCGACGACCGGCAGTCGCTGGGTGGGGACGCCGACGCTGAAGGCCTTCGGGATCATGCTTGCCAAGGCGCCGCGGGGACGCGATGCCTTCGTCGAGCGCATCCTCAAGACCTTCAAGGTGGTTGGCTCCCCCGCTTACCCGACGGATGAGCCGCGGCTGCGGGAGATGGCGGGGCGGATGTACGACCGCTCGCACAACCCCAAGGGCGTCCTGCGTCAGATGCACGCGATCACCGCCTCTGGCAACCGCACCCAGGCGCTGCGCAAGCTGCGCCTGCCGGCAACCGTGATCCACGGCACCCGCGACGTCCTCGTGCGGCCCAGCGGCGGCCGCGCCACCGCCCGGGCGATCCCCAACGCCCGCCTGCGCATAGTCGAGGGCATGGGGCACGACCTGCCCCGAGCCCTCTGGCCGATCTTCATCGACGAGATCGCCGACAACGCCGCCCGGGTCGGCCGGCGAGCGCGGGTCAAGCAGCCTGCCTGAGCCTCAGCGCTTCGGCCCGATGAACTCGTCGAGCCGCGCCACGTCCGCCTTGCGCGAGACGTAGATCGCAACCGCCGCCGTTTCGGACTTCGGAAAGGCGGCCGTCCAGCGAAGCCCGAGACAGTCGCAGGCGGAGCAGAAGATGCTCGTAATGTCGGTGGAGACGTTGGAGAAGGCATAACGAGGCTGCCTCCAACCGCCCCGTCCGGTGTTGATGAAGCGGCACCCATCTGACTGGATCAAGCCCTTGAGAAGCTGGTCCGGCCAGGTCTCTGCCAGCTCTTGCTGCCAGCGCGAAAGAAAGATCGGCCGCGCGTGCTTCATCCCCGGGCCATGCTGTGGAAAGAGGCACGGCCAGGACCGCGAGTAGGCCGAGACCGAGTAGCAATTCGAGGGCGTGAGCAGGCGGTGGATCTTGCTCCTCGGCATCGTTACCTGCATCGACTCGGCGCATTCATCGACGATGCTCGGATATTTCTTGTCGAGGAAGACCCGGAGGCGGAAGACGCCGCGGGGATGGGTCGAGATGCTCCCGTCGCCGAGATACAGGCCGAGCAGATGGACGTAGGCAGACCCAAGGTCCTCGTACGGGCGGTGCGTTGGCTGTCGGCAATTCGGACAGTCCACCGGGCGGTCCCTCTCGTCAGTTGACATCGTGCGGCAATGCCATGGCAACTTTCCGGCATGCCAGTCGCGCACGGTGCCGAGTGGGAGTCCGAGCCTTCGAGCGGCTCGGCGTGCGCCCAGGCCTTCCTCATCTCGGAGCCTCAGCGCCTCGGCAACCGTCGCCTGGGAGTGCATCTCACGCTCTGGGAGTGCGGCGAGGGGGATTCGAACCCCCACGTCCTCTCGGACACGAGCACCTGAAGCTCGCGAGTCTGCCAGTTCCTCCACCGCCGCGTGGGTTAGCAATGTATCGCCTTGAGGGTCCTGGCCGACCAGTCGAAGATATCGAACACATGTTCGTAAACTTACCGCCCCCACCGGATGCCACCCAGCCGAAGGCCAACTGCCCATATCGCTAAACTGCCACCTCCTCGCCGCTATCGTCTAGGGGACTAGGACGCCGGATTCTCAGTCCGGAAACCGGGGTTCGAATCCCCGTAGCGGTATTCGTCTGCTCTCGATATGTTGCGTCGATGAGCAGCGATCTCATTGCTTGGATTGTCGCAATTGGACTCGGCATTGCCGTCGTCGTTTTGGGGTTGCGACGCAATCTCGGCGAAACCACGAGAAATTGGCTGCCACGGTTTGAAGGGGCTTCGGAGCAGGAAACCGGGGTACTGGGGCCGTCCGGCGATGGCCAGAGGCGTCGCCCGCTCTCCCCTCGGCAAAGGCGGTGGATGTCGGGGGGATTTCTGCTGTTGGGTCTCGCCTACGCAGTTATGGCGATGTTGTGGGCCAACGACAGGTTGATTCACGCCGTCTTTGCCGCCCTGTGGGTGATCATCGCTGTGGCGTACTTCCGGGGAAAGTTGCCGCTTTCAGTGAATAGGTCTACCTCCTGAATCGATTCAGCGGCTTGTGCGATGGGCAAGCGAAATCGAGCCAGCACCGACCCGCGCTACGTGGTTCGACTTATGTCTCGGTAGGGCTGGAGTCTCATGCATCGTGGCCCAGTCTGCGGGGCCTAGATCAGTCGGACCGATTTCAGGGGGTCATGCCAAGCGGAGCTTGGCTACGCGAAGGTGAGCCCCGCGGGGCTCTTGGTACGTCAAGGGTATTGTCTCTCCCTTTTGACCCACGAGAGGGATTTGAAAATCAATGCCAGCAATGCGATGGGAATACTACGTTGAGAATTTCAACTTGACCGAACGTTGGAGCTCCCGGCGCCAGGCAGAGGAGCTTCAGAAATTTATCGGCCGTCTCAACGCGATTGGCGCCGAAGGATGGGAGCTGGTGACCCAGGCCGAGGTCACTATGAAGGGTGGAATAACCGGTGCAGCCAAGGGTGAGCTGACAACCTGCTTTTTCAAGCGACCAGCCTAGGTCAGCGAGGTCTAGCGGGGGTTCGGAGGGGCTGGAACCCCGAGCTGTCCACAAATCGACTGCGTTAGTCCGGGGCGATCTCCTTGTGTCGTGGCAGGGCCGAGACTTGTCCGTCCGGCCCGCGCCACTTCGCGTGCTTCGATCCGCCGATCTCGCGGCAGCCGTTGCTACGCAAGTGGCGCTCAAGGTCGCGGCGCTTCACGCCGCGACTACGAAACGAAGGTGCTCGTGGTCGGCCAGGGGTGCCTGCCCGACCAGCTCCTCGTCGGGGGTCAGCACCGTGCGCAGGGCGTCGAGGATGTTCTCCCTGGCCTCCTCGCGGGTGAGGCCCTGGCTCATCGCCCCAGGAACCTCCAGAATGCGCGCGACGATCCAGCCGTCCTCGTCGGGGCTGTCGAAGGAGATCGTGAAGTCGACCGATGCGGCCATGGGCTCCAACGTTAGCGCTTCCAGACGCGGCGGCTGAAAAGCGTGTCCCGAAACATGTCCCCGACTCCACCGAACTCAGCCGAACAGGATCGGCCTCCTTGGACGTAACGGATCCAGATCGACCGCAAACGGCTTCACAGAGCCATTTCTCAGTCCGGAAACCGGGGTTCGAATCCCCGTAGCGGTATGGCCTTAACGGAGAGAGCCGGATCACCCGCCTCTTCCAGGTCACTCAGATTCTTCGCCTCGCCGAACGCGCTCGACACCAGTGCTTTCAGGCGTATTCGACCATCGTTGCGGTCGATCTCGACTCGCAGGCGGAAGGCGTCGAACACCGCGCGACGTATGTCGGGGTCGGCGGCGATCAGTGACTCGCCGAGGTCGGGCAGAGCGCCGAGAACCGCCAGTGCGTCGGCGGGGTCTACGGCGGTGCTGTCCCGGTGTGAAGCTTCGAGCTGGGCGAGGGCGGCCTGCGCCTCCTCGCGCTCAGCCTTGAGGTTGCGGATTCGCTCGCCGACCAGGACCGGGTCGACGCCAGCCTCTATTGCCGCGAGCTGTCGCTCGATCCGCTGCTCGACCTCGCCGACCTGCTTGGCGATCCGCAAGCACTGGTCGTCGTCGCGGTCTTCCACTTCGCTCGCCAGCATCGAACTTTGAGCGCGGAAGTGGGAGAGACGATCAGCACCGAAGATCCGCGAGGCGAAGAAGGTGTCGATCAGGGTGACCAAGCTGTCCTCGCGGACGTACTGCCATTTGCCGTGGCCGACCGCCTCGGCCGCGCGGTCGCCATAGGAGGTGCGGTAGCCGCAGGTGTAATAGGTCGGCTCGCCTTTGCGAGCGCGTCCCTGCATCCGCAGCGGGTTGTGGCCGGTGGCGCAGTGGACGATGCCGCGCAGGAGGTAGGGCCGTTTCTGCGGCCGACGGCGGCGACCGCCGTGGCCGTTGCTGCGGCGCTTCATCTCGGTCTGGGCGCGCTCGAACTGCTCGTCGGTGATCAGGGCCTCGTGGCGCTCGTCGGCTTCGACCCATTCCTCGGGGCTGCGGCGAACCACTGGCCCGACGCCCTGCTTGTGGGCGCGTGAGTCGAGCCGGTTCCAGTACAGGCGACCGGTGTAGGTCGGGTTTTCGAGCATCGACTTGATCGTCGTCTTCGCCCACTTGCCGGAGGTGTTTCGCTTGGAATCGACGTGGTTGGGGGTCGGCGGGCCACCGGGCCGATTCAGGTGGTTGGCGATCTCCTTGTAGCCGGAGCCGGAGAGGAAGAGGTCAAAAATCTCCGCAATCACAGGTGCCCGCTCGGGGTCAGGATCGAGGCGCGACTTCGTGTCGCCCGCCTTGGCTCGCGCCGGGTCGGGATGCGCCTCGTGCTGCAAGCGATACCCGTAGGGCGCTCGCCCGCCGTTGCGGTATCCCTGTCGCGTGTTCTCCTTCTGACCGCGCCGAACTTCGCGGCCCAGCTTCTCGACCTCGAACTGGTCGAGCGCCTGGAACATGTGGCGGATCAGCCGCCCCTCCGGGCTGGTCTGATCGCCAGCGGTCAGCGCGTAGAAGACCTCGATCCCAGCCCGCGTCATCTCTCGCTCGTAGGTCAGCGCGTGGAAGAGGTCGCGGCTGAGGCGAGAGGTCGAATAGATGATCACCGCGTCGAAGCGTCGGGCGTCGGGCTCTTTCGCCTCGCGCAGCAGGTCGGCCCAACCGGCTCGGTCGTCGCGGCGACCGGCCTCCTGATCGGTGAACTCGCAGACGATCTCACCGCTCAGCTCAGCGGCCTTCGTCGCGCAGGCCTCGCGCTGCGAGGGAAAGGAGAGGGTCGGGTCCTGCTTGTCCTTGGTCGAGAGCCGTCCGTACCAGGCAAAGCGTCGCATCATCGGTTCCTTTCCTCGGATTGACGCGGAGTCGGCCGGTACGCTTGAAGCGTGACCGCGAAGGAGAAGCTGCTGCGAGAGGTGCTTGACCTCGATGAGGCCAGGGCGGCCCGTGCGCGGATCGTCATTCCCGACGAGTCGGTCGATGAGCCGGAGATGGCTGCATTGCCCGCAGGCTGGGGCGAGACCCTGACCGGCGAGCCGATGCCGAACGTCGCGGCTGCCGTGCGGCGCTCCCGCGAGTCGCACTGAGCGTGCTGGTCGTAGACGCGAGCTTGGCGGTCGAGCTGTCGCTCGACCGGGCCGGAGAGCAGGCAAGCGCAGCCCTCGATGATGGAGGCCAGCTCATCGCGCCGCCGCTGCTGTGGAGCGAGGTTCCCTCGGTGCTTCACGAGATGGCCTTTCGGGGCGATATCTCCGACGCCCTTGCCGAGCTGGCCGTGCAGCGGTTCCTCGCCGGGAAGCTTTCGATCAGCGAGCAACGGCCGGACGGGCTGGCGATGGCTGCGTGGGAAGTCGCCGAGGATTTCGGTTGGGCGAAGACCTACGACGCCGAGTACGTCGCGCTTGCGAAGCTGAACGATTGCCGCTTGGTCACCGTCGATGGCAGGCTTCGCCGTGGTGCAGAGCGGCTTGGCTTCGTCGTGACGCCAGCCGAACTCTAGGCGGGCCGCGCCGGTCATTGATCCGTGCCTTTGGCTTTACCCCGAGAGGCCAGCAGGTCGAAGATCGCCTTGGCCTGCTCGCGGCGAAGTTGATCGTCCAGCGCTGATCCGGGCTTGGTCTGCTCAATCGACATCGTGGCCTCGAGTTCGCTGACTGGCGCCACCTTGCGCTGCCTGCCTTCGTGATCGCGGCGGCGCCGGGCTGCGATCCGCCCACCATGTGTAGCTCCGTCGCGCCCGGATCTCAAGTCGGCTCGACCCCCTCGCTCGGAAGCTCGCTCAGCGCCCCGGCCCCGCAGAAATGGCAGCGCCCGGCGACGTGGCGCCGACCGCCAGGGCGCGGCTCGCGCTCGGGGTCGGGATAGGCGATCTCCTCACAGCCCGAGCAGCACCGCAGCGCGTCCCGGTCGACCTCGGCCAGGAAGGTGTCGCGGCCGGTGCGGCGTCGGGCGATGAGGCCCTGCAACTTGGCGAGCCGCTTGGCCTCACCCTCGCGCCAGCGCAGGTAGTCCTCCCGCAGCCGGTCCTGCTCGGCAGCGGCCTCGCGGTCCTGTTCGGCATCGTGGGTCAGCCTCGCCAGCGAGTCGGTGCCGAGGAGGTCGCCGTCCGCGAGACGGCGACGGCGCTGACGCACCTTCGGCCCTTCTCCGAATCGCCCGGTCACTTCCTCCAGGTGCCCTAGCTGGCTCGCACGGTGGTGGTCGACTAGGGCCGCCAGCGCCTCGCGCTCGG
>Ga0075356_1000235_pt1 | contig 10497 bp, 10 predicted proteins | sample WestPond_Cattail_FD_120073 | JGI IMG/M metagenome (GOLD analysis project Ga0075356, IMG submission 120073) | Natural and restored wetland microbial communities from the San Francisco Bay, California, USA, that impact long-term carbon... | ecosystem: Environmental > Terrestrial > Soil > Wetlands ... | reverse complement strand
GTGAACAGCGTCGCCCGCGTCAGGTACAACGATCCCTTGGGGCCGAGGATGCCCGGCGCGCACGGCGGCACCGGCCCGGACGCGTTGCCAAAGCTCGCGAGCAGGCCGAACGGGCGCAGGCAGTCGAGGCTGCCCTCGAAGGTGTCCTTACCCACCGAGTCGTACACCACCTTCACGCCCTTGCCGCCTGTGATGGCCTTGACGCGGTCGACGAACTTCTCGCTGCGGTAGTTGATCGCGTGCGCGGCGCCGTGCTCGAGCGCGAGCTTGCACTTCTCGTCGCTGCCGGCGGTGGCGATCAGCTGCAGGCCCATCGCCTTGGCCCATTGGCAGGCGATCAGGCCAACACCCCCGGCGGCGGCATGGAACAAGATGTGGTCGCCTGCCTGCAAGCCGCCCTGCGGCTGCGTGCGCTTGAGCAGGTACTGCGCGGTGAGGCCCTTGAGCATCATCGCGGCACCGGTCTCGAAGCTGATGGCGTCGGGCAGCTTGCACACCGTCTTGGCCGGCATCACGCGCACGGTGCTGTAGCTGCCGGGCGGGTTGCTGGCGTAGGCGGCGCGGTCGCCCGCCTTGAGGTGCGTGACGCCCTCGCCCACCGCCTCGACCACGCCGGCGCCTTCCATGCCGAGCTTGAGCGGCAGCGGGTTCTGGTACAGGCCCGTGCGCTGGTAGACGTCGATGAAGTTCAGGCCGCAGGCATGGTGCTTGATGCGGATCTCGCCCGCGCCGGGGTTGCCGACCTCGACATCGACCATGTGCATGGCTTCGGGGCCGCCGTACTGGGTGATCTGGATGGCCTTGGCCATGGCTCGTGTCTCCTGATGGATGGTTTCAGGGCGCTAGCGTAGTCGATGCCGCAGCCGCACGCCGGGCGGGCCCGGTTCGCACGCATAGACTCCCCGGGTGAGCACCCGCCTGACGCCGCGCCTGGCCTTGCTGTTGACCTTGCCGCCGCTGCTGTGGGCCGGCAATGCGGTGGTCGGCCGGTTGATGGCCGGCGACATTCCGCCGGTGCTGTTCAACGCACTGCGCTGGGTGGGCGCCGGGCTGCTGCTGGCGCCGCTCGGCTGGCGTGTGTTCGCAACGCCGCGCTCGCGCGCACAGATCGTTGCGCGCTGGCCGCACCTGGCGCTGCTCGGATTGCTGGGCGTGGGCATCTACAACGCGCTGCAGTACATGGCGCTGCGCACGTCGACGCCGCTCAACGTGACGCTGATCGCCTCGAGCATCCCGCTGTTCATGATGGCCGTGGGCGCGCTCGCCTTCCAGGTGCGGCCGTCGCGGCGCGAGCTGCTGGCCGCCGCGCTGTCACTGCTCGGCGTGGCGGTGGTGCTCACCCGCGGCGAGCTTCAGGCGCTGGCCCAGCTGCATCTGGTGGCGGGCGATCTGCTGATGCTGGCCGCCACCGCCTGCTGGGCCACCTACAGCTGGCTGCTTGCGCGGCCACCGGCCTTGATGCGCGGCAGCGAGCGGCCGGCGTGGGACTGGTCGGCCTTCCTGCTGGTGCAGATCTGCTTCGGCCTGGTCTGGACCGGCGGCGCGGCGCTGGTCGAACACCAGGTGCTCGCCGGCACCCAGCCCATCAAGGCATCCTGGGCGCTGGCCGCGGCCTTGCTCTACGTGGCGGTGTGCCCGTCGGTACTGGCCTACCGGGCCTGGGGCGTCGGCGTGGCGGGCGCCGGCCCGGCGATGGCGGCGTTGTTCTCCAACCTGACGCCGCTGTTCGCCGCCGTGATCTCCGGCGCGGTGCTCGGCCTGTGGCCGCAGCCCTACCACCTGGCCGCCTTCGCGCTGATCGTCGGCGGCATCGCGGTGTCGATGCGACGTGCACCGGGTCCGTCGCGATGAAGCGGCTGATCCAGGCCCCCAACCTCGCGCTCGCCACGCTGTGGGCCGACATGCTGCGCCAGGGCGGCTTCGACGTCAGCGTGCAGCGCGCCTACGCCAGCAGCATCGCCGGCGAGATCCCACCCGACCAGGCGCTGCCCGAAGTGTGGGTGGCCGACGATACGCAGCTCGACGCCGCCCGCGCGCTGCTGCAGCAGCTGCGCCACCCGCCGTTCCGGCGCTGGGTGTGCACGCAATGCGGCGAGCTGATCGAGGGCGCCTTCGACCAGTGCTGGCAGTGCGGCGCGGCCATGCCTGAACCGCCTGGCGGCCGCTAGCGCCGCGCCCCCCACGCGCCGGAGCGCGCCAGCCCCGCGGTCACCGACCGCCACGACCGCCACATTTCGCGCCGCGCATCGACATTTCGCGACGCCGGCCGCCGCTTCGTCGCAAGCCGGCTGCACCGCGCGGCTTAGATCCCGAGGATGCCGATACCGACATCCTTCGAGGAGCCCCTCATGACCCACCGCACCACCCGCCGCCACCGCGCACGCCGCCAGCTGACCGCGGTGCTGGCGACCATGCTGATGGCCACCGGCGGCGGCGCACTGCTCACGCTGTCCGCACCGGCACACGCGCAGGCCCCGGCCGCCGGCTCCGGCTTCGACGCCGCGTTCGCGCGCTTCCAGCAGGCCACGCCCGGCCAGTCCGACCCGATCGAGGACTCGGTCGACCAGTTCGGCAAGCTGCTCGCGGCCAGTCCCACCGATCCGGTACTGCGCGCCTACCTCGGCGCCGCGACGACGCTGCGCGCGACGACCACGATGCTGCCGTGGCGCAAGATGCAGCACGCCGAGGAAGGGCTGGCGCTGATCGACAAGGCACTGGCGCAATTGACGCCGGCGCACGACCTGGTGGCACACCACGGTGTGCCCGGCGTGCTGGAGACGCGGTTCGTCGCCGCCAACACGTTCCTCGGCCTGCCCGGCATGTTCAACCGCGGCGAACGCGGCCGCAAGCTGCTGGCCGACGTGTTGAGCAGCTCGCGCTTCGGCGCCGCACCGGCAGGATTTCGTGCCACCGTGTGGATGCGCGCGGGCCGGCTCGCCGAAACCGACCAGCAGACAGCGCAGGCCCGCGAGTGGTACGAGCGGGTCGCAGCCAGCGACGTGCCGCAGGCCGCCGCCGCACGCAGCCGCCTGAAGGACCTGTGAGATGGCGGCCGAACGCACGGCGCCACGACCGCCCATCCTGCAACTCACCGGCGTGCACAAGACCTACCGCCTCGGCGCCCACGTGGTGCCGGCGCTGCAAGGCGTGGACCTCACGCTGCACGCGGGCGAGATGCTCGCGCTCACCGGCCCGTCGGGCAGCGGCAAGAGCACGATCCTCAACCTCGCCGGGCTGGTCGACCATGCCGATGCCGGCGCGATCACGCTGCGCGGCGAGCCCGTGGGCGGCCTGAGCGAACGGCAGGCCACGCTGCTGCGGCGCGACGCGATCGGCTTCGTCTTCCAGAACTTCAACCTGGTGCCGGTGATGACGGTGCACGAGAACGTCGACTACCCGCTGTTCATCGCCGGCACGCCGGCGCGCGAGCGGCATGCACGCGTGGCGGCGATGCTGCGCGCGGTCGGCCTGGCCGAGCACGCGGCGCACCGGCCCGACCAGCTGTCGGGCGGCCAGCGCCAGCGCGTGGCCGTCGCTCGCGCGCTGGTCAAGCGGCCGGCGCTGGTGATTGCCGACGAGCCGACCGCCAACCTCGACTCGCACACCGCCGAACAGGTGCTCGACCTGATGCGCGAGCAAGGGCATGCGCATGGCGCCGCCTTCCTGATCGCGACGCACGACGAACGGCTGCTGTCGCGTTGCGACCGCCGACTGCGCCTGCTCGACGGCCGCATCGAGACCGAGCGCGATGCCACGGCGATCGCGAGGGCCGCCTGATGCTGCACGCCGTCTTGCGCTGGCTGCGCTTTGCAGGCGCCAACACGTTGCGCAACCGCCGTCGCTCAGCCGTCACGGTGGCCATCGCCGCGCTCGGCACCGCGGCCATTCTGCTGGCCGGCGGTTTTGCGCTCTTCACCTACCAGTCGCTGGCCGAATCGTCGGCGCGCTCGACCGGCCACCTGATCGTCGCCCGGCCGGCGCAGTTCACGCAGGACGAGGACGTGCCGCTGCAGCACGGCCTCACCGATGCCGCGGCGCTGAAGGCGCAACTGCTCGCCGACGACGCCGTGCGTCAGGTGTTGCCGCGGGTCGAATTCACCGGCCTGATCAGCAACGGCGACAAGAGCACGGTGATGATGGCCGCCGGCATCGACGCCGACGCCGAGTTGGCGGTCAAGGGCCCGTTCCTGACGATGAAGTCCGGTCATGTGCTGGCCAGCGACCAGCGCGCCAAGGTCATGCTCGGCGAGGGCCTGGCGCGCAGCCTGAAGGCCGAGCCCGGCAGCGGCCTCACGCTGATGGCCAGCACCACCGAGGGCGCGCTCAACGCGCTGGACGTCACCGTCGCTGGCACCTTCTCGATCGGTGTGCCGGAGGTCGACAAGCGCCTTGTCTACATCGACTTGGCCAGTGCGCAGCGGCTGCTCGCCACCGACCGGGTGTCGAGCCTCGGCGTGTTCCTGAACGGCATGGCTGCCACGCCGGCGGCGCAGCAGCGCGTGCGGGCGGCACTGCCGCAGCTGGCGGTGCAGAGCTGGGTCGACCAGGCGCCGTTCTATCGCAGCGTGAAGGATCTGTACAACCGCATCTTCGGCGCGCTCGGCCTGATCATCGGCGTGATCGTGATCTTCGTCGTCACCAACGCGATGGCGATGGCGATCATCGAGCGCACCCGCGAGGTCGGCACGCTGCGCGCGCTGGGCACGCTGCCGCATCAGCTGGTACGCAGCTTCGCGCTCGAGGGGCTGCTGCTCGGCGGCGTCGGTGCCGCGCTCGGCGCGCTGATCGCGCTGGCCGTCAGCGCCGCGCTGCTGTGGTTCCCGATGCAGATGCCGCCGCCGCCCGGCCGCAGCGTCGGCTACCCGCTGCAGATCGCGTACGACGGCACGCTGTACGCCGGCACGCTGACCGCGATGCTGCTGCTGGCGACGCTGGCCTCGGCGGTGGTGGCGCGTCGCACGGTGCGGCGCCCAATCGTCGACGCCCTGGCCCATACCTGACGCCATCTTCGGATCGACAAGGAACTCGTCATGAAATCACTCTTCGTGGCGCTCGCATGCGCGCTGCCACTGTCCACGTTTGCCGCCGCCGACGTGACCGCGCTTCTGAAGGCCGCCGACCGCTACCGCACCGGTGACGAATCGCAGCAGGTCGAGACCGAGGTCACCGTGCTCAAGCGCGACGGCAGCACCGACAAGGAACGCCGATACACCGTGTTCGTTCAGCCGCAGCGCCGCTCGCTGGTGCTGATGCGCTCGCCGGCCGAGGCCGGCCAGAAGGTGCTGATGCTCGGCGACGACTTCTGGCTGCTGCTGCCCGGCAGTCAGCGGCCGCTGCGCATCACGCCGACGCAGAAGTTGCTCGGCGACGCGTCCACCGGCGACATCGCCACGATGAGCTGGGCCGACGACTACACCGGCACGCTGGCCGGCGAAGAGGCCTGCCCCGGTGCCGAGGCTACGCGCTGCCTGCACCTGAGCCTGCAGGCCATGCACAAGGCCGCGAGCTACCAGCGCATCGAGCTGTGGCTCGGCCAGGCACGCCACGAACCGGTTGCGGCCGACCTGTACGTGCAGTCCGACAAGCTGGCCAAGCAGGCGCGCTTCGTCGTCGACAAGCCGGGCGCGCCGACGCGCGTCGACGAGATGCTGCTGCTCGACCAGCTGAGCACGCACAAGGCGACGCGCGTGCGCTACGTGTCGCGTAGGCCGAAGCAGGTGCCCGAGACCTGGCTGAATCCGATGTTTCTCGCTCGCAACCCGGCGATCGAATGATCCCCCCCGAAGTGCCTGCGGCACCTGTCCACGGCCAGGCCTGCACGCCCGGCCGGCTCGGCAGGCGCTCGCCGACACGCAGGTGTCGGCTCTCGTCCGGCCTCGCCCCCCAGGGGGACGACACCGGTGGCCCGGCGAAGCCGGCTCCACGCTGTCTGCTGGGGTGTCGTCCGCGCGGCCCGTGGCTACTCACGCACGACACGTCGGTGCGAGTTGCCCTGCTGGCGCTGTCGGCCGGCCTGCTCGTGACCTCGGCACAGGCCGCCGGCGACACCAGCGCCGAGTTCACGCTGCTGTGGAACGAGCGGCGCGTCAACACCGAGGGGCCGCTCGCCGCAGCCGACTTGTTGTCGCCGGGCATCGCGCCGCCCACACCGGGCGGCCCGCGGGCGACGGCCGAGCTGCGCCACGTGATCCGCGCGCCGGCCGGCGTATCGCTTCACGGCAACGTGCTGCTGGCGCACGAGCGGCTCGAGGGCCGGACAGGTCACGACGACAGCCGGATCAACGAGATGCACGCCGCGCTCGATCTCGGCTCCTGGCAGCTGAGCGCCGGCAAGCGTGTGCTCGGCTGGGACGTCGGTTATGCGTTCCGACCCAACGACATCGTGCAGCAGGAAGAGCGCCGCACCCTGTTCGCGCAGACGCCCGAGGGCCGCCCGCTCGTGATGCTGGAACACTTCTCGACCGACACGGCCTGGTCGCTGGTGTGGGCGCAGCCGCAGCGCTGGAGCGACCCGATCGACACGACGCGCGGCGCCCGCGAGAGTGCGCTGGCTGCGCGCGGCTACTGGCGCGACGGTGCACTCGATCTGCATCTGTTCGGCCGTCACGGCCGCCACACCGGCGCCAGCATCGGCGCCGCAGCGGCCTGGGTCGCCACCGACGAACTGGAGCTGCACGGCTCGCTGCGCGCGCTCGAGCGACGCGACGGCTCGGCGTTCGATGCCGCATCGCCGCTCGTCGCGGCCAGCCAGCCGTGGCGGCAGACGACCCTCGGCCGCACCGGCCAGGCGCTGATCGGTGCGCAATGGAGCGGCGCGCAGCGCGTGAGCCTGCTGGCCGAGCTGTGGTACGACGGCACCGCGCTGGCCGACCAAGCATGGCGGCAATGGAGCGATCGCAACGTCGCGCTGATCGCAGCCTCCGCACACGGTGCGCCCGCGCTGCCGGTGGCCGGCAACCTGGCCTGGCAGGCCGAAGCGCTGGACACGCCCAACCTGCAGCGGCGCAACGTGTTCCTGCGCAGCGCCTGGCAGGACGGGCCGTGGCAGCTGTCGCTCGACGCGCTGCTGATGCCGGCCGACAGCGGCCGCGTGGTCACCACGGCGGTGCAGTGGCAGGGCGACCGCGTGCGGCTGAACGCGAGCTGGCGTCACTATGGCGGCCCGGCTGGCGCGCTGGCCGCGCAGCTGCCGTGGCGCCACACTGCGGCGGTTGCCGCCACCATCGCCTTCTGAACGCCCCGAGTGCAGCCGACGCCCGTGCTCGCCGACAATCGCGCCATGGCCGACCTGCCGCTGCCCCGCACTGCGTCACCGCTGCCCTCGATCGTCGTGCGCGCGGCGATCAACCAGTTCGTCTGTGCGTTGGTCGCGCTGCTGCTGTGGTCGATCAGCCCGCACAAGGGGCTGCCGATGATGCTCGGTTATTCGTTCATCATCGGCAATTGCTGCTGGCTGTTCATTGACGGCTCGCGTGCGCTGATCGGCCGCTGGCGCTGGCGTCGCCTCGGCGGCATCAAGGAGTGGCCCGGCATGCCGTGGATGGCGCCGGTGGTGGTGATCGGCACTGCGCTCGGCTACGGCGTCGGCAGCGAGATCGCCGATGCGCTGTTCGTGCAGCAGTCGCCGTCGCTGGGATCGAGTACGCCTGCGCTGCTGATCAGTGTGATCGCCGCCTCGATCTTCGTCTATGTCTACTACGCGCGCGAACGCCTGCACGCGCAGCGACTCGCCGCCGAAGCCGCCGAGCGGCAGGCCGCCGAGATGCAGCTGAAGCTGCTGCAGTCGCAGCTCGAGCCGCACATGCTGTTCAACACGCTGGCCAACCTGCGGGTCCTGATCGGCGTGGAGCCGCAGCGCGCGCAGGCCATGCTCGACCAGTTGATCGCCTTCCTGCGCACGACGCTGGCCGCCACGCGCGTCGATCACCACCCGTTGCGCACGGAGTTCGACTGCGTGCGCGACTACCTCGCGCTGATGGGCGTGCGCATGGGTCCGCGGCTGCAGGTGCAGCTCGACTTGCCGGCCGACGTGCGCGAGCTGCCGGTACCGCCGATGCTGCTGCAGCCGCTGGTGGAAAATGCGATCAAGCACGGTCTCGAGCCGCTGGTGGCGGGCGGTCGCATCGTGGTCAGCGCCGAACGGCGCGGAGACATCCTGCGGCTGGCCGTACGCGACGACGGCGTTGGCCTGGACGCCACGCCAACGAACGGCGGCACGCACTTCGGCCTCGAGCAGGTGCAGCGGCGGCTCGTCACGCTGTTCGGTTCGGCTGCGTCGCTCCACGTCAGCGCCGCGCCGGACGGGGGCACCGAAGCCGTGCTGACACTGCCACTGGCAGCCTCCGCATCGTGACGAGGCCGACGATGCCGACCGCGCTCATCGCCGAGGACGAGCCGCTGCTGGCCAGCGGCCTGCGCGCCGACGTGTCGACGCTGTGGCCCGGGCTGCAGTGGCTGCCGAGCGCGGGCGACGGACGTGGGGCGCTCGATGCGGCGCTGGCGCGGCGACCCGACCTCTGCTTTCTCGATATCCGCATGCCGGGCCTGAGCGGCCTGGAGGTCGCACAGGCACTGGCCGAGGATTGGCCCGACGACGACACACCGTTTCCGCTGCTGGTGTTCGTGACGGCCTACGACCAGTACGCGGTGCAGGCCTTCGACGCGCAGGCGGTCGACTATCTCGTCAAGCCGGTGCAGCCGCAACGACTGGCCGCGTGCGTGACGCGCCTGAAGGCCCGACTGGCGGCGCGACCCTCGATCCCACCCGCGGCGCAGGCCGGCCTGACGCAGGCGGTGGACCAGCTGCGTGCGCTGCTCGGCGCCGCCGCGCCTGCGGCCGCGCCGCGCCTGCAGGTGCTGCAGGCGCAGGTCGGCGCGGTCGTGCACATGGTGCCGATCGAAGATGTCGTCTACTTCGAGGCGGCCGACAAGTACCTGCGCGTGGTCACCGCCGAGCGCGAGCATCTGATCCGCCTGTCGCTGCGCGACCTGCTGCCGCAGCTCGACCCGGATGTTTTCTGGCAGGTTCACCGCGGCACCGTGGTGCAGGCGCGCTGCATCGCCACCGCGAAACGCGAGGAGACCGGCAAGGTGACGTTGACGTTGAAGGGCCGGGCCGACAAGATCGTGGCGAGCCGGCTCTACGCTCACCTGTTCAAGGGCCTGTAGTGGCAACGCCGATCGACACCCGCCCCCGCGTCGACATCGTCTCGCTCGGCGAGCCGATGGTCGAATTCAACCAGACCGGCGAATCCGAGGGGCGGCTGTACCTGCAGGGCTTCGGCGGCGACAGCTCGAACTTCGCCATCGCCGCCGCGCGCCAAGGGGCACGCGTGGCCTACGTGAGCGCGCTCGGCGACGACCCGTACGGCGGCATGCTGCGCGCGCTGTGGGATCGCGAGGGCGTGAACCACGACGCCGTGCCGACCGACCTGCAGGGCTACACGGCGATCTACTTCGTCACGCACGACTCGAGCGGACACCACTTTCACTTCTTCCGCAGCGGCTCGGCGGCGAGCCGCATGACGCCGGCGCAGCTGCCGCGGGAGTTGATCGCACGTGCCGCGGTGCTGCATCTGTCGGGCATCAGCCTGGCCATCTCGGCCAGCGCGCTCGACTCCTGCATGGCCGCCATCGACATCGCCCGGCAGGCCGGGGTGGCCGTGTCGTTCGACACCAACCTGCGCCTGCGGCTGTGGCCGGTCGAGCGCGCGCGCCCCGCGATGACCGCGGTGCTACAGCGAACTGACATCGCGCTGCCGAGCCTGGATGACATGACGGCATTGACCGGCCTGCACGAACCCGACGCCATCGTGGACCACTGCCTCGCGCTCGGCGCGAAAGTGGTCGCGCTCAAGCTCGGTGACCAGGGCGCTCTGGTGGCCAGCGCAGACGAGCGCCACCGCATCGCGCCGCACCCGTGCACGCCGGTGGATGCCACCGGTGCCGGCGACACCTTCGGCGGCGCCTTCGTCGCCAGGCGCGTGGCCGGCGATACGCTGCTCGCAGCCGGCCGCTACGCCGCGGTGGCGGCCGCGCTGTCGACGCAGGGCTACGGTGCGGTCGAGCCGATCCCGCGCGCGGCCGATGTGCGCGCGGCGTTGCGCGGCTGATCGACCGGGCTAGAACGTGCCCGGATAGGCGCCGCCATCGAGCAGGACGTTCTGCCCCGTGAGGTAACTCGCCTGCGCGCTGCAGATGAACGCACATAGGTGGCCGAACTCCTGCAGCGTGCCGTAGCGGCCGGCGGGAATGGTGGCGCGGCGCTGCTCCTTCAGCTCGTCGATCGACTTGCCGGTCTTGGCCGCCATGCCCTTCAGCGTGGCCTGGATGCGGTCGGTGTCGAACACGCCGGGCAGCAGGTTGTTGATCGTCACGTTGCGCCCGGCCAGCTTGGGCTGGCGCGCCAGCCCGGCGACGAAGCCGGTCAGGCCGGTGCGGGCGCCGTTGGAGAGCCCCATCACGTCGATCGGCGCCTTCACCGCGCCCGAGGTGATG
>Ga0075356_1000234_pt1 | contig 10503 bp, 10 predicted proteins | sample WestPond_Cattail_FD_120073 | JGI IMG/M metagenome (GOLD analysis project Ga0075356, IMG submission 120073) | Natural and restored wetland microbial communities from the San Francisco Bay, California, USA, that impact long-term carbon... | ecosystem: Environmental > Terrestrial > Soil > Wetlands ... | reverse complement strand
CTCCTCGGGCTTGGGGAAGAGGTCCTCGGTGAAACCGAAGGCGAGCCGGCCCTCCTGCCCGGCGCGCTTCAGGTCGGCGAGCGAGTGGCCCCGCTCGCGCATCCGCGCGACGACCCTGGCCTGGGCCGCCGCCGCCGCGGTCCAGCGGCCCCGCCTGACCGGCACGACCTTCTCCTCCGCCCAGCGTTTCAGCGTGCCCGGGGAGACGCCGGCGCGGCGCGAGGCCTCGCTGAGGGATATCCGCTCATCCAAGGGCATCGGGAACCGAGGCTAACCCCAGGGCTGGACGGGGGGACGAGCCCGGCGACGGCCTTCCGATCGCTTCCGGTGCGCCTTTTCCCGTTATGGGTGGAAAAGGCGCACCGGAAGGTCTGGCCGAATAGGGTCCGGCGTCATGCCCAGGCGCCTGCGTCCGACCGCCCCGATCGCCGCCGACGCCGTGCTCGTCGGCGACCCGGGTCGCGCTCTGCTGCTGGCCCAGGAGTTGCTGGAGGAGCCGAAGATGAGCAATCACGCGCGGGGGCTTTGGGGCTACTCGGGGCAGACGCCGGGAGGAAGGCAACTGACCATCCAGGCGACCGGGATCGGCGGCCCCAGCGCCGCGCTCGTCCTCGCCGACCTGGCGGAGCTGGGCGTGCGCCGTGCGGTCCGGGTGGGGACCTGCGTGGGCCTGGGAGAGGGCTTGGCGCTAAACGATCTGGTGGTCGTGACCGAGGCGCTCGCCGAAGGTGGCAGCGCCTCGGCGCTCGGAGTCGCCAGGGGCGAGGCGGTGCTGCCCGATCCCGAGCTGACCGAGCGCCTCAGCGCAGAGCTGGGCGCGCTGGCGCGCCCAGCCGCGGTTTCCAGCTTCGACGTCCACCCGGACGAGCACTCGCAAGCCGAGGGCGCGGCTGATATGCAAAGCGCCTCGCTGCTGACCCGGGCTCGGTCCCTTGGCGTCGAGGCGGCGGCGGTGCTGATCGTCGCCGAGACGACCGGCGGAGGGGAGCTCGGAAAGGACGAGGTCGAGCAGGCAGCGCGAGTGGCCGGACGAGCCGCCTCCGCCATACTCTCAGGCTAAGGTCTAGGGTTAGTCTTTGCTGTTTTGGCGCGCTTCGGCAGCAACCTGCCGGCGGATCTCGCCGACATCGCGGACGACCCGGTCGATCTGGTCCTCGACCTCTTCGAGACGCTGGGAGAAAGAGCGAAGGCGCCGCTCGAGTCGCTCGACGTCGCCGGCGGAAGGCAGGTTGAGCGCAGCCATCGCCGCCTGCTGGGCCTCCTGGGCCTTCTCGCGCGCCCCGAAGGCCGCGGCCACGGCGTTCTCCAGCACTTGGCTGTCGAGCAACGCCTGCGCGATCTCACCGATCGCCTGCTCGCTGCGGGCCCTCAGTCCGTCCGGGTCGTCGTACTCCATTGACAGGAGCTTAACCGGCCCATCCGGCTCGCCTGAAATCCTCCCGCCCGCAGCAATGAGACCGACGTTGATTAAGGGCTTGTTGGGGGCGGCGGCATGCCGTTGCGCGCCCCTGGGAGAGCAAGTAGCTTGGAGGGGTCTGTTGCACAGGGAGAGGGCAGACACGGGTTGCGCTACTCGTGGCTGCGGGTACCGAGGCGCCGTCGCATGAGGAACAAGCTCGCACTGACCATAGCTCTGGCCAGCTTCGGCGTCGTCACGGCGCTCGGTGTCGGCTTCGCCGGAGCCGACCAGCTCTCCGGCGGCGAAACGACCGAACCTTTGACGGTCGCCCCCAGCTTGGCGGAAACGACGCTGCCGGCGTGCTCGAACGGAATCGACGACGACGGCGACGGGCTCGTCGACGCCGAAGATCCCGACTGCGCCTCACCCACCGACCCCAGCGAGGAACCCGCCCCGCCGGCGAGCACCACCGAAACGGGCAGCAGCATCGAAGCTCCGCCGAGCTCCGGCGCAACCACCGAAGGCGGCGTCCACGCCGGCACCCCGATCGGGCCGGGCGCAAGCGGCGCACACCGCAACCAGGCCATCGGCGACTCCAGCGGCGGTGGCGGCAGCTCCGGTGGCGTCAGCGCTCCCCGCGCCACCGCCGGCATCCAGCTGACACCAGTGAAGAGCGGCAGCGGCGGCGTTCAGTACGGCAGCGGCGGCACCCCGACCAACGCCAACCCGACGACGACGATCGCGCCCTTCGGCCCGACCCCGCTCGGAGTTCCGAACTTCCTCATCGACTCCTTCGAGATCCCGCCCTTCCTGCTGCCGATCTACCAGGCCTGTGGCACCGAGTACGGGATTCCCTGGGAGGTGCTCGCCTCGATCAACAAGATCGAGACCAACTTCGGGACCAACATGGGCCCATCCAGCGCCGGCGCGATGGGCTGGATGCAGTTCCTCCCCTCGAGCTGGGAAGCGTTCGGCCTCGACGCCAACGGCGACGGAAACAAGGATCCGTACAACCCGGTCGACGCGATCTGCGCCGCCGCCCACTACCTCAAGCTCAGCGGCGGCTCCAGCGACCTCTACAAAGCAGTCTTCTCCTACAACCACGCCGACTGGTACGTGCAGGAGGTGCTCGGCTACGCGCGCGCCTACGGCAAGCTGCCCCCCGACCTGGTCGGTTCGCTGACCGGGCTCACCGAGGGCGCCCACTTCCCGGTCGCCGCCGATGCCCGCTACGCCGACGACCTCTCCGCCCGCGCAGCCCTGAAGAGCTCCGCTCCGGGCGCCGGCGCTGCCTACGGAAACGCCGCGGAAACGATCTCCTCCTCGCCGACGCGACGCGGCATCAACATCTTCTCCAGCCAGGGCGCGCCGATCGTCGCCGTCAACGACGGCACGATCAAGGCGATCGGCGACTCGCCGACCCTGGGCAAGTTCATCGTGCTCGAGGACGCCTACGGCAATCGCTACACCTATGCCGAGCTTGGCGAGATCGTCCGCTCCGGCGGTGGCATCCTCGCCTCCAACGGCCCGCGACAGCCGCTGGTCGACACCGAGAACCTGCGGCCCCGGATGTACGCGCTGCCACGCCGGGCAGCAGGCACCCAGGGCAGCAACCCTAAAGCAGAAATTGAGGGCTCTGGCCAAACACTCAAGGTTGGCTCAAGGGTTGTGGGAGGCGCTGTGATCGCCCGCATGGGTGGCGGCGCCGGCGGCGTCGACCCCCACATCAACTTCTCGATCGCCCCGGCCGGGGCCGGGGCGCACCGGATCGACCCGAAGCCGATCCTCGACGGCTGGAAGCTGCTCGAAGCGACCGCGATCTACCGCGCCGACGGCAAGAACCCCTTCGCCGGCAGCCTCAGCGTCAGCGGCGTGCTGCTCCTCCCCAAGGACGCCTTGGAGCAGAGGGTCCTGCACGACAAGAGCCTCTCGATCTACGAATGCGGGCGCGAAGACATCGCCGCCGGGCGGATCGACCGTCGCGTCCTCGCCGTGCTCGAGTACCTGGTCTCAAACGGATTCCGGCTGACGATCGCTTCGCTGGAGTGCGGGCACGGCACCCTGACCAGCTCCGGATACGTCTCCGAGCACAGCAGCGGCAACGCCGTCGACATCGCCGAAATCGACGGCATACCCGTGACCGGCCACCAGGGGCCCGGCACCCTCGCCGACGCGCTGATCAAGACGGTGCTGCGACTGCAGGGGACGATGCAGCCGCATCAGGTGATCTCGCTGGAGGATCTGCCGGGCGAAACCAGCTTCGCCATGGCCGACCACTACGACCACGTCCACATCGGCTACTCGCCCGGCTTCGAATTCGAATACGTCAGCCCCTTCCTCTCCGCCACCACCGGCCGCATCGACCAGGGCGTCGACTTCACCGGCACCGGCCCGATCGCGGCGGTCGGCGACGCCGAGATCCTCGCCACCGGGGCGCCCGGCTGGCCCGAAGGCGGCGGCGTCCTCTACAGGCTGACGAGCGGACAGCGCGCCGGCCAGGTGATCTTCGTCTACGAGGGAATCGCGGCGACCGTCCGCGCCGGCCAGCACGTCTCGGCCGGCGACCAGATCGGCGCCTTCGTCCCGGGTGGCTCGATCGAGATGGGCTTCGCCGACGCCGCCGGGGTGCCGCTCAGCCACGCCGAATACAGCGAGGGCAAGGAAACCCAGTGGGGCCAGGAGATGGCGTCCTTCCTGGACAGCATCGGCGGCGCCAGCGGGCTCTCGCCGAGCCTCGGTCAGCTCTCTCCGGAAAAGTGGAACCGGCTGATGAAGCGCCTCGGCGAAATCGACAACCCGCGGGTATCGACCACGCCATCGCCGTACTCGCTGCCCGACAGCAAGGGCGGCCAGGGCAAGAGCAGCGGCCACGCCGGCGGCGACTGATTCGCCCACAATTGGGTCGTTGACCCGCCTCTTCGGATTCGCGCAGTTCGAGCTCGCCGGCACGCTGGCTGTCCCGGACGGCCGCTACGTGGTCCGCGACGAAGCCGGGGAGCGGGTGCTGGTCCTCGAAACGCTCGGCGCTCCCGCGGCCCCTCGCCGGCGGCGGCGCCGTCCTCGAGAAGCGGACTCCGCTCCTTCTCCTCAGACCCTGCCGGTGACCAGGGCGACCGCGGTACGCGCCTTCGAGCCATTCGAAAACGAGGAGGGCGCGAACCGCTGGCTGGCCGAGGCAATCGCTTCGGAGGACACGATCGACCAGCTCGTAACCGACGGAATCGACGTGCTCAACCGAGCCCTGCACACCCACGCGGTAGCGAGCGGCAACCCCAACGTGCAGATCCTCACCCCACAGCGGGCATTCGTGGTCCGCCTCGGCTACGGCAGCGGCGACGAGGTGGCCAGCGGTGACAACACCGCCGCCCGCGAGGTCGACACGCAAGCCGGCGCCTCCTCGCGACGCCGCCAACGTGCCGAAGAGCTGCGCCCCCAAGAGCGCCTGGCCGCGGTACTAGGCGGCCGCGAGCAGCTAGACGCCTGCGAGACCCTCCTCCTGCGAGCCCGCGCCGACCTGGACGCCGGCCGCAACCGCGAGGCGGTGCTGCAGCTGAGAGTCGGGCTCGAGGCCCTTCTGGCCGAGCTCCCCAACGCCGTCTCCGACCCCGGCCACAAGGAGGACATGAACACGCTCACCAACCGACGTCACGAGGCAGGCGAGTTGGCCAACGCAGCGCTGGAAGGCGACCTCGACCCAGCACAGCTCGACACCCTGCGCGAGTTGCTCGCGATCTGCGAGCGAGTCCTCCGTCGCCGCCGCGTACTAAACGGCGGTCTCTGACGAGTCGCAACGCATCCGACATTGACCACACCCCAGGTGGGTCAATGTCGGATGCGCGGGTCGAACGGAGCCCGCATGGCAACAGCGGCTCCGCCCGCTGCCGGGCGGCGGTGGTTAGGTCATCCTCTCCTCAGCCCGGCCCAAGAACAAGATGACGGGCGACGACGTCGTCGAGCAACGACTCGGCAATCTCGTGCGCCTCGTCCAGCTCGACACCCGCCAGGGAAGGCACACCGATCACCGTCAGCCCCGCAGCCCGGGCCGCGGCCACCCCGGTCGGCGAATCCTCCAGCGCCACAACCGACAGCCCCGCCTCGACGCCCAGCCGCCGGCAGGCCTCCAGGTAGGGATCGGGCGCCGGCTTCGGGGCCGCCACTTCGTGGGCGCTGAGCACGATGTCGAAATGGTCTTCGAGGCCGACGATCTCGAGCGAGCGCCGCACGAAGACCAGCGGCGAGTTGGAGACGAGACCGATCGGCGTGCCCCTCTGCTTCAGCCGGTGCAGCAGCTCGCGGGCGCCGACCATCGCCTCCACCCCGTGCTCGAGCTCGGCGACCACCAGCTCGTTCAGCTCCTCGATCAGCTCGACCGCGCGGCCCGGCTCGTCGAGGAACAGCTCGAGGCTCCCGCCGGCGACCTCGGCCGAGGTGCCGACCAGCTCCCGCTTGTGCTCGGCGGTGAACTCGATCCCCCGCCGTTCGAAGAGGTCCTCCTCGGCCCGGGTCCAAACCGACTCCGTGTCGAGTAGGAGGCCGTCGTTGTCGAAGACGACGGCGTCGGGGAGGGGCGTCTCCATCGCCCTGAGCATATGGTTGTCAGGTGCCGTTCCACGTCGAGGTCAGGTCGTCCCCCGATCACGCCCGTGTCTTCAATCTCGGCGAAGCCGAGCTGCAGCAGATCCTCGGCCTCTGGGTCTCCGGCCAGACTTTCGAGCTCGGCGAACAGGAGTGGGAGCCGGGTGAGTCGAAGCTGACGATTCTCGAGGGCCGCACCCTCGACGGCCCAGACCTCTCGTTCGGTCAGGGCTGGTCGAATGCGCTGCGCTCGGCAGAGGACGTGACCCGGCAGGTCATGGCCTCGGCGGAGACCGGCCTGCCGCTGCCGCCGGTCTTCGCAATCGAGTCGGGCTCGGTCGAGGGAGCGCTGGCCGGGCTCTCCTCGGACGGCAACCCGAAGCAGATCGAGTGGCCCGACGCACGGGCCAGGATCGACGGCCGCGACCCCTCGGTCGCGGCCGTGATCCTCGTGATCAGGCCGTCTGAGCCTGACCCGCCGCGAAGCTGAGAGCCGTCCCGCGCGGAACCACCAGCACCGGCTGTGTCGCGGTCTCGACCGCGTAGTCGCTGGCGGCGCTGAGCGTGACCTTTCCGGCCGGGGACTCCGGCCGGGACCCAACCACGAGCAGGTCGACGTGGCCGCCGTCGTGCTCGACGACGCTGGCGCCGAGGGCCGCCGCGAGGCTGCGAGCGGTCTCGCCCGCCGCCTCGTCGCCCTCGTCGATCAGGCCGACCGTGTTGACGCTCACCGAGGGGCGGGAGTGGAGATCCGCCGGCGCCACCGCGATCGCGGCCGGACCGCCGAGCAGCAGCTTGTGGGCCGGGATCCCGGGCTTGACCGTGCCCGGAGCCGTGCGGTACTCGGAGCCGAAGACGATCACGTCGGCGTTTTGGCGCTCGGCCAGTTCGGCCAGGCCGACGCTGGTTCCGGCGTTGACGACGACGTGGCGGGGCATGTCCGGCGCGCCGACGGAAGCGGCACCGCGGGCCAGCAGCTCCTCGGCCTCCTTCTCTTCCAGCGCCCCGCCCTGGGAGTGGCGGACGTAGGCGAGCGAGAGCTCGGCGCCGGAGTAGGCGAGCAACCGGCCGAGGGCGAGCGCGTCGCGGTCGGTGTCGGTGTCGTCGTAGGAAACGATGATCTTCAGTGCCATCAGGGAGAGCCTCCTTGAGTCGTCGTTAGTGAAGTTCGGAGCCGATGGTGGCACCGAAACAGCATTAGCACAACTGTTAATGCCTATATGTAGAATTAGTTTTGCTTATGCTTAATGCGACCCGCCTCAACGTCTTCCGCGAGGTGGTCGATCGCGGCTCCTTCTCCGCCGCCGCCGACGCTCTCTCCTACTCGCAATCGGCCGTCTCGCAGGCGATCGCCACGCTGGAGGGCGAGCTGGGCGTCTCGCTGATCGAGCGCAACCGCGGTGGCGTCCGGCCGACCGCGGCAGGGGCGGCACTGGCGGGCCACGTCGCCGGGATCCTCGCCCACATGGAGACGGCCGAGGCCGAGATCGCGGCGATCGCCGCGGGCCGCGGCGGGCGGCTGCGGACCGCGTCCTTTCCCACCGCCGGGGCGACGCTGATGCCCCAGGCGATCGCCGCCTTCCGCGCCTCTCACCCCGGCGTCGAGGTGACCCTCGCCGAGGGCGAGCCCGAGGAGATCGCCCCCCGCCTGCGAGCCGGAGAATTCGACCTCGTGCTGCTCTTCGAATTCGAGGGCGTCGGCGAGAGGCTGGGGGCCGGGATGAAGCGCTTCGAACTGCTCGACGACCCGCTGCACCTCGCCCTGCGCAGCGACCACCCGCTGGCCGACCGCAGGGAGCTGGCGCTCGCGGACCTGCGCGAGGAGTCCTGGGTGCAGACCTCCGCCACCAGCCCCTGCGCCAAACACGTCGTGCGCTCCTGCCGCGCCGCGGGGTTCGAGCCCCGCGTCTCCTTCGAGAGCGACGACTACCAGACGGTGCAGGGCCTGGTCGCCGCCGGGGTCGGGGTGGCCCTGATCCCCCAGCTCGCGCTCTCCACAGTCCGTCCCGACATCCGGGTCCGTGCCCTGCACCCGCGCAGCCCGGTGCGGAAGGTGTTCGCCGCCACCCCGCGCGCCGCCACGGTAACGCCGGCCGTGGCGACCATGCTTGACGTGCTCCGCGAGGCTTCGAGGGCCCGACCCTGAGCCGCTGAGTTCGCACTTAGGAGTCCAATAGGCCCACAAAAGACGAAGTCACCGGCGGGCGGGCTTGGCCCCAACGGAAACCGCCCCCGAGGAGAGGGGGGCGGGGGCGGTTCCGTTTGGGTGTCGTGTCGCCGAGCCGGGATGCCTCGGCCTCCTTCTGCGTCCGACCTAGGTGGCCCCTCCAGCGGCCGGAGCAGCCGCCTGGGGAACCCCAGCGGGGTACCCGAGCGAGGGGACGTCGGACGGGTACACCTCGTGGCCGTGGACGGCGATGTCGCCCTCCTCCATTTCGGCCTCGGTCATCCGCAGCGGCACGAACAAGCCGACCAGCTTGAGCAGGATGAACGTGCCGATCGCGGAGAAGACGATCACCCAGAGCGCGGTCCGCGCCTGCCATCCGAGGAGGTCCAGGCCGCCGCCGGAAATCGTGCCCAGGAGGGGCGTTTCGTACATCGCCTTGTTGGCGAAGATCCCGACCAAGAGGCCACCGGCCACACCGGCGAAGCCGTGGGTGTAGACGACACCAAGCGTGTCATCTACGTTGCGGAACGGTTTCACCCTGCTCAGGTAGTTGAGGGCGAAGTAGACCAGCGTGCTGGCGATGACGCCGATGACGATCGCGCCCCAGCCGTTGACGAAACCGGCGCCGGGCGTGATCGCGACGAGGCCGACGATCATCCCGTTGACGCTGCCGATCAAGCTCGGCTTGCGTCCAGTCGCGTAGTCCCAGGCGACCCAAACCAGGAAGGCGACTGCGGTGCAGAGGTTGGTGTTGAGCACCGCAGCCGAGGCGATGGTGCCCGCCGAGTACCAGTCGCCGCCGTTGAAGCCGTTCCAGCCCAGCCACAGCAGACCGGCCCCAACCGCGACCATCGCCAGGTTGTTTGGCGCGTCGACCTCGCGATCGCGCTGCAGGCGCGGCCCGACGACCGCCGCCGCGACGAAGCCGGAGACACCGGCGGCGAGGTGGATCACGTAGCCGCCGGAAAAGTCCAGTGCTCCGTGCTGGCTGAAGTAGCCACCGCCCCAGATCAGGAAGGCGTTGATCGTGTAGACGAATACCGTCCAGAGCGCGACGAACGGGATCCAGGCCTTGAAGTTGATCCGCCCGAGCACCGAGCCCAGCATCAAGATCGGCGTGATCGCCGCGAAGACGATCTGGAAGTAGGCCAGCGTCGACTGCGGGAATTCGATTTCTTCGGACACTTCAGAAAGCAGCGGGATGTGCCCGTGCCCAAGCTCGCTGCTCGCGCTCAAGATCGAGGCGGGCTTGCCCCACATATTGGCGAGGAATTCACCGCCGCCGGCGCCAAGGATGTGCATCGGCTCCCCGAACGCCATCCTGAAGGCGAACAGGCACCAGAGGATCAGCACGATCGCGAAGGCGACAAAGGCCATCATCATCGAGTTCACCGACCAGCGCTTCTGCATAACGCCGCCGTATAGGACGACCAGGCCGGGAACGCTCATCAGTCCGACCAGGGTCGCGGCGGTGAGCTGCCATGAGTTGGCACCTTCGCTCAGCCAAGGTATGGCGCCTACGCTCAACCAATCCATTAGATCCGGTACTTCCTTTCTCGTCTGGGGGTGGCTTTGACCGTGAAGCCTGCCGCCGCACCGGTCCGGCCTCTACGTACAGCCGTCTAAAGATCGGCCCTCGGGTTTCTCCCAAGTGGCGAGATGCGGGCGTCGCCGGGGCGGTACGCTGCCCGCGTCATGCCGCTGGAAGGCCACTACGGGCGGGTCAACACGCCGCTGCGCAAGCTGACCCGGCGTGAGCGAAACGTGGCGATGGTCATACTCGCCGCGACCGCCGTTGCGATCGTCGTCCTGATCGCGGCGAGCGTCGGGGGCGGCCAGCCCACGGTCGGGGCGGGCTGCATCCGCGTCCCCGTTCCCGGTCGCACCGGCGGCGAGGTGGTGAGCGGCTGCGGGGCGGAAGCCAAAGCGCTCTGCACCCGGGCGACGAGGTTCGAGGGCATGCGCGCCGAACTTGTCGTCGCTTCCTGCCGCGATCGCGGGATCGCGTTCGAGCCCGCGGCAGGGACCTAGTCGAGCGCCGCGAGCAGCGCGCTCAGCTCAGCGTCGACCTCACCTTCGAGCTTGACCGATGCCTCGGCGTCGTAGGGAGTCAACCCCTTGGTGACGATCGCCAGCTTGCCGCCACGCTCGAGCGTTTGGCCCGGCAGGCCCGCGACCGGGTGGACGACCAGGGAGCTGCCGATGCAGATCATCAGGTCGGCCCGCGCGGCCAGCTCCTGGGCCTCTCTCATCGCCGCCTCCGGCAGCATCTCGCCGAAGAGGACGACGTCGGGCTTGACCGGACCGTCGCAGGTGCTGCAGATCGCCACCCCGTCCCCGTCGAATAGCTCGTCGACCGCAT
>Ga0075356_1000231_pt1 | contig 10548 bp, 9 predicted proteins | sample WestPond_Cattail_FD_120073 | JGI IMG/M metagenome (GOLD analysis project Ga0075356, IMG submission 120073) | Natural and restored wetland microbial communities from the San Francisco Bay, California, USA, that impact long-term carbon... | ecosystem: Environmental > Terrestrial > Soil > Wetlands ... | reverse complement strand
TCGACGTGTAGAAGTCCCCCGCGGTACTCGACGCGAGGAAGCAACCGTCGCAGTACGCGACGGAGTACGTCCCCGCCGTGAGCGACGTCGCGCTCGCAGCCCAAGTCGCGCCGCCGTCCGTCGAGACCGCGAGCTTCGTCTGAGAGCCATCGAAACTCGCGACGACGATCCCCGACACCGGCATGTGGGCTATCGAGATGCACGCGTTCGAGCCCGTGATCGAACCGGGGAGCGTCGCCTGCGTCCACGAGTTCGTGACGCCCGCGTAGGCCATGTATGGAGCGCCGGCCTTCTTCCCTCCCGCGAGGTGGTAGCTCGTCCCGTCCGCCGCTCGAGAGAGAACGGAGATCGTCGTCGGCGTCCCCGGGAACGTGACGTTCGCGAACGACGTCCCTCCGTTCACCGAGCGGTAGAGGTTTGCGCTCACGCCAGCGACGAGGATCTCGCTGTTCGTCGTGACGCCGTTCTCGACGTAGTCGGACCAGATGCATTGGAGAGCGACCGACGCTGGCACCGTGATGTGCGACGTGATGTCCGCCCAGGAGTTCCCGTCGTCGAGCGACTGATAGATCGTGTCCGTGTTCTCCGTCGCGGCGATGATGTTCCCCGGCTCCGGGCTACAGGCGTCGAAGACGCGCGAACCGCCGATGACCTGGACCGCTGGGAACCAGTTCATCAGGGCCGAAGGCGCCTTCGCTCCGGAGAGGTTCAGCTTCCCGCCGAGGTTCATTTTCAGGCCTGCGCCGCCGAGCCCGATCGGAGTCGACGGGCTCGAGTTGCCTCCGGCGTACCCGTCGAGTGCTCGACTGACGTTGAGATCGAGCTGCGTCAGCTTCGCGCCCGTCGCCGGGTCGTTGTCCGCGATTCCAGATGGCCACTGTCGTGCGAAGCTCATGACCCGGTTACTCCTGCGTAGCCGACCGGGGAGACCCCTGCAATCAGGCCGACGCTCGTGATGATGTTCGGACGAACCCACGACGGGAGAACCTCGTCGAGGAGAGACTTCCCGATACCCATGATCCGCTGCTCGGGGAGCCCCGGCGCGATTCCGACTCCGAGATCGAAGAGGACGGCGACCTCGTCGCGCGTCGAGAACATCGGATAGTCGCTCCAGCCCTTCGTTCCGAACGGGCCGAGCGAGAAGGCGACGCTCGTCGAGATTCCGGGAGCGTAGGGCTCGAACGCGCGCCCGTAGATCGTGACCTTGCTGTTCGCCCAGACCGTATCGAGAACCGAGAAGCGGGAGTCGATCGCCTTCAGGAGAGCGTTCAGCGTCGGGATCTCGGCTGAGATCCGCTTCGTCCACGCCGCGGTGATCGCCTCTCGTCGGTCTTCCTCCGTCGCTCCCGGCTCGGGGACGATCCGGAGGATCTCCTCGTACGACGGGATGAGGTCGATCGAGAGATCCGGAAAGACCTGAAGCGCCGCCCGCTCGTCAAGCGAGAAGACGGCGTCGAGCCCCATCGCGTAGGCAGCGAGGAAGAGCCCGTCGATCCCCGTATCGTCGAGCGCGAAGCCTCCGAAGCCGAGCATCCCGCGGAGAGCGTTGTACGTCTTCGCGAGCGACGTCTCGTCGCCGCCCATCTCGAGCGGGAAGGTCGCGAGGCCTCCGAAGGCGCCCATCTCACATGAACCAGACGAGGACTTGCCCGTCGACGGCGACGAAGTTTCCCGCCTGGAACTCCTTCAGGTTGATCGTGAGGACCGGCCCCGACGCCGTGACCGCGACGTTCCTCACGTTCGCGCTCCCGACCTGAAGCCCGACCGGCGCGACCGGCGAAAGCGAGACCTGCGACCCCGAGTCGTCCGGGTACGTCGACAGGTAGGTGAGCGTGTAGAGCCCCGTCGAGGTCCGCGCGAGAACCGGAGGCGTGTACGGAGCCGCCGTCTTCGCGTCGGGGTTCCAGCTCTCGGCGCGCGCGATGATTCGCGCCGTCGGCGTCCCGTCGAAGTAGACCCAGGCGCGGGGGACCATGAGGCCCATCCCGGCGATCTGGAAGAACGCGAGGTTGAAGATGTCCGCGTCGGGGTTCAGCGTCGGGTTTCGGACGGGCTTCGCGTTGACTAGCGGCGCGCCGAACGTGCTTCGACCGGGTCGATTCGGAAAACCGTTGCTCATGACGAATAGACTCCGAAGTCCTTGAGGGTGAGCAGGCTCGGACCGTTCTCCGAAAGACTGACGGGGTAGGCCGGAACGTTGTGGCTCATGAAGATCACAGCCGCGTTCGAGAGCGCGTTGCCGAGCGAGTCGATGAACTGCGTGATCATCGACTGCCCCGCCTCCGACTGCGCCTCCTCGTTCGTCTGGGGCCAGCGGTACGCTCGAGAGCCCCGAGGGTCCGCCGAGATGTCGAAGAGCTCGCCCGGGCCGAGCGCGTCGAAGTACTGCTGCGCCGCCTGCGCGATGAGCCCCTGATCTTCCCCGTTCGCCGCGACGGCCAGCGGCGAGTACGGGCTGACGACGGAGTTCAGCGCGAGGGTGACGTGCGCCGGAGCCGAGTCGAGCGTGACGTGAAATTCTCCGCCCGAGAGGTCCGTGATCGTGAGGACGTCGAGCTTCTCGAAGATCGACTTCGTCGCGTCCCACGCCATGATGCTTGGCGCGTTCGGCTTCGTCAGCGTCGAGACGCCATTCGGAAGAAGGATCCCGCTCTTGATCCTGAAGTCCTGCGAGTTCGTGAACGTCGTGATTCGAGAGAGCTCGTTCGGCGTCGTCCCGATCGGATACGGCCATGGGATCGCGTCGGCCCAGCCCCCGGTCGTGTTCTTCCGCATCGAGAGCGTCAGGCCGACGGAGATCGGGTCGGAGACGACCTTCTGCGGAAGGACGAACGGACGGCTCGGGACGACGGGAGAACCGGGCGGAACGAGGTACGTCCGGAGCGTCTCGATCGTGACGTCCGACGGGATCCGCGCGAGCGGCCCCGTTACCGTTCCGCGCTTCTGGGTGATCGCTACGATGACCGTCCCCGCGTTGAGCGCCGTCGCGTAGACCCAGGCGTTCTCGATGGCGACGGAGGCGGCGCGCGCCCAGCTCCGGAACATCGCGTTGTTCCCGCTCGCCGGGCGGCGCCCCATCACGTCGACGACGCGGCTCGCGAGATCCGAATCGTTCTCGGCGTCGAAGCCTCCCGAGAAGTCCGCCGTCGCGGATCCCGTCGCCGCGATGCCGAGCGGCGCGTTCTTCGCGATCGAGAAGATGGTCCCCGACTTCGGGTTCGTCGCGGCGCCCCCGTTGACGGCGAAGAAGGTCAGAGGGGCGATCGTCGTGTTCGGCGTCGTGACCGTCGTGAAGAGCTGATAGAGATTCCCCTCGGGGTCGGAGACCTGGAAGGCCGTCGGGTCTCCGGGCGTCGACGAGCCGATGAAGATCGCCCCGACGGGAGCCGTCCAGTTGACGGGGCCGGAGCCGCTCGAGGCGGGGAGCGGTCCGGAGGGGAGCCAGAGCGGGACGTGAAAGCCGCGAAGCCACGACGAAGTCGCCTTCCGCGGGTCCGCCTGCTGCGCCGTGAACCGCGCCCTCTGCTGCCCGGACTGCCCGAGAAGGTCGATCGCGTCGCAGCGAATGTACTCTCGCGAGCCCGGCTGCGTCGCGATCCGAACCTCGTCCTCCGAGAACGTCTCCTCGGTGTCGGGGTTCACTAGGTTGCGGAGCCCGACGCGGATGAACGCGAGCATCTCGTCGCGGATCTGTCCCCGCCGGTACGTGAAAAAAGCTCTCTCGTCGGGGGTCGTCATGCCGCGTTCGCTCCTGCCCACTCCTGGAAGCGTTTTTTCTGCTTCCGGACGCGCTGCCGATCGAGCGCCCGGAGGTTCCGATAGGCGACGTCAACCTCGGCCGAGTCGTCGACGATGAACACCTTGATCGAGACGAGCGCGATGTCTCCGTTGGTCACGAGCCGGCGGAGCGCGGTCCGCGCCTCCGACCCGAGGATGGTCTTCGCCCCTTCGTCGAGCTTCCCGACGTCAAGGAACCGAGCTCCGTCGTTCTGGACGGCCGCCCCCGACGCGCGGATCCGAGAGAGCGCTACGAGGACCTGCTCATCGATCGGGTGAAGCCCCCGCGTCAGGCTCGTGTACTCGAACGTCGCGGCCGCCGGGGGCTGGAGCGGATCCGTGTTCCCGTAGTCGATCGCGTCGGCGAGGATCCCGGCCGGAGGCGTCGCCCTGAAGACGTACGGCGTCGGATGGAAGAGCCCGAGCGACGAGAGCCCGAGCGGCGGGACGACGAGCGGGCCGAGCGTGTCGAGGGGCATCGAGGGCCCCCCCTTACCACCAAGGGCTTCAAGGACAGGAGAGGGGGCAGGATCCGTCGAGAAGAAGCGGCTCCGTCTCGTACCGAATCAACGAACCGGTAGCGTCACCGATGGCGTCGACCGAAACCGGCCGCTGAGCTCCTCCTCGGACGGCGACGAGGCACGCGGAGGTCTCGCAGGTAACCGAACGGAAGAGCGAGCTCGTGAAGCGCGCGCACGTCCCCTGCTCCAGCGTGAACGTCGCGAGAACCGACTTCGAGGGAGGACAGGTCGTCGCGCTCGCGACCGAGCTCCGGCAGGACGCGTCGCTCGAAACCGGGACGATGTCGACGAACTCGCCGCAGTCGGGGACGACCGGCGCGCCGCCCGCCCCCTGGGTTCCCCCTGCCTCGCTCCCTCCGGCCCCCAGCGCGCCGCCCGCGCCGCTCCCGCCCGTCGCGCGCGCGCCGCCGGCCTCGCTCCCGCCGGCTCTAGGAGTACGCCCGCCTGCCCCGCCGCTGCCCTCAGGAGCGCCGCCCGCGCTCGGACGGCCTCCGCTCCCGGCTTTCCCCGTCGGCTCGCCAGAAGAGCCCCCGGAGGGCGCCGCGGCGTCTTCCGGAGCTCCACCCTGCCCGACGGGCTGAACGACCGCCCCCGCGTCGCCGTCGGAGCCTCCCGCGGCGGCCGCGCCGCCCGCGCCCGCTCCCGAATCCGTCTCGGGTGGAAGTCCCCCCTCGACGAGGGACGCCGAGGAGCAGGCCTGGAGAAGCGCGGCGAGGACGATGAGTCGGGTCATGGGTAGCAGTATACGCCGCGTCTAGGGTTCAGGCTAACAATTCTTTAGGCCGGGTCGAGCGGACAGAAGAGGGTCGGGAGCGTCGGAAGGGTCGGAAGACCCGGGATCGGGGGCAAAGCGAGAGGGATCCCAAGGATGGGGATCGGGGGAAGCCCCGGAAGCGGAGGAAGGGTCGGGAGCGTCGGAAGCGTCGGGAGTCCGGGGATCGGCGGAAGCGCGAGCGGGATCCCGAGGATGGGGATCGGCGGAAGTCCCGGAAGAGGGGGAAGAGTCGGGAGCGTCGGGAGCGTCGGGAGCCCCGGGATCGGCGGGAGCGCGAGCGGGATCGCTAGAACCGGGATCGGTGGGAACGCGCAGGCCGACACTTCACGCGACCGTCCCCGTCGCCGCTCCGGGCGCGGTCGTCGCGCCGGTCTGCGCCGCCGCGGTCCCCGCGGTCGAGACGGGGATCCCGCTCGCCACCGATGCCGTAACGACGGCGTGCGAGACGATGTGCGGAACGATCTTCGCGACGGCGCGAGCGAGGACGGCGAGCTGCTCCCGCGCCGCGGCCTTCGCGACGGGCGTCAAGGTGCCCGGGTAGCTCATCCCCGAGTCCATCACGTCGAAGATCTCCTTCGCCGCGCCGGCTCCGGACGCGACGGCGGTTACCGGGTCGATCGTCACGGTCCCTTCGAGCATCGCCATCGTAGGGGGGACCTCTACACCGGGGAGACGAAGAGATACGGACAGGGGGGGCTCGCCGGACCGGCGAGGAGCGGAACGGCCGTCGCCGGGTTCCCGATGATGAGCGACCCTCCGACGATGACGTTCGCCGCGATCGTCACCTTCCCGGCGACGCCCGGACCGCTACCAGGCTCCATCGAGAGAGCGGTCGAGCCGTCGACGGCCATCGTCCAGCCGAATCCGGCCTTCGCCGAGAAGAAGTACCCGTCCCCGTGTACGAGCTGAAGGCTGGAGTTCCCCCCGGTCGTATCGAGCACAATCGCGTGAGCCTTCGTCGGGACGCCGTTCCCGTCGAATTCGTACGGCGCGTAAATCGTGTGGATCCCCGTCGAGTTCGGATCCGTCGGATCGACGAGCGAGATCGTGTGGAACCCCTTCCCGTAGCCGGCGAACGCGACGGTCCCCTTCGCGAGACCGTTCGGAAACGCAGCGTCGATGCGAGGATCCTTCCAGCCGACCGGGATGACGCCGTCCGCCGTTCGAAGTCCGACGACGCCCGCCTTCAGGGGAGTTCCGGAGGGGCTCTTCGCCGGGTCGAGAGGATTCGCGAGGACCGCGAGCGTGCCGGCGTTCCACGCCTGCTGGTTCTGCGCGACCTCTCCCTTCGTCTCGTCGAGAGTCGTCCCCGAAGCTCCCGCGAGCGTGACGAGTACGCTCTTCGCCTTCTTCCCGAGGCTCGTCCCGACGACGTCGAAGAAGCCGGCGATCATGTCGAACGCGACGCTGCTCATTGAAGCTTCCAGAGACCTTTCTTCACGAGCGAGACCCTCGAGCGGTGCCCCTGCGTCGGATCGATCGAGAGCGTCGTCTTCTTCACGAGGTAGGAGCCGATCGGCCCCCCCGCTACGTCGCTGACGATGTCCGCAACCGTGTTCGTCGCGAAGTTCACGAGCTGGTCGCCGTCCCAGTACGAGAGGCCGTCGCTCCAGACCTCGACGGTGTCCTTCTTCATCCGGCGGGAGCTCATCTCCCGGTTCGCCGCAGCCTGCGCCGCGCCCTGGGTCTTCATCTGCTCGGCGAGGATCGTCACCGGGCGGATGAAACCGGCGTTCACGAGGTCGGCGTCCTGGACGTACCCGAGCGCCTTCGAGAGAACGTACTGGTCATCGAAGTCCTGGTACGCGCGGCCGCTCAGGACGAGGAAGCTCGGGACGTCCGAGTAGTCGCGTCCTCTCCCGATCGAGAGCACGTTGTTCTGCTGCCCCGCCGAGCCGAGGAAGTTCCGAAAGCGGTACATCGGTTCCTGCTCGTCGTCCGGCGCGGAGACGACGATCTTCCCGTCGGGGGAGTCCCAGTGCATCAGGCCGAACCGCCGGAGGTGCCGGTCGACCGCAGCGAAGATCGACTCGGGGGGCTGCGGCTTCGCCTGTTGAACTTGGATCTGGTCCGGGTCCGCGAACGTCTCGCGCGTCGACTTGCTCGGCTTCCCGGTAATGAGGTCCCTCGCGACGTTCGCGCGGAAGACGAAGTCGTCTTTCGTGTACCCGAGGTCCGCGTAGACGGCGAGGATCCAGTCGCCGAGGGTGATGTTGCTGACGCGGATCCCGACGCTCGCCGTCGAGAAGAGCGCGTCGGTGAGCTTCGTCCGAACCGTGAAGCGAACCGCTGCGCCGTTCCCCGCGTCCGTCTCGACATCACCAAGCTCGACGCGCCCGGTGAGCATCAGCCGGTTGTTTACGAAACAGCGGTACTTCGACCCGAGCGCGATGAAGTCCTGGAGCGCGTCCCAGGTCCCGTCGTCTCCGATCTCGAAGGCTGCTTCGCTCGGGCTCGTGATGTCGTTCGTGATCTCCGCCGTCGTGAAGCGGTCGAACGAGCCGACTCCGACGGCCTCGACTCGGACGGTGTCTACCGGGCGGGCCATCAGGCGTAGATGAGGACGACGCTCCCCGCCTCGATGTGGAGGAGGTCCTCGATCCGGTACTGGTTCAAGTCCATCAGGTCTTGCGGATTCTGATTCTCCTTCGTCGCGATGTCGAAGATCGAGAAGTCCTGCGTGTAGACGACGCTCGTCGTCTTCTTCTGCGTCTTCCCCGAGTTCTCGTGCTCGCTCCCCGAGACGACGTCCATGAACATCGTCAAGCGTCGGGTGAGGCGCGAGCTCGCCGGATCGGTGAACATCGATCGCGCGTCGACGACGTCGTCCGAGAACGTCGAGATGAGGTCCTGGACCGTCCGAATGATCGCCGTCGCGTTCGACCGCGTATCGTCGAGGAAGGTCTGAGGGAGGTTCAGAATTCCCTGAAGCTCCCGGATATCCTCGAGCAGACCGGCGAGAGAGCCGTTCCACGCCCCGAGGGACTGCCCGTCGAAGATCGCTTTCGTCACGACGAGGTCGCCGGAGCCTTTCACGGAGATCTGCTCGATCGCGCTCGCGTCGACGTCGTCCTCGTTGTCCTCGATGAAGACGAAGGTCACCATCGCGAGGTCGCGCTCGTCGTTCTTCTCTTCCCGGTCGTACGTAAAGCCCCAGACGCGGCGCTTCCCGCGCGTCGGGATCACGAGGTCGCCCGTCGCCTGGACGTCGAACGCGTCGATGACGGCGTTCAGGACGTCGGGGTAGAGCGGCGTGTTCGGGTCGAGCCCCGGCTCGTAGCGGGAAGCCTCGTTCGAGAACTCGCAGACCATCGTCCAGGACTTCTTCGCGGGCCCCGTCGAGTCGACCTTCACGCCTGGACGGTTCGGCCGGTCGCGCGGGACGAGGCGATTCCCTCCCCCCTCCTTGACCGAGATGACGGGAAACGCGAGCGCCTGTCCCCCCTTCGCCGTGAAGCTCGCGACGGGGTACTGCTCGAACGTCCCATCCTGGGGGGATTCCGGATCGGTCGGACCCGGGTCGTCTGCGGTGTGTGCTGCCATCGGTTGGTCCCTACGAGCTCGGCCCGCGCGGCGTCGCGCCGGTCGTTACTCCTCCGAGAGTCTTCGGTCCTTTCGCGACTCCTCCGCCTCCGGGAGCCGACTTTTCGAGCGTCGAGAAGTACGCCGTGAGCCGGTCCGTCGACGCGGCGAGGCGCGACATGCTCGCCGCTGCCTTGTCGCTCTCCGAACCGTGCTTCTTCACACCCTCGACGGCCTTCGCGACCGCCGGCTCGGACGCCCCCGAGACGACGTCGGGCTTCGCCCCCTTGAACCGCTTCAGGTACTCGTCGCCCGAAACCGGATTCGAGGTCTTCCCCCCGAAGGCTTCCTTCAGGTTCGCGAGAACTCCTCCACTCGCCTGGTTCTCCTTCACGAGCTTGTAGGCGTTGTACCCGGCCGCCGTAACGGCCGCGACGGCCGCGAGCCCCGCGCCGACCGGGCCGAGTGCCGCAGCGACGGCTCCGATCCCCGTCGCGCCGCCGGCAGCGCCCGCTCCTCCTGCCGCGGCGGCCGCGCCGCCTTCGAGCGCGATCGCTCCCTCGCCCGCCCCAGCGGCGGCCGCGGAGTTCCCCATCATCCACTCGGGCATCCCCGCGCCGGCCGACTCCGCCGCGGTCGCGACCGTCGAGACAGCCTTCGCGGCGCGCGCCGCCTTGAGCCCCTTCAGCGCGGCGCCGCCAAGCCCCGCGACTCCCGATCCGATCATCCCGGGGAGGGCGCCCATCCCGACGTTCGCGGCGACCGCGCCGGCTGCCGTCGCCGCAGGGTGCTCCGTCGCGAACTCGACGAACGAGGCGAGCTTCTCGGCGAGCTCCGGGAGCTTCGCCGCGAGCTTGTCGATCGCCGCAAGCATCTGGGGCTTCATGAAAGCCTCCTCGATCTTGTTCATCGCCTTCCGGAGCCCTGCCGCCGGGTCGGTGTCGATCCTCTCCTGAGCCTTCTTCTGGATCTCAGCGTAGCTCGTCGAGCTCTCGCTCGCCTTCGCGAGGCTCGCCTCGAACGCCTTCCGAGCAGCGTCGACCTTCGTCTGAAGATCCCCCTGCGTCGACTCGTACGTCTTCGTGAAGTCCGCCCCGAGCGCGACGACGAGCTTGAGCTGCTCCCCCGAGAAGATCTTCGCGAGCTGCTCGCGCTTCCCCTTCGCCTTGACGAGGATGTCCTCGAGCACCTTCGTCGAGTCCCGCGCGGTCTTGTCCTGGTTGGTCGTCTTCACCCCGAGGTGTAGCTGGTTGAGCTTCTTCTGGAACTCGGGGTTCACCATCGAGTCGAAGAGCTGCGAAACCTGCCGGACGCCCTTCCCCATGTTCTTCAGCGCGTCGCCGCCGATGTTCGCCATCGCGAGCATCTTCTTCAGGCCCGCCTCGCCCTCGAGCCCGGCCGAGAGCGCGCTCGCTCCCGTCGTCTCGATGACGTTCTGGAGCTCCTCGAACTCGACGCCTCCCTTCGAGGCGAGCTCGATCACCGTCGCGAGCGCGGCCGGCATCTGCTTCGCCGAGATCTTGAACTTCTCGTTCAGCGCCCCGGCGATCCCCGCGAGGCTCTCGACGCTCTTCCCGCTCGCCGTCGCGATGGTCCCGATCGCTTCGAGGCTTCCCGCCGCGACCTCGCGGTTCCCCGTCGCGGAATACATCTTCGCGTAGGCGTCCGCGAGCTCGTCGACGGAGCGCGTCGTCTTGTCCGCGATCGGCGCGATCTCCTCGTGGATGTCGTTCCACGAGACCTGACGCTTCTCCCCCTCGCTGACCATGAACGCGAGGTCGGAGAGCTTCCCGCGCATCTTGATCGCGCCGCGGACGCCCTCCTCGAACGAGAACGCACCGCCGAGCGTGACCGCCGACTTGAAGAGGCTCTTCACCTCCTGGCCGGTCGCCTTCAGCTCCTTTCCGGCCTCCTTCAGCCCCTCGTGGAAGCTCTCCTTCAGCGAGCTCTTCG